>JADMIO011721433.1_pt1:0-42500 | contig 55637 bp, 34 predicted proteins | sample 8958161 | NCBI WGS metagenome assembly JADMIO01 (sample SAMN16585339, study PRJNA669376) | soil metagenome | isolation source: Crop rotation soil | place: USA: Cullars Rotation, Alabama | collected 2011
GCCGCGACTTCAAGTCACGTGAATTCCAAGCTTCGGATCCCACTGTGCTGGAAAGTGCCTCACCGACCGGTTTGAGGGGGGCTTCTCTCTCGAACGACTTCGGATCGAGCTCGATGCGCTGACGCGGCGCATCGGGGTCGAGCACGGGAATCGCGCTGAGCAGCGCGCGCGTGTAAGGATGCGCGGGCGTGGTGAACAACGCGCGCGTGTCGCCCATCTCCACGATCTTTCCCATATACATCACGGCCACGCGCGTGCAGATGTGTTCGACCAGCCGCAGATCGTGGGCGATGAAGAGATACGTCAGCTTCAGCCGCTCTTTGAGATCGAGCAGCAGCTTGACGACCTGCGCCTGAATCGATACGTCGAGCGCGGAAACCGCTTCGTCGGCGATGACGAGCGCCGGATTGAGCGCCAGTGCGCGGGCGATGCCGATGCGCTGGCGCTGGCCGCCGCTGAATTCGTGAGGATAGCGGCCGGCGTGTGACGGTTCGAGGCCGACCAGCTGAAAGAGCTCGGCGACGCGCGCCTTCCGCTCGTTCCGGGTGCCGAGACCATGAATGACGAGCGGCTCCTCGACGATGTCGCCGGCACGCATGCGCGGATTGAGCGAGGAAAACGGATCCTGGAAGACGATCTGCATGTCGCGGCGCGCGGCGCGCATCCGTTCGCGCGAAAACTGCAGGACGTTCTCGCCGCGAAAGCGCACCTCGCCCGACGTCGGTTCGATGAGCCGCAAAATGCAGCGGCCGGTCGTGCTCTTGCCGCTTCCCGACTCGCCGACCAGACCGAACATTTCGCCTTCGTCGATCGTGAAGCTCACGTCGTCGACCGCCTTGACGACCGAGGGCGGCGCGAACAGCCCCTGCCGGCGGACGAAGTGTTTGACGAGGTGACGAACGTCGAGGAGCGCCATCACCGCGCCCCGGGCACCGCCGCCAGCAGGGTTCGCGTGTACTCGTCGCGCGGGTGGCGCAGCACCTCGCGCACCGGACCTTCCTCGACGAGCCGGCCTTTGAACATGACGGCGACGCGGTCCGCCATTTCCGCGATGACGCCGAAATCGTGGGTGATAAGCAGCAGCGCCAGGTTGTAGCGCGCCTTCAGCTCCCGCAGCAGGTCGAGGACCTGCGCCTGGATGGTGACGTCGAGCGCCGTCGTCGGCTCGTCGGCGATGATGAGCGGCGGCCGGCAGGCGAGCGCGATGGCGATCATGACGCGCTGGCGCATGCCGCCCGAGAGCTGATGCGGATAATCGCGCACGCGGCGCGCGGCGTCGGGGATCCTGACGGCTTCGAGCAGCTCCACGGCGCGGGCGCGCGCCTCGGCGCGCCTCGCCTTGCCGTGCACGATCAGCGCCTCGGCGATCTGATCGCCGACGCGCATCACCGGATTGAGCGCCGTCATCGGTTCCTGGAAGATCAGCGAAATGCCGGCGCCGCGCACGTCGCGCATCTCGTTTTCCGTCAGTTTGAACAGGTCGCGCCCCTGAAACAGCGCGCTGCCGCCGATGATGCGACCCGGCGGCTGCAGCAGGCGCAGGATGGAAAACGCGGTCACCGATTTGCCGCTCCCCGACTCGCCGACCAGTCCGAGCGTTTCACCCGACGCGATCTGGAAGCTGACGTCGTCGACCGCCGGCGACGGGCCGCCGAAGGTCACCGACAGATGTTGCACGTCAAGCAGCGGAGCCGGCATCCTGATGCTCGCCGAACACGCTGCGCATCGCATCGGCGATCTCGCCAAGCGTGGCTCGGGCGTCGACGGCCGCGATGATTGGCGGCACGAGGTTGGTGGTGCCCCGCGCCGCGGCGACGACCGCGTCGAGCGCCGCGCGCCATTCGCCCTCGTTGCGCGAGGCGCGCACCGCCCGGACGCGATCGACCTGGCGCCGCTCCATGTCGGGGTCGAGACGGAAGACATCGGTCGGCGGGTTCGCGCCGTCGGCGTACTTGTTCACGCCGACGACGACGGCGTCGCCGCAGTCGACGGCCTGCTGCGCGCGGTAGGCGGCGTCCTGGATCTGCTGCTGGATGTAACCGCGTTCGATGGCCGCCAGCGTGCCGCCCTGCTCGTCGATGCGCTCGAGCAGCTGCGCGGCCTCGCGCTCGATGCGCGCGGTCATCTCTTCGATCGCGTAGGCCCCGCCGACGGGATCGACCGTGTTGGCGACGCCGCTCTCGTGCAGGAGGATCTGCTGGGTGCGCAGCGCAATCGTCGCGCTCTCTTCCGTCGGCAGCGCCAGCGCTTCGTCCCTGCCGTTGCAGTGCAGCGACTGCGTGCCGCCGAGCACCGCCGCCAGCGCCTGCAGCGCCACGCGCACGATGTTGTTGTCCGGCTGCTGCGCGGCGAGCGTGCTGCCCGCGGTCTGCGTGTGGAAGCGGAGCTGCTGCGCGCGCGGGTTGGTCGCGCCGAACCGCTCGCGCATCCGTCGCGCCCACAGCCGCCGCGCGGCGCGGAATTTGGCAATCTCCTCGAGAAAATTGTTGTGCGCGTTGAAGAAGAAGGAGAGCCGCTGGCCGAACGTGTCGACGTCGAGCCCGCGATCGACGGCCGCCTGCACGTAGGCGCTCGCGTGCGCGAGCGTGAAGGCGACTTCCTGCACCGCCGTCGATCCCGCCTCGCGGATGTGATAGCCGCTGATCGAAATCGTGTTCCACTGCGGCAGCTCGCGCTCGCAGAAGGCGATGATGTCCGTGACGATGCGCAGCGATGGACGCGGCGGGTAGATGTAGGTGCCGCGCGCCACGTACTCCTTCAGAATGTCGTTCTGAACGGTCCCGGCGAGCGCGCCCGGCGCCACGCCCTGGCGCCGGGCGACCGCGATGTAGAGCGCGAGCAGGATGATCGCGGTCGCGTTGATGGTCATCGACGTCGAGACGCGGTCGAGCGGGATGCCGTCGAACAGCGCCGCCATGTCCTCAATCGAATCGATGGCCACGCCGACGCGGCCGACTTCGCCCGCCGCCAGCGGATGATCCGAGTCGTAGCCAATCTGCGTCGGCAGGTCGAAGGCCACACTCAAGCCGCTGACACCTTGCGACAGCAAATACCGATACCGACGATTCGATTCCGCCGCATCCGCAAAGCCTGCGTACTGGCGCATCGTCCACGGGCGACCGCGGTACATCGACGGCTGGATCCCGCGCGTAAAGGGGAAGACGCCTGGCGCCGCGAGGTCTGTGTCGGGGTCGAGTTGTGAAATGTCGGCGGGCGTGCGATAGGGATGCGGGCTCGGACCGCTCGTCATCGTGGTGCCTCGCGATTCTACTCCAACCCCTTGTGTACGACCGGTTGCCTCGCCTGTCTCGCGGCGAGTCCGGAGGGCGTTGACGAGCCGTGCAGGACTCCGACTCGAACGGACACGCAGTGACAGGTTGGGGGCCTGCCCCGCGGAAGCGTGCAGCGTGAGGCGGGCGGGTCGTCTGTTTCGAAATATTCAAAAACAGGCCTGAATCTGCCGGTTTGTTGACACTCTGCAGTACTGTCTCTACAATGCCGATAGCCCTTCCATGGGGCTAAACCCATACAGATGAACATCTTTGGCGCCCGATCCCTGCCACGCCTCCCCGGCCTGTGCAGGTTCGGATCGGGAGACGCCCCGGATCCCGGCCCGGCGGCGGTGTGAGGAGGAAGCAGGTATGGATGACGTCGCGAACCGGTTCGCAAAAGAGCTGGCCGACGCGATCGCCGCTGCCGTTGCCGAGAATGCCCAGGTGGAAGCGTGCCGTGCGAAGGCGCGCGAAGCCGGCTTCGACATGAGGGTGACGCTCGAAGCGGTCGTGGGGTTCGTCAACCGCAATAACGGCGCGGCCGTGACGAAGATTACGACGCCCGCGCGCCTGCTGCCCGCGCGCCGTGCGTTCGAGCTGACGGCCAACGACAAGCGCTTCCTCCGCTCGCTGCGCATCGGCGCGGACGACGTGAAGGAACCGACCGTCGAAGGACAGAACTAGACAAATCCCAAATCCCAAATCCCAGGTTCCAAGTCCCGGCGTTGGGGTTTGGGATTTGGCTTTTGGGATTTGGGTTTTTAGCGTGCCTTTCCCTGATTGGCCACCGCCGTCATTTTCGCGGCGACCGCTTCCTGATCTCCCAGATAGAACTTCTGCAGCGGCTTCAACTCCTCGTTCAGCAGATAGACGAGCGGAATCCCCGTCGGGATATTGAGTTCGAGGATGTCCTTCTCGGATACGTTGTCGAGATACTTGACGAGCGCGCGCAGGCTGTTGCCGTGAGCGGCGATCAGGACTTTCTTCCCGTCCCTGATGTCAGGCGCGATGGCCTCGTGCCAGTAGGGGAGGAAGCGCGCGACGGTATCCTTCAGCGATTCGGTCAGCGGCAGCTCCGCAGGTGAGAGCGAGTCGTAGCGGCGCTCGTGCGAGGGGTGACGCGGGTCGTCGCCCGTCAGCGGCGGCGGTGGAATGTCATAGCTGCGCCGCCAGATCTTGACCTGCGCTTCGCCGTGCTGCGCGGCGGTCTCCGCCTTGTTCAAGCCCTGCAGCGCGCCGTAATGCCGCTCGTTGAGACGCCACGACTTGGCCACCGGAATCCACAGCAGGTCCATCTCGTCGAGCGCAATCCACAGCGTGCGGATGGCGCGCTTGAGGACTGAGGTGTGCGCGACGTCGAACTCGAATTTTTCGGCGAGCATCAGCCGGCCCGCCTCTTTCGCTTCCGCGCGGCCTTTCTCGTTGAGATCGACGTCGGTCCAGCCGGTGAAGCGGTTCTCCTGGTTCCAGACGCTCTCGCCATGACGGAGCAAAACGAGTCGGTACATAAATTCCTCGTCCGGCTAAAGCCGGACGCTACGTGAATCCAGCTGGCGGATGGCGCTGCGACCCGCATATTTCGCGCTCGAGCCCAGCTCCTCCTCGATGCGCAACAGCTGGTTGTATTTCGCGATCCGATCGCTGCGGCTTGCCGATCCGGTCTTGATCTGTCCGGCTGACGTGCCGACGGCGAGGTCGGCAATCGTCGCATCCTCGGTCTCGCCGGAGCGGTGCGAGATGATCGTGCCGTAGCCCGCCTGCCGCGCCATGGCAATCGCATCGAGCGTTTCGGTGACGGTCCCGATCTGATTCAGCTTCACCAGCAACGCATTGCCGACCTTGTCGGCGATCCCTTTGCTGAGAATCCCGGGATTGGTGACGAACACGTCGTCACCGACCAGCTGCAGGCGATCGCCGAGCGTTTTCGTCAGCGCCTTCCAGCCCTCCCAGTCTCCCTCGGCCAGCCCGTCTTCGATCGAGACGATCGGATACTGCCGCACCCAGTCGCTGTAGAGATCGATCATCTGCGCCGGGCTGCGCGTCGCCTCGCCGGATTTCTTGAAGACGTAGGCGCCGTTGTCCCACAGCTCGCTCGACGCGACGTCGAGCGCGATGAACACGTTCTCGCCCGCCGAGTAGCCGGCCCGGGCGATGGCCTCGAGGACGACGTCGAGCGCCTCGCGGTTGGATTTCAGGTTCGGCGCAAAGCCGCCCTCGTCGCCGACGCCGGTCGAATGGCCCGCTTTCTTCAGGATGCCGCGCAGCGCGTGGAAGATCTCGACGCCGGCGCGCAGCGCTTCACCGAAGGTGGGCAGGCCGACCGGCATGACCATGAATTCCTGCATGTCGACGCTGCTGTCGGCATGCGCGCCGCCGTTGAGGATGTTCATCATCGGCACGGGCAGCGTATAGTCGCGCGCCGTGCGGCCGGCGAGCTGGGCGAGGTGCTCGTAGAGGGGACGGCCCGCGGCGGCCGCCGCCGCCTTCGCCGCCGCCATCGAGACGCCGAGCAGCGCGTTGGCGCCGAGACGGCTCTTGGCCGGGGTGCCGTCGAGCGCAATCATCTTTTCGTCGAGGGCGCGCTGATCGAGGTCGACGCCGACGAGCGCCATCGCGATTTCGCCGTTGACGTTCGATACCGCCTTGCGCACGCCTTTGCCGAGATAGCGCGACGTATCGCCGTCGCGCAATTCGAGCGCTTCGCGTACGCCCGTCGATGCGCCGGACGGCACGGCGGCGCGGCCGAACGCGCTGCCCGCGGTGACGTCGACTTCAATCGTCGGGTTGCCGCGGGAATCGAGGATTTCGCGCGCGTGGACTGCCGTGATCTTCATGCCTGTGCGGCTCCTCCGCGGTCGGCTTCAGCCTCGGCGCGGAGCGCCTCCTCGGTGATCGGACCGATGAGCGGCTCATCTTCCGCCGTCACGACGACGACGCCGCCCTCGGTGACCATGTGCCGCCGCCGATCCTCTTCGAGGTTATATCCGATGAGCGCGCCGCGCGGAATGAGCACGTCCCGGTCGACGATGACGCGGCGCAGGCGCGCGTGGCGTCCGATGCGCACGCCGGGCATGAGAATCGCCTGCTCGATCTCGCAGAAGCTGTGCACGCGTACGTTCGGGCAGAGAATGCTGCCCGTCACGCGGCTGCCGGAGATGATGCAGCCGCCCGAGATAATCGAGTCGAGCGCCTGCCCGCAGCGGCGCCCTTCCGCCGCGAAGACGAACTTCGCCGGCGGCGCCTGCGGCTGATTGGTGCGCAGCGGCCACTCCGGATCGTAGAGATTGAACTCCGGGTTCACCTGGCAGAGGTCCATGCTCGCTTCGAAGTAGGCGTCGAGCGTGCCAATGTCGCGCCAGTACTTGGCGGCCTTCTTGTTCTCGTCGTAGAACCGGTAGGAGTAGACGGGCGACGACTGGATCAGCGACGGGATGATGTTCTTGCCGAAATCGTGCTGGCTGTCCGGCCTGGCGGCGTCCTCCTCGAGCGCCCGCTCGAGCACGTCCGCGCGAAAAATGTAGATGCCCATCGAGGCCAGTGCCGTGTCCGGCGAGCCCGGCGCCGCCGTCGCCCGCTGCGGCTTCTCCTCGAAGCCGATGACCCGATCCGACTCGTCGATGCTGACAATGCCGAAACGCGACGCCTCGGCAATCGGCACCTCGATCGTGGCGATCGTCGCGTCGGCGCTCTTCTCCAGATGGAAGCGCAGCATCTTCGCGTAGTCCATCTTGTAGACGTGATCGCCCGAGAGCACGATGATGTGGTTCGCCGACTCGCGCGTAATCGAATAGAGATTCTGGTAAACCGCGTCGGCGGTCCCCAGATACCAGTGCTCGCCGACGCGCTTCTGCGGCGGCAGGATCTCGATGAACTCGCCGAGCTCCTCCGACACCACGTTCCAGCCCATGCGAATGTGGCGGTTGAGGGACAGCGATTTGTACTGCGTGGCGATGTAAATGTGCCGCAGTCCCGAGTTGATGCAGTTGCTCAACGTGAAGTCGATGATGCGGTACGGTCCGCCGAAGTAGACCGCCGGCTTAGCGCGTTCCTTCGTAAGGGGATACAGGCGTTCTCCCACGCCACCGGCGAGGAGGATGACCAGGATATCGTCGAGTTCCATGGGTCCGTGCGGGGCAGCGATTCTAGCACGCCGCTTGTTTGACTTCCGCCGGACAGGATCCCTAAGATCAGTGGATTCAGGTTCCTGAAGCTTCCTGACAGGCAATCGGCTGTTCGGTTTCGTCCCCGCTTGTCCGCCGCAGCTCTGGCGCAGGCGGACTCACATCGGGAGAGAGGCATGAAGAAGATGAGAGGCATCGTTGCTCTCTGTGTTGCGCTGACCCTCAGTCTTGGCACGTCGGCGTTGATGGCGCAGAACGCGCCGAAACAGAAAGAGGTCAAACGCAGCAAGGCAGAGCAGGTCGACTTCGACACGCTGACGATGGTCGTCGACAACAGTGTCGCGGGTCGTCCCGCCGCAGCGTCCGACATCAACGTGACGTGGGATTCCAATCACTTCTTCCGCGCTCCCGACGGCACCACGTACGTGCCGTTTACGGTGACCGTCGACAAGAGCAAGCTCTCGGCGCCGACCGCCGCCATCTACCTCGCCGTCTTCCCGAAGGGGACCGCCGCCGCCGCGCCGCCGGCCAAGGGGAAGGACAAGAACGCCGGCCCCACGCCCGCCTTCGAGAAGTTCGACTTCGCCTCGCTCAATGCCGACGGCACGCTGTCGCGTTACCTGCAGGTGAAACCGGGCGACTACGACGTCTACCTCGCGCTCAAGGACAAGGGCACCGCCGAAAAGATCGACAAGAACTACACGCCGCGCGTCGGTGTGCTGAAGAAGGATCTGACCGTCCCCGACTACAACGCGGCGGGCCTGACGACGAGCACCATGCTGCTGTCGAGCGGCATTCAGCCGGCCCCGGCCGGTCAGACCGCCGACAACGATCCGTACATCTTCGGCCAGATGCAGATCCTGCCGTCGAAGGATGGGAAGTACAAGAAGACCGACACGCTGAGCGTCGTCTACTGGGTGTACGGAGCGACGGGTGACGCCACCGGCAAGCCGGATCTGACCGTCGAAAACAGCTTCAATCAGAAGACGGCGGACGGCGAGAAGTTCTTCAACAAGACGCAGCCGCAGGCGCTCAACGCGCAGACGCCGTACAACGTGGCGCAGGGGATTCCGAACTTCCTCGAAGTGCCGCTCATCAGTTTTGCCCCGGGCGATTACCGGCTCGAAATCAAGATCACGGACAAGCCATCGGGGAAAGTCGTCACCCAGAACGTAAATTTCACGGTGATGGCGTCGTAGTCTGAGCAAGGCGTAAGATGTGAGGGTGCGGCTTCGGGCAGCAGTGGCGTTGCTGGCGGGACTGGCCAGTCCCGCCGTTTCGGCCGCCCAAGTTGCGCCCTCCGCTTCACATCAGCTGTCCGTTCCCCAACTCGTTTCGCTGACGGCCGCGGAACTGCGCGGCACGGTGATCGACGATCACGCGCAGCCGCTCGCCGGCGTCGTCATCTCGGCGCTCGGCGGCAGCAGCGCGTTTGCCGTCACCGATCGCAACGGACACTTCGTCCTCCGCGATCTCGCCGCCGGTCCGTATCTCGTGCGTGCGCATCTGCAGGGCTACGTGCCCGCGCGCGCGCGCATCGTCCAGGTGACGACCTCTTCGTCTTCCCGCGACATTTCGATTTCGCTGACGAAGGTGATCAGCCGGACGGATCCGCCGCAGGTCCTGCAGGCCACCGTCGGCACCGCCGGTGTTGACGAAGCGGCGCAGGGTGACGCCAGCGAGCCGGACAGCGAAGACCACAGCGAGCTGGCGTGGCGGCTGCGCCACGTGCGGCGCAGCGTGTTGAAGGACGTCGAGCGCAGCGTCCTGCCTCCGGCCGACGACAGCTCGTTCATGGAGGACTCGCTGACCGCTCTGGCCAGGGCGGTGGGCGGGCCGGTCCGTTTCGCATCGGATTTCATTTCGGATTTGCCGCTCAACGGCCAGATCAACCTCCTGACGAGCACCTCCTTCGACCGGCCGCAGAGTCTCTTCTCCCTGCAGAACGGACTGCCGACGAGCGCGGCGTTTGTCTCGCTCACTGCGCCGACCAGCAGCGGCAAGTGGGACGTGCGCGGCGGGACCACGCAGGGCGATCTGTCGTCCTGGATCGTCGCCGGTTCCTATTCGTGGCAGCCGGTGGGCTCCGCGCACAGCTACCGCGCCGGCCTGTCCTACGCGATGCAGCGCTATCTCGGCGGCAATGCCGATGCGCTTGCGGCCATGGCCGACGACCGCCGCAACGCCGGCGAGCTCTACGCATTCGATCGGTGGACGGTCACGCCGCGTCTCGACGTCAGCTACGGCGCGCGCTACGCGCGCTACGACTATCTCGCCGACGAAACGCTCTTCAGTCCGAAGGCGAGCGTCACGCTCACGCCGCTGCCCGACGGTTCGCTGCGCATCCGCGGCACCATGTCGCGCCGGGAGATCGCACCGGGCGCCGAAGAATTCCAGCTGCCGTCGACGGGCATGTGGACGCCGCCCGGACGTACGTTCTCGCCGGCCGCGGGGCGCTATGGCTTCCGTCCGGAGCAGATCAATCACCTGGAGATTGCCGGTGAGCAGCCGCTCGCCGACGATTTCGTCGTCGGTGTGCGCGCGTTCCGGCAGCGGGTCAACGATCAGCTCGTCACGCTGTTCGGCGTGTCGCTGCCGAATACGGCGGGGACCAATCTTGGCCACTACTACGTCGGCAACGCCGGCGATGTGGATGCGCGCGGCTGGGGCGTGAGCGTGAGCCGCACCGTCGCCGACGGCATTCACGCGTCGGTGGATTACACGCAGGCGGATGCGCAGTGGCTGCGTCCCTCACCCGGTACGGCGAGCGTGGCGCTCGTCGCGCCATCCGTCATCCGCCGTCAGTTCGAGCAGCTGCGCGACCTGACGACGTCGATTGAGAGCGAGCTGCCGGGCGTCGACACGCGGGTGTTCGTGATCTACAAGATCAACGCCGGCTTCACGCGGTCCGACGCCGTGGCGCTGCGTCCGCAGCTCGGTTCGCGCTTCGACGTCGAAGTCAGCCAGGCGCTGCCGTTCCTGAACTTCTCGTCGGCGCAGTGGGAGATGGTGGTCGCCGTGCGCAATCTCTTCCACGAAGATCTCCTCGACGCGTCGGTCTACGACGAACTCCAGGTCGTCCGCCCGCCAAAGCACGTCGTCGGCGGCGTCACCGTTCGGTTCTAAGCTCTCCATCGCATTGGATGGTTCTCCCGGCGCATTTGGATCGGGTCCCGTCTGATATGCTTGATCCGCGTTAACTGACTGACTTGCTTTGAGTTACGACGTGCAAGATCCACCCGGTGGTGGTATATCGTTTGCTCAACCTTCGCGCACCGCTAGGCGTGCTTCCCGCCCAGCCCTGCGAAGGATGAGAAACGTTCGACGAAGCTCGGACGCGCCGCGCGCGTGGACGCTCTGGCGGGGACCTGTGCTGCCGGCCGTTGTCGTCGGCGCGCTGCTGTGTCTTGGCATCGCCAATATCTCGGCGCGCGCCACGTGGCATGCCGTCGAGGACGGCGTGTTGTGGACGGCGCAGCCCGAAGGCGTCGTCGCCGCGGACGTCGCGCCCGGCACGGCGGCGGCGGCGGTCGGTATCAGGCGCGGCGATCTGCTGCTGGCCATCGACGACCGGCCGGTGCAGCAGGTCTCGGACATCGAGGACGTGCTGCGCGGGGCGGTCGACGGTCAGACCGCGCGCTACACCGTCCTGCGGCTGGGGACGCGCGAGGTCGTCGACGTGCGCATCGCCCCCATTCCGACGGGTCCGCGCGCGGTCTATTTCTTTCTCGCGTCGGTCGGCATCTTCACGCTGCTCGTCGGCGGCGCCGTGCGGCTGCGGCGGCCGCGCGATCCGGCGACGCTGCACTTCTTCTGGCTGGCGGTGGCGTTCTTCGGCGTCTTCACCTTCTCCTTCAGCGGCCGTCTCGATCGTCTCGACTGGATCTTCTATTGGGGCGACGCCATTTCGATGCTGGTGCTGCCGCCCCTCTTCCTGCACTTCACGCTCGTCTTCCCCGAACGCGCGCGCCGCTGGACGGCGGGTCCGATCGGCCGCGTGGTCATTCCGCTCGCCTATGTGCCGGCGGCGCTCCTGGGCATCGCGCAGGTGGCCGCGCTCGTGCGCGGCGGCGCGAACGCGGCGGCGGCCGTCCGCTTGATCGGCGGGCTCGAACGGCTCGAATACCTCTACCTGGCGGCGTGCCTCATCGCCGGGCTGGCGGCGCTGGCCCGCGCGCTCACCGAAGTGCGCTCGATTACCGGCCGGCGTCAGCTGCGCTGGATTGCCTGGGGCACCGCCCTCGGCGGCGCGCCGTTCGCGCTCGGCTACGCGCTGCCGTTTGCCTTCGGCGTCGACGCGACGCTGCCGATGCAGCTCTCCGCGATTCCGCTCGGCCTCATTCCGCTCGCCTACGCCTGCGCCATCGTCCGCTACCGGCTGATGGACATCGAGGTGATCGTCAAGCGCGCGCTCGTCTACGCCGCCGCCCTCGCCGCCATCGTGGCGATCTACGCCGGCATGCTGCAGTTCGTACAGCGCGTCTGGCTGAAGGGTGACAGCGAACACAACTGGGTGATCGCCTTCCTCGCCACGCTCGTCGCCCTGCTGCTGGCGCCGCCGGTCAAGACGGCGATCCAGAATGTCCTCGATCGCGCCTTCTACCGCGACCGCTACGACTACCGGCGCGCCCTCGTCGGCTTCGCCCGCGATCTGAACAGCGACCTCGATCTGCACCGGCTGTCCGAGCGCCTCGTCTCGCGCGTCGTCGAGACGCTGCTCGTCGATCGCATGGCGCTGATGCTCGAAGACGAAGCCGCGCCGTACTACGGCTCGGTGCGCGCCTCGGGGTTCGGCGACAGCCACCCGCCCGCGCTGCCGAAGCGCTCGGGCATCGGCGAACGGCTGGCCGGTGGTCACACGGTGGCGCTCGACGATCCCATCGCCTCCACGCGGTTCACCGTGGAGGAGATCGAATACTGGCGCGATTCGGGCCTCTACTACTTCGTTCCCTGCATCTCGAAGGAAGGGACCATCGCCGTGCTGGCCGTCGGACGGAAGGACACCGGCGAGCCGCTCAACAGCGAGGACACGAGCCTGCTCGCCGCTGTCGCCGGACAGATCGCGACGGCGCTGGAGAACGCGCGGCTCTACCGCCAGCTGCACGTCAAGGCGCTCGAGCTCGATCGCGTGCGCGCGTTCAACGAGAACATTCTCGAGTCGCTCGACGACGGGTTGCTGGTGCTCGACCTCAACGACCGTGTCGTACGCTGGAATCCGGCGATGGAAGTCATCTCGGGGATTGCCAAGGGCGATGCCACCGGCCGCCGCTTCGAGGACCTGTTCGCGGGGCCGTTCGTGGAAGCGCTTCGCGCCGCGCGCCGCGATGCGCCGCAGGGCACGACGCTCTCACGCCTGCAGCTCGGCGGTCGCGGTGACGGCGCCTCCCCGCGCATCGTCAATGCCGCCGTCGTTCCGCTGCGCGCGTCGAGCGACGGCGGCGTCACGACCGTCGGCACGATCATCATCATCGAGGACGTCACGCACCGCGTGCAGCTCGAAGAGCAGCTGCAGATCTCCGAAAAGATGGCGTCGATTGGCCTGCTCGCGGCCGGTGTCGCGCACGAAGTGAACACCCCGCTCACCGGCATCTCGAGCTTTACGCAGATGCTCCTCGAAGGCGCCGACCCGGACGATCCGAAGACGAAGGTGCTCGAGAAGATCGAGCGCCAGACGTTCCGCGCGGCGAAGATCGTCAACGGCCTGCTGAACCTGTCGCGGCCGGGGACGGCCGCCGCCGCGACCGACGTGACCGCGGTGGACGTGACCACGGTCATCGCCGACGTGTTGTCGCTGCTCGAGCATCAGTTCCAGCTGCAGCGGGTCACGGTGCGGCGCGAGTTGAGCGACCAGCCGGTCGCCGTGATGGGCGGCGAACAGAAGCTGCAGCAGGTGTTCCTCAATCTGTTCCTCAACGCCAAGGACGCGATGCCGAAGGGCGGCTGGCTGTCGATCACCACGCGTGCGGAAAACGGTCAGGCCGTCGTCGAAATTTCCGATACCGGCTCGGGCATCCCGAGCGAGCACCTCGCGCGCATCTACGATCCCTTCTTTACGACCAAGGCGATCGGCCAGGGCACGGGCCTCGGCCTGTCGATTACCTACGGCATCGTCCGCGAATACGACGGGACCATCGACTGCGAGAGCGCCGTCGGCCAGGGCACGCGTTTTACCGTGCGTTTCCCGCTCGCGCCAGCCGAGCGCTTGGCGCGCGCCGTACACTGATCTCAGAAGTCCGTATGGCCCGTAACACCTCCATCCTCATCATCGACGACGAAGAGATCATGCGCGAGATTCTCGAGACGCTGCTCTCGAGAGAGGGCTACTCTGTCCGCGTCGCGTCGAGCGGAGCGGAAGGCATCGAGCTCGCGAAATCGGTGCCGTTCGACGCGGCGATTGTCGACGTGATGATGCCGGGCATGGACGGTATGGCCGTGCTCGAGGAGCTGAAGAAGCTCGACGACGACCTGCCGGTCATCATGATCACGGCCTTCGCGTCGGTGGAGAACGCCATCGCGGCGATGAAGCGCGGCGCGCTCGACTACATCACCAAGCCGTTCAAGAACGACGAGGTCCTGGTCGTCATCCGCAACGCCGTCGAGCGGCGGCAGCTCATCGCCGAGAACACCGCGCTCAAGCAGAACCTGCAGGCGCAGACGCACAACTTTGCCGGCATCATCGGCCGCAGCCCGAAGATGAAACAGGTGTTCGACCTGATCATCCAGGCGGCGCCGAGCCGTTCGACGATCCTGATCACGGGTGAGAGCGGCACGGGCAAGGAGCTCGTGGCGCGCGCCATTCATACGCACTCGTCACGTCCGGACAAGGCGTTCGTGACGGTGAACTCCGGCAACCTGCCGCCCGAGCTGCTGGAGTCGACGCTCTTCGGCCACGTGAAAGGCGCGTTCACCGGCGCCGTCTATCCGAAGAAGGGTCTCTGCGACATGGCGGACAAGGGGACGATCTTCTTCGACGAGATCGGCAACATCCCGCTGGAAACGCAGGCCAAGCTGTTGCGAGTCATCCAGGAGCGCGAGTTCATGCGCCTCGGCGGGATGGAGACGATCAAGGTCGACGTCCGCATCATCGCCGCGACCAACTGCGATCTGAAGCAGATGATGGAGCAGGGGCGCTTCCGCGAAGACCTCTATTACCGGCTGCACGTCATCAACATCTACCTGCCGCCGCTGCGCCAGCGCAAGGAAGACATCCCGGTCCTCGCGCAGCATTTCCTCCTCAAGTACGGCGAGGAGAACAACAAACGCGGCCTCGAGCTGGCGCCCGAGGCGCTCGACCTGCTCATGGATTACCACTGGCCGGGCAACGTGCGCGAGCTGGAGAACGTGATGGAGCGAGCGGTGGTGCTGGCGACGAGCCCGCACATCGGTAGCCAGTTGATTCCCGAGCACGTGCGCACCGCGCCGGCGTTCCAGATTCCCAAGTTCGTCGTGCCGCCGGAAGGCATCTCCTTCAAGGACGTCATCACCAACGTCGAGAAGCGGCTCATCGAGTCGACGCTCGAAGCGGCGGGCGGCGTGCAGAAACGCGCGGCCGAACTGCTCGGCATCAAGCCGACGACGCTGAACGAGATGATCAAGCGCTACGACATCGGCGTACGTCGCGGACGGAAGGGCAGCGGCGGCGCGGAAGATGAAGACGGCGCGTCAGCCGCGGCTTCGTACCATGGTGATGAGACGCTCAAATCGTCCTAGCACGGCATCCCACCGGTAATACTGCCGCACGTACTGGCGTCCCGCGTCGCCGAGCTGCTCGCGCAGCTTGCCGCGCGTCATCAGCGTGCGCAGCGCCTCGACGAATTCCTCGCGGTTGCCGTAATAAAGACCCGCGCCGGCGCGGCGGCAATGTTCGACGGCCGCCGCATTGCGCGCGCTGGCGAGCACAGGCGTGCCCACCGCGAAGCTTTCGAGCACCGACAGGGCGAGCGCGTCGTCGGAGCCCGGCGCTATGGTCACGTCGGCCGCCTCGTAGGCCACCATCCGTTCGCGTTCCGGCAGCACGCCGGCCTGACGCAGGTAGGGCTCGTCAGGCACCTTCATCATCTTGACGCCCATGAGGACGAGCGCCGTGTCGCCGTCGTTGGCGGCGAAGGTGTCGAAGTACTCGAGCATCTCCTCGCAGCCGTTGTCCGGTTCCACGCGGCCGCCGTAGAGCACGATGGGTCCGTAGAGGCGATGGCGGCGGCGGAAAGGAACCCCGCGATCCGCATGGTCGTCCTCGTGTTCCGGGAGGTCGTCCGCAGGAGTGGCGGTTTCGTCCTCGTGCATCGGCTCGTCGGCGGGATCCTGCTGATGCCGCGGATATGCCTGGCGATGCGACGGGTCGACGCCGACGCCGACCAGTTCCTCGCGTGGCGCGGCCACGCCAAGATACGCACGAAGCAGCTTTCGCTCGCTGGCCGACATCAGCCCGACGGCGCGCGTCGCGGCAATGAGCTCGGGCCACAGCGCGAAGCGCAAGAGCGGACCGAGGCGGAGGCAGGGGAACACGATGCTTCGATCCGGCGCGACGGTCAGGCCATTCACCGTCGTCCAGTGCACGAGCGAGAAGAACACGATCGCGTCGTACTGCCGGTGCTGCCGCTTCAGGTGTTCGATGAGACCCGGGACGGACGGACCGAGGCGGCGCACCCACTCCAGCTCCTCGCCGCGCGACCGCGGGGCTCCGAGAATGCGCTCGGAGAACTGACGGAAGCCGTGCGCATCGTGCGGCTGGTTGACGGCGAAGCGCCGCACGAACACGCCGCGAATGCGGTCTCCACCTTCGCCGTAATCGTTCTTCCACGTCTGCGCATCGCGTGCCGCGGACGTCAGGACTTCCACGTCGTGGCGTGCGCAGAGTTGTTCGGCCAGGAGGCGGCATGCCAGCTCGGCCCCGTTGGCGATTTCGGCGCCGTAGCGCGGCGTGACGAACGCCAGCTTCATGCCGCCGCCCCCGAGGGCAGTTCGTCGAGCACCTGCGCCGCCGGCCGCAGCGACCGCTGCCGCCGCGCGAGCCACCCCGGCATCGCTTCCATCTGATGCGGCGGCGGATTCGACGAGAGGTGGGCGAACATGTCCAGATATTTTTTCTCGATCACCGGCCAGCTGTAATTCTGACCATAGAATTCGCGCCCGTGACGTCCAAGCCGAGCCGCCAGCGCCGCATCGTCGAGCACCCGGTCGAGAACGGCGGCGAATTCCGCGGCGCCGGAGTAATAAAGGCCGGCGTTGCTGCGCAGGCACTGCCCTACGAGGACGTCGCAGTGTGCGTTGGCGACGACCGGGATGCCGAGCGCCCACGCTTCGAGCGCCGCCATCGACAGGCTTTCATAGTACGACGGCATGACGAGCGCCGCGGCGCCTGCGAGCACGTCGAACTTGTCACGATCGTCCACGAATCCGAGGTGCCTGATGCGCGGGTGGTCCGGTATCGGCAGGACCGGCGTGCCAATCAGCACGAGCGCTGGTGGCGAGCGGCGCTGGTCGGCATAGCGCGCGAAGAAATCGAACAGCTCCGCGCAACCCTTGTTGGCGTCAATCCGGCCGATGTAGACGATGAAGGGCGTGTCGAGTCCGAATCTGGCAACGGCTCGCCCGGGATCGACGGCGGCGGGAATCTCCGAGCCGATGCCGACAACGACTCCCGGCACATGCTGGTTCGACGAGGCCGCGTGGATGAGCGCCTGCTCCTCGTAGGAGTTGTACATGATCGCGCGCACGCCGCGGAAAATCGGTCCGAACAGCGCAAGGCCGAGTGCCGGGTCGCGTTCCATCGTCGGTACGAGCAGCGCACGCCCGGGCACCGCCCGCGCGCCGTAGTACGAGTGGTAATACCGCGCGCAGAAGAACAGGAAGAAATCGAACTCCGACGCGGCGCCGCGCGTGCGCGCGATCAACGCGGGGCTCGAGGGGCCTTCGCTGTCGAGCCAGTCGAGCTCGTCGTTCAGCGAATGGCGCCGGTGAAAGACGTGATCGGAACGGAGGCCAAACGCGCCTTCGTCGCGTTCGTGCTCCACCGGAAACCGTTCGACGGCAATGCCGTTGACGGTATGCTGCCCCGGCGGGTACTCGTTGCGCCACGTCAGGTAATCGCGCGCGCACGTGGTCAGCACGCGCACGTCGGCATGGCGCGCGAGACGTTCCGCGAGATATCTGGCGTGCAGCTCGGCGCCGCCGCTGATCTCGGCGCCGTATCGCTGCACGACGATGGCCAGGTTCATGCCTCGACTTCGCTCGGTACGACCGCGAGCGATCCGGAGACTTCCAAGAGTCGAGGGGTCATCCCTCGGAAGGCTTCTGCGTCTCGTCGACGGGCGGTGGAGGCGGCGCCGCTTCGGGCGACACCGCGGGTTCCGGCGCGGCGACGACGGCGGGCGACGAGACCGCTTCCTCGTGGTGCTCCAGACGCTCGGCGCTCACTTCCTCCTCGAACCCCTCGTCGACATCGACGTCGCCCTCTTCGACTTCGGCGGGCGCGTCGGTGCCATTCACCGGCGGTGTCGCGCCAGCTTCGGCCGGTGTGCCCGCGCCCGGCCCGCGGCGTCCGCGGCGGCGCCGTCGGCGTCGGCGCGGGGCTTCGGCGGTCTGACCTCCGACCGATGCGGGCTGCGGCGTCATCACCTCGGCGGCAGGCGTAGCCGTTGCAACCGGGGCGGCGGCGACCGGTTCCGGCGGCCGCGGCGCGCGCACCTGCGTGCCTTCCATCATGCGCACGCGCCGCTCGTTGAAATCCACCTTCGCCGCCAGCGATTCAACGCGCAGCGACAGGCTCTGCGCCTCGACGCTCGCACGCGACACCTCGAGGGCGAGGCGCTGCAGGATTTCGTAGTGCAGCGCGTTCCACTCCGCCTGGCGGCGATCGCGCTCGGCTTCGCGCTGCGCGATGTCCGAACTGAACCGCGACTGCTTGGCCAGCGCGTGGGCGATCGGCGTCGGATTGATCATCAGCCGCAGGAGCGGGCCAAGGAGCCTGCGCATGAAGCGCAGCAGGCCGTTCGGCGAATCGTAGAGCGTCGCTTCGTCGAACGGAAACGACTCGGCGGCAGACGGGGCTGCCGCGTCCACCGACACGCTGCGTTCGCCCGCGCTGCGCCGCAGCTGCTCGAGGAGTTCGGGCTTGAGGCCGCGTGGATCGAGAATCGCCTCGAGGCGCCTCGCGGCCAGCTCCTGGATCTGCTGATTGGTGAGATCGACGCCGCTGCGCTGCGAGATGCGCGCGCGGATCTCGCGCATGATCTGTTCGACGTCGACGCGGTCGGTGCGTTCGCCGCGCGCCGCCTGTTCCGGCGGAGGACCCTGACGCCGCTCCGGCCCGCGCCGGTCGGGACCCCGGCGCCCGCGGTGGAAGTGTCCGCGGCGCCCCTGATTGTGATCCGTCGCCATCGTGTCAGTACTTTCTGAAGAGCTGCCCCCACTCCGTGCGCATGAACTCGCGGATGCGCGCGCGGCCTATCGTCGGGTACCAGATCGCGTCGTGGTACACGTTGGAGGCAAACGGCGCCCACACCATCAGCGGCGAGTGCAGGAGGATGCGCTCGAGCGGTCGCAGGAAGCCCTTGCGAATCATCTGGTCGCCCCAGATGACGAGTGATTTTCTGGTCGTGAACCCGAAATTCTCGGTCGACACGTCATCGCCGACCAGTTCGATCTGTTTCGGATCGGCGATGCCCAGCCCGCGCTCGTGCGCCATCCGCAGGAAGGGAATCGACAGCGGATCGAATCCCATCAGGCGGGCGGCGATGGCGTCGATGGCCACCGAATCCGACGCCGCGAGGATCAGGTTCTTCACGCGCGGGATCATCGTCCGCGGTCCCGCGCCGTCGCCGGCGACCGTCCCGTCCATCACCGTGAAGACCGCCGGATGCAGTTCGCGCTGCATCTGCAACAGGTCGACGAGCACTTCGTGCATGTGCTTGTGCGCGTAGTGCCGCACTTCGCGGAGCAGGCCACCAAAGGAGTTCTTCACCGAGCCGGTCATGACCGCATGACCGTGCGTCTTGACCGTCGGCAGATGCAGGATCTGGCGGCCGGGGTAGATCGCCGGAATGTGAATCCCTTCCGGAAAAATATGATTTAGCTTCAACAGCGGACTCTTGAAGCGGTAGATCTGCCAGTCCACTTCCGTGAGCGGCTGGAAGGTGAGTCCATGTTTCCGCAGCACCGGCTCCCAGCGATTGTTGCGGCACCCTTCGCGCGGGTTCGTCACGACGGTCTTGTTCTCGATGGGAATCAGCCGCTGCCGCGAGTAGCCGTCGGCGAGCATCTTGCCGACCACGCCGTCCACCTGCCACGGCTGCGACGAGCAGGACGGAAAGTATTTCGTCCACGACAGGTTCAGCTTGAGGAGGGTGTCGCGGTCGCGTGAGAGCGTGTCGCGATAGCCGGCGAGATCCATGACCCGTCCGTAATCGGCAAGAACGGTCTCGGGGCGCGTTCGTACGACCGCCACGCTCGCCGTCCGCGCGCGCGGCGAGGCGTCGTGAATCGACGGCGCTTCAATGGTCGTGACGGGAGTCATTCATTTCCCCAGCGGCGTATACAACAGGATGATGACGCTGGCCGCCCACAGCATCACGCAGCCCAGCAGCGGGCGATCGGTCAACAGCATCGCGGCCGGACTGCCGCCGCCGCGCTTCTGGTGCACCAGATAGAGATATCGGAAGATGCCGTAGAGCACAAAAGGAATCGTCAGGCCCAGCTTGGCGGTGCCGAGGCGGGCGGCCGTGTCGGCGCTGGTCGCGTAGACCGTATACGCGATGAGCGTGGACGAGGTGACCACGCCAATCATCTGGTCGAGCAGATACGGCGAATACTCGCCGAGAATGCGCCGGTGGTCGGTCGCGCCCTCGGCCAGCAGCGTCAATTCGTGCCGCCGCTTGCTGAGCGCCAGGAACAGCGCCAGCAGCGTCGTGCACACCAGCAGCCAATGACCGATCGGCACGTCGACGGCAACGGCTCCCGCCACGGCGCGCAGCACGAACCCCGCGGCAATCATCAGCACGTCGACGATGACGACGTGCTTCAGGGCGATCGAGTAGAGCAGGAGCGAGGCGACGTAGGTGGAGGCGACGAGGCCGAACAGCGGCCGGATGACGATTGCCGCGCCGATCGCCGCGCCCGCCAGCACGACACCGGTCGTCACGGCGGTCGTCACCGCCAGCTGGCCGGAGGCAATGGGCCGCTCGCGTTTCAACGGATGATTCCGATCGGCGTCGCGATCGGCGGCGTCATTGAACAGATAGACGGCGCCGGAGAGCGCGCAGAAGATGGCCAACGCCGCCGCCGCCGTGGCCGCGGCCGACGGCTCGAGCAGGCGTCCGCCGAACACGACGCCCGCGAGCACGAGAAGATTCTTGGTCCACTGTTCGGGCCGCAGGGAGACGAGCACCAACCCCGGGGTTGAATGGGCCCGCACGGCCGACTCCGGCGCGATGTCGAACCCTGAGCGCGCCGTTACACCCTCGCGGACGAGAAACTGCGGACCGCGTCCGCCTCGCTGTCGTAGGTTTCGAAGACCGTGAGCAGCTTGGTGATGGAGAGGAGATCGGTGATCCGCTTCGTCAGGTTGAGCAGCTTCATGCTGCCGCCTTGCCGGCTGACGGTCGTATACGTGCGCACGATCTCGCCGAGGCCCGCGCTGTCGATGTACGGGACGTCTTCGAGGTTGAGGACGATCTTCTTCCGGCCCTGCTGGACGAGACTGTTGATCTTGTCCTTCAACTGCTCGTCGCCTTCGCCGAGCGTCATCTTGCCCTTCAGATCCAGGACGCTGACATCGCCCACGGATCGTTCTTCGATCTGCATGGTTGGAGATTATATAGGGCTGGACGGGCGGGAGGGACTGGAAGGGCAAGAAGGTAGAACGTGACCGTTCTCGCCTGTCGTGCCCGTCCCGCCGTTCCCGCCTCAGTGCACTGGTGGCTAGCCGCCGGCCCCAGCAAACTTCCGTTGCTGGAAGCACTCCTTGCAGAAGACCGGTCTGCCCTGCGTAGGTCGGAACGGGACCGTCGTGTCCTTTCCGCATGCCGAGCAGGTGGTCTGGGTCTCGACGCGATCGCGCATCGTCGGACCCGCGCTCACCCGGTTTGCCCGCTTTGCCTTGCACCCCTTGCAGCGCTTCGGCTCGTTCTTGAACTGCTTGTCGGCGAAGAAGAGCTGTTCACCGGCTGTCCAGATAAACTCTGACCCGCAGTCCACACACCTAAGGGCCTTGTCCTGGAAGTCCATCGGTCGCCACCTTTGCTCGTCGTCGATCCCGCTCCGGCGCCGCCTTACAACCTGAATTACTCCGATTCGCGTCGAAGCTTCTTGCGATTACGCTTTCTGGCCAGCGCCTGCTTGGCGCGGCGTTTGTCCCCCGGCTTCAAGTAGAAGGAGTGCTTCTTGATGTCCTTGATGATGTCTTCCTGCTGCACCTTCCGCTTGAACCGTCGGAGAGCGGACTCGATGGACTCGCCCTCCTGAATCTTGACTTCAGCCACCCTGTGATACACCCCCTTCACGGGTTTGCTCCGCCGCCGCGCGACGCGCGAAGACGGGTTGCTTTCCCCCTGTGAGGCCTGTTGAAACAGGCCGAACATGCTACGCTATCACAGGCAGGCGCGGATTCTAGGGCGCATTCCCTTTCCGCGTCAACGAAATAGTCGGGCTGCGTCACGCCTGTGTTCCCTTCATCAATTTCTCTGCGCAAATCATTGGTAACCCGCTGGCAAGCGGTAGGTTATCTGCTGGCGTCGTGAGGGTCCTCGTCGTCGGCTCCGGTGCGCGGGAACACGCGTTTGCGTGGAAGCTGTCACGCGAACACGCCGCGCATCAAATACTTTGCGCGCCCGGCAATCCCGGCATTGCCGCCGTTGCGCGCTGCGTGCCCGCCGATGCCGGCAAGCCCGACGACGTGCTGGCTCTTGCCGAACACGAAGACGTCGATCTGACCGTCGTCGGTCCCGAGCTGCCTCTCAGCCGCGGCGTTGTCGATCTGTTCGCGTCACGCCGGCGGGCGATCGTCGGTCCGACCGCCGCCGCCGCCGCCCTCGAATCGAGCAAGGCGTTCGCGAAAGACTTCATGGCGCGTCACCAGGTCCCGACCGCGCGCTTCCGCACCTGCGATTCAGCGGATGCGGCGTTACGCGAAATCGCGCGTGGCGAATTCGGCTATCCGCTCGTCGTCAAGGCCGACGGCCTGGCGGCCGGCAAGGGCGTGATCATCGCCGACGATCGCGCGTCGGCCGAAGCGGCCATTCGCGACGTGATGGTCAACAGGAAGTTCGGCGCGTCGGGCGAGCGCGTCGTGATCGAGGAGTTCCTGACCGGACAGGAAGCATCGTACTTCGTGCTCGCGGACCGCGCCAGGTTCGTGCCGCTGTCGTCGGCACAGGATCACAAACGGATCTTCGACAACGACGTCGGTCCGAATACCGGTGGGATGGGTGCCTTCGCGCCGAGCCCGCTGGTGACGCCGGACATCGAACGGCGCATCATCGACGCCATAGTTCGGCCCGTCCTCGACGGCATGGTGCGCGAGGGCACGCCGTATCGCGGGTTTCTCTATGTCGGCCTGATGCTCACCGCCGCCGGACCGCAGGTGATCGAATTCAACGTTCGCTTCGGCGATCCCGAGGCGCAGGTGATCCTGCCCATGCTCGACGAGGACCTGTCATCGCTGCTGCTGTGCGCCGCCCGCGGCGAGCTGCCATCGCGCGCGGCGCGATTCACCAACCAGGTGCACGTCGGCGTGGTGCTCGCGGCCGGCGGTTACCCGGACAGTGTCGAAGCGGGGACGGTCATCACCGGCGTTGACGAAGCCGCCGCGCGTCCCAATGCCCTCGTCTTCCACGCCGGTACGGCGATGCGCGAGGGCGCGCTCGTTACCGCGGGTGGAAGAGTGCTCACGGTGATTGGACGTGGACCGTCCTATCACCACGCCATCGCCGCCGCCTACGACGCGGCGTCGAGGATTCATTTCGAGGGCATGCAATTCCGCCGCGACATCGGTCAGAAGGCGCTGGCATGAAGTACTCGATCGTGACCTTCGGATGCCGCGTCAACCAGGCCGACTCGTTCGTCATCGAGGAACAGTTGCGCCAACGCGGCGCCGTCGCCGCCGCGCCCGAAGACGCCGATGTCGTGGTCGTCAACACCTGCTCGGTGACGGCGACGGCCGATCAGGGTGCGCGGCAGACCATTCGACGCCTCGTGCGCGGCAATCCAGGCGTGCGCGTCGTCGTCACCGGCTGTTACGCGACACGGCGTCCCGAGGAAATCCGCGCGCTGCCGAACGTCGTCCGGGTGGTGGCGAACGATGAGAAGGAATCGCTCGTCGAGATGACGACCGCGGAGCGTTTCGACGGCGCGGACGGGCCCTGCGGCCTGGCCCTGGCGCCGGGCGTCGCCGGCCGAACGGCATTGACGCTGCGCGTGCAGACCGGATGCGACGAGCCATGCAGCTACTGCATCATCCCGCGCACGCGCGGCACGGGCCGCTCGCGGCCGATGGCCGCCGTGCTCACCGACATCCGCCGCGCGGTCGACGCGGGCTACCGCGAGATCGCCATCACCGGCGTGCACCTCGGATCGTACGCGCGCGATCTCGGCGACGGGACGACGCTCACCGCTCTCGTGCGCGCGCTCGGCGACTGGCCGGACGACGTGCGGTTCCGCATCAGCTCGCTCGAGCCGATGGACTGCACGCGCGACATCATCGACGTCGCGGCGTCTTCACCGCGCATCGCCGCGCACTTCCACCTGCCGCTGCAGCACGGCGCGGACACGATGCTCGCGGCGATGCGCAGGCCGTATACCGTCGCCTATTACCGCGACCTGACGGCCCGCCTCCACGCGCGGCTGCCGCACGCCTCGATCGGCTCCGACATCATCGTCGGCTTTCCGGGGGAAAGTGACGCCCAGTTCGCCGAGATGGTGAACGTCCTCGAGGAATTGCCGCTCTCCTACCTGCACGTCTTTCCCTATTCCGACAGGCCCGGAACCCCCGCCGCGCGGCTGACCGGCAAGGTCGATGGCAACGTCATCCGCGCGCGCGCGCGCCGCGTCCGCGACATCGCCGCCCGCAAAGCCGCGGCCTTTCGACGGTCGCAAGCGGGACGGACGATCCGCGCGCTCGTCGTCGACGACGGCCATGCAGCTGTGACGGGAAACAATCTGAAGGTGCGGCTCGACGAGCCGCACGTGCGCAATACGTGGGTGAACGTGACGTTGTAGCCGCGCACCTTGCAATCGCGCCGGCGATTACGATCCAATCAGCAGCGCCATCTGCTGCGCGGCCGACTTCTTCGTTCCACCTTCGACGATGAGCTGACCGCACGCCGCGCGGATGTCCTGACCGCGGCTCTTGCGCACCGAAACCGTCAGATATCGATCGGCGAGAATCTGCGCGAATCGATCGACACGTTCGTCCGACGGGCGCTCGAATGGAATGCCGGGAGCGGGATTCAACGGAATCAGGTTGACCTTCGCCTTGATGCCGGAAAGCAGCCTGGCGAGGCGGCGCGCATCTTCCGCTGTGTCGTTCACGCCCGCGAGCATCACGTACTCGAAGGTGATGCGGCTGCGTCGCTTCAACGGGAAGTTGCGGCACGTCTCGAGGATGTCGGCGAGCGGGTATTTGCGGTTTGGCGGAACCAGCTCGCTGCGCTGCTCGTCGGTCGTCGCGTGCAGCGAGATCGCCAGGTTCGGCATCAGCGGTTCGTGCGCGAGGCGCTGCAGGCCCGGGACGATCCCGACGGTCGACAGCGTAACGCGCCGCGGCGAGACGGAGAGGCCGTTGGCATCGTGCAGCATCCGCAGCGCCTTCATCGTGTTGTCGTAGTTGTGCAGCGGCTCGCCCATGCCCATGAGCACGATGTTGAACGGATGGTCGAGCAGCCCGGTCGCGGCGGCGAGCGCCCGGACCTGGCCGGCGATTTCCCCCGCCGTCAGATGGCGAACGAGGCCCATCTTGCCGGTCAGGCAGAAGCCGCATCCCATCGCACACCCGACCTGGGTCGAGATGCAGAACGTCATGGCTGGGGTGTCGGGGATGAACACCGCTTCGATGCAACGGTGATCCGCCAGCTCGAGCACGAACTTGCGCGTGCCGTCGGCCGACCGGAGATCCGACTCGACCTTCGGGGTGACCACCTCGAACTCCTGCGCCAGCCGCGCGCGCAGGTCCTTCGAGAGATCGGTCATCTTCTCGAAGTCGACGATGCCGCGCCTGTAGATCCAACGGAAGAGCTGCCGCGCATGAAAACGCTGATGGCCGCGCGACTCGAGGGCCCCCTCGAGTTCGAGAACGTCGAGCTCGGCGAGATTCAGGCGCGAAGCGGCGGGCATCTGTGTTATCATACGCCTGTTCTTCTAATTCCCTGCGTGTCAACGATTTGCGGCACATCGCCGCCGTTCGATGACGGGCACTGACCTCGGCAGATTCCCAGCGCATAAGTGACGCAGCCACTGATCGTCCGCGACGTCCTTCCGAATGGTCTCCGACTTCTCACCGAACGGATGCCGAGCGTCCGATCCGTGAGCATCGGCGTGTGGCTCACGCGCGGCTCGCGCCACGAACCGCAGGAGCAGAGCGGCATCGCGCACTTCGTCGAGCACATGCTCTTCAAGGGCACGGCGACGCGCAATGCCGAGGACATCGCCCAGACCATCGACTCCATCGGCGGCCAGATGGACGCCTTCACGGCGAAGGAATACGCCAGCTACTACATCAAGGTGCTCGACGAGCATCTGCCGCTGGCCGTGGACGTGCTGTCCGACATCGTCCGCAACCCGGCGTTCAGCGCCAACGACATCGAGCGGGAAAAGAAGGTCGTCCTCGAAGAGATCAAGATGGTCGAGGACACGCCTGACGATCTCGTCCACGAGCTCTTCACCGAGAACTTCTGGGTCGATCATCCGCTCGGCCGCCCGATCCTCGGCACTCCGGAAACCGTCGGAGCGCTGACGCAGGACGGGCTGCGGGGCTATTTCAGCACGGCGTATACGGCGCCGCACCTGATCATCGCCGCGGTCGGCAACATCGAGCACCAGCAGGTCCGCGATCTCGTCGAGAAGGCGTTCGGCACGCTCTCCAACGCCACGCACCGCCTCAACGGCGGACCGCCGCGCGTCGAGCCGCGCATCATCATCCGCAACAAGGATCTCGAGCAGAGTCACGTCTGTCTCGGCACGAGCAGCTATCAGCAGGACCACGCGGATCGCTATTCGAGCTACGTGCTGAACACCGTGCTCGGCGGCTCGATGAGCTCGCGGCTCTTTCAGAACGTGCGCGAGAAGCGCGGCCTGGCCTACGCCGTGTTCAGCGGCCTGAGCGCCTACCGCGACGCGGGATCGCTGACCATCTACGCCGGCTGCGCCAACAGCGCCATCGGCGAGCTGATCGACGTCGTCGTCGCCGAGCTGCGGCGCCTCAAGGACGAAACGATTCCGGAATCGGAGCTGCGGCGCGCGAAGGATCATCTGAAGGGCAGCCTGATGCTCAATCTCGAGAGCACCTCCAGCCGCATGTCGCACCTCGCGCGGCAGGAAATCTACTTCGACAGACAGTTCGGACTCGACGAGACGCTCGAGGGCGTCGAGCGGGTCACGGAGAGCGAAGTACAGCGGGTCGCCCGCGACCTGCTGAAGGACGGCGCCCTGGCCGCGACCGTCCTTGGCGCCGTCAACGGCCTGAGAATTCCACCGGAGCGTTTGTCGCTGGGATGATCCCGAGGTACACGAGCCCGGACATGGGTCGCGTGTGGAGCGACCAGCGGAAGTACGAAACCTGGTTGCAGGTTGAACTCGCCGCGGTCGATGCCATGGCCCGCGCCGGGATCGTGCCCGAGGAGGCGGCGCGCGACCTGCGCGCGCGCGCCACGTTCCACATCGAGCGCATCGAGGAAATCGAGCAGGTCACCCAGCACGACGTCATCGCCTTCACCACCGCCGTCGCCGAGACCGTCGGCCCCTCGGCGCGATGGCTGCATTTCGGGCTCACCTCATCGGACGTCATCGACACCGCGCAGGCGCTGCAGATGCGCGAGGCGTGCGACCTGATCCTCAACGACGTGCGCGCGCTGATGAACGCCGTGCGCGCGCGCGCCGAGGAGCACCGGCGGACGCCGATGATCGGGCGCACGCACGGCGTGCACGCCGAGCCGATGACCTTCGGGCTGAAGCTCGCGCTCTGGTATGCGGAGCTGGCACGCGACGTCGCGCGCATCGAGCGCGCGCGCGCGGTGATCTCGGTCGGCAAGCTGTCGGGGGCGGTCGGCACGTTTGCGCATCTGCCCCCGTCGGTTGAAGCGGACGTCTGCCGGACGCTCGGCCTGCAGCCCGCGCCCGTCGCCTCGCAGGTCGTGCAGCGCGACCGCCACGCGGAGCTGCTGTCGGCGCTCGCCATTACCGGTTCGACGCTCGAAAAGTGCGCGCTGGAGATCCGCGGACTGCAGAAGACGGAGATCGGCGAAGTCGAGGAGCCGTTTGCCAAGGGCCAGAAGGGCTCCTCGGCGATGCCGCACAAGCGCAATCCGATTGGCTGCGAGCAGATCGTCGGTCTGGCGCGGCTGCTGCGCGCCAACGCGGGCGCGGCGTTCGAGAACAACGCCCTCTGGCACGAGCGCGACATCTCGCACTCGTCGGTCGAGCGCGTCATCGTGCCGGACACCTTCATCGCCCTCGATCACATGCTGCGCCGCTTCACGCGCATCGTCAAAGGCATGGTCGTCTATCCGGAGCGGATGCGCGAAAATCTGGAGCGTTCGGGCGGCGTCGTGTTCTCGGGGACAGTGTTGCTCGAGCTCGCCAGACGCGGCGTGTCGCGCGAGCAGGCCTACGAGTGGGTGCAGCGCAACGCCATGCGCGCCTTTCACGAGCAGCGGCTGTTCAAGTCGCTGCTGCTCGAGGATGGCGACGTGACGCGCGTGCTGACGCCCGCCGAGATCGAGCGCGCCTTCGATCTCAACGACCAGTTCAGGCACGTCGACCACATCTTCGACCGCGTGTTCGAGCACGATGTCGTCGCCGCCGACGCCATCGTCGCGGCCGGGTTCAGCCGGCCCGCCGGAGGTATCCATTGATGCGCGCGCGCGTTTTCGTCACGCTCAAGCCGTCGGTCTTCGATCCGCAGGGAAAGACGGTGACCGATGCGCTGCACACGCTCGGCTATCCGGCCGTCAAGGACGTCCGCCAGGGGAAGTACTTCGAGCTGACGATCGACGCCGACTGCCCCGACCGCGCGCGTGCGCTGGCCGAAGAAGCCGCCGAGAAGCTGCTGTCGAATCCGGTGATTGAAAGCTATCGCATCGAGCTCGCAGACGAGGCGCTCGCATGAAATTTGCCGTCGTCGTGTTTCCGGGATCCAACTGCGATCATGACGCGCACTACGCGGCCGAGCGCGTGCTCGGCCAGCAGGCGGACTACATCTGGCACAAGGACACCAGCCTGAAGGGCGCCGACGTGGTCATTCTGCCGGGCGGCTTCGCGCACGGCGATTACCTGCGCACCGGGGCGATCGCCCGCTTCTCGCCGATCATGGCGGACGTGCAGCGGTTCGCCGCCGCCGGCGGCCCCGTCCTCGGCATCTGTAACGGGTTCCAGATCCTGCTGGAAGCGGGGCTGCTGCCGGGAGCGATGCTGCGCAACCGCAGCGTCAAGTTCCATTGCGAGCACGTGCTCGTCAAGGTCGAGCAGACCGACACCCCGTTCACCAACGCGTGCCGCCCGGGGCAGATTCTTCGCATCCCCATCGCCCACGGCGAAGGCAACTACTACGCCGATGCCGACGTCATCGCCCGTCTCGAGCGCAACCGGCAGATTGTCTTCCGCTACACCAACGAACAGGGCATCGCCACGGATGCCTGCAATCCGAACGGCGCCGCCGCCAACATCGCGGGTCTCTGCAATGAGAAGCGCAACGTCGTCGGCCTCATGCCGCACCCCGAGCGCGCCTGCGAGCTGGCGCTCGGAAGCGCGGACGGCCTCGTGCTGTTCGAGTCGGCCGTCAACGCCGTGGTCAACGGTGTCGGCGGTCAGTTGTCGGGGACACTCGCCGCCCGATGAGCATCACCGCGGAAGTCCTCGACCGCCACGGGCTGACGACCGAGGAATACCAGCGGATCGTCGAGGCGCTGCACCGCGAGCCGACGCTGACCGAGCTCGGCATCTTCTCCGTGATGTGGTCGGAGCACTGCAGCTACAAGAGCTCGCGCGTCCATCTCAAGACGCTGCCGACCACGGGACCGCGCGTCCTGCAGGGCCCGGGCGAGAACGCGGGCGCCGTCGATATCGGCGACGGCCTCGCCGCCGTGTTCAAGATCGAATCGCACAACCATCCGTCGTTCATCGAGCCGTACCAGGGCGCCGCCACCGGCGTCGGCGGCATCATCCGCGACATCTTCACCATGGGCGCACGGCCGATTGCCCTGCTCAACGCCCTGCGCTTCGGACCGCTCGACGATCCGCTCGTGCGCCGGACGCTGGCGGGCGTGGTCGCCGGTATCGCCGGCTACGGCAACAGCATCGGTATTCCAACGGTCGGCGGCGAAGTCGCCTTCGACGAGAGTTACCGTGGCAATCCGCTCGTCAACGTGTTCTGCCTCGGCATCGCCCGGCACGAAGACATCGTCAAAGGTGTCGCCTCGGGCGCCGGCAACCCGGTCTACTACGTCGGCGCAAAGACGGGCCGCGACGGCATCCACGGCGCAACGATGGCGTCGGCGGAGTTCGACGAGAAGAGCGCCGAGAAGCGGCCCGCGGTGCAGGTCGGCGATCCGTTCATGGAGAAGCTGCTGCTCGAAGCGTGCCTCGAGGTGATGCAGAGCGACGCGCTCGTCGGCATCCAGGACATGGGCGCCGCCGGGCTGACGTGCTCGACCTGCGAGATGGGCTCGCGCGGGGGGGCCGGTGTCGACATCGACGTCTCGCTCGTGCCGCAGCGCGAGACCGGCATGACGCCGTACGAAATCATGCTCTCCGAATCGCAGGAGCGCATGTTGATGGTCGTCAAGCGCGGGCGCGAGTCCGAAGTCGAGCGCATCTTCGAAAAGTGGGACCTGCACGCGTCACGCGTCGGCGAGGTGACGACCGATGGCACGCTGCGCGTGCGCCATCACGGCGCCGTGGTCGCGGAGATTCCGAATCGCGCGCTGACCGACGATGCGCCGCTCTACCGGCGTGCGATGGAGGAGCCGGCCTACATCCGCGACGTCAAGACGCTCTCGCTTGCCTCCCTGGCTGCGCCGGGGTCGGCGGCGGAGGTGTTCACGCGCCTGCTCGCCGCGCCGACGATCGCGAGCAAGCGCTGGATATACCACCAGTACGATCACATGGTGCGCACCAACACGCTGGTGCTGCCGGGCATGGGCGCCGGCGTCGTGCGCATCAAGGGAACGTCGCGCGCCCTGGCGATGTCGGTCGACGGCAATGGCCGCTTCGTCTATCTCGATCCCTATGCCGGCGCGCAGCTGGCGGTGGCCGAGGCCGCGCGTAACGTCGCCTGCGCCGGCGGCCTGCCGATTGGCGCCACCAACTGCCTCAACTTCGGCAACCCCGAGAAGCCCGACATCATGTGGCAGTTCGCGCAAGCGGTCGCGGGGATGGGCGCCGCCTGCCGCGCGCTCGACATTCCCATCACCGGCGGCAACGTCAGCCTCTACAACGAGACGGACGGTCGCGCCGTCCTGCCCACCCCGGTGCTCGGCGTCGTCGGCGTGATCGAGGATGCCGACCGGGTCGTCACGCGCGCCTTCCGCGCCGAAGGCGACGTCATCGTCCTGCTCGGTGAAACGCTCGACGAGCTTGGCGGCAGCGAGTACCTGAAGGTGATGCACGGACTGATACGCGGCGTTCCGCCGATGCTCGACTTGAAGCGGGAGGCCGCCCTCCAGCGGATGCTCGTCGACGGCGCGGCGAGCGGGTTGATCCGCTCCGCTCAGGACTGCTCGGAAGGCGGCCTCGCCGTGGCGCTGGCGGAATGCTGCATCGGGACGGGCCGCGGCGCGCACGCCGACGTGGCGGCGGTGACCTCGGCGAGCGGATTTGGCGACATTGCCACGCTCTTCAGCGAGTCGCCGTCGCGCGTCATCGTGTCCGTCGCCTCCGGACGTGAGTCCGAGTTGCTGGAGCTGGCCGCCCGCGCGCGGATGCCGGCGCGACGGATCGGCGTCGTCGCCGGCAAGCGTGTGCAGATTTCGATTGAGGGACGAACGGTGATCGACGAACCGCTCACCGAGGTGGAGCGGACGTGGAGCACGGCGATCGAACGCTACTTCGAAGCCGCGCGCGCTATTGCCTGAGGCCGTACACTAGAGGCTCACCAGCCATGCTGGACAAGTTCAAGGACGAATGCGGCGTGTTCGGGATCTTCGGACATCCGGAGGCCGCGAACCTGACCTATCTCGGTCTCTACGCGCTGCAGCACCGCGGGCAGGAGAGCGCCGGCATCGCCTCCTCCGACGGCACGCGCATCCGCCTGCACAAGGCGATGGGCTACGTCAACGACGCGTTCGACAGCGACTCGCTCGCCAAACTGCCGGGACCGCTCGCCGTCGGCCACGTACGCTATTCCACCGCTGGTGAAAGCCTCGTCGCCAACGCGCATCCGATTGTCGTCGACAGCGTCCACGGACCGCTCGCCGTCTGCCATAACGGCAATCTGGTCAATGCCGGTGAGCTGCGCGACGCGCTCATCCGCGGCGGCGCCATCTTCCAGACCAACAGCGACACCGAGGTCGTCGTGCATCTCTTCGCGCGCTCGCGTGAAGAAGGTGTCGAAGCGGCGGTGGTCGATGCCATCTCGCAGGTGCGCGGCGCGTTTTCGTTCGTGATGATGACGTTGGACCGCATCATCGGGGTGCGCGATCCGCACGGCTTCCGCCCGCTGGCGCTCGGCAAGCTCGGCGACGCCTACGTCGTCTGCTCGGAGACGTGCGCGCTCGACCTGATCGGCGCGACATACGTGCGCGACGTCGAGCCCGGCGAGGTCGTCATCCTCAGCAAGAACGGAATCAAATCGGTGAAGCCGTTCGGCCCCGCGCGCCAGTCGCAGTGCATCTTCGAGCACGTCTACTTTTCGCGGCCCGACAGCTACGTGTTCGGCGAGAGCGTCAACGAAGTGCGCACGCAGCTGGGCCGCTCGCTGGCGCGCGAAGCGCCCGTCGACGCCGACGTGGTCGTGCCGATTCCCGACTCCGGCGTGTGCGCGGCGATAGGTTATGCCGAAGCGGCGGGCATCCCCATGCGCATGGGGCTCATCCGCAACCACTACGTCGGCCGCACGTTCATCGAGCCGCAGCAGTCGATCCGCCACTTCGGGGTGCGCGTCAAGCTCAATCCGGTGAAGAGCATTCTCGAAGGCAAGCGCGTGGTGCTCATCGACGATTCGATCGTCCGCGGGACGACGAGCCGGAAGATCGTGCGGATGGTGCGCAGCGCGGGCGCGCGCGAGGTGCATATGCGCATCAGCTGTCCGCCGACCGTCTCGCCCTGCTTCTACGGCGTGGACACGCCGCGCCGGTCGGAGCTGATTGCGGCCACGCATACGCTCGACGAGATTCGCAAGTATCTCAACGCCGACAGCCTCGCCTATCTCAGCCTCGACGGCCTGACCAACGCGGTCAACGGCGGCAAGTCGAAGTACTGCACGTCGTGCTACACGGGCGTCTATCCCGTCGCCTTTCCGCGTGACGAGGCGGCGTACCTGCAGCTGGCGCTGAAGCTCAATCCCGACCCGGCCGCCGAGGCGAAACCGGCCGAACCGGAGCTGTCCATAGACCTGCACGACCTCATCAAAGACACCGTCGCCAGTTAATGGACTACAAGGCCTCCGGCGTCGATATCGACGCGGGCAATGAAACCGTCAGGCGCATCCGCGGCCTGGCGCGGTCCACGTTTACGAGCGGTGTGCTGTCCGAGATCGGCTCGTTCGGCGGGCTCTTCAAGCTCGAGCCGGGACAGTACCGCGAGCCCGTGCTCGTCGCCAGCGCCGACGGCGTCGGCACCAAGTTGAAGGTCGCGTTTCTGGCGCGACGCCACGACACCATCGGCGTCGATCTCGTCAACCACTGCGTCAACGACATCCTCGTGCAGGGTGCCGAGCCACTGTTCTTCCTCGACTACCTTGCAACGGGACGGCTGTCCCCCGACGTCGCCGCAGCGATCGTCGGCGGCGTCGCCGCGGCGTGCCGCGAAAACGGATGCGCGCTGCTTGGCGGCGAAACCGCCGAGATGCCGGGCTTCTACGCGGACGGCGAGTACGACGTCGCCGGGTTTATCGTCGGCGCCGCGGATCGATCGCGGCTCATCACCGGCCGCACCATCGCCGTCGGCGACGTGCTCGTCGGCGTGCCGTCTTCGGGCCTGCATACCAACGGCTACTCGCTGGCGCGCCGCGTGGTCTTCGACGGTCTTGGACTCGATGTCGGCAGCTATGTGCCGGAGCTGTCGCGGACGGTCGGCGAAGCGCTGCTCGAGCCGCACCGATCGTACCTGCCGATCGTCAGGCCGCTGCTCGACGGCGGTCGTGTGAAGGGGATGGCGCACATCACGGGCGGCGGCATTACGGACAATCTGCCGCGCGTGCTGCCGCACGGCACCGCCGCCGTTGTCGAGACGGCGTCGTGGGAAGTACCGGCGATATTCAGGTGGCTCGAGCGCAGTGGCCGTATCCCGCCAGACGACATGTTGCGCACCTTCAACATGGGTATCGGCTTGATCATCGTCTGCAGCCGCCACGATGCTCAGCCGCTCATCGACGAGCTTGCGGCGCGCGGTGGTCATAACGCCCGCGTGATCGGCGAGATCGTCGCCGGCGAGCCTCCTTCCGTCAGCTATCAGTAACCGACGCGCCGAAGCGCGTCGGTGCGAGGCCACTCCGCGCCACACTCCTGAGCACCGGCTTACCACCTTGCGGTCGATTCCCACTCACGGCTGCCGTCATTAAATCCCGTGGCCGACGTGGCTGTTTTCGTCGGCTTTGCGCCGCAAACAGCGCTGCCGCCGCGTGTTGGCGGCTTAGGACGCGCCCGACGCTTTAGTCCGTTCGCCGCTCCTCTCGGCGGACCGCTGTTTGAAACCGCATTGCGGCACATGCCGTTCTGCACGGCTTCAAATCCCGCCTTCGCACATCAACCGCAACCGCTTCCGACCGTGAGCGCCACATGCTGCTTCTCCTCATCCGCCTCTTTCGCTTCGCTGCCGTCGTCATTGTCGCGGTGGCGTTGAGCACGCTTCGTGTCTCAGCCCAGAGCAACCTCGTCGCCGCGTATTCGTTCAACGAAGGGACGGGCGGCACCGTTGCGGACGCATCCGGCAGCGGCAACGGCGGGACCATCGGGACGGCGGGGTGGACGGCTGCAGGAAAGTACGGCGGCGCGTTGTCGTTCGACGGCACCAGCGCGCGGGTGACGGTGCCCGACTCGGCGTCGTTGCGGCTCAGCACGGCGATGACCCTCGAGGCCTGGGTCAATCCAACCGTCGCCTCGGGATCGTGGCGCGACGTTATTTACAAGGGAAACGACAACTACTATCTCGAAGCCACAACGCCCACGAATTCGGCGCCCGCCATCGGCGGCATCTTCAACTCGACCAACAAGGCGGTCTACGGCACGGCCGCGCTTCCGCTCAACACGTGGAGCCACCTCGCGGCGTCGTATGACGGAGCCACGCTGCGGCTCTTCGTCAACGGCACGCAGGTGGCGAGCGCTGCCCGCACCGGAACGCTGGCCGCCTCGAGCAATCCGCTGCAGATTGGCGGTGACAGCATCTTCGGCCAGTACTTCCGAGGCCTGATCGATGAAGTCCGCGTGTACAAGACCGCCTTGACCGCGGCTCAGATTCAGGCGGACATGAATACGCCGATCGGCACGAGCTCGGTCGTGCCCGACCTGACGCTGACGAAGACGCACGCAGGAAGCTTCACGCAAGGGCAGACGGGCGCGGCGTATACGCTAATCGTCCGCAACAGCGGCACCGGCGCCACCAGCGGCACGGTGAACGTCACCGACACGCTGCCCGCGAACCTGACGGCCACCGCGATCAGCGGATCCGGGTGGACATGCACGCTCTCGACGTTGGCCTGCACGCGCAGCGATGCCCTCGCCGCGGGCGCCGCCTATCCGTCGATCACGCTGATCGTCGACGTGTCGCCGACGGCGCCGTCGAGCGTCACCAACAGCGCCGCGGTGAGCGGGGGTGGCGAGACCACGACGACCAACGACACCGCGTCCGACGCGACGACCATCGTCGCGTCGTCAACGCCCGATCTGACACTGACGAAGACGCACGGCGGAAGCTTCATGCAGGGGCAGACGGGTGCGGCATATACGCTCGTCGTCCGCAACACCGGCACCGGCGCGAGCAGCGGCACGGTGAACGTCACCGACATGCTCCCGGCAGGCTTGACGGCCACGGCGATGAGTGGAACGGGGTGGACCTGCACGATTTCGTCGTTGACGTGTACACGGGGCGACGCGCTCGCCGCCGGGGCGACCTATCCGCAGATCACGTTGACCGTGGATGTGTCGGCAACTGCGCCGTCGAGCGTCACCAACAGCGCGGCCGTGAGCGGCGGAGGGGAAACGAACACGGCGAACGACGTGGCGAACGACGTGACAGCGGTCACGACGGGTGCGCCGGCGTCGATGATTACGCTGATGCAGCACGTCGGCAAGGACGCGGGTGTCACGACGTCCTCCACGCTCGCCTTCCCTGCGAACAACACGGCCGGTAACTGGATCGGGGTCTTTATCCGCGCCGGTCAACGTGGTCAGACCTTCAATGTCACCGACACGCGGGGAAATACCTATCGCTCCGCGCTGCAGATGAACCAGACGGTCGACGTCGCGACCGTGGCGCTCTACTACGCCGAGAACGTCGCCGGTGGCTCGAATACCGTGACGGTGACGGATTCGGTGACGGGCGGCACGCTTCGATTTGCGATCTTCGAATACGCCGGCGTCGCGCCGACGAGTTCCTTGGACGCGAAAGCATTCACTGAGGGGACCGGCACCGCGGTCAGCAGCCCGACGGCGACCACGACGGCGAACGGGGACCTCGTGTTCGGCATGCTGGTGACGGCCAATGGCACGGCAATGACGGCGGGCCCCGGCTTCGTGCTGCAGGAGCGCATCCCGTCGACATCAATCAAACTGGGAGTGGAGGATCGGCGGCAAGCGTCGGCGGGCGCCACGACGGCGACAGCGACCCTCGGCGCAAGCGATGGCTGGTTCGCGGCCGTCGCCGCGTTTCGTCCGGGCGCGGGCGGGACAGCGCCCCCCGCCGATCTGACCCTCACGAAGACGCACGCCGGAACGTTTACGCAGGGCCAGGGCGGCGCGACCTACACGTTGAACGTGACCAACGCGGCTGGAAGCGGTCCGACGACCGGCACCGTCACGGTGACCGACACGCTGCCCGCGGGGCTCACGGCCACGGCGCTGACGGGAGCCGGCTGGACCTGCACGCTCGGCACGCTGACGTGCACGCGCAGCGATGCGCTGGCCGCCGGCGCCAGCTATCCGTCGATCACGCTGACGGTGACCGTGGCCGCCACTGCGCCCGCCACGGTCACCAACGTGGCCAGCGTGCAGGGGGGCGGCGATTCGACCGGTGGCAACAACACCGCGAGCGACCCGACGGCCATCGGCACGGCGGCGCAGGATACGCAGGCGCCGTCGGCGCCCGGGCCGCTGATCGCGAGCAGTGCCGGCAACGAGGTCGTCCTCAGCTGGAGCGCGGCCAGTGACAACATCGGCGTGACGTCGTATCGGGTCGAACAGTGCGTGGGCGCCGGCTGCTCGACGTTTTCCGAAATCGCGACCGTGACGGCCACCAACGCGGCGCCCATGGCGCTGCCGCTGACCGCGTCGGCCAATCCGAACTACTTCAAGGATGCGACCGGCGCGGCGATTGTCCTCAATGGCTCGCAGACGTGGAACACGCTGCAGGATTGGGGCACCAACGGCACCCTGCAGACGGTCGACTTCAACGCCTTCGTCGATTTCCTGGTCAGCCACGGCCACAACTTCACGTTGCTGTGGCGCACGGAACTGCCGACGTTCTGCGGCCTGCCGACGACCGATGCGGCACCGCCCGATTACGCGGTGGGCCCGCATCCGTGGCTGCGGACGGGGCCCGGGACGGCGACCGACGGCGGATTGAGGTTCGATCTCTCGCGCTTCGACCAGGCCTATTTCGACCGCGTGCGCGACCGGGTGCGCCGGCTGCGCGATGCGGGCATTTACGCCGGCGTGTATCTGTTCACCGGCGAATGGCTCCGTTTCCGGTGTGCCACCGACGGCTATCCCTTCTCCGGCGCCAACAACATCAACGGGATCGACGACGGCGGCGGCGAGAACTCGGTGACGATGCCGGGGCCCAATGCCATTACGGCGCTGCAGGACGCCTACGTCGAAAAACTCGTCGACACGCTCAACGACCTGCACAACGTCGTGTGGATCGTCTCGGAGGAAGCGCCGACCTATGCGACCTGGTGGAACAGCCATCAGATTGCGCACCTGCGCACCTACGAGACCGGCAAGCCGTTCCAGCATCCGATCGGCTACGGCGTGCAGGGCGACTTTCAGGACGCGACCCTCGCCAACAGCGACGCCGACTGGGTCGCCCCCGGCGTGCGGATCTCGCCGACCGCGACGTGCGGGTCGGGCACTCCGCGGTGCAAAGTGAACATCAACGATTCCGATCATTCCTACTGGGAGATGTGGCAGGACACCGCCCAGCAGAACCGCAACTACGCGTGGCAGAACTTCACCAGCGGCAACCAGGTGCTGTTCATGGATCCGTACGTCGTCTCCTACCCGCGCGAAGGGCGGAATCTGTGCACGGCGTCCCATGGCATCTGCGCCACGCCTGATGCGCGGTGGGACAATTTCCGGAACAACCTGGGCTACATCAACCAGTACGGGCGCAGGCTGAATCTCGATGCGGTCACGCCGCAGGCCAGTCTGTGTTCGACGGGGTACTGTCTCGCGCAGACGCCCGCGGCGGGCGCTGAGTACCTGGTGTACGCCCCGAACGGCGGCACGTTCACGGTCAATCTGTCGGCGATGCCCGCCTCGCGCACGCTGACCGTCGAATGGCTGAACCCGTCGACCGGGGTCACGACCTCCGGCGCCGTCGTCTCTGCCGGCGCGACGCGCAGTTTCACGGCGCCGTTCAGCGGGGACGCGGTGCTCTACCTCGTCGATTCGGCGGGCCACCAGACGACGGCATCGACACAGATTACCTATACGCTGAGCAATGTCGGTCCCGGGACGTACCAATATCGCGTGCGCGCGGTGGATGCTGCCGGCAACCTCGGCGCGTATTCGAATATCGTCTCCGCGACGGTGCAAGGTTCGAGTACCGCGGACCTCACGATCACCAAGACGCACAGTGGTGCGTTTGTCCCAGGGCAGACCGGCGCGACGTATACGCTGACCGTGACCAACGTCGGCGGCAGCGCGACGGCTGGCACCGTCACCGTAGCTGACGCGCTCCCCGGCGGCCTGACCGCGACCGCGATGAACGGCACGGGCTGGAGCTGCACGTTGTCGACGCTGAAATGCACGCGGACCGACTCGCTGCCGGCGGGCAGCGGCTATCCGCCGATTACGTTGACCGTTGCGGTTGCGAGCAACGCGCCGGCGAGCGTCACCAACTCGGCGAGCGTGAGCGGCGGTGGCGAGACCAATTCAGCGAACGACAGCGCATCGGACGTGACGGCGATCGGCGACTTCGACGTCAGCCCACATACCGCAGTTATCACCTCGACGCAGCTGCAGCCGTTCACGCTCACCGGACTGAGCGGCGGCGTGACGTGGGCTGTCGATGATGTCGTCGGCGGTTCTGCCGCGACGGGTACCATTACGGACGGCATCTACACGCCGCCGCCGACGGCGGGGTCGCACGTCATCACCGCGCAAATGGATCAGGGGCCCTCCGCACGCGCGACCGTCTACGTCGCGAACTACGCGGGGACGTTCACGCGCGACGTCGACAACCTGCGCACCGGGTTGAATGCCAGCGAGACTGTACTGACCCAGGCGAACGTCAACGTCAACCAGTTCGGCAAACTTTTCAGCTACAACATCGACGGCGTATCGGACGCTTCGCCTCTCTACGTCGCCAATGTCAACATTCCCGGCGTCGGCCGCCGTAACGTCGTCTATGTGGCAACCGAGCACGACAGCGTCTACGCGTTCGACGCCGACGGTCTGCAGACGACGCCGTTGTGGAAGGTGAGCTTCATCGCCCCCGCGCAGGGAATCACGGCGGTGCCGCCGGCCGACACCGGTGAGGCCAATGACATCTCGCCGGAAATCGGCATCACCGGTTCGCCCGTCATCGATCCGGCAACGAACACCCTGTACGTGGTGGCCAAGACCAAAGAGGTGTCCGGGACGAGCACGACGTACGTGCACAGGCTGCATGCGCTCGACATCGCGACCGGAGCGGAAAAGCTCGGCGGTCCGGCGGTCATACAGGCGAGCGTCACGGGCACGGGCGACGGCTCGAGCGGCGGCCGGGTACCTTTCATCTCACTGCGTGAGAATCAACGCGCCGCGCTGATGCTGAGCGGCGGTGTCGTCTACATCGCCTTCGCGGGCCACGGCGATCAGCCGCCGTATCACGGGTGGGTGCTCGGCTATCGCGCCAGCGACTTGCAACAGGTGCTGGCGTTCAATACCACGCCCAACGGCGAGGGTGGCGGCGTCTGGCAAAGCGGCGACGGCCTGGCCACCGATGCCACCGGCAACATCTACTTTGTGACCGGTGACGGCGATTTCACCGCGAACACCGGCGGGAAGAACTACGGCGACAGCTTCATGAAGATCAGTCCGTCCGGCGCGGTCGTCGACTACTTCACGCCGCACGACCAGGACCGGATGGATGCGTCGGACATCGACCTCGGGTCCGGCGGCACGACGCTGCTGCCCGATCAACCCGGTCCGCACCCGCATCTGGCCATCAGCGCCGGAAAGAACGGGACGATCTACCTCGTCGACCGCGACAACATGGGGCGCTTCAATTCCTCGAACGACAATCAGATCGTGCAGACGCTGGTGAACACGTTCCCCAATGGCAGCTTCATCACCGGCAACTTCAAGGCGCCTGTCTACTGGAACAGCCGGCTCTTCTTCAGCGCCGACGCCGACAACATCAAGAGTTTTCAGGTCACCAACGGTCTGCTCTCGACGTCGCCGACCTCGCGCACCTCGATTGTGATGAACTACCCTGGCGCGACCCTGTCGCTCTCCTCCAATGGCGCGGCCGACGGGATTCTCTGGGCCATCGAACGGATCGACCACGACCCGACCGGCGGCGGCAGCACGCGGCGTCCGGGCGTGCTGCATGCCTTCGACGCGACCAATCTCGGCATCGAGCTCTATAACAGCGATCAGGCGGCAGGAGGCCGCGATGCGCTGGACTACGCGGCCAAATGGGCGTCGCCGCTGATTGCCAATGGGAAAGTCTTCGTCGCCACCAATGGCCGGCTGACGGCGTTCGGACTGTTGCCGTAGTAGTCTGGGGCGGTGAATCCGCGCCTCGGCGTTCTCATTTCGGGACGGGGCAGCAATCTGCAGGCGCTGATCGACGCGACTGCCGACGGACGTCTCGACGCGACGATCGCGATCGTCATCTCGAATCGCGCCGATGCCGCCGGCCTGCAGCGCGCGCGCGCGGCAGGCATCGAAGCGCTGGCGCTGCCGCACGGCGGCTACGCCACGCGCGACGATTACGATCGCGCGCTGGTGAAAGAGCTGCAGGCGCGCGGCGTGTCCCTCGTCTGCCTCGCCGGATTCATGCGCCTCGTCGGCGCGCCGCTCATCGACGCGTTTCCCAATCGCATCCTCAACATCCATCCATCGCTGCTCCCCGCGTTCCCCGGACGTGACGCGCAGCAGCAGGCCATTGAGCACGGCGTCAAAGTGAGCGGCGTGACCGTGCACCTGGTGACGACGGAACTCGATGGCGGGCCGATCATCATCCAGCGCGCCGTGCCGGTCATGCCTGGCGACACCGCCGAGACGCTTGCCGCACGCATTCTCGAAGAGGAACACCGCGTCTATCCCGAGGCGGTGCGGCTGATTGTCAACGGCGGCTGGCGCGTGGACGGGCGACGGTTCGTCGCCGACGCTAGATCTCAGATTTCCGCTTCAACGTAACGACGGCCACTTCCGGCGGGCAGTTGATGCGTATCGGCACGTAGACCGTGCCCACGCCACGGCTGACGAACATCCAGGTGTTCTCGAGCGAGGCCACACCTTGCAGCACGGGGAAGCTGCGGCGTGCCAGCGCGCCGATTCCGGGCAGCACCACCTGGCCACCGTGCGTGTGCCCCGAGAGCACGGCCGGTACGTCGAGCTTCGCCGCATCGTTGAGGCGCCGCGGATCGTGAGCGAGCAGCAGCACCGTGTCGCGCGCCTTGTCCACGACGTGGGCGATGTCGATCGTCCTGCGCGTCCAGAAGCGGATGCCGGCCAGCTCCAGTCCTTCTCCGCGGATCTCGAGCCGCGTGCGCGCATCCTTCAGGACCTGGATATGCCGGGCGGCGAGCGCCGCCGGCACGTCGCGATCGTCGTCATGATTGCCGAGAATAGCGAACACTCCGTGCGGAGCGCTGAGCGGGGCGAGCAGCTCGGCGACCGGGCCGATGAACGCGCGGTCGGCGAACGTGACGTAGTCACCGCCGAGGATGATCAGGTCGGGACGCGCGGCGCTGACCAGATCGACGGCGCGCTGCACGTCGCGCGCCGGAACCATCGCGCTGTGGTGGATGTCGGTGAGGAAGCCGATGCGCAGACCATCGAGCGCGGGAGCAAGGCCCGACACCGGCAGCGTCGCCTGCGTCGTGCCGAGGTGATGGCGTTCGTAGGCGACGCCATACGCGCCCGCTCCGGTGAAGGTGCCAACCGTCGTTGCGACCACGCCCTTGATCGCCGCGCGCCGGGTGACCAGCATACCCGGTTGTATAGTAGCGGCTGATGGACGTCTACGGCGAATTCGAGTGGCGCGGGCTCGTCTACGACGCGACGGAAGGGCTGCGCGAGCTCATCGCGCGCGAGCCGGTGACGGCCTACGCCGGCTTCGACCCGACGGCCGCGAGCCTCCACGTCGGCCACATGTT
>JADMIO011721433.1_pt1:47500-55637 | contig 55637 bp, 34 predicted proteins | sample 8958161 | NCBI WGS metagenome assembly JADMIO01 (sample SAMN16585339, study PRJNA669376) | soil metagenome | isolation source: Crop rotation soil | place: USA: Cullars Rotation, Alabama | collected 2011
CCGTAGAATGCTCTGCCCTGCGGGGCAGTGTTTTGGTAGAGGAGCGTTCTCTTCTGCTGCGAAGCCAGATCGTAAGGACTGGTGGAGCGGAGAGAAGTGACCCTGCCGGCATAAGTAGCGATAAGGGAAGTGAGAATCTTCCCCGCCGTAAGCCTAAGGTTTCCTGAGGTAGGTTCGTCCGCTCAGGGTTAGTCGGGAGCTAACGCGAGGCCGAAAGGCGTAGCGGATGCACATCCGGTTAATATTCCGGAACTACCTATTCCACGTTATTACGATGGGGGGACGCAGGAGGCTAGCCAGGCCCGCGATTGGTTGTGCGGGTTGAGGGTCGTAGGGAGATTCGCCAGGTAAATCCGGTGGGTCGTCAATCCTGAGGGCCCGGAGCGAGGGGCGCAAGCCCCGCAAAGCTGGTGACGCCACGCTGCCGAGAAAAGCCTCTAAGGAGTGGAGTGGGTACCCGTACCGCAAACCGACACAGGTAGGCGAGGAGAAAATCCTCAGGCGCAAGTGTGATCCCCCGTTTAGGAACTCGGCAAATTGGCCCCGTAACTTCGGAAGAAGGGGTGCTCCGTCTCGTGATCCGACTTGCTCGGTGAGCGTCACGGAGTTGCAATAAAGAGGCTCAGGCGACTGTTTACTAAAAACACAGGGCTCTGCGAAGTCGAATACGACGTATAGGGTCTGACGCCTGCCCGGTGCCGGAAGGTTAAAGAGAGAGGTTAGCCGCAAGGCGAAGCTTTGAACTGAAGCCCCGGTAAACGGCGGCCGTAACTATAACGGTCCTAAGGTAGCGAAATTCCTTGTCGGGTAAGTTCCGACCTGCACGAATGGCGTAACGATCTGAGCGCTGTCTCAACGGGGGGCACTGCGAATTTGTGGTACCGGTGAAGACGCCGGTTGCCCGTCACAAGACGAAAAGACCCCGTGCACCTTTACTACATCCTAGTAGTGAATGCTGGCGCAGTATGCGCAGGATAGGTGGGAGGCTTTGAACCCGGGATTTCGGTCTCGGGGGAGCCAACGGTGAGATACCACCCTTACTGCTCCGGCGTTCTAACCTCGTTCTGTTATCCAGATCAGGGACATTGCTAGGTGGGTAGTTTGACTGGGGCGGTCGCCTCCTAAACTGTAACGGAGGCGCGCGAAGGTTCGCTCAGGCTGTTTGGAAATCAGCCATAGAGTGCAAAGGCATAAGCGAGCTTGACTGCGAGACCTACAAGTCGAGCAGGTGGGAAACCAGGCCTTAGTGATCCGGCGGTTCCGCATGGAAGGGCCGTCGCTCAACGGATAAAAGGTACGCCGGGGATAACAGGCTGATCTGAGCCAAGAGTTCACATCGACGCTCAGGTTTGGCACCTCGATGTCGGCTCATCGCATCCTGGAGCTGTAGCAGGTTCCAAGGGTCCGGCTGTTCGCCGGTTAAAGCGGTACGTGAGCTGGGTTTAGAACGTCGCGAGACAGTTCGGTCTCTATCTGTGATGGGCGGAGGACATTTGAGTGGGGCTGACCTTAGTACGAGAGGACCGGGTTGGACGGACCTCTAGTGTATCGGTTGTCGCGCCAGCGGCAGCGCCGAGTAGCTACGTCCGGAAGGGAGAAACGCTGAAGGCATCTAAGCGTGAAACCCTCCACAAGATGAGATGTCCCAGGCCGCAAGGCCTCTGAAGGCTCCTGGTAGACGACCAGGTTGATAGGCCAGGTGTGAAAGCACAGTGATGTGTTCAGCTGACTGGTACTAATTAGCCGTGAGGCTTGACCATAACTTTTCTTCTTTGTAGTTCGAGGAGAACTACCGTTTGCAGGCTATTCAGTTGTCACTTTGCTCTTTGAGAGTCTGATCGGTGAGATAGTCTGGGACGATCGGCTGTGTGATGCGGCGTGGCTGATAGCTGCGCTCCACACCGCCGGACCCCAGGCCCAGTGTTTGGCCAGCCGGCTCGCGCCGGTTCGCCAGCAAGTTTCCCGGTGGTCATAGGGGCAGGGTCACACCCGTTCCCATTCCGAACACGGAAGTTAAGCCTGCCACCGCCGATGGTACTGCATGCGCAGGTGTGTGGGAGAGTAGGTCGCTGCCGGGATTATTTCTTGCGCCACGCCTGACCGCGTCGCGCGCAGCCCGCTTCGTAACCACGAAGCGGGCTTTTTTTATTGTGAACGTCGTCTACTCGCCCCGCTATCACGTCGACATCGGCACCCACGTCTTCCCTACCCGCAAATATCAGCTCGTTCGCGCCCGGCTGCTCGACGCCGGCGTCATCGCCGCGTCCGACATCATCGAGCCGCAGCCCGCGTCATGGGACGATCTCGCCCTCGTGCACACCAACGAATACCTGACGAAGGTGCGCCACGGGACGATGACGCCCGACGATCTCGCGCAGCTCGAGCTGCCGTGGTCCATGGAGATGGTCGACGGCTTCCGCACGATGGTCGGCGGCACGATCGAGGCGGCACGCCGCGCCGTGATGGATCGCGCGATCGTCGCGCACATCGGCGGCGGCCTGCACCACGCCTTCGCCAATCACGGCGAGGGATTCTGCCCTTTCAACGACGTCGCCGTCGCCATCCGCGTCGTGCAGCGAGACGGGATCGAGCGCGTCGCGGTGATCGATCTCGACGTTCACCACGGCAACGGAACGGCCTTCATCTTCGAACGCGATCCGCGCGTCTTCACCTTCTCCATGCACCAGCAGTGGAACTATCCGTCGTGGAAACCGAAAGGCTCGCTCGATATCGGTCTTGCCGACGGCGCCCGCGACGCGGAGTACCTGCAGCGCCTCGCAGAGGCGCTGCCGAAGGTGATGTCGGCTTCACCCGAGCTCCTGTTTTATCTCGCCGGCGCGGATCCGTACGAGGATGATCAGCTCGGCGGGTTGCGGCTGACGCGTGATGGCCTGCGCCAGCGCGATCGGTTCGTTGTCGAGCAGGCCCGAACCGCGGGCCTGCCGATGGCCATCGTGCTGGCCGGCGGATACGCGCGCTCGGTGGACGATACGGTAGCGATCCACGTCTCGACGATCGAGGAAGCGACACGCGTCAGCGGTTGACGGTCTTCATGCCAAGTTCCGGATAGCGCGTGCCTGCCGCCATCCCCGCCGGCAGGAGCTCGTCGATCTCGCGCAAGTCCTCGGCCGTCAGCTGCACGGAGGCCGCGCTGGCGTTCTCCTCGAGCCTCGTCCGGTGCTTGGAGCCGGGAATCGGCACGATGTCGTCGCCCTGCGCGAGCACCCAGGCGATGGCCAGCTGCGCGGGCGTGCATTGCTTGCGTGCGGCGACGCGCTTGACCCGCTCGACGATCTCGAGGTTCTTCCTGAAGTTGTCGCCTTGAAACCGCGGATTGTTGCGCCGCCAGTCGTCGGCGCTGAAGTCGTCCGGCGTCGCGTAACGGCCGGTGAGAAACCCCCGGCCGAGCGGACTATAGGCGACGAAGCCGATTCCCAGGTCGCGGCAGACATCGAGCACGCCGTCTTCCGGGTCACGCGTCCATAGTGAGTACTCGGTTTGAAGGGCGCTGATGGGGTGCACCGCGTGCGCGCGGCGGAGCGTCGCCGCGCTCGCCTCCGACAATCCGAGGTACCGGATCTTCCCCGCCTGCTTCAGCTCCGCCATCGCCCCGACCGTCTCTTCAATCGGCACATTCGAGTCGACGCGATGCTGATAGTAGAGATCAATCGTTTCGACGCCGAGCCGCTGCAGCGAGTCGTCGCAGGCGCGGCGGACGTAGTCGGGCGCACCGTTGATGCCGAGGAACGCGCCATCCTCCCCGCGCACGTTGCCGAACTTCGTCGCCAGCACCACCTGATCGCGCCGGCCGCGAATCGCCTTGCCGACGAGCCGCTCGTTGCTGAACGGGCCGTACATGTCGGCCGTGTCGAGGAAGTCGATGCCGAGCTCGAGCGCGCGATGAATCGTCGCCAACGATTCCGCGTCATCGCGTCCGCCGTAGAACTCTGACATCCCCATGCACCCGAGTCCGATGGCCGACACGCGTGGCCCTCGCCGGCCGAGTTGACGGCGATCAATATTCATGCGCTGAATGTACTTGATCTCTCAGTAGTTAGGGCGTTGCCGTCACCACCATTGTGTCGCCGCCTACGTACTGCGCGCCGACAACCCGGACGTTAATCCGCAGAACGCTTCAGTCCGCGCCGCCGTGGATGCCGCAACGTGTGCGCGCAGGCGGTGCTTAAAGATCGTCTTTGTTCCCCGAAGTCAATCATCGGCGCGCGGCAGTAATCGCGCGCTCATCGGCGATGGACCTGATCAAGGCGCCGATGGTATTCGCGTTGCCCTCTCAAGACGCGGAGGTAGTTATGTAGGCGTTCCCGCGACTCCCCCCTCGCCGAAGTCGCGGCCATGAATCGATCGAAAATTGATGATACGCATGTTCGCAGCATTGTCCGAATCAGCTGCCTGGTCGCTCTCCTCTGTATCCTTCCTCGCGGCACGCTGATCGCGCAATCGTTGCCCTCGCCGTGGTCGTCCACGGATATCGGCAATCCCGCCATACAAGGCTCCGCGACGTTCGACCGCGGGACGTTCTCCATCACCGCCGCCGGCGCCGACACGACGAATCCCGCAGGCACGGACTCCGCAGCCGCGGATCCGGTGACGTTCGTCTACCGGCAGCTGGCCGGCGACGGCGTGATTGTGGCGAGGTTGCGCGCGTTCCAGACGGCCAATCCGCAGGCGCGAGCCGGAATCATGCTGCGCGATTCGCTCGACGCGGCGTCGGTGCATGCCTTCGCCTTCGTCTCTGCAGACGCGCGTTTTGGCTTCGAGCGACAGGCAGCGGCCGGCGGAGTGCGCGTGGACGCCGGCAATGCGGTTGGCGCCTCCGTCTGGCTGAAGGTGGAACGGCGCGGCTCGACGATCACGGCATTCGGATCCAGCGACGGCATCACCTGGTCGCCTCTCGGCACAGAAATTATTGCGATGCAGTCGTCGGTCTATGTCGGCCTCGCCAGCAGCGGCGGTGACTCCGCTCGTTCCACGACCGCCGACTTTTCCGATGCGTCGGTCACCGCGGCCGCCACGCAGCGTTCTACGTCCGCGACACGCACGTCGCTATCGAGTGGTGATCTCGTGCAAGCAGCGGTCGCCCCTGCCGGCTGGTCGTCCGCCGACATCGGACTCCCCGCCGTCGCCGGATCGGAGCAGGAAAGTGGTGGCGTCTTTACCGTGACCGGCGGCGGCACGGGCATCGGAAGCGTCGCAGATCAGTTCCACTACCTGTACAAGCAGGTCAGCGGCGACGCCGACGTCGTCACGCGTGTCAACTCCGTTCAGTTCGTCGCTGCCGGCAGCGAGGGCGGCATCATGATTCGCGACTCGCTGACGCCGAACGCAGCGCACGCCTCGATGATGCTCACCGCCGGCAATGGGCCGGCATTCGTCCGTCGTCCGTCGGCGGGAGGGTTGTCGAGCAGCACCTCCGGCGGAACGGCCGGAGCGCCTTACTGGTTGAAGCTCGAGGTCCGAGGCAGCACCGTTACGGCGTACGAATCGGCGAACGGGCTCTCATGGGCGAATGTCGGATCCGTCAGCCTTCTACTGCCTTCCACGTACTACGTCGGGATGGCCGTCACCAGCGCGAACGCCCTCAACGGCGCAACGAGCGTCTTCGACAACGTGGCTGTTGGACCTCCGAATCAGCCGCCGGCGGCATCGCTGACCGCCCCGGAGAATGGAGCAACGTTCACGGCGCCCGCGACCATCACGGTCAGCGCCAACGCAAGCGACGGTGATGGCGCCGTGGCGAAAGTGGACTTCTTCGCGGGGACGACACTGATCGGAACCGACACCACCAGCCCCTACAGCGTGACGTGGAGCAACGCGCCAGCGGGTAACCATGCGCTGACCGCGGTCGCGACTGACAACGACGGCGCGACGACGACGTCGGCGGCCGTCACCATAACTGTCAACGCGGCGAATCAGGCACCGGCCGTCAGTCTGACGGCGCCCGCCAACGGGGCGACGTTCACCGCGCCGGCAACGATCACCGTGAGCGCGACGGCCAGCGATACGGACGGGACGATCAGCAAGGTGGACTTCTTCGCCGGGAGCACCCTCATCGGCACCGACACCACCAGCCCATTCAGCGCTACGTGGAGCAACGTCGCCGCGGGCAGCTACTCGTTGACCGCAGTCGCGACCGACGATGACGGCGCGACCACGACGTCCAGCGCTCGTACCGTCACTGTAACGGCGGCCGGTCAGCCGCCGACGGTCTCCTTGAGCGCGCCCGCCGATGGCGCAATCTTCATCGCTCCGGGAAACGTGACCGTCACGGCCGAGGCGAGCGACCCTGATGGGACGATCAGCAAGGTCGACTTCTACAGAGACACGACGCTTATCGGAACAGCGACAGCCGCGCCGTACAGCGTCAGGTGGACCAGCGTGCCCGCCGGAACCTACGATTTGACAGCTGTCGCTACCGATAGCGATGGCATGACGACAACATCGTCGCGTCGACGGATCACGTTCAACCAGAAGCCGACGGTGTCGCTGACGGCGCCGGCGAATGGGGCAACATTCACCGCGCCGGCTACGATTACCGTCAGCGCCAACGCGAGCGACCTCGACGGCACCGTGGCGAAGGTCGACTTCTATGCGGATGGCACGCTCATCGGCACCGACACGGCCACTCCGTACAGCGTGGCATGGAGCAATGCGTCCGAGGGCAGCCACACGCTGACCGCGAAGGCCACCGATGACAAAGGCGCGACGACGACGTCGGCGGCGCGCACGATCACCGTCGCGGCCGGGAACCAACCGCCCACAGCGGCGCTGACAGCCCCCGCCAACGGCGCCACGTTTACGGCACCTGCGACGATCACGATGACGGCGAGCGTGGGCGACGCGGACGGGTCGGTGACGCAGCTCGATTTCTATGCGGGCACGACGTTGATCGCCACGGTGACGCAGGGCAGCACGACGACGTGGAGCAATGTGCCGGCGGGCAGCTACGCGCTGACGGTCGTGGCCACCGACGACGGTGGGGCGACGACGCGGTCGGCCGCCGTCAATGTGACGGTGAGCGCAGCCAACCAGAAGCCGACGGCGGCATTGACCGCCCCGGCGAACGGCGCCACGTTCACGGCGCCGGCGACGATCACGGTGAGCGCCACCGCGACTGACACCGACGGCACCGTCACGAAGGTCGACTTCTTCGCGGGCACGACGCTGATCGGTACCGATACGACCAGCCCTTACAGCATCAGCTGGAGCAACGTGGCGGCGGGCAGTTACACGCTGACGGCGAAGGCGACCGATGACGACGGCGCGACGACGACGTCGGCGGCCCGGACGATTACCGTCGCGGCCGGGAACCAGCCGCCGACCGCGGCGCTGACAGCGCCTGCCAACGGCGCCACGTTCACGGCACCTGCGACGATCACGATGACGGCGAGCGTGGGCGACGCGGACGGGTCGGTGACGCAGCTCGATTTCTATGCGGGCACGACGTTGATCGCCACGGTGACGCAGGGCAGCACGACGACGTGGAGCAATGTGCCGGCGGGCAGCTACGCGCTGACGGTCGTGGCCACCGACGACGGTGGGGCGACGACGCGGTCGGCCGCCGTCAATGTGACGGTGAGCGCAGCCAACCAGAAGCCGACGGCGGCATTGACCGCCCCGGCGAACGGCGCCACGTTCACGGCGCCGGCGACGATCACGGTGAGCGCCACTGCGGCTGACACCGACGGCACCGTCACGAAGGTGGATTTCTTCGCGGGCACGACGCTGATCGGCACCGATACGACCAGCCCTTACAGCATCAGCTGGAATAACGTCGCGGCGGGCAGTTACACGCTGACGGCGAAGGCGACCGATGACGATGGCGCGACGACGACGTCGGCGGCGCGGACGATCACGGTCGCGGCCGGGAACCAGCCACCGACGGCGGCACTGACAGCGCCCGCCAACGGGGCGACGTTCACGGCACCGGCGACGATCACGATGACGGCGAGCGTGGGCGACGCGGACGGGTCGGTGACGCAGCTCGATTTCTATGCGGGCACGACGTTGATCGCCACGGTGACGCAGGGCAGCACGACGACGTGGAGCAATGTGCCGGCGGGCAGCTACGCGCTGACGGTCGTGGCCACCGACGACGGCGGGGCGACGACGCGGTCGG
>JADMIO010983849.1_pt1 | contig 55636 bp, 55 predicted proteins | sample 8958161 | NCBI WGS metagenome assembly JADMIO01 (sample SAMN16585339, study PRJNA669376) | soil metagenome | isolation source: Crop rotation soil | place: USA: Cullars Rotation, Alabama | collected 2011
CCGCGGGCATCGACATCGTGAATGTACCATATTCGGGTGGCGGTCCCGCCGCAGTCGCCGTCATGGGCGGGCATACGAGCATTTTGCTCGGCAATGTGTCCGAAGCGGCGCCATTCGTCGCGATCGGCAAACTGCGCGGCATCGCGGTAACTTCGCTCGAGCGCTCGGCCGTGTTGCCGCAAGTGCCCACGCTGCACGAATCGGGATTCCCCGGCTTCGAGGCGATCAACTGGTTCGGTGCAGTGGGCCGCACTTCGATGCCGGCCGCGGCCATCGAGCGGTGGAGCGTCGAGCTCTTGCGCGGGCTCGATGCGCCGGAAGTGAAAGAAGGGCTTAACCGGCTCGGGCTTTACGCGGCGCCGCTGAATCCCGCGGACTTCACGGCATTCATCAAAGCCGAAATGCAGGCGAACGAAAAAGTGGTGAGGGCCGCGAATATCCGGATGGAGTAGCCGCTGGTCGGATCAATCGTCTGCGTTACGCAGCCTGAAAATCGTATTGCGTTCCGGCGGAGTTATAGATAACGCGATTGGGCAGGCGCCGTTGCAGCATTTCAATGGTCGCAATACCCGTGCAATGCATCGGCACGATGAGATCGAGATCGAGTGCCGCCAATCCTTCCACAGTCTTGGCGATGCGCTCCGGCGTTGCACCACTCAAGTGGAACCCGCCGATCACGGCATGCACTTTCTCGACGCCCGTGATTTCCCTGGCGTGCATCACAGTGTTCACAACCCCGGCATGTCCGCACGCCGTGAGCACGACCAGGCCTTTGCCGCGCAGGTGATAGATCAGCGCCTGCTCGCCGTCGAGGTTGTCTTCAAAGTCCTTGCCGTCCTTCGTCACCTGCCAAAGCGGTGAGCCTTTCTCGTACGGCGTGCGGCGCGCGATCTCGCCGCTGATCAGCATTTGGCGTCCGAGCACTTCGGGGGACTTCACCTTGACGATTTCGACGCGCTTGCCGGCGATCCAAGCCTCGTCGAGCACGCCCATGTCGGTGCGCTCGCCCTGCGGTGGTACTCGCCAGCGGTGCAGGAACGCATCGTCGCCCGCGTAGAGACGCGTGTCGTCCGGCAGTTCGTCGCGCTTGTTCTCGAGCAGGCCGCGCAGGCCGCCGAAATGATCCCAATGCCCGTGGCTCAACACCAGTGCATTGATCGCTCCGAGATCGACGCGATAGTCCTGCGTCAGCAACTCGAGGTTGTGCAGGTACACGAGCGGTGTTGCGCCGAAATCGAACAGGGTCGAAAAGCGTTCGCTGCCGCGGCTCGATTCCACCACCTCGGCGAGCCCGTGCTCGGCGCACAGGCAGCGTTCCCACGATTTATTGCCGCGCGGCCGCCGTTTCGCCGGCCCTTCGTCTTTCAACAGCGGGTCGACGAAATTGTCGACGACGCTGGTGAGCCTCAAGCGGTCTATTTCGGGTAGTTGCATGGCTGTGTCCTTTCGCGCGGGAAAGTGCGACGTTTCAAGACTGAAACTTGTGCTCGCCGAGAAATTTCTCCATCTCGTCGACGCAGCGCTCTGGAGCGAGCAGGTTGATGCCGTGCCCGTAGCCTTCGAACATCACCAGCTTCGCGTTCGGCAGCTTTGCTTTCATCTCGTTCATCTGCTCTTTTTTCGACAGCGGACTGTTTTCACCGAACATGATGAGGATCGGCATCCTGATTTCGGTGATGCGCTTCGTCATGTCGCCGCCCGCGGCCATGAGGTGATGCGCAATGCCGACATGGTTGGCGACCTTGCCCATTTCGCGAATGACCCATTCCTGCATTGCGGGCGGCGCTTTTTTGAGATCGAGCCGGTAGCCCAGCGTTTGACGGCACCAGCCGCCGACGCCGTATTTCTCGATCGCGCTCGCATGATCGGGCTCGCCCAGGTTGTAGGTATCCATGACTGCGCCGGGCAGCTTGAACGGCGTGTTCACGAGCACGAGCGAATTGAGGCGCTCCGGATGCGTGAGCGCCGCGACGATTCCAAGGATGCCGCCGGAGGATTCGCCGACCCAGTGGGCGCGCTTGATTCCCAGCTTGTCCATGAGTCCCAGCGCGTCGCCGACGAGCATGTTCGCGTCGTAAGGCGCACCCGGGGGCGGTACCGTCGTGCCGCCGCAACCGCGTGAATTGAAGCGCAGCACCCGATAGTGGCGCGCGAGTCCCGGCACCCAGCCGCTCCAGAAATCGAGGTTGCGGCAGAAGCCGTGATGGAACAGGATGGTCTCCGGCTCACGGTCGTCCCACGGGTCGGTGTAATCGGCGACGTCGAATTCGACGTCGATGTCGCCGACGCGGATTTTCTGCATTGGAATGGTCATGGTTCCTCAAGGGTATCTACTTCGGGCGGAGCGTCATTATACTGAGAGTCGCTGCGCCAAATTCTGGCGCGGCTTCACGGAGTCATGGCCATGAAACCTTCTTATAAGAATGCATTGATCGTCGGCGCAGGCGACGGCCTGAGCGCGTCGGTCGCGCGCGCGTTTGCGGGCGCGGGAATGCGCATCGCGCTCGCTGCACGTAACGTCTCGAAGCTCGACAAGCTTGCTTCTGCTCTCAATGCGGGCGCTTTCACCTGCGACGTGTCCGACCGCACGCAGGTCGTGCGCCTCCTCGACGACGCTGCGAAACATTTCGGCGCCGCGCCCGACGTGGTCGTCTACAACCCCAGCTTCCGCGCGCGCGGCCCGCTCGTCGAACTCGATCCGGACGCGGTCGAGAAAGCGCTGAGCATCACAGCGTATGGCGGTTTCCTCGTCGCGCAGGAAGCGGCGAAGCGCATGCTGCCGAACAAGCATGGCGCGATTTTCTTTACCGGCGCCTCCGCGAGCGTCAAAGGCTATCCGCTGTCGGCACCATTCGCGATGGGCAAGTTCGCGCTGCGCGGGCTCGCGCAGAGCATCGCGCGCGAGCTGCAGCCGAAGGGCATCCACGTCGCGCACTTCGTAATCGATGGCGGCATCCGCGGCCCGCGTCACGTCGAGGCGCCGGACGCTCCGGACTCAATGCTTGATCCGGATGCGATCGCGCAAAATTATCTGAACGTGCTGCAGCAGGACAGAAGCGCGTGGACGTGGGAGATCGAACTGCGGCCGTGGGTCGAGAAATTTTAGAATCTATTTCAGCCGCAGATATACGCGGTGATTTCAACTGATCATTGCAACACTGCCTCCAGCTTTTGGGCTGGAGTTTTAAAACCCAATGTTTGACGGGGCCTGGTATTCAAGCTTAATGCGACGCGATTCAGATAGGCTTGGGAGTAACCAGATAGCGGGGTCTTCTTTGGAAAGTATTGGCGCAGCAGTCCATTGGTGTTCTCGTTACTGCCACGCTGCCATGGACTTTGTGGATCGCAGAAGTACACCTGAACGTCAGTGGCGATGGTGAACTTCTTGTGGTCGGCCATCTCGTGGCCGCGATCCCAGGTTAATGAGCGGCGCAACTGCAACGGCAGTTTGCGCACATGCCGGGTGAGCGCCGACACCACACTCGAGGTGTCCTTGCCTGGTATTTTGATCAGCATCACGAACCGGGTGTGGCGCTCGACCAGGGTTGCGATGTATGTGTTTCTGCCACCACAGAGCAGGTCGCCTTCCCAATGGCCCGGCACGGCACGGTCCTCGGCTTCAGCCGGCCGCTCACGAATCGAGATCGCATCCACGATCTGGCCTCGTTGCCCGCTAGAACGCACTACCCCATTGGGGCGCCGCAGCCGCTTGGCCGTGCGCAGATGCGCGATCAACTCCTTCTTCAGTGCGCCGCGCGCCTGCATGAACAATGTTCGATATATCGTCTCATGCGAGACGTGCATTTCAGCGTCCGTCGCAAACTCCTGTTTGAGCCAGCCCGCAATCTGCCCCGGTGACCAATTCGCACGCAGCTTGCCCGCCACTGCGTATCGTAACGCGGCATTAGCGGCAAGACGACATCGTTTAGGACGACGAGCTCGCTGCCAGGCTGAGGCCTCAGCCTCATTCGCACGGTATGCACAGCGCCCGCCGTTGCGCAAAAGCTCCCGGCTGATCGTGCAGACCGGACGCTGCAAACGCGACGCAATCCGCCGTATTGAATCGCCTGCAGCGATGCCACGCGAGATCTCTTCACGCTCATCCATTCGCAGTGCCCGTGACGCACGCCGCTGTTGCACAGGAACAATTCCCCCTGTACACGCTAAAACATAGTGCACGCGCGATCCCGGGATTTCGAGCGCTCGCCCAATATCGCTCACGCTTTCTCCTGCCTTCCAACGCGACCACAGTTGCGCCTTCTGATCATGAGACAGACCTGCTCGCACTCTCTTTGCCATGCTCTCACCTCCTCATCCATAATTAGACCAGAGGTGTTGCATTCAACGATTGAAATCACCGCAGATGCACGCAGATGTAATTCGAAACTTCTAACCGCTTCAAGCGGAAGGCGCGGATGGGATGGGTCGTGCACGTCGAAATTTCGTACCCGTCCCATCGCACCACAATCCGCTTCGCGTACTCGTCCGAGTCGGCTTCAATCGATTACGCGATTCGCCTGTGCGAGGAGCGATGCCGGGAATGTGATGCCGGTTGCCCTGGCTGTCTTCATGTTCACGACCAGCTCGAACTTGGTCGGCTGCTCGACTGGGATTTCGCCTGGATTTGCGCCTTTGAGAATCTTGTCGACGTAGACAGCCGCGCGGCGAAAATTGTCGGTAAACGCGGGTCCATACGACATCAGTCCGCCCGCTTCCGGCCATTCGCTGTTAGCAAACATGGCCGGGGTCTTCAGACGAATAACTCGATCGACAATTGCTTGGCGCTGACTGGCCAGGGTGCCACCTGTAGTCACAATATAGGCTTGCGCCCCGATTGCAGTGGCTCGCTTGAATGCGGGCTCGAGATCAGAAGGTCGCCTCAACTCGATCGGGGTAATCCGCACGCCCAAACGCGAGGCGACATCTTCGGCTTCCTTCGCTTGCGAGACGCTACCCACATTGTCAGGCTCAAACAGGAGGACGATCTGCGCGACGCGGGGAAACGCTTCTTTGAGCAACTGCAGTCTTTTCGACGAGAGTTCGGTTGAAATTGTCGTCAGGCCGGTCGCGTTACCCCCGGGACGCCGAAGGCTCACCACGAGCCCGTTTCCAACCGGATCCTGAGTGATGGCGAACACGATCGGAATCGTCTTGGTCGATTGTGCGAGCAGGCGCACGTCCTCGTCGGAAGGCACTAGAAGCAGATCAGGCCGGGTTGCCACGAGATCGGCGGCCAAGCCGGGCAAGGCTTGCGCTACGCCGTTGGCGTAGCGGGCATCAATGGAATAGTCGCGTCCTTCGACCCAGCGCAGTTCCATCATGCCAGCGCGGAATGCCACCAGTCTGGCGGCGTTGACCTGACCGCTTGCCTGACTGAGATAGCCAATCCGCCGCACCCGGCGCTCCGATTGCGCATATGCGGGCAGGGAGGCTGTCACGAGGCCGGCCGTGGCAATCAGGAACTGTCTACGTCGGACTTCCATCATTTCTCACTCCGCGAGCTTGAACGGTTGTGCGGGACGTTGCGTCCAGCGCACGGAAGCAATAACGGGCCGCTCGTGTTGCGAAGCCTACCTCAATAAAGGCGGAAGGACGCTACTTGCCAATCATTCGAGACCGTGAGGAGTCGATCACGTGCGACGCAGCATCCTGACACCCAATGTTTAGACTCAACGGCCGGCTGCTTTTGGCCGGCTACGTCTTTGAGCCGAGGATTAGTTTGCGTTTTCTTGCCGCGTTCGGTTCTCCGAGCGGTCGTGTCCAGTCGAGCCGATGGCTACGCCATCTAATCGACTTTTGCGCCGGTCAGCGCGATCAACTTCGCGTATTTGTCCGAATCGGATTTCAACCGCACCGCGAATTGCTCCGGCGTCATGAACAGCGTTTCGAACGCGACGGCGTCGTAGCGAGATACGACATCAGGCTGGTCGAGTGCTTTTTTGATTTCACTGCTCAGGCGATCAACGATCGGCTTGGGCGTTCCCGTCGGGACAAACGCGGCGACCCACGCCGTGAACTCGTATCCGGGCACGCCGGATTCCGCGATGGTCGGTATGTCGGGCAGCTGCTTCATGCGCGTCTCCGAGCAGACGGCGATCACGCGAATGCGGTTGCCCGCCATGTGCGGGCGCACGATGGGCATGCTGGCCATCATCGCCTGCAGTTCACCGGCCGCCACGCCCACGCCCGCGGCATCGCCGCCCTTGTACGGCACATGCGTCATTTTCGTTCCGGTCATTGCATTGAAATGCGCCATCGTGAGATGCAGGTAACTGCCGCTGCCGGACGAGCCATACAGAATCTGGTTCGGTTTCGCTTTGGCGAGCGCGATTAGCTCTTTCACCGTTTTCACCGGCAGCGACGGGTGCACGATCAGGATGCCGGTCTGCACGGTGAGCGGCGTGATGCCGATGAAATCGTTCAGCGCGTCGAACGGCAGGTTCTTGTAGAGATGCGCGTTCGCGATGTGGCTCGCGGATGTGACCATCACGGTGTAGCCGTCAGGCGCGCTTTTCGCGACGTAGGCGGCGCCAATCGTGCCGGACGCACCGGCGCGGTTTTCGATGACGACAGGCTGGCCGATCGATTCGGCGACTTTCTGGAACACGATGCGGCCCGCCGCGTCATTCGAGCCGCCCGGCCACGGAATCACGACTTTGACGATTTTCGACGGATACGGTTGCGCGATAGCGGCATTCGCGAGTGCTGCAAGTGTGAGTATCACGCATGACGTCAGTCGCATGTTCTAGTCCCGATTACTTCAGAGCTGTTTCAAAAATAAAGCCGATTGGAGCCACAGATAAACAGATCGAGAGCAATGAACAATAGACAATTAAAAATTGCCAATGATAAGGCTCAACCTTTTCGGTGCGCTTCGTTGTCAATTGTCCAGTATCAATTGTCAATTTAGGGTCTAATCCACCGTCGCACCGGAGCGCTTCACCACGTCCGCCCACTTCGCAATTTCGCTTTTCGTATACGCAGCGAGCTCCGCAGGGGTCGAGACGATCGGCGTGATGCCGTCGTTGACCATCTGCGTGCCGAGCGCACCCTTCGCGAGCTCGGCGCATTCGTCATGCAGCCGCTTGATGACTGTTTGCGGCGTGCCGCGCGGCGCAAGCAGCGCATACCAGACGCCCGAGTCGTAACCGGGCACGCCAGCTTCGGCGATCGTTGGCACGTCGGGCAGCGCGCGCGAGCGCTGGTTCGTGGACGCAGCAAGCGGACGCAGGCGGCCAGCCTTGAAGTGTCCGACGCCGGTGCCGTAACTGATGAACTGCGCCTGCACCTGCCCGGCGAGCAGATCGGTTATCGCGGCGCCCGCGCTCTTATACGGCACGTGCACGAGATCGATTTTAGCCATCGACTTGAGCAGTTCCATCGAGAGATGGAGGCCGCTGCCATTACCCGTCGACGAGTAAGTCATGCCGCCGGGCTTGTCGCGCGCGAGCTTGATGAATTCGGCGAGATTGCTCGCCTGCAGCGTGCGGTTCACCGACAGGAAGTAGGGCGCGGAGCCGAGCAGCGTGATCGGTGCGAAGTCCCTGACCGGATCGTACGGGATTTTCTTGTAAAGGCTCGGGTTGATCGCGAGCTGCCCGGTCAGTGCGAGCCCGAGCGTGTAGCCGTCGGGCGGCGCATGCGCGAGTATTTCCATGGCGATGTTGCCGTTCGCGCCGCCGCGGTTGTCGGCGACGAACTGTACGCCGGTACGCTCAGTCATGTAATGCGCAAGCGGGCGCGCGACCACGTCACTGCCGCCGCCCGGCCCGTAGGGCAGCACGACGCGCACCGGTTTTTCCGGATAGGGGGCGGCCGCCGCTTCGAGCGCGAGTGCAGCCAACGCGGCGTATGCAATCAGTCGTTTCATTGGAGCAATCTCTCCGAATTATTTAGCGAGCGCGTCGAACGCCTGCTGCAGCGCCTTTGCGGCGCCTGCTGCCTGTTTTTGCAGCCCGTCGAGCGTCGCACGATCGTTTTTATTTTGCGCGCGCTCGCCATCGAGCATACGGCCGACTTCCTGCAACTGCGGCCCGCCAATGCCGCGGCGGCCGAACACCATGTACTCGGCGCTGATCACTTCCTTGAAGTCGCTTTCGGTCAGCGGAAGCTTCGCCTGGTTGCCGGCTTCGTAAATGCGCGCGGCCTCCGTATAAGGAATTTCCTGCAGCTTGAGTCCCTTGCCGCGGCCGTAGTCGGTCAGTTGCGATGCGAAATGGTGGCCGATGCGGAACGGCACGTTCGCGCGCTGCAGCAGCGCATCCGCAATCTCCGTCGTCGTCGAGTAATCGGCGCGCACTTCGGCCAGCGCACGTTCCTTGTTCACGACGAGGCCGTTGACCACCTGGGTGAAGAGATCGAGCACGAGCAGCGACCGCGTGCAGGGCACCGGATCGTACATGCGATAGTCGAACATGCCGATGCGCGTGTTGTGCGAAATCAGCGCCACCGCATGCATGTCGGCGAGCATCAGGCTCGCCTGCGCGCGCAATTGCTCGAGCGCGGCCGGATTGCGCTTCTGAGGCATGATGCTCGAGACGCCGGTCAACGCACCCGACCCGAGCACGAACCAGGGCACCGCTTCCGCATATTGCGCGTGGATGTCCTGCGCGAACTGGCCGATCTGCACCGCGGCGATCGACAGCGCGGCGGCGACTTCGAGCGCGCTGTCCACCGGCGCGAGATGGTTCGCGTCGTAGGCGTTTTCGAGCAGGCCGTCGAAGCCGAGCAGAGCGCTCAAATGATTGCGGTCGAGCGGAAAGCTCGAGGTCGCGAGCGCGGCCGAACCTAGCGGATTGCGATTGACCCTGCCGTACGCATCGAAGAGGCGGGCCGTCTCGCGGCCGAGCATCGCGGCGAGCGCGAGCAGGTAATGGGCGTACGTGGTCGGCTGCGCCTGCACACCGTGGGTATAAGCCGGGATGATGGTTTTAGTGTGCTGCGCCGCATTGGTGATGAGCGCGTCGCGCGCCGCCAGCGTAGCCTCGATTTCCTTCAGCAACCCGTCGCGCAGGTTCATGCGTGCGATCGTCGCCGCGATGTCCTGGCGGCTGCGTCCCGTGTGCAGGCGCGACGCTTCTGCGCCGGCGGCGGCGATCAGGCGCGGTTCGTAATCGAGGTAATCGGCCGAGCGGCGGGTGGTTCCGCTGCGCTCGTCCGCAATGACTTTCGCGATGCCTCGCGCAATCGTGCGGGCGACGTCATGCGGCACTATCTGCGCTTTGTCGAGCATCACGATCGAGGCCTTGTTGATCTCGTCGAGAAATTCGATCGAGCGGCCGCCGCCGCGAAACACTTCGTTGATGTCCATTTTGCCGTTACCGCTCATTGCTTTCCTTTAATCCGGGTATTCGAAAAATAAAAAAAATCGATCAGCCGCAGATACACGCGGTGATTTCAACTGATCATTGCAACACTGCCTCCAGCTTTTGGGCTGGAGTTTTAAAACCCAATGTTTGACGGGGCCTGGTATTCAAGCTTAATGCGACGCGATTCAGATAGGCTTGGGAGTAACCAGATAGCGGGGTCTTCTTTGGAAAGTATTGGCGCAGCAGTCCATTGGTGTTCTCGTTACTGCCACGCTGCCATGGACTTTGTGGATCGCAGAAGTACACCTGAACGTCAGTGGCGATGGTGAACTTCTTGTGGTCGGCCATCTCGTGGCCGCGATCCCAGGTTAATGAGCGGCGCAACTGCAACGGCAGTTTGCGCACATGCCGGGTGAGCGCCGACACCACACTCGAGGTGTCCTTGCCTGGTATTTTGATCAGCATCACGAACCGGGTGTGGCGCTCGACCAGGGTTGCGATGTATGTGTTTCTGCCACCACAGAGCAGGTCGCCTTCCCAATGGCCCGGCACGGCACGGTCCTCGGCTTCAGCCGGCCGCTCACGAATCGAGATCGCATCCACGATCTGGCCTCGTTGCCCGCTAGAACGCACTACCCCATTGGGGCGCCGCAGCCGCTTGGCCGTGCGCAGATGCGCGATCAACTCCTTCTTCAGTGCGCCGCGCGCCTGCATGAACAATGTTCGATATATCGTCTCATGCGAGACGTGCATTTCAGCGTCCGTCGCAAACTCCTGTTTGAGCCAGCCCGCAATCTGCCCCGGTGACCAATTCGCACGCAGCTTGCCCGCCACTGCGTATCGTAACGCGGCATTAGCGGCAAGACGACATCGTTTAGGACGACGAGCTCGCTGCCAGGCTGAGGCCTCAGCCTCATTCGCACGGTATGCACAGCGCCCGCCGTTGCGCAAAAGCTCCCGGCTGATCGTGCAGACCGGACGCTGCAAACGCGACGCAATCCGCCGTATTGAATCGCCTGCAGCGATGCCACGCGAGATCTCTTCACGCTCATCCATTCGCAGTGCCCGTGACGCACGCCGCTGTTGCACAGGAACAATTCCCCCTGTACACGCTAAAACATAGTGCACGCGCGATCCCGGGATTTCGAGCGCTCGCCCAATATCGCTCACGCTTTCTCCTGCCTTCCAACGCGACCACAGTTGCGCCTTCTGATCATGAGACAGACCTGCTCGCACTCTCTTTGCCATGCTCTCACCTCCTCATCCATAATTAGACCAGAGGTGTTGCATTCAACGATTGAAATCACCGCAGATACACGCAGATGAAAATCACGCCAATCAGGTAAAAAGTTCCGTCTTAGCATGTAGAAGAAAAGTGTTTTTCAAACATATCTCTCGTCATGCGTTTTTATCCATGTCATCTGTGCCAAAAGCTTTGGTTCTAACTGCGTTCATCCGCGTCTATCTGCGGCTCCAAATGGTGTTTGAGATCGTTTCTAGTTCAGTTTGATTTTCGAGTCGCGCACCTGCTTTTCGACTTCCGCGTACTCGCGCGCAAACTGCGCCTTGAATTCGTCCGGGGTCATGCGCTCGCCGGGCTCACTGCCTTCGGCGGCGAGCTTTTGCACCATTGCAGGCGAGTTCATGCCTTCGGTGACGACGCGATTGATCGCGTTGATGATCGGCTTCGGCGTGCCGGCGGGCGCAAACAGGTTGTAGGCGTTGATGATCCTGAAGCCGGGAAACCCGGCTTCTTCGACCGTCGGCAAATCGGGCAGCGCCGGAATGCGCTTCAAACCCATGCCCGCCAGCGCGCGAACCTTGCCGGTCTTCATGGCAGCCGTCGCGGAAATCGCGCTCGCGGGCACCATGTTGATTTCTCCCGACATGACGCCGACCAGCGCCGGCGCGGTGCCCTTGTACGGAACGTGCGAGAGATTTGCGCCGGACAGTGCGGCGAACCGCTCCATCCCGATATGGACCATCGCGCCGACGCCAGAACTGCCGTAGGTCAGCGTTTTCGTTTTTGACAACGCGATCAGGTCTTTAACCGATTTGACGGGCAGCGACGGCTCGACGACCAGGATATACGGCTGCGTCGTCATGACGACGATCGGCTCGAATGCCTTGCGCACATCGAAATTCACGCGCTTGAGCGCCCCGACCAGTATCAGCGTATCGGTTGCGCTCAACAGCGTGTAACCATCGGCGGGCGCCTGCGCGCCGAGGTCGACGGAGATCGCGGTGCCAGCGCCGGCGCGATTGTCGACGACGAACGACTGGCCCCACTTATCGGTGAGCATCTGCGCGGCGACGCGGGTGACCGTGTCGTTGCCCGCGCCCGGGGGCACGCCGACAATGACACGGACGGGACGCAGCGGATAATTGGAAGGTTTGTCCTGCGCATGGCCTGCCTGCGCCGCGCAAGCCAATGCGGCCGCTGCCGCTACAAGTGCACTTTTAGTAGTCAACCTCGAACTCCTCAGCCTTCCACTCGAAGCGCCGATGCTACTCACTTATGCGAGATTAATGAAGCAATAGCGCGGGTCCGCAATTCGGCTTTTCCGCCGCTCACCGCTGTCCTATGATACGGCTGGCGCGCTTGCGGAGCGCCGGGCGCAGGAACAAAGGGGAAATGATGCAGAGTTTCATCGGGAAAATAACAGTCGCCTGTCTGCTCGTGGCGCTGCCGTTCGCGACGTTCGGCGCGAGCGACGAACAGAAAAAATACGCCTATGACGTCATCGAGCGCAATGCTGCGCCAACCGCCATGGTTGGCGACTCGCTGTTCTATTTTGGCGAGCTCGGCATGCAGGAGCACGAAAGCGCTAAATTCCTGAAGCAGACGCTAGAAGGCATCGGCTTCAAAGTGGAAGTCGGCGGCGCCGGCATGCCCACCAACGTGTGGGCCGAGTGGGGCAGCGGCAAGCCGAAGATCGTGATCGTCACCGAGATCGATGCGCTCCCCGAAGGCTCGCAGGACCCGAAGAGCATGCCGCGCAAGCCGCTCGTGCAGGGCGCACCCGGCCACATGGAAGGGCACAACACGCACGGCGCGGTCGCGGTGGCGGCGGCGCATGCGTTGAAGCTGACCATGGAGCGCTACAAGATTCCCGGCACGGTCGCCATTTCGTTCGGACCCGCCGAAGAACAGTTGATCAGCCGGCCGTTTCTCGTTCGCGCCGGCTATTTCAAGGATGCGGATGCGGCCGTTCTTATCCACATCGGCGACAACATGCGTACCACGTTCGGATTCCGCAACTATGCCGCGATCAGCGCCAAGTTCACGTTTCACGGCAAAACGGCGCACGGGGCGGTGGCGCCATGGGAAGGCCGCGACGCGCTCGACGCGGTCGAGCTGATGAGCATCGGCTTCGACAAATTGCGCGAGCACCTGAAGCCGACTTATCGCGGCCACCGCGTGATCACGATGGGCGGCATCCAGCCGAACGTCATTCCCGATCTCGCGCAAATCTGGTGGTACGTGCGCGACGCCTCCGGCCCCGCCGCCAAGGAGAATTTCGACAAGCTCGTCAACATCGGCAAAGGTGCTGCGCTGATGACCGGCACGACCATGGACATGGAGTTCGTTGCCTCCGCCTGGCCGCAGCTTGCCAACAAGGCGATCGCCGAGGCGCTGCAGGTCAACATCGATGCCGTCGGCTTGCCTAAGTGGAGCGACGAGGAAATGAAATTCGCCCGAGACTTTCAGGCTTCGCTCGGCGTGAAACCCGTCGGGCTCAATACGCAGCCGATAAAATTCGGCGCCGCGCAGCAGACCTTTGCATCCAACGACAGCGGTGATGTGACATGGAACGTTCCGACCGGCACGCTCGATTTCGCGGCCGGCATTCCGGGGGTGTCGCCGCACAACTGGCAGGCCGCGGTCGGCAAGACCGGATCGATCGCGCACAAGGGCGAAGTGGCGGGCGCCAAGATTCTTGCAGCAACGATTCTCGATCTCCTCACTTCTCCGGATCTGATGGAGCGCGCCAAAGCGCAGTTTCGCGAAGACACCAAAGGCATCGATTATTTTTCGCTGCTGCCGGCAAGCGCCAAGCCGCCGGTCGACATGAACCGCGAGACCATGGAGCGCGTGCGCCCGGAGATGCGCAAGTCCTATCTCAATCAGGTGCCGCGCTTCGAATAAGCGGGCGTCTTTCAAAGGAGCAGTATCGGCATGGATTCCACTGAAAAAAGCACCGTCGGCACGGTCACCGGGGCGCGCGCGCTGGTTGACGCATTGCTGCGCGAAGGCATCGATCACGTGTTCGGGATTCCTGGCACGCAGAATCTCGCGATCATCGACGCGCTGCGCGACACACCGCAGATCCGCTTCATACTGACGCGCCACGAGCAGGGCGCCGCGTTCATGGCGTACGGCTTCGCGCGCGCCGGCCTGCGTCCGGCGGTCGTGACCGCGACCGAAGGGCCGGGCGTCACCAATCTCGTCACGGCCATCGGCGCCGCGTATCGCGGGCATGTTCCGGTCATCAGCATCTGCGGCGTGCAGGAAAGCGTGATGCGCGAGCGCGATGCGACGCAGGACATGGACCAGACCACGTTCATGCGACCGATCACGAAGTGGGCATACAGCATTCCGAACGTCGAAAAAGTACAGGAATGCGTGCGCCGCGCTTTCCGCGTGGCGCTGACCGAGCCACAGGGCCCGACGCATATTGAGGCCGCGAGCGAAGTGCTGCTCGAGCACTGCACGCCCGAGCCAACGGCACCCGCCGCTTATCGAAATACCGTGTTGCCGGCATGCACCGAAGAGCAGCTCGACCAGGTGCACGAAATGCTCTCGAAGGCGAAGCAGCCGGTCTTCGTCATCGGCCGCGGCGTCATCAGCGAAAAAATGAGCAGGGAGATGGGCGAGCTTGCCGACATGACCGGCATTCCGGTCGGCGCCTTGCAATATTCGCCGGATGCGCTGCCAACGACACATCCACTCGCGCTCGGTCCGCTCGGCCGCAGCGGTTTCGGCAGCGCCAACAAGATTGTGCCGAAAGCCGATCTCATCATCGCGATCGGCGCGCACATCGACGTGTTCTCGACGATGCACAAATACGGCATCTTCAATGCGAATGCGAAGCTCGTGCACCATAGCGCGGCGCCCGGACTGATCGGCATTGTGTTTCCCGTCGCGCTCGGCGTCACCGGCTCGACGGCGAGCTTCATCAAAGGACTCACTGCGCGGGTCGCGAAATCGAAGCTCAAGAAGTCGTGGGTCGACGTGCCGAAAGCGCGCGCGGAATGGGAAACGGAGCTCCAGGGTGCCGTCAAGCACACCGCCGAGCCGATCCAGTCGCAGTTCGTCGCGCACATGATCCGCAAAGTGTTGCCGCAGAACGGGCTGCTGGTCGTCGATGCGGGCAACGGCGGCAAGCACGTGCGCAGCTACTTCAAGAGCTGGGAGCCCGGCACGTTCTTCTGCATCGACGACTGGGCGTCGGTCGGTGGCTCCTTCCCGATTGCACTCGGTGCGAAACTGGCGCAACCCGACCGGCCGGTCGTGTGCGCGTCGGGCGACATGGGCGCGATGTGCAACATCGGCGAGCTTGAAACGGCGATGCGCGAGAAAATTCCGGTCGTTTACGTCGTGTTCAACGATGAGGGGCTCGGCAACGAGCGCGCGTTCCAGAACGAGCATTACGGCGGGCGTTTTTACGCGGTCGACTACAAGAATCCGGATTTCGGCGCGCTCGCCAAAGTGTTCGGCGCGCACGGTGAGCGCGTGACGAAGCCCGGTGAGCTCGAAGGCGCATTGCAGCGCGCGTTCGCGAGCGGCAAGCCGGCGATCGTTGACGTGATGATCGACCAGAAGACGCTGGCGCCGGTGGTTTTCAAACAGTAAGCGCGACGCGGCAGGTTGCAGCCGCGCCGAAGGGACGCATGAATCTCAAGCAACTGAAGGCGCTGTGCGAGGTCGTCGACCGTGGCTACACGATCTCCGGCGCCGCCCATTCGCTGTACCGCACCCAGCCCAGCATTACGCGCCAGATCCAGGAGCTCGAAAAAGAGCTCGGTATCGAGCTCTTTGTGCGCAAGCGCAACAAGATCCTCGACATGACGCCGCAGGGCCGCGAGGTGGTGACCATCGCGCGGCGCATGCTCGATGATGCAAAAAACATGCAGCGGGTGAGCGACGAGCTATCGCAGCTTGCCGCGGGCGAATTTTCGATCGCGACCACGCATACGCAGGCGCGCTACACGCTGCCTCCCGTCATTCGCAAGTTCATGCAAAGCCATCCGCGCGTGAAGCTGAACCTGCGGCAGGGCACGCCGGCCCAATGCTGCGAACTGGTCGCGCAGGGCAGGGCGGATATTGCGATCTGCACGGAGACGCAACATTTGCCGGAGGAGGTCGCGGTGCTGCCGTGCTACGGGCTGAGCCGCAGCCTGGTCACGCCGCCGCGGCATCCGCTGTTGCGCGTCAAGTCGCTGACCCTTGCTGCCATCGCGCGCTATCCCATCATCACTTACGACGAGGGCTTCAGCGCGCGCTCCATCGTCGACAAGGCGTTCGCCGATGCGGGCCTGACGCCTAACGTGGTGTTGAGTGCGATCGACGCCGACGTCAGCAAGGCCTACGTGGAAATGGGACTCGGCGTCGCGCTGCTCGCAACTATCGCCTTTGACGCGCGCAAAGATGCCAACCTGCGCCAGCGCGACGCCAAGCGCCTGCTGGCGCCCAGCACGCTCGGCATCGTCGTCCGCCGCAAAAGCTATTTGCGCGGCTACATGGTGGACTTTATGCGGCTCTTCGCGCCTGCGCTGAAAAAAACCGATGTCGAGCGCGCGCTCGCGGGACGGCGCGTCCCGCACGTGCAGGGGAGCCTTCCTTCGATTTGAACGTAGTCATTCACATTGTCGGCTGTATGCAAAAAACGTATAGCAATACCGATATTTTTAATTTTGTTCTATAGGCAGCCTTTTGCTAGGATGGCCGTCATTTCATCGCGGCCTCCCGATAACAATTCCTGCCGCGGTGCTTTCCGACCAGGAGGGGCAGGATGTACGGCCAGATTCATCACACATTTGCGCGCCCGGCGCCGGCGCTGTTAAAGCAGCTCGACGGGATCTGGACCTCGACCCTCGCGGATACGATGGGGCGCCACGGCGTCATGATGCCCGAGATACGCCCGATCTTCGAAAAGATCCGCCTGGTCGGCGTCGCGTTCACGGTCCTCAACTATCCGAACGACAACATCACGACGCACAAGGCGCTGACCATGCTCCAGCCGAGCGACGTGCTTGTTATCGACGAAGGACGCGAAAACAACACCGGGTCGTTTGGCCACAACATGTCGCTGCAGGCGCGCAACCGCGGCGCTGCGGGCATCGTGACCAACGGCTGCGTGCGCGATATCCGCCTGCTGCGCGATGAAAAGTTCGTGGCGTTCTGCCGCGGCGTGTGCCCGCGCTCGGCGCAGAAGAACACGCCGGGCGCGATCAACGTGCCGGTGCAGGTCGGCGGGCTGGTGATCAGTCCGGGCGACATCGTGGTCGGCGACGACGACGGCGTCGCAGTGATACCGCTCGCCGCAGCGGAAGAAATCATCGCGACCGCGCGCAAGCGTATGGACATGGAGCACCAGCAGGCGAGCGACATCAAAGAGGGCAAGCAGCCGCTCGAGATCATCTACGGCGACAACTGGGTAGACGCGGACCTGAAGGGCAAAGTCCGCGAGTTCAAATAGCGGAGCGCGAACGATGGCCACACCCGAAGTATTCACCGAGCACGTCGACGTCCTGATTGCCGGCAGCGGCGCAGCGGGTATGCGCGCAGCAATTGCGGCGCATGATGCGGGCGCCAAGGTCGTGCTGCTCGCAAAAGGCCCGCGGCGCGCCAACCACACGCGCATGTCGGGCGGGCGTTATAACGCCGTGTCCGGTTTTAATCCGGCGGACAGCACCGATGCATTTTTCCAGGACACACTCGATTCCGGCGTCGGCATCAACAACTATCCGCTGACACGCATACTCGCCGACGAGGCGATGGATCGCGCCTATGACCTTGAAAGCTACGGTCTCGCGTGGGACCGCACCGAAATCCAGAAGTACTACATGTCGATGACCGGCGGCGGCACGTTCGTGCGCACGCTGGGATCGATCGATGAAGGCATCGGCATCACCGAAGTCATGCTGCATCAGCTCCACAAGCGCGGCATCCGCATCTGCGATTTCAACATGCTGGCCGACGTCGTGCAGGACGACAGCGGCCGGGTCACCGGCGGTCTCGTGCTCGATCTGGCGAAAGGCGCATGGCGCTACTTCTCCGCGGGTGCGGTGGTCATTGCGACCGGCGGCACCTCGCAGCTCTATGAAACGAGCTCGGGCCCCGCGATCAATACGGGCGACGGTATCGCGATTGCGTTGCGCGCGGGCGCGGAACTGGTCGACATCGAGTTCATGCAGTTCATTCCGATTTCGTTTGTTTATCCGCCGAGCGCGCGCGGTTACACGCTGATCGAGCCGGCGCATTACGGCATGCGCCATTTCGATCCGAACGGAGAACCGGCGCATCTGCTGAATACGAAGGGCGAGCGTTTCGTGCTGAAGCACGACCCCGTGCGACGTGAAGGCAGCACGCGCGACATCCTGGCCCGCGCCATCATGCTCGAAATACTCGCCGGCCGCGGCACGCCTGAAGGCGGCGTGCTCATGCATCCCGATCCGAAAGTGTTCGATGCCTTTCTGCTGGAGCGGCCGATCTATATCAAGCGGCTGCTCGAGAACTATGGCGAAGGGCACGCGCGCATGCAGGAGCCGATCCAGGTTACGCCGAGCGCGCTGTATACACTGGGCGGGGTGCGCATCGATCCATGGTGCCGCTGCAACGTGCCCGGGCTTTTGGTCAGCGGTGAAGCGGCCGGCGGCGTGCATGGGGCCAACCGTCTCGGCGGAAGTTCGATGCCCGACATCCAGGTATTCGGTCGCCGTGCGGGCATCGCCGCCGCGGAAGACGCGCGCGAATATGCCGGCGGCGCCGCTGCGCATATCGAAAAGGCGCGCGCGCGGGCGGCGGCGCTCGAAGCGTGCATGGCGCGCAGTGACGGCGTGCGGCCGCCGGAAATCAAGAAACGCATCCAGAAACTCATGTGGGACCACGTCGGACTGGTGCGCAGCGGCCCCCAGCTGACGGAGACGCTCGCCGCATTTCGCAATTTGCGCGAGCACGTGATGCCAACCGTGAAAGTTACCAACAAGGCGCGCGTGTTGAACCGCGAGTGGATGGAATTTCTCGAGCTGGAAAACCTGCTCGACATCGGCGAAGCGATGGCGGCGAGCTCATTGCAGCGGCCTGAAACGCGCGGTGCGCACTACCGCACCGATTATCCGGACACCGATCCGAACTGGACGGCGAACATCATCGTGCGCCGTCGCGCAAGTGCGCTGCAAGTCGAGAAAAAGGCGGTCGTCACGCTCGAGAAGGCGTCGACGCCGCGCGAAACAGCCGGAGCGATAGCCTGATGCCGACCGATATCAAAATGCGCGCGCAAATCCGGCGCTTCGATCCAACGGTAGATGCTGAGCCTCATTACGAGACTTTCGAGGTGGATGGGCAGGATAACTGGCGCATCCTCGACGTCATCCGCTCGATTTATGAGCGCCAGGCGGGTGATCTGGCTTATCAGTTCGCCTGCCGCGTCGGCCGCTGCGGCACCTGTGCGGTCAAGGTCAACGGCGTACCCGTGCTCGCCTGCCAGGAGCGTTGCAAGCCCGAGATGAAGATCGAGCCGCTGACGCCGTTTCCGGTATTGCGGGATCTGGTCGTGGACCGCACCGAAATCGAAGCGCGCTACGAGCAGCATGCTTACGCGCCAAAGCGCGCGCAGGAATATGCGGGCGGGCCGGAGCCGATCGGCGTCAAGCTCGCTGAGCATCTGTGTCACATGGGCTCATGCCTCGCGTGCATGGTATGCGTGTCGGGATGTCCGGCGGTCGAGGAACGCGCGTTCGATGGTCCCGCGTTCATGCTGAAGCTGCGCCATATGGCGGAGCATCCGGCTGACTCCGGCGACCGGCTGGGCCAGGCGATCGATGCCGGCATGCTGGAATGTTTCGGCTGCGATCTCTGCACGCAGTTGTGCCCGGCCGACCTGAGTCCCGCGCAGGCGATTCGCGAATTCCGGCGCGAGATGATCTTCGGCGGGAGCAAAAAGCATGGCTAAGGCATTGCCGCGCAACACCACTCGCCAGGCCGAAGCACTTCAGTACGGAACGGTAGCGCGCACGCTGCACCGGCTGAGCGGCGCGATCATCATCGTGTTCGTGCTCGTGCATGTCATCGTGCAGGCAGTGCGGCACGTACCGGCATTCGCTGCGGTCAACGCGCCCTGGCTGCAGACGGTGCAGTCACAGAACTGGGTGCACGCGATCCTCTTTTTCTGCATTGCGTTTCACACGCTCTACGGCCTGAAACTGCTGGCCGGCGAGCTGGGATTCAACATTCGTTACCAGACCGCGCTGTGGGGCATCGTCGGCATCAGCGCGCTGTTTGCACTGCGGGAGATGCTGCGCTATGCAGGCTTCTAATCGGATTGTCTTTGGCCGTGCGTTCACAGTAACGCCGGTCTGGATGTGGGTATTGCAGCGCGCATCCGGCCTGCTGCTCGGCCCGCTGGTCGCGCTTCATGTGTGGATGCCGGAAATGAGCCACAACCGCGCCCTCAATGCCGCTTTGCTTCTGCTGGTGGTCGGGCATGGCTACAGCGGCATCCGGCGCCTCGCGCAGCAGGAACGCCGCGCAACTGTTGTCACCGCGCATGCGTGGGTGTGGCTGCTACTCGTCGCCTTGTTCGGTTCGCTTATCGTGCTGTTCGCCCGCTAACCGCGTCTCCGCCGCGAACCGCATGGTCGAGCCACCAGCCAATCCGCATTCGGGCCGCGGCGAAAACGAGCGCAAGGTTTTTCAGCGCGATCGCACCCCGCATCTCTTCAGGCCGATCGAGTTTCGCTCGGTGCGCGTGCGCAATCGCATCACGCTCTCCCCGATGTGCCAGTACTCTGCCGGAAACGGCGTGCCGGGCGACTGGCATTTTCAGCATCTATATTCGCGCGCAGTTGGCGGCGCCGGCATCGTGTTCACGGAGTCCGTCGCCATCGAGCCGCGGGGGCTCATCTCTTCGCATTGCCTGGGCTTGTGGAACGATCAACAGCGCGACGCCTACGCGCGCATCGCCCGCGCAATCAAGTCAGCCGGTGCGGTGCCTGCGATCCAGCTCAATCATTCAGGGCGCAAAGGTGCTGTCGGCCGGCCCTGGGAACGCGGCAAGCCGCTGACGAAAGAAGAAGGCGCGTGGCCGTTGCTTGCGCCCTCCGCGATCGCATTCGGCGAGCGTTACCAAGTGCCCTCCGCGCTCGACGCAGAAGGCATCGCGCGTACGCTCGATTTGTATGCGGTCGCCGCGCGCCGCGCCCGCGAGGCAGGCTTCGAAATCATCGAAGTGCATGCGGCGCACGGCTATCTCGTGCATGAATTCCTGTCGCCGCTGGCGAACCAGCGCACCGACCGCTACGGCGGCAGCTTTGAGAATCGCACGCGCTTCCTGCTCGAGGCAATCAAGGCAGTGCGCAGCGAGTGGCCGGACGAGCGTCCATTATTCGTGCGCATCTCCGCAACCGACTGGGCAGAAGGCGGCTGGGTGCTCGACGACAGCGTGGCGCTCGCACAAGCGTTGAAAGCGACCGGCCAGGTTGACCTCATCGATTGTTCGAGCGGCGGCCTCGTGCAACGGCAGGCACCGGTCATCCATCCAGGCTATCAGGTGCCGTTTGCGGCCGCCGTAAAAAGCCGCGCGGGGATTGCGACGAGCGCCGTGGGCATGATCTATGGCGCCGACATGGCCGAGCAGATCGTCGCTAACGGCCAAGCCGACATGGTGAGCCTGGGCCGCGCGATGCTGGTCGATCCTTACTGGCCGCTGCATGCGGCGAACCAGCTGCGCGCGCAAATCGCGTGGCCGGTGCAATACGAGCGCGGCAACATTTATTGATATCAGGGAGACGGCGACGTGGATATGAAGCTTGCTGGAAAAAACGCGCTCGTCACCGGCGCGAGCAGTGTCGGTCTCGGGCGGGCAATTGCCCTTGCGCTGGCGCAGGAAGGCGTCAAGATTGTCATCACCGCGCGCCGCGGCGATCTGCTGAAGCAGGCCGCGCAGCAAATCAAGGCGGCGTCCGGGCACGAGCCTTATGTCATCGAAGGCGATCTTTACCAGAAGGAGACCCCCGCGCGGATCGCGGCCGAAGCGCGCGCAAAACTCGGCCGCATCGATATCCTCATCAACGCGGCGGGCGGCAGCCGCCCGATTCCATTCGAGCACGATCCCGCGGTCTGGGAAGAATCCATGCTGCTCAATTTTTTCCGCCTGCGCGAGCTGACACACGCGATCCTGCCCGGCATGATGGAAAACAAATGGGGGCGCGTGATCAGTCTTACCGGCACGTCCGAGCCGTACAACATCAACGCGGCGAATCCGGCCAAAGCGGCGATTCACGCCTGGACCAAGGGGCTGTCGCGCGAGATGGGCAAACACGGCATCACATTGAATTGCATCAAGCCCGGTCGCATCACGAGCGAGCAGATGTTGCGCATGCATCCGACCGAGGAACAGCGGCGCGAATTTACGCGTGAAGTGCCGGTACAGCGTTTTGGCGAGCCGGATGAACTGGCGGACCTGGCCGTCTTTCTGGCTTCGCCGCGTGCCGGCTATATCACCGGAACGGCGATTCCCGTCGATGGCGGCTTGAGCCGCTTTGCATTTTGACCGGACACGCATGGACGATGGCGTCCATGGCGCTTGCGCTCGGCTGGGCGTTTGAATCAACGCACGCCCAGGATTATCCGATGCGGGCAATCCGGTTGATTGTCCCTTTTCCACCCGGCGGACCGAACGACGTGCTGGGTCGCGTCGTCGCGCTGAAATTGTCGGAACAAATGGGCCAGCAGGTCGTGGTCGACAATCGCGGCGGCGCAGGCGGCACTATCGGTGCCGAGCTTGCCGCCCGCGCGACGCCCGATGGCTATACGCTTTTATTCGCCGGCACCGCGTCGATGTCGATCAATCCAGTGCTGCACAAAAAGCTCGGCTACGATCCGGTCGCCGATTTTGCGGCTGTGAGCCTCGTCGGCACCGCGCCCAGCCTGCTCTCATTGCATCCCTCCGTGCCGGCGAAGAACATCAAAGAACTTATCGAGCTCGCGAAGAGCAAGCCGCGTCAGCTTACGTTCGCCTCGTCCGGTGTCGGTACCGCACCGCATCTCGCTGGTGAATTGTTCAACAGCATGGCGGGCGTACAGCTCGTCCATGTGCCGTATCGCGGTGGCGGTCCCGCGTTCGTCGATCTGCTGTCGGGCCAGGTGTCCATGTATTTCGCAGGCATTTCGGCAGCGCTGCCTTTCGTCAAGGAAGGCAAGTTGCGCGGACTTGCCGTCACCGGTGCGCAGCGCACAGCGGTCATGCCGGAAATGCCGACTATCGGCGAGTCCGGTCTTCCGGGCTACGAGGTCAGCAATTGGTATGCGATCGTTACGGCGGCCGCAACGCCTAAAACTATCGTCGCCCGCTTGCATCGCGAGCTCGTCAATGCGCTGGCGGCGGCCGAGGTAAAAAAGCGTTTTCTCGATCTGGGCGCCGATGTGGTCGGCAGCGATCCAGCCGAACTCGCGGCCTATATTCGCGCCGAGCTTCCGAAGTGGAAAAAAGTTGTTGCGTCGGCCGGCATGAGGCCGGACTGAAAAAATAATAATGGAGGAGCAGATGGAAGGACGCTACACAACCATGGCGCTTGCAGCGGGTGCCGCATGTCTGATCGCCACGCTGCAGGGTGCGGCGATGGCGCAAAGTTATCCCGCGAAACCCATACGCATCGTCGTGGGTCTTGCGCCAGGCGGTGGCACGGACATCGTCGCGCGCATGGTGGGCCAGCGACTCGGCGCGGCAATCAATCAGCAGGTGGTGATCGACAACCGGCCGGGCGCGAGCGGCAATATTGCGGCGGAAATTGTCGCGCGGGCGCCTGCCGACGGCTATACGCTGATCGTCGTGACGGCAAGCCATGTCATCAACCCCAGCCTGTTTTCGAAGATGAGCTATGACCCGATCAAGGATTTCGCCGGCATCACGCAACTGACCGCGCAGCCGTATCTGTTCGTCATCAATCCGAACGTTCCGGCGAAAACCGTGAAAGAATTCGTCGCGCTCGCGAAAAGCCGCAAGGGGGGCCTCACATACGCGTCTTCCGGTTCGGGCCTGCTCGGTCATCTCGGCATGGAATTGCTCAAGCTCCAGGCGAACTTCGACGCGGTGCATATTCCGTATAAGGGCGCGAGCCCTGCACTCGTCGACACCATCGCCGGCCAGGTCGATGCTTTTTTCCCGACGATTATTTCCGGACTGCCCCAGGTGAAAAGCGGCAAAGTGCGGGTGATCGCAGTGACGACGTTGAAGCGCGCAACATTGTTGCCGGACGTTCCGACCGTCGCTGAACAGGGGTATCCCGGTTATGAAGTGAACGGCTGGTACGGGATGCTGGCGCCCGCCGGCACGCCGAAGGATGTCATCGCTTACCTGAATAAGGAGGTCGGCGAGATTCTGCGCTCGACGGAGGGCAGAGAGCGACTGGCAGCCGAGGGTGCGGAAGGCGCGGGCAATACGCCGGAGCAATTTGCCGCCTATATGCAGTCCGAAGCAATCAAATGGGGCAAGGTCGTCAAGCAGGCGGGCGCGCGCGCCGACTAATGCTAAATTAGTCCAAGGGAGGAATGCACCTTGGCAATTAAAATGATGACCGGCGCACGCCTGGTTGCGATTGTGTGCGCAGCGCAGGTGCTGGTCCAGATCGGTGCTTTCTTCTGGCCTGCATTACTGCCGGGCATGATGACGCGCTGGAATCTCACCAACAGCGAAGCCGGCTGGATCACGGCCATTTTTTATGGCGCGTACCTTGCCGCAGTGCCTGTACTGGTGACGCTCACCGATCGTATCGATGCAAAGCTCGTATATTTGTTCGGCGTCGCCTGTACGATCATCGGCCATCTGCTGTTCGGAATGTATGCCGACGGGTTCTGGCCGGCGATGCTTACGCGCGCGCTGACCGGCATCGGCTGGGCGGGTACTTACATGACCGGGCTCAAATTGCTCGCCGACCAGGTCGACGCCAAACTCATGTCTCGCGCCGTTACCGGGCATGCCGCGAGCATCGGTATTTCGGGGGCATTATCATTTTCCTGCGCCGATCTGCTCGCGCATTTTTATGGCTGGCAGGCCGCATTTATTGTTGCGGCAGTGAGTGCAACGGCTGCATGGCTCCTGATCGCGTTCGCAGTGCCCTTCCGGAAACATCCCAAAGCGAAACAGGCGGGTGGCGGCGCCTTGTTCGATTTTCGTCCGGTATTCCGCAATCGTTCGGCGATGGCGTACGCGCTCGCCTACTGCGTGCATACGCTCGAAATGAGCGCGCTGCGCGGGTGGGCTGTCGCGTTTCTTGCGTTCGTAGCAATCGGATCGGAAGGAGCGCCTTTGTCCCCGGCCGTCGTGGTAACCGCGCTGGGTCTGGTCGGCGCGGTCGCAAGCGTCATTGGCAACGAGGCGGCGATTCGCTTTGGACGGCGCCGCCTCATCGTTTGCGCAATGGCTGCGTGCGTCGCAATCGGCGGCAGCATCGGATTTGCAGGCTCGGCGTCGTATGCCATTGCCGTGGCGCTGCTGATGGTCTACGGATTTTTTGTGTGGCTCGATTCGTCGTCGCTGACGGCGGGTGCGGCTGGCACCGCGGAGCCCGCGCGACGCGGCGCAACGCTCGCAGTGCACTCGATGCTCGGCTATACCGGCGGTTTCGTCGGCCCGCTCATCATCGGCTTCATTCTCGATCTCGCGGGCGGCATGTCGCGCATGGCATGGGGCGCGGCCTTCCTGGCAGTCGCGGTGCTGGTATTGCTGGAGCTCGTGGTATTCCGGCTGATGCGCCCGCGCGAGCTGGCGGGCGACCGCGGCGACCTTTGATGTTCTAATCGACCTTGATGTTGGCAGCCCGCACGACCTCAGCCCAGCGCAGCAGTTCGGACTGCAGATAGTCGGAAAATTCTTTTGCCGTGCCGCCGATCGGGTCGGCGCCCTCATTGGCCAGTCTCTTCGGCAACGGTCCGGCGAGAAGATCATTCAGCGCCCGATTCAACCGCATCGTGATATTCGCCGGTGTGCGGGCAGGCACCTGAACGCCGAACCAGGTGCCGGTAACGAATCCGGGCAGGCCGGATTCGATCATCGTGGGCAATTCCGGCGCCTGCGGTGAACGCCTGGCGCTCGTCACCGCCAGCGCGCGCAATTTCCCCGCGCGCGCCAGCGGCAGGTAATTGACGATGTTGCCAAACGTCATCTGCACATGGCCGCCAATCAAATCAGTCAGCACGGGCGGGCCGCCTTTATACGGCACGTGTACGATCGAACTTCCGCTCGCCTGATTGAACCATTCACCGGTGAGATGCGGTGCGCTGCCATTTCCCGTCGACCCGAAATTGAGCTGGCGCGGCCGCGGCCTTGCGTACTCGATCAGTTCCTGCACCGAGCGCGCGGGTACCGACAGATTTATGGCAAGGACGTACGGCGCCGAAGCAAGCAGCATGACGGGATCGAAGTCTTTTACGGTGTCGTAAGGGAGCTTGCGGTGAAGTTGCGGATTGATGGCGGCGGTCACGGTCGCGAGCAGCAGCGTATAGCCGTCAGCCGGCGCGCGCGCGACGAGTTCACTGCCGATAATACCGGCAGCACCCGGCCGGTTATCGACGACGATCTGCTGGGCGAGAGTCGTGGTGAGTTCCAGCGCCATGGCGCGGCCTACCGTGTCTGCACCGCCGCCCGCCGGCCACGGAACTACCAGCCGAATTGGATGCGACGGATATACATCCGTGACGCCAGCCGCGCCCTGCGCAGAGATGCCATAGGCGGCAAGCGCAAGCACTGACAGGAAGGTTGCAATGCGATGGTGATCGCTGCAGCCGGTCGTTACACGCATCTCAGGCATCTTGTGTTTGAGCAGCATCGAGAATACCTGCGCGTTGCGCACGAGTCCACGCCGGGCAACAACGTTCACGTGGCGGGCCGATTGAGTAAGCTCCGCTTTGGGTGTAAGTTCGACGCTCGCCCGCAGTGCTGCAAAATCATCCATCCGCTTATGAGGAGCAATCGATGCATCCAATTATCGACGTTCGATGCCGCCTGACCACGCCGGAGGCCGGCGAATATTTTCGTGATCGTCTCAAGCGGCGCGGCCGTTTCGACCAGATCGAATCGTTTGCAGGCGGCACCATGGAATCGTTCCTGCAGGAGATCGGCAAGTACGACATCAAAACCGCCGTATCGGTATCGGGGCAGTCGCCCGATCTCGTCATCGGAGGCCGCCCGCAGGGTAAGCGCACGACGTCGAACGATCTGATGGCAAAAATGCAGAAGGAAAACTGGGGACGCTTCATCGGTGTCGCCGGCATCGACGTCGGCAACGTGCTGCACGACTCCATGGCGGAACTCGAGCGCAGTCATGCACTCGGATTGCGCGCCGTGTTCATCGAACCCGGGCGCTCGCCGGGCTGCGATATCGACGACCTGCGGCTTTGGCCCTTCTATGATCGCGTGCAGGCGCTCGACATGACGCTGATTCCCCAGACGTCGGGTTTATGGGGCGGCATAAGCATCGATTACGCGCATCCGCGCCATCTCGAGCCGGTGGCGGAGGATTTTCCGCGGCTGCGCATACTCGCGGGCCATGCCTGCTATCCCTACGTGCGCGAAGCAATCATCGTCGCCGCACGTCATCCGAACATCTGGATGTCGCCCGACATGTACCTTATACAGATGGGGTCGGAAGACTGGGTAAAGTCGGTGAACGGAAATTACTTCGGCTTTCAGGATCAGTTTCTTTTCGGTACCGGTTTTCCCGCCATTCCACTCAAGCCGTACATCGATGAATTCTGGAAGTTGCCGTGGAAGCCTGAAGTGCTGCCCAAGATTCTCTACAAGAACGCCTTGCGCTGCTTCAAGCTCGAAGACGATCCGGTTTTTAAATCGATGTATCCGTAACGGAAGCCGGGCTAGGGGGCGCGCGTCGCCTTCCATGCATGGGTTGCCCGCCCTTTGGCCAGGCCTTCCATGGTGTCGCCGTTGACCCGGCCTTCGTAAACGACGTCGTTGACGGTAAAGCGAATGTCGTTGCCATGGAGACGGCCGCCTTCGATGCGCACGCTGATGCCGGCAGTTTCATAAGTGCCGAACACCACCTGCAAATCCTGTTCAAGCGTCAGCTCAGCATCCGCCAATCGCCAGACTCCGTCGACTGACGCTGGAACGATGTAAAGCGTTGCGACGCACCACGTAAGGCAGGGTTCGGTGCGTCCGGTCTCTTCGCCGTACCAGCCGCCAATCTCATAGGTGTTTGACACGAGGCGCGTACCCGGTCTCAACGCGCGGAAGCGCGCGTCCAGCCGGCGCAAGTTGTCCGGTATCAGGAACAGGATCAGCACCGTCGCCTGCGAAATGTCGGCTTCGAACATATCGCCCTGCACGAACTTCGCTTTGTCCGCCACACCTGCGGCAACGGCCGCGCGGCGCGACACTTCTACGAGTTCCGGGTTGTACTCGACGCCGAGCGCACGCGCGCCGCGCTTCGCCGCGGCGATCACGTTGCGGCCATCTCCCGAACCGAGATCGATTACGTAGTCCTGCGGTGTGACGCGCGCCATGTCGAGCATTTTCTCGACCATGTCGCGGGGCGACGCGATCCACACGACGTCCTTGCCCGGCTCGCCCTCGAACGGCTGAGCTGAGGCACTGGCGGCGGCAAGGCACAACAGGAGAGGCAGCAGGCGCAGCAGCGCCAGGCATATGGAAATCAACGCAAGACTCCGGAAGGGGGGACTATCGTTTATCATTATGACTTGCGACAGCGCCGGCGGAAACCGGCGTCCGGCCGGGCCACCGCCGCAGCTTGCGTTGCCCCCGATTCATCCACATCGACGACCGATCCAAGGGAACCCTCATGAGCAAACAGGACCTGAACGCTTATAACATTTTCGATTTGCGCGACATCGCGTTGAAGCGCGTGCCCAAGGGACTGTTCGAATTCATGGACCGCGGTACTGAAGATGAGATATCGCTGAAGAACAATCGCTCTGTCTTCGACCGCCTGCGTTTTCGTCCGCGCACGTTTGTCGACGTCTCGAAGCGCAACCAGGACACGACGCTTTTCGGCGTGAAGCACAAGATGCCCCTCATCATCGCGCCGACGGGCACCGCCGGGCTTATGTGGTACGAAGGCGAGATTGCGCTTGCCAAGGCAGCACGGGCGGCCGGCATTCCATTCACGCTGGCGACCGGTTCGATGACCGCGATGGAGCGGGTCGCCGACGAGGCGGGCGGCGAACTCTGGTTCCAGCTTTACATGTGGCCCGACCGCGCGCTGTCTCACGAACTCGTCAATCGCGCGAAGGCCGCGGGCTATAAGGCCCTGGTCGTCACCGTTGATGGCGTCTCATCCGGCAATCGCGAATACAACATCCGCAACGGTTTCACGATCCCGTTTTCGTTCTCCGCCCGCAATGTGTTCGATATGGTCACGCATCCGCGGTGGCTGCTCGGTACGATGATGCGCTATCTGGTCACTACCGGCATGCCGATGTATGCGAATTACCCGGCGGCCGCGAAAGCGAAAATGACCAAGGGACCGATGGGGCGATCGAGCTTGCGTACCGACTCGATCAGCTGGGGCGACCTCGATGCGTTGCGCAAGATCTGGCCGCACAAACTGATCGTAAAGGGTGTTCTCGATGCGCAGGATGCCGCGATGGCAGTCGACCATGGTGCGGACGGCGTAGACGTCTCGAACCACGGCGGGCGCAATCTCGACGGCATCGTGTCGCCGATCGAAGTCCTGCCCGAAATTGTCGATGCGGTCGGCAAGCGCGCCACCGTTCTCATGGACAGCGGTATCCGCCGTGGCAGCGACGTCGTCAAGGCGCTGTGCCTGGGTGCAAATGCCGTGATGGTCGGCCGCTCGACGTTGTACGGCGTTGCAGCGGGTGGCGAAACGGGTGCCGCGCGGGCACTCGAGATTTACCGCGACGAGATCAGTCGCAACATGGCGCTGCTCGGCTGCAGCACCATCGACCAGCTCGGGCCGCAGTGCCTGCAGTTCATCGATACGCTGTTGCGTCCGCCGTCGCTTTCCCGTCCCGCCTTGCGCGCGGTTGATACCAAGGCCGCAGGCGAAGGCCGGTCTTAACCTCTTCGTTGGTTTGACGCCCGGGCCGTCCTGGCTCGCGCGGTTCGCTCACTTGCCCCCTGCACGTTAGACGGCTGCGGTTGCGCGTGCTTTCATAGTGTTGTTCGCTGCATGTTGGTGCGCGCTGCATCCAGCGCACCAAAAAGATCGCCCATTAAAATTCGCGACAGGCGCTAATGTATTGATTTGATGTCGCTGTCATTGCGAGTTCCGCTGGCACCCGAATTGCTTGTATGCAAGCAGGTATACAAACAATTTCAGGGAGACGCGATGAGCAAGCGAGAGGCAATCAAGGTGGCGCAGCGGCCCTTCAATGCGACGCGGCGCAAAGTTATCTGTGCAGCGGCAGTTGGCTCGGCACTTGCAATGGCCGGCGCTGCGCCGCGAGCGCGCGCTCAAAGCAGCCCCAGGATTCGCATCGGCTACTGGCCGATCGCAGCCGGCCTGCCATTCTATGTCGCGCTCGAAAAAGGTTACTTCAAGGAAGCGGGGCTCGACGTCGAAGGCTTGAAATTCGCGGGCGCGCAGCAGGTGATGGAAGCAGTGTTGTCAGGCCGCGCGGATGGTACCGCGAACGGTACAGGCTCGGCGAACATTGCGATCGGCGAACTTGCCCAGCCGGGAACCTTCAAGATTTTCGCGACCAATCCGAGCAACGCGAAAAACGTACTCGACGAATTCATCGTCGCCAAGGACAGCCCCTATAAAACGATGGCTGACTTGAAAGGCAAGCGCATTGCGTCCGGTCCCGGCATTCAAAACGTGACGCTCGCGAAGCAGGTGCTCGAGAAGGGCGGAGCAACAGGCGCGACGGTGATCGAATTGCCGATCGGCCAGCATGTTGCGACCCTCGTCGCCGGGCAGGCGGACGCCTGTTACACGCTCGAGCCGACCGGCACGGTAGGGCGCATGAACGGCACTACGCGCGTACTGGAGGCAGGCGTGATCGCAAAATACATACTGGGCGATCCGCTGGCGCCGTGGCATGGCGGCTCCGCGTCTCTCGCGTCGGCATTCATCGCCAAATATCCGGCCGAATCCAAAAAATACATTGCCGCCTATGCGAAAGGCATCGAGTTCGTGCGCACCAAGGCCGCCGAGGCGCGTCAGTACATGAAAGGCTACACGGCGATCGAAGGTCCGTTGACTTCCGAGGTGCCGCTTGCCGCGTACATGCTGCACAGCGAGTTCACCAAATCCGATGTCGCTTACTTCCAGAAGTTTTTCGATCTCTTTTCGGACAAGGGCATCTTCAGCTCGCGGCTGATGGTCGAACCGATGCTATACAAAGGTTAGATCGTGGCCCAAGCCGCTTCCGCCGCCGATCCTGCTAGCTGGCCCGCCACGCGCGACGCGTCGCCGCCCGCCCAGCCGCAAAAATTTCCGTGGGCGCGCCTGCTGCCGGTAATCGGGCCGCTGCTGCTGTTCGTGGCGTGGGATCTCGTTGTCAGGCTCGGTTTTATCAAGCCGATATTGTTGCCAACGCCGCTCGATACGCTCTACGCATTGGTCACCGGTCTTGCCGGCGGGCCGCTGCTGATGGACTTCGCTGTGACCGTGAAACGCACGCTGGAAGCATTCGCGATTTCCGCGCTGCTTGGCGTGCCGCTCGGTGTCCTGCTCGGCAGCAACGAGCGCGCCTATCGCAGCGTCGAGTTCCTGATCGACTTTTTCCGTTCGACACCGTCTTCCGCCCTGATTCCGCTCTTCCTGCTGATCTTCGGCGTATCCGACGTGAACAAGGTGGCGATCGCCGCGTTCGGCGCGCTGCTGATCGTGTTGTTCAACAGCGCTTACGGCGTAATGAACGCGCGCAAGCAGCGCATCATGGCCGCCAAAGTGATGGGTGCATCGCGCTGGCAGATCTTCAAGGACGTGCTGATCTGGGAGAGCCTGCAACCGACCTTCGTCGGGCTGCGCTCCGCGGTTTCGATGGCGCTCGTCATCGTCATCGTCGCCGAAATGTTCATCGGCTCGGACAACGGGCTTGGTCACCGCATCATCGATGCGCAGCAGGTGATGAATGTTAAAAGCATGTACTCCGCGATACTGGCGGCCGGCATACTCGGGTATACGCTCAACGTGCTGTTTCTCGTAATCGAACGGCGTGTCGTGCACTGGAGCGGCAGATAACCCATGCGAGTCGCCAACGCACCTGCCGTCGCCGACGTACCGGTTCCCGCTTTCGTGCCGGGGCCGACGGGAACCCACATCACAATCCGCGGCCTCACCAAATATTTCGCAGGCTGGCCGCTGTATGAGAACTTCGATCTCAACATCCCCAAGCACAAGATCGTCTCGGTCTTCGGCCCCAACGGCTGCGGCAAGTCCACCCTGATCAACATGATCGCAGGACTCGTGCCGATCGATGCGGGCGAGATTCTGTTCGACGGCAAATCGCTCGCTGATACCAAGATCGGCTATGTGTTCCAGAATTACCGCGAGGCGATGTTCCCCTGGCTGCGCACGATCGACAACATCGCGTACCCGCTGAAGCTCGAAGGCAGATCGAAGGTTGAGCTCGACCGACGCCTCGCCGAACTCGTCGCCTCGTTCGACGTGAAGTTCGATTTGAATCGCTTCCCGTATGAATTGTCCGGCGGCCAGCAGCAGACGGCGTCGATCATGCGTGCGCTTGCCCCCGGTCCCGAGGTGTTGTTTCTCGACGAGCCGTTTTCCGCGCTCGATTTCGAGATGACGCTTTTCATCCGGGAAAAGCTCCAGGAAGTGTTCATGCAGACCGGCACCACCATGATGCTGGTGTCGCACGACCTCGAAGAAGCCGTTTATCTCGCCGATGAAGTGCTGTTGCTGACCAAGCGGCCAACGCGGATCGCCGAAATCCTGCGCTATGACGACGCGCGTCCGCGTACGGTTGCCACGTTGTCCGAGCCTGGCTTCATCGCCACCAAGAAGCGCAGCCTCGAAATCTTTCAGCGTGAAGTCAGGCGCTAGCGGCTTGATGCGCGATATGCGCTGTCGAGGAAGTTTGGTGATGCAGCCTTGAAATCGATCGTGACTGCGTTGCGTGAACCGGTGGCCCAGTCGTCGCTCGCGGATGTCGCCTATGCGCGCCTCAAGACGAGCCTCTTCGATTTCGAGCTGCTGCCGGGCGACCGCTTCAGCGAAACCGACGTGGCAGCGCGCCTCAACATGAGCCGCACGCCCGTGCGCGATGCGCTCTATCGGCTCGAGCGCGAAGGTTATCTGCGGGTGCAACTGCGCGTCGGGTGGAGCGTGCAGCAAATCGATTTTCAGCGCTTCGAGGATTTTTACGATTTGCGCCTGATACTCGAAGAAGCATCGGTCGTGCGATTGTGCGAACTGGCCGCGCGGCCGGGACTTGAAGCGCTCCAATCGGCGTGGCTCGTGCCGCCTGCCGATCGTCTCGCCGATCCGAAGGAAGTCTCAGCGCTCGATGAAGCATTCCATACGCAGTTGGTGACGAGCGCCGGCAATGCGGAAGTTGCACGGTGCCATCATGAAGTCACTGAACGAATCCGCATCCTGCGCCGCCTCGATTTCACCCAGCCGCAGCGGGTAGAGACAACCTATGAAGAGCATGCGCAGATTCTGCGCGCCGTCATTCGGCGCCGCGCCGGCGAGGCGAACCGGCTGCTGCGTTCGCATATCGAGACCAGCAAAGCCGAGGTGCGCAAAATAACGTTGCACCGCCTCTACGCGGCGCGTGCAGAGCAACCGGCGCCAAGCTGAAAGAGAGCTCGTGGTGTCGAGGGCCCGTCCTCAAAGTGAGCGCGCAGCCCCATGCTGTGGATTGCGGGATGGTCGCATGACGCCCGCTTTTATCATGTCCGGAGTCAACTGCGGTGCCAGCGACTTGATCAAATCGAGCGTGAAACTGCGCAGATAGCTGTTTGGCCGCAAAACGATCAAGGTCGTACTGGGTGCAAAGAGATGGCTGGCGTCGCGGGCTCGGAGGCCTTTGTCGCGTGCGCGGTCGAACGAGATGGTCGTCAAAATGGCGATGCCCAGTCCGAGCGCAACATACGTTTTGCTGACATCGACGTCGACTGCGCCGAATATAACGTTCGGTTGCATCCCGGCCTTCTGAAAAGCGTCCATGACGCCGCGGCGTCCGCTGTAAGCCGGATCGTGCGTGATGATCGGGTATTTGGCGATCTCGTCGAGAGTAAGCTTTTTTGCGCGCAGAATCGGATGGCCAGCTTTCGCAACGACGCTGCGCGATAACTGAAAGCAGGGCAGCATGACCAGATTCGGGAATTCCCGCGTGGTGTGTGGCCCGATCGCCATATCGACTTCACCGGCTTCGACGAGTTCGTAAATCTGGGCCGGGTCACCCTGCCGCAGGCCGAGCCGAACCGTTGGATAGCGTTTGACGAATTTTTCAATGACGCGCGGCAGGACATAGCGCGCCTGCGTATGCGTAGTGGCAATTGTGAGGCTGCCGCCGTCGCGGTTGGCATAATCCGCGCCGAGGCCGCGCAAGCTGTCGACATCCGACAAGATGCGCTGGGCAATCGCTATCACTTCGCGTCCCGGATCGGTGAGGCCGACGATGCGATTGCGCTTGCGCGAGAAAATCTCGAACCCGAGTTCGTGCTCGATCGCCTGGATCTGCTTGCTCACCCCGGGCTGGGAGGCCCGCAACGCAACGGCGGCCTTGGAAATATGATTGCCATGCCGGTAAACCTCGATTACGTAGCGCAGAGATTGCAGTTTCACCGGGGCTAAACACCATAACAAAGTGGAATACCAGAATAACAAAATATCCTTATATCGAATAGTTGTGGTTTGTTACCATGAAAACCAAACGGGCCAGATAGCATGGCACCTGGAGGAGTCATGGCAACAGTCGAAGTGAACGTAGATCAGCATATCGCGACGGTGTTTCTCAATCGCCCTGAAGCGATGAATGCGGTCGACCCGGAGATGCGTGTACTGCTCCACGAGACATGGGAGCGCATCCGCACCGATGACGACATCCGGGTCGCGATCATTACCGGACGCGGCGAAAAGGCGTTTTGCACCGGCTCTGATTTGAAAAAGACCATGCCATCAACCGATTCCTTCGCGCAACAGGCGCTGGGCGCATCGAATCCCGCAGCGAGGCCGGTCACCGCGGGATTGCTCGACATCGACAAGCCTCTCATCGCAGCGGTCAACGGTTATGCGATGGGCGGCGGGCTCGAACTCGCTCTCGCATGCGATATCCGCGTGTGTTCGTCGAATGCGCAATTCGCATTGTCCGAAGCGCGAGTCGGCAGTCTTCCGGGCTCAGGAGGCACGCAGCGTTTGCCGCGCGCCGTCGGTATGTCCGACGCAATGCTGATGATGCTCACCGGCGAACGCATCGATGCGGCGGAAGCGCACCGGATCGGACTTGTCAGCAGAGTGTTCTCTCCGACGGAGCTGGTGGCGCAGGCGCGTGTCATTGCTGAAAAAATAGCCGCGAACGCGCCGCTCTCGGTGCGCGCGATCAAACGGCTCGTGCGGCAGGGGCTGGATATGCCGCTGCCGCTCGCGCTCGACGCCGAGCGCTCCATGTTCGGCCTGCTCTACAACAGCGAGGACCGCCTCGAGGGCCGCCAGGCATTCGCTGAAAAACGCAAACCGCACTACAAGGGCCGCTGACATGCATCCATTACGCGACAAGACCGCTATCGTCGGCGTCGGCGCGAGTCCGCAGGGAAAAATTCCCGGCTCGACCGCACTTTCGCTAGCCGTCGAGGCATTCAAGCGCGCGCTCGACGATTCGGGGCTTAAAAAAAGCCAGATCGACGGCCTGCTCACTTTCCCTGGAACCACTGCTCCCGAAGAGGGCTACAACTTCCTGCGCGTCGGTGAAACGCTCGGCATCGATCCGCGCTATGCGGGAAGCATGAAGCTGGGCGGCGCTACCGCCGGCGCGCTGCTGCATCAGGCAGCACTCGCGGTGAATGCCGGCATGGCCAATTACGTTGCCTGCATCTTCGGCGACTCGGCTGCGACCGGCGGAGTACGTTTTGACCGCGCGTCCGGATGGGGCGATTCGCTCGGGATCTGGGGCTTCATGGCCGCATGTGCCAACAGCGCAATCTCGGCCGCCCGCCACATGGCGCTTTACGGCACGACCAGCCGGCAACTGGGCGAGATTGCAGTCGCCTGCCGCAAGCATGCGTCGATGAATCCGAATGCGGTCATGCGCAAGCCGATCACACTGGAAGATCATCAGGCGTCGCGCTGGATTGTGAAGCCGCTGCATCTGCTCGATTGCTGTTTGATTTCCGATGGCGGTGTATGCGTGATCGTCACGACGGCGGAGCGCGCCAAGGATTTGAAGCAGCCGCTGGTTCTGATTTCGGGCATGGGGCAGGCTTATACGACGCGCAACATGGAGCGCGAAGACTGGTGGTACGTGCCGCATCAGAAGCTTGCCGTAAACGACGCGTACGCGATGGCCGGCGTAGGTCCGAAAGACATCGACGTGTGCCAGCTCTATGACAATTTCACTAGCAGCGTGCTGCTGTGGTTCGAGCATGCCGGGTTCTGCAAAGTCGGCGAGTCCGGCCCTTTCGTCGAAGGCGGCCGAATTCAATTGGGAGGCGAGCTGCCGATCAATACCGCCGGCGGGAATCTATCCGAATCGTACATGGAGGGCTGGCTGCACATCGTCGAAGGCGCGCGCCAGATGCGCGGCGAATGCGGCGAACGCCAGGTCAAGGACGCCGAGGTTTGTCTCGTCACCGGGCGCGGCGCAGCGCTCAACACGTCGAACGCGACGATTCTGCGGAAAGGATGATCATGGCCGAGTATAAAAAACCGCTGCCTACGATCACGGACGAAAACCGCGGCTTCTGGGAAGGGTGCAAGCAGGGCAGGCTGCAGCTGCAAAAATGCGGCGCTTGCGGCCACATCCGGTACCCGATCAGCCATGTGTGCCCGGATTGCTTGTCCTATGAGTTTGAGTGGACACCGCTGTCAGGGCGCGGCGAAGTGTTTTCGTACGTAGTATTCCATCAGTTGTACAACAAGGCGTTCGCCGAAGACATCCCGTATAACGTCGCCTTGGTGCAGCTCGAGGAAGGTCCCCGCCTGTACAGCAATATCGTCGGCGTCGACAACGACGCGGTGAAGATCGGTGACAAAGTCGAAGTCGTGTTTGACCCCGTTACGCCGGAAGTGACCATCCCGAAGTTTCAGCTGCGGCAGGCGTGACACGCGAATGCAATTGTCGATGGTTCGATGGACCTGTGCGCTCATAACGATGGCCGCCGCATGCAGCACGGTCATGGCGCATGCACAGAGCGTCGAAAGTTATCCTTCCAAACCGATCCGCGTCGTCGTCCCTCAGCCGCCGGGCGGCACGACTGATGCGGTCGCGCGCTTATTTGCCGCCAAAATGACGGACCTCCTCAAGCAACAGATCGTCATCGACAATCGCGCCGGTTCGGGTGTTGCCAGCCTGTCTTCATTGCAGCTCGTAGCGGCTGCCAACCCCGACGGCTATACGCTGCTCGCCATCGTGCCGAGTTTCGTGATCGCGCCCGTGCTCGCGAAGGACAGCCGGGTCCGCGCGGAGGATTTTGCGCCGGTCACGCTCATGTCGCGCGACCCGTATGTGCTGTCGAGTTATCCGGGTCTGCCGGTCAAGTCGGTCAGGGAGTTGATCGTGCTTGCCAGGGCGAAGCCCGGCTTTCTCAACATGGGCTCGGGAAATATCGGCAGTGGCACCCACATGATGTCGATGCTGTTTCTCACTGAGGCGGGCATTCGGAAGGAAGTCACTTACGTCCCTTACAAAGGCTCCGGTGTGGCCTTCATCGATTTGATGGCGGGCCGCCTGCATCTCGCGATATCCAGCATCGTCAGCGCGGGCCCGCACGTGAAATCGGGCAAGCTGCACGCCTTGGGCGTAACTACGGCCCAACGTTCGCCGGAATGGCCCGAGGTACTGACGATTGCCGAGCAGGGCGTGCCTGGTTTTGAAGCGGCGGCATGGTACGGCCTCGTGGTGCCTGCAAAAACGCCGGCTGCGGTCATCAACAAATTCAGCGCATCTGCCGCGCAGGCGGCGAAGTCGCCGGAGGTCCGCGCGACGATTACGGCGCTCGGCGGCGAGCCGATCGGCAGCACGCCCGCGGAATTCGGGCGATTGCTGGCGAAGGAAACGCCGCGCTGGCACAACCTGATCAACGAACTCGGCATGGCCGGCACGCTTAACTGATGGGCGCGATGTCTACATCGACCGTCAGGCGCATCGGCTTCACGCTGCTTGCGCTGGCGTTGCCGGTGTCCGCGACGGCTCAAAGCGCCGGTAGCTTTCCCGACAAGCCGATTCGGGTCGTGATTCCCCAGCTCGCCGGCGGCACGGCTGATACCGTGCTGCGGCTTTATGCGGAGAAAATGGGAGAAATACTCGGGCAGCGCCTGGTCGTCGACAATCGCGCCGGGTCGGGAGTGGCGAGCCTGACTGCGCTTCAGCTCGTCGCGAATGCGAGCCCCGACGGCCATACGTTGCTGCTGGTCGTGCCGAGCTTCACGTTCAGTCCTGCCGTAGTGAAAGACATGCCGGTGGACGTGGCCAGGGATTTCGCGCCAGTGACGCTGTTGAACCGCGATCCGTATCTCGTCACAGTTTTTCCGGCGCTGCCGGCGCATTCCGTGCCCGAGCTCGTTGCACTCGCTAAAGCGAAGCCCGGCAGCCTGAGCGCCGGTGCCGGCAATTTCGGCAGCGGAACCTATCTGGTCACAATGCACTTTCTCGAAGCCGCCGGCATCCGCGAACTCTCGACTTACATTCCTTATAAAAGCATGACGGGCGCTTTCGTCGATGTCATCGCCGGGCGCGCGCAAATCTCCGTGTCGAGCATCGTGTCCGCATGGACTTTTGTTAAATCGGGCAGGTTGCGCGCGCTGGCCGTCACTGGCTCGCAGCGATCGGACGGCTTGCCCGACACGCCGACGGTTGCCGAGCAGGGCATCCCGGCTTTCGAGGCGATTGCGTGGAATGGACTCGTCGCACCGGCCAGGACCCCCGCTGCGCGAATAGAAAAATTGAGTGCCGCAGCCGCGCAAGCCGCCAAATCGCACGAGATCAAGGACCGGCTGAAAAGCCAGGGCAGCGAAGCGATCGGCAGCACGCCTGCGGAATTCCGGCAATTGATCAGCAGCGAAATCACGCGCTGGCGCCAACTGGTCGGCAAGCTGGGCATTGCGCCGAGTTAGAGAGCAGCCATGACAAACAAAATGGCATTGGATGGCATCCGCGTGGTGTGTTTCGGCATGGGGGGCGCTGCGCCGCTCGCCACCGCAACGCTCGGCGACTTCGGCGCGGAAATTTTCAAGATTGAACCGCGCACAGGCGACTGGTCGCGCACGACGCCCGGTTTGGGCACGCGCGAATTCAACCGTAACAAGAAAGGGATCGCGATCGATCTCAAGCATCCGGACGGGATCGCGCTGGCGAAGCGGATGATTGCGACCGCCGACGTCGTGATGGAAAGCTTTCGTCCCGGCGTAATGGGACGGTTGGGTCTCGATTACGCGGCTGTGAACGCTATCAACCCGCGAATTGTTTATTGCTCCGTGAGCGCTTATGGGCAGACCGGCCCCTGGCGCGAAAGGCCCGGCGTCGACGGCATCATTCAGGCGATCTCCGGTGTCATGAGCGTGCTCGGCCCCGACGTGGACAACAATACTGACGCGGAAAGGGACGAACCGGTGAAGGTGTCGTTTCCCGTCGTCGATATGACCGGCGGACTGCTCGCCGTGCAGGGCATCATGATGGCGCTGTTCGCGCGCGAGCGGCATGGCATCGGCCAACACGTCGATGTGAGCCTGCTCGAAGGTGCGCTGGTGATTCAAAAGTCGTCGCTTACGCGTTACCTGAGTTCGCGCAAATTGCCGGCAAAGACCGGCAGCCGTGCGCCCTATGCGACTCCGAACGAGGCGTACCGCACCAAGGATGGCTTTATCATGCTGGCCGCGTACACGACGGACCGCTGGCGGGCGCTGTGCCGCGACGTACTTGGGCGGCCAGAACTGGAGACGGACCCGCGTTTTCATACGCGGCCGGTGCGCCAGGAGCATCACCGCGCATTGAAAACGATTATCGAGTCCGTACTGAAGCAACGGACTTCGGCAGAATGGCTTGAGGTATGCGAAGCGCACGATCTAATTTGCGCGCCGATCAATACTTATCGGGAGGTCGTCGAGCTCGAGCAGATCAAGGCGCGCCATGCGATAGACACCATAAGTTTTCCGGACGGTAAAACGATGGAGACGATTGCGGTGACGCCAAAACTGAGCGCCACGCCCGGCGCGATCCGCTCGCCATTTCCGTCGGTGATCGGCCAGCACACGCGGGAAATCCTGCGGGCGGTCGGGCTTAGCGACGCCGAAATAGCGAAGCTCGATGCCGACGGCGTCATTGCGATTCATAATTAATCATGCAGCGCTTATCCGAATTGGCACGCTACGTGGCGGAATTTCCGGCGGGCTCGATTCCGCAAGACGCGTTTGAGCGTGCGAAGCTTGCGCTCAGCGATTTCATCGGCGTTGCGATTGCCGGTTCGATCGAACCGGTGGCGAAAATCATCGCGAAGCACATTGCAATTTCTGCGCGCGGCAACGCGACGGTGATCGGCGCGACATTTCGCACGACCGCGGCGGACGCGGCGCTGGCGAATGCAGTGGCGGGCCACGCGCTCGACTTCGACGATTCGAGTTTCGTGCTGGGCGGCCATCCGAGCGTGACCCTGCTGCCGGCGCTATTGGCTTTAGGCGAAGAGCGCGGCAGCAGCGGCCACGCCATCCTCGACGCCTATGTGATCGGCTTCGAGGTCATGATGAAATTTGCCCGTGCGGTGAATTTCGAGCATTACGAAAAAGGCTGGCACCCGACTGCGACGCTCGGTACGTTCGGCACCGCCGCTGCGGTGGCGCGTTTGTTGAAGCTGCCTGCTGCCGCCGTCGGGCATGCATTGGGACTCGCCGCGTCGCTGGCATCCGGCGTGAAGGCGAATTTCGGCTCGATGGCCAAGCCGCTGCAGGTCGGCCAGGCAAGTCAGAAGGGCATGTTATGCGCCCAACTGGCGGCCGACGGACTCACTGCATCCGCATCGGCGGTCGAAGGCAGGCAGGGATTTTTTGCCGCTTACAACGGGACGGGCAATTGCCGTCCCGAAGAACTGACCGCATTCGGCGATACGCTCGAAATTCTGCGCTCCGGGTTAATGTTCAAAAAATATCCGTGCTGCGGCGCGACCCATGCGCCGATCGATGCGGCGCTCAAACTCGGGCGCGGGAAGAAGTTGCGCAGCGAAGCGATCGAAGCCGTTGCGATTTCGCTCAACCAGCGCCGGCTTCCGCACGTCGACCGGCCGCGCGCGGCGACGGGCCTCGAGGCGAAGTTCAGCGTTCAATATTGCGTGGCAGCGGCGCTCGCCGATGGCGCAATCAGCCTGCGCCACTTCGATGATGCAGCCCTTGCGCGCGGTGATTTGCAGGACCTGATGGCGCGCGTGACGGCTTTGGGTGTCGAGCGCGGCGATTCGCTGTCGCAGGCATGCGAGCTTGAAGTGACGCTCAAAGACGGGAGCACTTTGTCGGTTCAGCAGGCAGATGCCGAAGGACGCGAGGCGGATGATTATCCAGGTTATATGGAAGCCAAATTCACGGATTGCGTCGAGCGGGTATTCGATTTCGATCGCGCAAAAACACTGTTACCGCAGTTGCGCGCATTCGAGCGCTGCAGCAATGTTGCCGCAATCATGTGCCTGCTTGCGCCAAACGAGCCGCAGAAAAAAGTGAAGGAGACCCAGGCATGACGGAGAAGCCCGCAACCGCAATCCACGCGGACGTGATTGTGATCGGTTTCGGGTCCGCCGGTGCATGCGCGGCGATCGAAGCGCATGACTGCAAGGCCAAAGTCATCCTGCTCGAGAAGCAGCCGGAAAAAAGTCACTACTCCAGCACGCGCATGAGCGGCGGCGGTTATCACAGCCCGCGGCCCGACGGCAATTTTGCGGCGCTGAAGGAATACGCGAAGGCAATGTTCAGCGGCGAGAATCTGCCGCGCAACCTCGAGGGCGAGCAGCCGGAATTCTCCGACGAACTCGCGGAGTTGTGGGCGACGTATGCGCCGCAGAATGAAAAATTCATGCGCGATCTGGATCCGCAATATCAGACGGTCCTGATCGCCAGCGCTGCCTATGCCGATTTTCCGGGTGCTGCAGAGTCCGGTTACGCAGTGGTTAAAAGCACTTACACGGGTGCGCGAGACGATGCGGCGCTCAACGTTGCAACGAAGGATGCGCCGAAAACGCAAAAGCAGTCGGGCGAGGCCTTTCATGCATGCCTGCAAACGGGACTGCTTTCGCGCAGGATTCCAATTCACTATGGAACGGCGGCGAACAAGCTGCTCACGAACGAGGACGGGGCGGTTAGCGGTGTCGAAGCCGTGCGCGACGGCGAGCGTATCGTTTACCACGCGCGGCGCGGCGTTATCCTGACCTGCGGCGGTTATGAGTACCACGCGCGCATGCGCAAGGCATTTCTCGACGGGCCGGGGATCGACGGCTGGGCGTTTTACGGCTCGCCGGCAAATACCGGTGACGGCATTCGCATGGCGCTGAAGCTCGGCGCCGCGCTCGCGAAAATCGGCAGCATCGCAGGGCGCGTGATCTGCGCGATACCGGAACGGCGGAATGGCCTCAGGATTGGATTGAACACATCCAGCGTCGGCAAGCCGAACGAAATCGTGGTCGACAATCACGGCCGTCGCTATGCGGGCGAGCGGCGCATCACCAAGGACCCCAGCCGCTACCACTTTTACAAGGAAGCGCTGCAGTTCGACGGCGCCACGCTCACGTATCCTCGAATCCCGTCGTGGATGGTGTTCGACTCGACGCTCATGAAAAGCGGCCCCATCGTGCGGGTAGGGCGCGCGGCCTATATCGGAATCGATTGGGGCGAAGACAACCTGAACGCGCTGCGCAACGGCTGGATACTCGAAGGCAAGACGATCGAAGAACTTGGCGAGCGCATCCGCGCGCATGGCGACAATCGCGGCGCAATGGATCCCGCGGTACTGGCGCGCACCGTGGAAACATGGAACGGTTACTGCCGCGCAGGATGCGATGCCGACTTTGCGCGCGAGGTCGAGACGATGGGCCCGGTGGCTACGTCGCCGTTTTATGCAATCCCGCTGTATCCCGGCGGGCCGAATACCACGGGCGGACTGCGCTCGAACGCACAACGCCAGGTGCTCGACTGGGACGAGCAGCCGATTGCGCGTTTGTACACCGCCGGAGAAATTTCCTCGGTGTTTCAGTTCGTCTATCAGGGCGGCGGCAATCTTGCGGAAGGCATCGTGTTCGGCCGCCTCGCCGGCAGGAATGCGGCAGCAGAACGACCGCTCGCGCGGACAACGAATCATTGAAAACGCACGATCCGGAGATCAATCACATGTCAGAGCAACTGGTAGGCCTCGAAGATTGCGGCAATTACGCGTGCATTACGCTGAATCGCCCAAGCAGGCAAAACGCGCTGAATCACGCGGCGCAACTGCAGTTGCAGGCGATTTTGCGCGAATGCACCGGGCGCTATGCGGCGGTGGTGCTTACCGGCGCCGGTTCTAGTTTCTGTGCGGGCGTCGACCCTGATGAAGCCGCTGACGGCAGTGCCAAGGCACCGGAATATTCGCGCCAGGGGCACACGTGGAGCGAGACGATAGAAATGATTCGCAAGCACCCGTCGGTATTTATCGCCGCGGTCAATGGCGACGCATCGAGCGATGGCGTCTCCCTGATCAACGTGTGCGATCTCGCGGTCGCGAACGAGGACGCCGGCATCGGCCTGCCCGAGATTTCGCGTGCGTCGTACCCCACGATTGCCGGGCCCAGCACGCAACTGCGCATTTTGCGCAAGCACGCGTCGTGGATGATCCTCACCGGCAAACGTATCGATGGCCGCACGGCCGCGCGCTGGGGCCTGGTCAACATCGCGGTGCCGGCGGACCGGGTGATGGAAGAGGCGCGGACGGTCGCGGAAAACATCGCCAAGTTCAATCCGGTCACCGTCGACTGGTCGAAAAAGGCGATCGACGACATACCTGCGCACGTGGCGGACTGGACCACGGCGCTCGAATACGGACGGGTGATCACTGCCGTGATCCAGAACCAGATCGGCAAGGAAAATTTCATGCCGAAGAAGTTCTGAGCTCGCTATGTCCGAAGATTTGATCCTGTTCGAAGAATTCGAAAACTATGCGGTCATTACGTTCAATCGGCCGGAAAAGCTCAACGCGTTGAGCTCGGAGATGGTGCTGCAGTTTCAGCAGCGGCTGGATGAATGCCGCGGCCGCCACGCCGTCATTGTCATCACCGCGCGCGGCAAAGCCTTTTGCGCGGGTGTCGATCTCAGGGAACGCAACGACTGGGTGCGCAAGGGCGCCAAAATCCGCGGCGACAACGTGCGCAACAAATGGTATGACACCATGGGTACGATCATCCGTAACCATCCGGCAGTTTTCATCGCCGCGGTCAACGGGCTCGCGCTCGGCGGCGGCGCGACGCTTGTCAATATCTGCGATCTCGCGATCATGGCCGATAATGCAGAGATCGGCGTCCCGCAAATTCGCTGGGGAATTTATCCGGGTATTGCGGGTGCGTCGACCCAGGTGCGGGTGCTGCACAAACATGCAGCGTGGCCTATTCTGACTGCGCGCAGTCTGAGCGCGGCCGATGCGGTCGACATCGGGATGGTCAACTTTGCGGTTCCCGCCGACAGGCTGCTTGACGAAGCAAAGGCGCTCGCGGCGCACATTGCGCAATTCGATCCGATCGCGCTCGACTGGTGCAAGAAGGCACTTGACCAGATTCCAAGCCACATCGCCGAATGGTCGGTCGCCCTCGAGTACGGGCGCGGCGTTACCAGCATAATCCGCGATCAGACCGGGAAGGCAGCCGCTTCAGCGCCCAAGTGATGATGCGGTGGTAATTGTCGCTCGTTGCGACAGGCGCTACTGAGCTTTGGCCGTCTGCGCCGCGATTTCCGCTTCGCTGCGAACGGTGAGCACGCCCATCTGGCTCGAGCGATAGACCGGCATCACGACTTTCAGCTTGTCGCCGTTTTCGAGCAGCGCGATGTGCCGGATCTCGGTACCGCGCACCGGCAGATCGAATGCCGTCCACTTGTTGGTCGACGGATCGAGCTTGACGACGCGGTCGGAAGTCCACAGGTTGCCCCACACGTTGTGCTTGCTGTCGACCGCGATGTGGTACGCCTGCATCGTCGGATCAGGAAACGGGATGATCGATGTCTCGAGCGTGCGTGTGTTGATCTTGGCGAGCGTCGCGCTCCACGAATTGCCGATCCACAGCACGTCCCCGTTCTTGTCGGTGCCCATGCGGCGCGGGCCCTGCGACATCGGCGACGGGTTGTTGAAGCCGAGATCGGTCACGTTCTCGTAGAACGCGCGGTCTTCAGCCGAGAGCTTTTCGAATCTGGCTTCCGGCAGCTTGATCGCGATCGACTTGCCGGTCGCGACGTCGCCCTTGAAGATCGTGTCCGTTGCCATCTGCGCCCACCAGCCGTTGCCGTCGCGATCGCCGGCGGCGCCATAGGTGTCAAGCCGCGCGTTCTTTTTCGCCGGTGCAGTCGATCTGAACTCGGTGAATTTCTCGGCGGCCGGATCGAAGCGCACGGCGCCGTTCGGCGTGGACGCCCAGATGAAGCCTTTGCCGTCGACGTCCATCGTGACGGCGCCGCCGAGCGGCGACATGCTCTCCGGCGTCTGGTAGATCGTGATGGTGTCGGTTGCGACATCGAGCTTGCCGAGCGCGCGCCGGCCCGGATTGACGTCGAACCAGAAATTGCCCTGCGCGTCACGCACGAGCCCATGCGCAGACGCGGCGCGGCCATTAGAAGCTTCCGCCTTGATGTATTTCACCGCGCCGGTTTTCGCATCGACTTTGCCGATCGTCGCCAGCTTGTTGGGATTGTTAAGTGTGAAATAAATCGTGCCGTCGAGGCCGAGCCCGCCGTCGTGCGGCAACTGGCCGAGCTTCGAGGTCGTGCCAAGCGCCCAGTCGGTGCCGTCGTTCGGATTCTGCAGCATGCCGACGGTGCCGATGCCGGCCTCCGGGTTAAGCGGTAGATCGTAGAGCGTCCACACGGCGCGCGCCGCCTCGCCGGTGGGGCGCGGGCGCGCGGTGACTTTCATCGTCGATTCGCCGGGGCCGCGCGCACGCGCGAGATAGGCGGCAAGCTGTTTCTGATTGCGCTCGAGGATCTGGCTCGGCTTCGCGGTAGGTCCTGGATAAACGCCGTTGTTCGGCACCACTTTCATGAGATTGATGATTTTGTTCCAGCCCGCTTCGTCGAACCGGAACTGCAGTGCGTAGCTCGTGGAATGGCACGCCGTGCAGTTGTTCAGGAAAATCTTTTTCATGTGCGCGTCTTCGGGCGTCGCCTCGGGCAGCGCCGCGGCCATCATTTCGCCTGGCAGCTGGCGGAAACGCCGCTCGGGGTCGGTGATTTCCTGGAGCGTAAAGTTCTGGCGCCGCGCCGCGGTGAGATCGACCGCACCCTTGTTGGCTTCGAACCCGAGCGCCTGCGCCCACACGCGATACTTGCCGGCAGGCAGCGGCGGGAACACGTAGACGCCGTTGGTGTCGGTGTATACGCTGGTGGTGATCGTCGAGCCTTCGAGCTTGGCGGACACCGTGACGCCTTCGAGCTTCTGGCCCGATTGGGTCGTGATGGCACCGCTCAGAACTTGGTCGGCGGCGAACGCGGGCAGTGCGAGCGCGAACGTAGCGGCTGCGCAGGCGAGCAAAGAAGCGAAGTTTTTGTTCATCGGAGTGCTCCTATTTTTGCGGTTCGTTCGCGGCGCGCACGACGGGTGCGGGTACCGTTCTGGCATAAGCGATGATCGCATCGATCTCCGCCGGCTTGAGGTAGTACTTGAACGCGGGCATGCGGTCCGTGCCGTTGACGATGAACGCGCGCATCACTTCGTCGTTTCCGGCGGCGGATGCTTTATTGAGCGGCGGGCCGTAGGTTTTCGCATTCATGGAAGGTGCGAGATGACACACGCCGCACGACTGGGCAAATATCTGCCGGCCCTGTGCCTGGGTGGCGGTAAGTTCGCTGCCTGCGGATTGCGCGTAAACGGCGGTAAGCGGCGTCGCAAGCGCGCAGAGCATTGCCGGGACGATCATCTTCATAGTTTCTCCTCCTGCTGATTTCAAGTGATTCTACTGCCAACGCCCTTTCCGTCACCAGTGCAGATCGAATCGATGCTCAGTCGAGCGGTGTCAGTTTTACAATCGACGCCCCGTGATTGCTGCCGACCCAGAAGCTGACGGGTGTGGCCTTGTCGTCGACGTATACCCGGCGCACGTTCGTTTGGCGGGGCAACAGGTATTCGATGGATTTGCCGGTCGCTGGATTCAGACGCAAGACCCGGTCGCTCGACATCGTGCCCGCCCACAACTCGTTGTTCCGGTCGAGAAAAACATCATATGGGTAGGTAAACGGGGTCGGCGCGTCCCACTCTTTGAAAGTCTCTTTGGCGGGGTCGAACATCGCAACTTTGTTCGCCGCGTATTCCGCGAACCAGATGCGGCCCTGCGCGTCGCGCATCGCCCGGCGCGGGCGCGAGCGCGGCGCCGGTGTCGGGTAAATCGTGGTCTCGAGCGTCTTCGCGTCCATGCGCGCGATCACCTCGTCGCCGAAATCCATCAGGAAAAGATTGTTGCGCGCATCGGCGGCGAGTCCGTACGGCGAATGATTGGTGCCTTCAGGCATGTATTTGAACGGATCGACCATTTCGTATTTACCGCTCGCGATGTCGAGGCGCAGGATTACCTGGCGGCCGATGTCGGTCGACCACACCTTGCCGTCGACGTGCGCCTGGCGCGGCTGCACCATCGACTGCTGCGCTTCGGCGTTGTTGAGATCGGCGGGCAGCGGAAACAATTTGAAGGTATTGTCTTTGACGTTGAAGCGCACGAGGCCCGTCTGAAACATTGCGGCGAGCCACCAGTTACCGTCACGGTCGGGTTCCATTGCCAGCGACCCTTCCGGCGCGCCCTTCTTGATCGTGGGCCAGGTGAATTCACGGTGTTCTCCGGTGCGCGGGTCGAGCCGCCCCAGCGTGTTCTCGAGAAAGTTCGAATACCACGCAATACCAGCGGTGTCGGTCAGCACGTCGTGCGGCGCGATAGTCTTGCGCGGCAGATCGTACTCGGTGATCAGCACGCGGGTCGCGCGCCCGCGTGGACGCGGCAGGGTCTTCAATTGGTAAGTCCAGTTGGTGCCCTTGCTGAGGTTGATCGAGGCGAGGTACGCGGCCAACCCGCGAAACGTGGCTTCATTGAACGGCCGCGGCCTGGCGCGCAACTGCTTCTTGTCCGGCGTCGTGTTGATCGCATAGGTCGCCATGCGCTTTAAAACTTCATACATCGCGCCTGCATCGTGCCTGCTGCGCGCAATGCGCTCGAACGTGTGGCAGCTCATGCATTCAATCAGCGGGCGCTTCTGCTCGGCGGTGCCCGGCATACTGATGAACCACTCGCTGTTGGTCATTTGCGCAGCGAGGTCGCCCGTCTTGCGCAACTTCAATTCGACATTCGCAGCCGGCACTTCGATGTCCGCCTTGCTGTCGAGCTCGAAACCGACCGCGCGTACTTGCAGCACATAACGGCCGGCGGTCAACGCGGCCGGCGCAAAATCGAATATGCCCGCCGTATCGGTTACGACGGTATGCGTGATGTTGGAGCCTGCTTTGCGCGCGCTGACGAGTACGCCTTCCATGCGCGGCTCGGATGCCGAAGTAACGCGGCCGGTCAGATTCGCGGGCGCCTGCGCCTGAGCAAGTGCCGCGACGGCCGCGAGCACGCTCGCAAGGAAAGTTTTAGCGAGCGGCGTCGCGCGCATGCGCTAGCCGGCTTGCATGCGGCATTCGGTTTCGACCGATTTGACCGCTTTGCCGGCGGCTGGCGTTTTGCGCACCACTTTGGCTTGTTGGAATTTATCTTTGTCGCACGAGATCGTCACGTCATCCGGCTTCACCGATTTATTAAATCCGCCGAACGAATACATCCCGTTCTTGCCGGTGTGCGTGACGTATTTGATCCCGCCTTTGATTTGCGCGGTGACTTTCGCTTCAACGACCGGCTTGCCGGCCGCATCCTTGACGAAACCAAAGAAGCGCACTCCCTCGTCTTTGTGTTGCGCTTCGCCCATTTCGCCCGCGGCGCGCGCGCCGGCCGTGGCGAATGCGGCAGCGGCGAGGGTGACGATGAATACAGTTCGTAATATGGACATAAAACTTCTTCCTCCTGAATTTTAGTCAGCGCAGGAAATATCCGCGCAGCAGATAAGCGAAAAAAATGAGCACGCCGACGGGCACCGCCCATGCCCATGCGGAAGCGGCGCGGCTCGCATAGCGCGACGGTATCAGCGTCGCGATTGCGCAGGCACCGAGCGCTGCGATAGCGGCTGTCGCCATCCACCCGAACCAATACATGGCGGGACCGTCCTGCGGCTTCTCGACGCCGAACCGGAGGGTGCCTGCGATGGGATGATAGGTGAAGAGGGCGAGGTTTTTCCACACGGCGACGACGTAAGCCAAGGCATACGCGACGCCGAAAACCATCGCGAGAAACGCTGTCGGGCGTGGGGCGCTCATGCGCCGTATCCGCGGAAATTGTTGACGATGTGGCCGACCAGAAAATTCCACCATACGATGAAGGCGACGATCGAGGTGAGCGCTTTTCGCGTGCGGCTGTACTCGCCCGCGAGGGGCAGCCGCCATAGAGACCAATAAGCCGGGAGCAGTGCGAGTCCGACTACCGCGAAATGCTCCTTCAATTCGAACGAGCCCATCGCGGACGGCGTATCGAGCTCTTCCAACACGGCGCGGATCGAAATGCGAAATTCGGGATAGATGATCGCACCCAGCACGAATGTGCACACGTAGAGCACGACGATTGCATTCGTGTAGCCCGCCGCCGAGACCGCTCGAAAGCGCCCGCTGAACGAGCCGGCAGGCTTGCCTGCCGGCAGCCACGCACTTGCAGTCTGGTGCGAAATCGCGCCGAGCAGCGCGACTGCAAACAGGCCATGAATGATCAGCAGCGCGATGTGCACTGACTTCTCCTCCGCCATCGACGCGAATTTATGCGGACGATTGTGCCGCAATCGATGCAGGCGGGCAACGGCCGCGGCTGGCTACCTGCCGCGAAATTGCGGCGCGCGTTTTTCCATGAACGCCTTGACGCCCTCTTTAGCGTCTTCGGTGTCTTTGCAGATGGTCTGCGCGAATGTTTCGAATTCGAGCGCTTCACGCAGACTGCCGTCGGGATTTTTATGGATAGCGCGCTTGGAGAGCGCGATGGCGACCGGCGGTCCGGCCGCAATTTTCCGCGCGAGTGTGTAAGCGGCATTCATGAGTTCATCAGGCGCCACCACCGAGTTGACGATGCCCAGGCGCAATGCTTCGGTCGCATCGATCGAATCGCCGGTAAAAATCAGTTCGCACGCTTTTGCGCTGCCGACGACGCGCGGGAGGAAGTATGAACCGCCCCAATCCGGCGCAAGGCCGCGCTTGACGAACGCCTGCGAAAATTTGGCGGCGCTCGAAGCAATGCGCATGTCGCAGGCGAGGGCCAGGTTCATTCCGGCACCCGCGGCAGCGCCATTTACCGCCGCGATGATGGGTTTGGGGCAATCGCGCATCGCGAGCACGCAACGGTCGCGCACCGGCGCGAGGCGCTCGTCGGTGGTCGATGACTGCCCGGCCTGGTCTTTTTCGCTCATCGATTTGACGTCACCGCCTGAGCAAAAGCCGCGACCGGCGCCAGTGATCACGATGACGCCGACGCCGGGATCTGCACCTGCGGCGATGATGGCCGCATACAAGTCCTCGCGCAGGGTGCCACCGAGCGCATTCAGCCGGTCGGGGCGATTCAAAGTAAGCGTTGCGATGCGGTCTTTGACGTCGTACAGCAGGCATTCGAATTTCATTCAACTGTCCTTAAGAAATGGGCGCGCCGCGGGCGCGAGTCAATATTATGGCGCGCTTACGGTGCGGATGTACCACGGAAACGAATCCCAGCTCACGACTTTTTCGGTGCCGTCAAAGAGCGCGGCGATTTTGCCCCCGCCGGCTTTGTAAGAGAATTTTTTGATGTGATCGGGCGGATTGGTGGTCGGATTGCGCATGATGTCGATCGCCTGGTCGGTCTTGAAGACCTGATACTTCTGCGGCTCCTGCGGATAGAAGAATTTGACCTCGTTGGCGCCTTTCACGGCCGGGCCGCGTTGATACTCGACGTGGAGTTCCATGCGCTCGCCCGACGCGGCCGCGAATTCCCAGTCCTCGCTGCCGGACATGGTTCCCCCGGCGGATGTAGCCGTGCGCGTCATCTTCGCGGTTGCCGCGTGCTGGTAGACGCCAAACGTGCCCGGGCTGTCGGCTGCATGCTCGGTGAGCCCATGAATGATCATCTGTCCGGCTGCACCCGTAGCCGTTTCCTTGACCGGAATCGCCAGATAGACGAGGCGGGCGGTCGCGCGCGGCGCAGCTTTGCCGTCGGCGCCCATGATGGCCATCCGATCGATGAAAATCATGCGCAAGTTGCAGTCCTTCGCCGGGCCCTGCGTAGCAATTACCGGCTCCCAGCCTGCCGGCAGCATTTTGGCGAGCGCTGCATCGTTGACCCGGAAATCAAGCTGAAACCGATGTTCGGCCGCCTGTTCGACGAGCGTTTGAGCCTGCGCCGCGCCCATTGTCAGGCACAGTGCGGCAAGCATGAGTGAATTCGACCACGATTTTGTCTGCGGCATGACGTCTCCCCCTTTAAGGTCTGAGCGCTTATTTTACCCGCGCGATAGATCGAAGCCACGCGGACGGGGGGCGGCCACGCCAATCGCCGCAGCATTTCCTTTCCAGAACGCGGGCAGACGTGCGCGCTCCGAAAAAACATCAAGACACGCAGTGGGATTCGGCGCAAATGCTGGTGGCATAGAAAACAACACCGCATTTTGCATTGGCGCGAATAATAAAACGGCTCAGGGAAGCCGTCGCGATGCCTGGACCATTGTTAAAAAACGGCAGTTTTCGCAGGGAATAATGCGCTTGGAATTGATCCAGGACATGTTTGGCAAGCAGGTCCGTCATCAAACCATCAGGTTACATCCCAATATTGATGTGCAATTTGATTGACGAAACTCCTTGCACTTCCCTAGGCGGAGCCCACAATGCGTCACATGAAAGTGTTTTCGGATTTGCGCAACCTGATACGGCTGGAAAGACTCCATCTGCCGTTCATCATGACGCTTGAAGATCGCGACATTGCCGCGCAGATCGGATATCACGATGTCATACGCGGCGAGCCGCTGACCCTGAAACTGCTGTATTTGCTTGACATCGGTTCCGTCGCGACCGTGCAACGTCGGCTCGCGAGGCTCGTCGAAAAGGGCGTGGTACTCAAGCGCCGCCACTCTGGAGACCGGCGCGCGCTAACCCTGCATTTGAGCGCCGCGGCCAAGCGGGAATACCAGCGGTTTTCTGCGGCCATTACGTCGCATAACGGGCACGCGCGGTCTAAATAATCCGGTGCACGGCTGGTTGGCCAGCCGCTGGGGGGCTCTCCCCGGGGGCAGAGCCCCCCGAATTCCGTTGGAATTCAATGTCACTCGCGAAAAGACGCGATTCCGAGTATCATAGCGTCCCCCCCGAAGCACCCGGAACCCGGGTGCGGTGAAGCCCGGCGGTCCAGACGGGCGACGAAAAGGAGCTATGTAAATGCAAGAAATACTGCAATATCTGAAGAACCACGGTGAACGGCTCGATTCAGAAATCGCTGCCGCGACAGGGTTGTCACTTGCCAATGTGCGTCGCGGCATGTCCGACCTGTCGGCCAAAGGCGACGTCATGATGTGCCGGTCGATCCGTTTCAAGGACGGCAAGCAAATCGAAGGCATGAGCTGCAGGGTTTCCGGCTATATCCCGCCGGCTGCTCCCGGCAGGAAAGCCAAGGCGCATAAACCGTAATAGGCTGCATGAATGGGACCGGCGCGACGCGCCGGTTTCGTCACAGTTTTGGAATCCGCAGCGTCTTGCTGATCATCAGCGTTCCCGACGCCGCAAACAGCAGTGCCAGCGGATGCAAGTCCCACGGTCCGCCCGTCCAGACTCCACCGAAAAGATTGTCGCCCAGCCGGTCGCGCCACGCGAGCATGGCCAGGACGCCCGTGAGCAGGACGCTGGTCGGAATAGGCGTTCCCTCGAAATAAGCGACTTTATCGGCGCCCTGCGACAGGGATTCGGCAGTGACGTTGTAGCGCGCGAGCCGGCTGACGCCGCAGCAAACAAAATAAATCAGTATCAGGACGTCCCAGCCGCCGCGCAGGCCCGCCGCAAAGCCGAGCGCTGCCGGCGCGACGCCAAAAGAGATCACGTCGGCGAGCGAATCAAGTTCGCGCCCGAGCGCCGAGTGCGTATGGCGCCAGCGCGCAATGCGCCCGTCGAGCACATCGAAGACAAGCGCTGCCGGCGCCATTGCCGCCGCGGCCAGAAAATGGGCAGCGGACGCATTGACCACGTACAGCATGGCCAGAAAGACGGTGGCCACTCCGCACGCCGCGTTCGCCAGCGTAAAAAAATCGGCGAGGTGAAATCCGCGCACCATCGAGAAATGCCTGGGCGCGACACGCGGTGCGGAAGAGGGTGGCATGGATATGACTTCGCGGGCTAGGTTCGGCCGTTGCGCGGTCCCAGAAAGAACCACAGGATAAGTCCCAGCAGGGGCAGCAGTACCACCGCGACGATCCAGATCAATTTCTTCTCGTTCGAAACCGAGCTTTGGAAAATATTGATTATGGCCCAGATGTCGCCGATCAGTATCAGCAAGCCGAGCACGCTGTTGATTCCAGTTCCGAACATGACCTTATCCTCTCTTAAGATGGCAGCAGCACGCATCATAGGCTGCGGCCAGATTTTCGTCTCGCGAGTGCGGATTGTATGTGCGGCACAGCACAGTCAACGCCCTGCCGGTGCCACGTCGCGCGGTATGTGTGCGTTACCGAACGGTTCTCCAGAGGCGCGAAGAATATCGTTATTCCAAGCGGGGTGACCGCGTGCCGTGTCTTAATCAAACTGTCACGGTACGAGAGCAGCATCCAGATGGCAACGCCCTGAAGACGGAAGCTGGGTCACACCCGTAATTTAATCCGATACCTCGCGCACGCCAGCCGTCGCCGGTCTCATGGAGAAGCCAGATGGTCATCGCCGACGCGATCAGTGAAGCTGAAACAGAGTACGTGGTTTATTTCTTGCTCGAGGCTTATCTCAATACGGCCAGCCGCCGCGCAGCGCTCGAAAGTGTGCCCGAGCGCATCATCATGCTGCCGCTGACTGGCAGGCACGACGTGAAGTTGAGGTTCGCTTTGCTGACCACCGAACTCAATGAGCGCGCCGGCCGCGCCGAAGACGAGGCAGGCGCCGCGATCAAGGAAGCTGTCATGGTATTTACGGCCGCATTGCGGCGCCTGGAATCGCTCGAACGAAAACGTTCGCTAACCGTGCGCAGTGCAAACCGCGGAGGCGATCATACGGCTATGCAGCCGGGTTGACCATGAAGGCAAGCTCACACGCCTGAGCCACGACCTCGTCGCCGCGGCACAGCACCTGGCGGCGCCATTTTTCGTCAGGCGGAGAGAACACATCGAGTAGCCGCCGTTTGGCAGGGTGATCGAGCGTGCCATTGCCGTAGTGGTGCCAGCGATTCTCCGCGCGCAATGCCGCGAGCACCCGCACACCGTGCAACGTGCCGAATTCCTGCGTCGCAAAGTGAACGTCCGCGCGCGGAAACAAGCGCTCGTAGAGCTCCTGTTGAGTTCCGCGGGCGCGATACGCGGAATCCGGACCGTCAGACCACTGCAAGCGCGCGCCGAAGCAGCGGCGCATGTTGTCTTTCGCCTGCGCGCTTCCCATCGATGCGTCCACCATCAGCGCGTCGCGTCCGTAGCGGCCGAGCCCCGTATGCACGTCGATGGCGACGATGCGGACGGCTTCACCGAGATGTGATTTCAGATAGCACTCATAGGCAGCGGGTCCTGCTTCAGGCGTGCGCCCTGCATAGAAAAGGCCGCGCGGATTGACCTTCTGTCCGCTTACGATGGTCTGACGCAGTCTTGCCATCCCATGGCGGCTGACGAGCCATGCCGCGCGCGCGTAGAACCCGTCCGCCGTTGGCGGCGATCGCGGGTTCAAAATCGAGTCGAGCGTCGCGTAGTCGCCATCGCTTTCCGGCTCATGCTCGTCGTTTACGCGAAAATTGCGATTGAGATCGACATTGTTCTCGTTGACTCTGCGCAGCCACGCAGCGCCATACGGATTGAGCATATGCACGAGCAGAATTGCATCACCGTCGTGAAGCGCCGGCATGCCGCGTTCGAGCCATTGCAACTGGATCGCCGAGCCGGCATAGCCTTCGACCCCGTGCACACCCGAGGAATGTACGAAGACGCGTCGCGGGCGGCACGCCCCAAACCAGCCGATGTCGATGGCGAGCTCTTCGCCGCGCGGTCCCTTGTGCGTCAACGGCAGTGTATCCAGCCGCCCGTTGCCCGCGACGACCGCGCTGCGAAAACGCGCGCGGGCGGTGGAGAAATCGGGCGAGAAGCAGGCGCTCGGGCGTTTCATGTGCTGTTTGCGTAGTGAGGCCGTCTATTCGGGCGTGATGCCCGCTATCTTTACGACGCGCGCCCACTTGGCAATTTCTTCGCGTAAAAATTTCGTGAATTCGGCGGGCGGCTGGCCGGCAGGTTCGAACCCGTCCGCTGCGAACCGCTCGCGCACATCCGGCACGCGCATGATTTTCACGACTTCGGCGCTGAGTGCAGAGACGATTTTTTTCGGCGTGCGGGCGGGCGCAAACAATCCGTACCAGCTCGCAGCATCGTAGCCCGGCAATCCCGATTCATTAAGCGTCGGAATATCGGGCAGCGCCGAGCTGCGCTGCAAAGTGGATACCGCGAGCGCCCGCATGCGGCCGCTCTTGATCTGCGCG
>JADMIO011346942.1_pt1 | contig 55630 bp, 59 predicted proteins | sample 8958161 | NCBI WGS metagenome assembly JADMIO01 (sample SAMN16585339, study PRJNA669376) | soil metagenome | isolation source: Crop rotation soil | place: USA: Cullars Rotation, Alabama | collected 2011
GCCGCGACTTCAAGTCACGTGAATTCCAAGCTTCGGATCCCACTGTGCTGGAAAGGGTCCGCTATTTCTCCGAACTGACCAACCTGGCCATCCTGATGGAGGAGGTAGGCGAGCTGGCGCGCCTTCTGGCGCGGACCCACGGCGATCAAAGCTTCAAAAAATCCGATGAAGGCCGGGAAATCGGCGATGAAATGGCCGACGTGCTGTTCGTGCTTATTTGCCTGGCCAACCAAACCGGGGTGGACCTCAATGCCGCTCTGGCCCGGAATCTGGAGAAAAAAACGCGGCGCGACGCCGACCGCCACCGGCAAAACCCCAAGCTGGCCCCCCCGGATTCCGGCTGAATTCCTCCTTCAGCGGCGCGAAAAGGGCGCGAAAATCGAGGAAATGGTGTAAATTCATTCCCGCACTGCTCCGATATATTTTTACCCCCAACCCTTTTTAAGGCAGAAGTATCATGCTCGACGCCGACACTCTCGTTTCACCGACCGCCCTGTCCAAAGCCTCCGGCAAATCCGTGACGCCGGAGGATCCCGCGTTCGCTCGTCTCATCGACCTCCTCCGCAAAACCTGCCAGGGCTATTACGCCACGGGCAAGGGCGTTCCTTTCCAAATCCAGTGGCGTGACGCCCAGCCGCAACGCTTCGGAACCGGCGAGCCCGCCTTCAGCATCACGGTGCGGGACAAAACCGCGGTGTCGGCCCTGGCCTCGCTGGACGCCACCACCATCTTCGAAGCCTACATGCTGGATCACCTCGACGTCCGCGGGGACATGGAGCGCATGTTCCTGTTCCGCGACATGACCACGGACAACCACCCGCTTCGCTACCTGTGGAGCCTGCTCAAGCCCTTGCTCTTCGGCCAGACCAAGATGGATCGCTCCGGCATCGCCGCGCATTACGACCATTGCCACGACTTCTACCTGGCCTTCATGGATCAGCGCCATCGCTGCTATTCCCACGGGGTGTACCTGCGCGACGACGAGCCGCTGGAGGACGCCATCACCCGCAAGCTCGACTTCGCCCTGGAGCAAATCGGCGCCAAGCCCGGCGATCGGGTTCTCGACATCGGCGGAGGCTGGGGGGCATTCAACGAATACGCCGGCAAGAAGGGCATCCGGGTCACTTCCATCACCATCTCCAAGGAAAGCGAGAACTATCTCAACGCGATGATCGCGCGGGAAAAGCTGCCCTGCGACGTGGTGAACTGCCATCTGTACGAGTACGATCCCGGCTTCAAGTACGACGCGCTGGTGAACCTCGGCGTCACCGAGCACCTTCCGGACTACGGCCGCTCCCTGGCCACCTACCAGCGGCTGCTGAAACCCGGCCGCAAGATGTACCTGGACGCCAGCGCCTGCCGGGAGAAGTACAAGTTCCACAGCTTCATCTACCGCTACATCTATCCCAACAACTGCTCGCCGGCCTGCATGCACGACTACATCACCGAGCTGGAAAAAACCCCCTTCCAGCTGAAGGGTGTTTGGGATGATCGGTGGAACTATTACCTCACGGCCCGGGAATGGGCGCGGAGATTCGAACTCAATCGGGACAAAATCGTCGCGCTGGAGGGCGAAGTGCTCTTCCGCCAGTTCCAGCTCTACCTCTGGGGCACGGCGGATGTGTTCAAGAAAGACATCATGCAGGCCTACCGCTGGGTGCTGCAATTGCCGGCGTGAGCCGGATCACCGGCTGACCGCGCGATTTCCCCCAAAAAGCGGATTTTCCCCCGGGTGAGGTTACCGAATCCGGGGCTCCGTCGTCCAAGGGTTCGAATCATGCGCCCGGCCGCGATTTATTACCATGCGGACGCGCCAAGTGGATTCGGAGAAGGGGAAGAACATGCGTTACACTCGCGTTATCCTGGGAATTTTCTGCGCCGCGGCACTGGCCCGGGCGGAAAGCCTTTTGCTGCTGCCCATCACCGGCGAAATGGACGCCACGGACCTGAAAACCGTGAACCGGCTCTACCGTGACGTGGTCCAGGCCCAATTCCCGGGATCCCTGCTGCCTTCGGAGACCGGGCCGGCCTGCGCCGAGCGCGATTGCGCCCTGCGCGCCGCACAGGAAGCCCGCGCCGACAAGGTGATTTACTCCTCCTTGAACAAGCTGGGATCCAAATGGGTTTTCAGCTCCACCCTGCTGCGCGCCGACGGCAGCGGCGCCTTCAACCAGCGGCTCACCGCTCTCTCGGTGGAGGATTTCGAGGCCGTCACCCAGCGCATGGGCGACGCCTTGCTGAGCGGAAAAACGGCCGAGCAGGCCGTGTCGCTGGACAACATCACGGAAAAGGAAAGCACCCGCGAACCCGAGCGCCGCAAAAGCCTTTCCGCCAGCGGCATCGCGCTGGGCTATATGTTCCCGGCCGGGAATGACAAGTTCAGCCACATCAACACGGGAGACGACACCGTTCGTTACTCGCAAATCATCCGGGCTTCCTGGCTGAACAACTGGGAGTTGCGCGACAATTGGATGCTGGGCGCGGAGCTCGTGTGGGGCATCGGGGCGTCCTTCGGCGGCGATCTCAACCTGAACTATGTCTTCAACCGCACGGATTTCTCGCCCTTCCTGGGCGGGGGGGTGGGCCTGCATTACGTGGCCTCCGACGACGACGCCTCGGACAACAAGCGCAATTCCGGCCCGGCGCTGAACGTGCAGGGCGGCATGCTGCTGTTCCGCACCTACGATGTGCACGTCCTGCTGCGCGGCCAGTACCAGGTGATTTTCAACAGCGACGTGGACCAGGGCTTCGTCCTGGACGCCGGCTTCACCTTCGGCAAGCTGCACCTTTAAGCCTCCGGGGTCCATCGCCATGCGCGGTCTTTTCCTCGCGGCCATCGCCCTCGGATCCGTCGCCCAGGCCGGAAACCTGCTGGTCCTTCCCATCGCCGGGGACACGGCCGGATCGGAAAACTTGCGGACCCTGAGCCGCCTGTACCGCGAGGAACTGGAGGCCCGGCATCCCGAGGGCCTGGCTTCGGGCGCTTTCGCCGCCTGTCGCGACCCGGAATGCGCGCGGGCCGCCGCTTCCGCGGCGGGCGCCGAAGAAGTGGTTTATTCCGAGGCCTATCCCCTGGGCTCCCGCTGGATTTTCACCTCCACCGCGCTGACCCTACGTGATGGATCGGCCTTTCACCAAAGACTGACCGCGCTTTCCGTGGAGGATTTCGACGCCGTGGCGCGGCGCATGGCCGAGGCCGTGTCGCAACACAAGTCCGTCGAGTCGATCGCCTCGCTGGACAACTCCACGCAGCGGGAGGCGGAAACCGGGCCCGAGCGCCGCCGGAGCGTTTACAGCAGCGGCGGCTCGCTGGGATTCCTGTGGCCGCTGGGAAGCAGCTTCAGCTATCAGCGCTACATCCGCACTTCCATCGGCCGCTACGGACCCACGGACAACGAGGGGCCCATCACCCATGTTTCCTGGATGAACGCCTGGGAGCTCAAGCGGGATCTGTTCCTGAACGGCGAACTGGCCTTCGAGTTCCTGGAGGGAGCGCCCGTAGTTGGAGGTGATTTAACCCTCGATCACTTGTTCTTTCAGGGAGACGTCGCCCCCTTCGCCGGAGCCGGAATGGGCCTGCATTACGTGCCCGCGGACGAGGATCACCGCCCCCGCAAGCGCAATTCGGGCCCCACCCTCAACGCCGAAACGGGGTTGATGCTGTTCCGCACCTACGATCTGCACGTGCTGCTGCGCGGCCGCTACCGGCTGATCCTCAACACCGACGTGGACCAGGGCTTCGTCACCGACGTGGCGGTGACCTACAAGATGAAGCGGATCCGGGAGAATGCGGAGGAGTCCCGGATGCCCGTCATCGCCAAGGTGGCGGCCGCCGCGCTCTTCGGCGCGGTGATGCTGTGGTTCTTCAGCAGCATCTCGGACTGATCACTCCAGATAAGTGTATCCGTACAGGCCCGAGCGGTAGTTGGCCAGGAATTCCTTGCCCTCCGGCGCCGTGATCTTGCCTTCCTTGACGGAGCTGGACACCCAGGTTTCCATATCGCGCACCAGCTTCTTGGCCGAGAACTGCACATAGTCCAGGACGTCGGCCACCGACTCCCCGTCGATCACCTGCTCGATGCGGTAGCCTTCCCCGGAGCATACCACGTGCACGGCGTTGGTGTCGCCGAACAGGTTGTGCAGGTCGCCCAGGATTTCCTGGTAGGCGCCCACCAGGAACACGCCCAGGTAATAGGCCTCCCCCGGCTTCAGGGCATGCAGGGGCAGGCTGCGCGTGAGCTCGCCGGCCCGGATGAAACGGTCGATTTGCCCGTCGGAGTCGCAGGTGATGTCCTGCAGGGTCACCTGCGCGGGCGGCTCCTCGTCCAGGCGGTGGATGGGCATGATGGGAAAGATCTGATCGATGGCCCAGGCGTCGGGCAGGGACTGGAACAGCGAGAAGTTGCAGAAGTACTTCTCGGCCAGCAGTCTGCCCAGGCTTTGCAATTCGAAGGGCGGGTTCTTCATCTCCGCCACCAGGCGGTGCACCTTGTGGGCGATGGTCCAGAACAGGCGCTCGGCCATCGCCCGGGTCTGGAGGTTCACCAGGCCCAGGTTGAACCCGTCCAGCACGTCCTCGCGCAGTTGCAGGGCATCGTGCCAGGACTCCAGGAGGCTGTTGTTGGAAAGGTTGCGGCAGATGCCGTGCAACTCGCGCACCTGCTCATGGTGCTGATCCGTGACCGGGAAGTCGTGCTCGTTCCACAGGGGCAGGGCGGTGGTTTCCAGAACGTTGAAAACCAGCGCGGAATGGTGCGCGGTAAGGGCGCGCCCCGACTCGGCGATAATGCTGGGATGCGGCAGGCCGGCCCGATTGGCGGCCACGACCAGCGAGTACACCACGTCGTTGGCGTATTCCTGGATCGTGTAGTTCACGCTGTTGGGCGAGGTGGAGCGCGTGCCGTCGTAATCCACGCCCAGCCCGCCCCCCACGTCCACGAACTCCACGTTCAGGCCCAGCTGCTGGAGCTGGATGTAGAATTGGGCCGCCTCGCGCAGGCTGGCCTTGATCTTGCGGATGTTGGTGATCTGGCTGCCCAGGTGGAAGTGAATCAGGCGGATGCAGCCGTCCAGGCCCTCTTGCTTGGCGAAGTTCACGGCCTCCAGCAATTCGGCGGAGTTCAGGCCGAACTTGCTTTGATCGCCGCCGCTTTCCTCCCACTTCCCGCTGCCGGAACTGGCGAGCTTGATGCGCACGCCGATGTAGGGCTGCACGTTGAGGCGCTGGGACACGTTCTTGATCAGGCGCAATTCGTTCAGCTTCTCCACCACCACGAAGATGCGCTTGCCCATCTTCTGGGCCAGCAGGGCCAATTCGATGAATTCCTCGTCCTTGTAGCCGTTGCAGATGATCAGCGACTCGGGGTTGTCCATGATGGACAGCACGGCGTGCAGTTCGGGCTTGGAGCCGGCCTCCAGGCCGATGTTGAACTTCTTGCCGTGGCGCACCAGCTCCTCCAGCACGGGACGCTGCTGGTTGACCTTGATGGGATACACGTTGTAGCTCTTGCCGTTGAAGCCGAACTCCTTGCCTGCGCTGTCGAAGCATTGGGAGATTTGCTCGATGCGGTTGTCGAGGATGTCCGGGAAGCGCAGCAGCACCGGGGCGGTGATGTCGCGCAGGGCGAGCTCGTCCATCACTTCCTTGAGGTCGATGGCCGGCCCCTTGTCCTTGAGGGGCGCCACGGTGGCGTGTCCCTGCTCGTTCACGCCGAAGTAGCCGATTCCCCACCCGGCGACGTTGTACAGCTCGCGCGAATCCTCGATGCGCCATTTCCGCATGTTCATAATTGCGATTACTCCCTGAAGTGTTTCAAATTTAAGCAATTGCGGGGCGGTGCAGGTTTCCAGCCCACTACGCCGGATGTATTTTATCCGCCCAGACAAATCCAAGGCGGACACATATGCGCGCAATCACGGCGAAGGACGACGAGAACGAGAAGGAAAAAGAGGAGGCCCCGAGTTTCCTGGCCAAGGAAATCGCCGAGTCCTTCATCAAGCAGCGCAAGATTTTCCTCTGGTCCGCGGTAGACGACACCGTGGCGGAGAAAATCGTCAAGCAGCTGATCTACCTGGATGCCCAGAGCCAGGATGAAATCACCCTGTACATCAACAGCCCCGGAGGCGTCATTTCCTCCGGTTTGGCCATTTACGACGCCATGCAGGCGGTGAAATCCCCGGTGGCCACCGTGGTATGCGGGCAGGCGGCCAGCATGGGCGCGGTGCTGCTGGTGGGCGGACGCAAGGGGCGGCGCTACGCCTGGCCCAACGCCCGCGTGATGATCCACCAGCCGCTGATCTCGGGCCACATGTACGGACCCGCGTCGGACATCGAAATCCAGGCCGAGGAGATGCTGCGCATCCGCCAGAACCTGAACCAGCTCCTGGCGCAACACACGGGCCAGCCCACGGATAAAATCGAGTCCGACACCGATCGCGATTATTTCATGACCGCGGAGGAAGCCAAGGCCTACGGAATGGTGGACGCCATCGAAAACCGGCTGTAAGCCCCCGGTTAATGGGTTTTTTCGACAAAATCCGGCAAGGCTTGGCGCGCACGCGCCAGACCGTGTCGCGCGAAATCCAGGCCGTTTTCGGCAGGGGCAAGCTCACCGACGACGTGGTCGAGGCGCTGGAGGAAAAGTTGCTCGCCGCCGACATCGGCTGGGACGTGGCCCATCTTATCCTCGAGGGAGTGCGCAAACGCGCGCGCGGCCAGGAGATCGACCCGCCCCAATTACTGGCCTGGATGGCCGAGGAGGCCAAGGATATCCTGCGTGAGGCCCCGCCGCCGGCCCTGGAGGCCAAACCCCATGTCATTCTCTTCGTGGGCGTGAACGGCGCCGGCAAGACCACTTCCATCGCCAAGATTGCCCGCTATTATGCCGCCCAGGGAAAGAAGGTGCTCCTGGCCGCCTGCGACACCTTCCGCGCCGGGGCCATTTCCCAGCTGGAGGTGTGGGCCGGGAGGGCCGGGGTCGAAATGATCAAGCATCAGGAAGGCTCGGACGCGGCGGCGGTGGCATACGACGCCTATGCCGCGGCCAAGGCGCGGGGATATGACCTGCTGCTGGTGGACACGGCCGGGCGCTTGCACACCCAGGACGGGCTGATGGAGGAGTTGCGCAAGCTGGTGCGCGTGCTCCGCAAGCACGATCCTTCGCTGCCGCATGAAACCCTGCTCGTGGTGGACGGCAACACCGGCCAGAACGCCCTGCCCCAGTTCAAGGGATTCGGCGCCGCCGCACCTCTCAGCGGCTTGGTCGTGACCAAGCTCGACGGCACGGCCAAGGGAGGCGCCGCCCTGACCCTGGCTCGGGAATTCGGGGCGCCCATCCGATGGATTGGCGTGGGCGAGGGGTTGGATGACTTGGTCCCCTTCGATCGGGAAGCTTACGCGCAAGGATTGTTCGGGGCATGACAAGGAGAGGCCCCTTTCTTGACCGAACCATGACAGAGAAAGGGCCTTTTGGAGACTTTTTAAGCCGGAAAACGGGCTTAGCTTAAGATTCAGGAGAGGTGCGTGTTCGATTTTCTCGTAAAAACGGCCTTAGTGCTTGGGGTCACCACCTTTTGGGGGTGCCGGGAAGGGTACAACGCCCCGGACGCCGAGTTTGTAGATTTGTATGCGGAGCTCAAGCTGGCATCTGTGGCCTCAGCCCAGGACCTCAATAAGGCAAATGAGGCCCAAAAGGCGATTTTGGCCCAACATGGAGTGACGCCTGCCGAGTTCCATGAGCGTTTCGTGCATCTCGTGAACCACCCCGAATCCTGGAAAATTTTTCAAGAACGGGTGGTAAGCCGTATGCAAGCTTTTCAAAAAGAGCGAAAGGGAGAGCATTAATGGCCGGCCAAAGCGTGGTCCAACTGACCAGCGATAATTTCGAGAAGGAAGTCAGCCAATTTTCGGGAACGGTTATGGTCGATTTTTGGGCGGAATGGTGCGGCCCCTGCCGAATGGTGGCCCCCATCGTCGAGGAACTTTCCAGCACCTACCAGGGGCGGGCCAAGGTGGCCAAGCTCAACACCGACGAGGCGCCCGACATCGCCGGCCGCTTCGGAATCCGCAGCATTCCCACCATGCTGTTCTTCAAGAACGGCGCGGTGGTCCAGCAGCTTGTGGGGGCCTACCCCAAGAGCAAAATCGTCGAAAAACTGGAAGCCTCGCTTTAACCTTCCCATGCGCTTTTTCGCGGCATCCCTCGTCCTTTTCAGCCTCTCCGTGGGAGCGGGAAAGGAGCGGTCCATCCAATGGACTCCGTTCACTGAAGCCGCGCGCAGCGCCGCCGCCAACGGCAAGTACCTGTTCGTCGACGTCTATACGGAGTGGTGCGGCTATTGCAAGCAGCTGGACGCAACCACCTACCGGGCCACTCCGGTGATCGCGGAGCTCGAAAAGAATTTCATCAGCGTGAAGCTGGACGCGGAAAGCGACGCTTCCGTGGTGTGGAAAGGCCGCAAGATGACGGCCCGCGATCTGACCGGCCTGTGGCGGGTCGAGGGCTTCCCCACCCTGCTCTTCCTCAATGCCAAGGCGGAAATCATCGGCAGCTATTCCTCCTACGCCGAGCCCGAGCTGATGGTCAAGTTGCTGACTTATATCTCTTCCGGCGCGCGCGAACGGCGGGTAAGCTTTGACGAATATCTGAAGGGCTCGAGCTGATGGAATACGCTTTTTGGATCGCGGCGGTCCTGCTGGTCCACACCTACGTGCTGTACCCGCTTTCCCTGCCCTTGCTCGGCGGCGTCTTCGGGCGGCGCCGGCGCGCGCGCGGGACTCCCATTGCCCAGCAGAAAATTTCGCTGATCCTAGCGGCGTACAACGAGGAAAAAATCATCGAGGAAAAGATCCGCAACTGCTTTGAACTCGAATTCCCCCGCGAAAACCTGGAAATCCTGATTGGATCCGACGGCTCCACGGACCGCACCGAGGCCATCGCCGCCCAATACGCCCCGGCCATCAAGCTTTTCGCCTTTCCCCAAAACCAGGGCAAATCGGCGGTGCTCAACCAGCTGGTCCCCCGCGCTCAAGGGGATATCGTGGTATTCTGCGACGCCAACACCATGATGCTCAAGAACGCCCTGCAAAAACTGCTGGCGCCCTTCGAGGATCCCAAGGTGGGCTGCGTGTGCGGGCGCCTCATCCTGCACGACGCGGGCCATTCCGCGCTGGGAATCGGCGAAAGCATTTACTGGAACCTGGAATCGGAAATCAAGAAGCTGGAAGGGCGGCTGGGCACGGTCATCGGGGCGAACGGCGGAATTTACGCCATCCGCAAGGAGCTTTTCGAGTCCATTCCCGAAGACCGCAAGGTGATGGACGACTTCTTCGTCACCACGCGCGTGCTGATCGCCGGCAAGGACGCGGTTTACGAGCCGCAGGCCATCGGCAGCGAGGAAACTTCGCTGGATTCCTACGGCGAGTTCCGCCGCAAGGTGCGCATCAGCCAGGCCAATTTCAACCTGCTGCCACGCTATCTCCCCCTGCTCAACCCCCTGCGGCCGCTGGTGGCGTACGGGTTCTTCTCCCACAAGTTCCTGCGCTGGATCGCCCCCCTGATTCTTTCCTTCCTGATCCTTTCCAACCTTGCGCTGCTTTCCCGCTCCCCCTTCTACGGCGCGCTGCTGGCCTTGCAGGCGGGGTTCTATGCCTGTGCGGCGCTCGGTTACCTGGGCAACGGCCAGACGCGGGCGAACAAGCTCCTGCTCATCCCCTATTATTTCACCTCCATGAACATGGCCCTGTTCGTGGGCATGTTCCGCTCCTTCTTCGTGGCCAAAGACACCGGGGCTTGGAGCCGCGTGGAGAGAGCCCCGCGCCGCGTGCATGCCTCGGCTCCGTCTTCCAGCGTGCTTTCCGCCCCTACCGCCGTCCAGGCGGGCGAATATCCCAACTGACCTGAATTAGTTTTTGGCCGTGCTTCTCCGCAGGCTTCCGCGGGGGCCGTTGACGGCCGCCGCCTTTCTTTTCGTCCTGGCCGCGCCGTCATTTGCGGGCTGGGCCGCCACCGCCACTCTCGGAAGCCAGGCGCTTTCGGGCTTCCGGGACATGGATTTCGGCTACAATATCTCCGCTTATTACAAATTCGACGACCAGGTCCTGCTCGGGGGACAGTCGGGACAGGGGGTGGCGGGAGACGCCGCCGCCGTTCCCGTGCTGGCCGCCGCCTACGTGCGCCTGCCCCTGGGCCGCGCCATCGTGCCCGTCGCCACCGGGAGTTGGGGCTATTCCTTTTCCGGAACACGGGACGGCTTCCTGTGGCGGGCGGGCGGTTGCCTGGACGTCCATAATGGCCGCCGCACCAACATCCTATTGGGCGGGGAATACGAGGGCCATCAAAATTACGGGGGGGGCATCGTGCTGCGCGGCGGCTTGATGCTGGAGTTTTAAGATGCGCGTGAAGGTGTGCGGCATTACGCGGGAGAGGGACGCCGAAGCCCTCGACGCCTTGGGAGTCGATTACCTGGGTTTCAATTTCCATCCCGCCAGCAAGCGTTTCGTCGAGCCGCGCCGCGCCGCGGAAATGATTGCGCGGCTGCGGAATGCGGAGCCTGTCGGCGTTTTCGTGGATGCAACGCCGGAACACATCGCCGAGGCGGCGGTCCAAACCGGCGTCCGCTGGATTCAATTGCACGGCAACGAGGGCTGGGAAACCGTGGAGCGGATTTCGCTGCCCGTGATCAAGGCTCTTCCCCATTCCGGCTTGGCCGATTATGGAGGGTTGCGCGGAGAATGGGAAACGCGCCGGAACAGGCCGCGGTATTTTCTGGTCGACACGCAGGCGGGAAAGGAATTCGGAGGCTCCGGACAAGCCTTCGATTGGACCTTGCTGAAATCCCATTCCCTGCCCTTGCCTTATTTTCTGGCCGGGGGCCTGGGACCCGAAAACCTCGCGGCGGCCCTGAAGGCGGCCCGGCCCTTCGCGGTGGATCTCAACAGCAAGGTTGAAAGCGCGCCGGGCGTGAAGGACATCGATCTCGTGAGGCGATGCCTGGAGATTGTGAAAGGCGGCTAGAGCGATGCGCTCGGCTATGACGGCGCTGGCGCTGGCGGGATTTGTCGCCGCGCCTCCCGTGCGCTCGCAAGGTTGGGGCGAACCGCTTAAAATCCGAGTCGGCGCGGACAGCAATGCCTGCGGCATCCTTCTCCCGAAATCCCGGAAACCGCGCCCCATCGTGCTTTGGCTGCACGGCGGCATGCGTTCCCAGAACGCGGAAAAAGGCTGGACGGCGGAGCAGGCTTTGATCCCCTTCCTCAAACCCGGGTCTTATTATCTCTGCAGCCCCTCGGCCCATGCGGGCGAGGACTGGCTGAGCCCCAAGGGCCTGGAGCATATCGAAGGGTTGCTGGACTACATGGCGCGCACTTATCCTGCGCGCATGGACAAACTCATTCTGGTCGGGGTCTCGGACGGATGCCTGGGGGCGCTGCGTTACGCCCGCGAAGGAAGGCGCAAGGCCGCGAGACACGTTCTTTTTTCGGCATATCCGCCCTTGGCCGTGGATCCCCAAGCCCTATTGGATGAGCCGGTGTATACCACCTCGCGCTGGGAAATATTCCAGGGCGGAAAAGATCGGCTTTTTCCCGCCGATCGAGTTTTCCCGCTGCTTCGGGAATGGGCGCGGGCCAATCCCAGGGTCAAACTCCACCTTTATCCCGAGGGCGAGCACGATTTCTCCTGGTACGCGGAACACGCGGCTCCGGAGATACGCCGGCTTTTCTAGCGGCGGCTTCCGCTTCCCTCTTCATCCCGGAGGCGGGCCATCCGCTTTTCGTCGCGCTTGGCGACCCTGGCCTTGAAGGCCACGTTCTTTCCCGACCGGTTCACGCCGACTTCCACCCAGGCTCCCGGCAATTGCAGAGCGACGTAGTTGAGCAGATCGCTGGGATCGCGGATGGGCCGATGATCGATGCGCGTGATCACGTCCCCGCGTTGGAGGCCCGCCCGATCCGCCGGGCTGCCGGGGACGATTCCGCCCACCAGGGCTCCCTTGTGATCCGGGATGCCCAGGGCGTCCGCGCGTTCAGGATTCAAGGGCTGGATGGAAACACCGAGCCAGCCGCGCGTTACCGCGCCCTCGCGGATGAGATCCGCGGAGATCTTGCGCGCCATTTCAATGGGAATGGCGAAGCCGATGCCCTGGTAGCCGCCGCTGCGGGAGAAGATGGCGGTGTTGATGCCCACCAATTCCCCGCGCAAGTTGAGCAGGGCTCCGCCGGAATTGCCCGGGTTGATGGCGGCGTCGGTTTGCAAGAAATTCTCGTAGCTGTTGATGCCGGTGTTGTGGCGCCCCTTGGCGGAAATGATGCCCGCGGTTACGGTTTGGGTGAGCCCGTAAGGGCTGCCCACGGCGATCACCCATTCGCCCACGCGCAATTTGTCGGAATCCCCCAGGCGCATCATCGCGAACGATCCCTTGGCGTCCTTGACGCGGATCACGGCCAGATCCGAGGGGGGGTCCGCGCCCAGAACGCGCGCGTCGAACTCCCGATCGTCGTACAACTGCACGCGCACGCGATCGGCGCCGTCAATCACGTGGTTGTTGGTGAGAATGGTGCCGTCGGAGTCGATGATCACCCCCGATCCCAGGCCCTCCTCGCGGCGCGGCTGGCCGTCCGGCTGGCCGAAGAAGAAATCGAAGGGGGAGTCCTCATCGAAAGACCCGTCCGCGACCCTTTTTTCGCTGCGGATGCTGACCACGGCGGGCAGGGCCGCTTCGGCGACGTCGGCGAAGATTTGCTGAAAGTCCCCGAATTTTCCGGAAGCCGGGACGCCGGGTGGGCCGGAGGAGGATGCGGGCGGATTTTCCAACTGGGCGGGAACCTGCCGTTTCCGGGTCCAGAATCCCTCGCCCTGACAGGCCGCGAAAAAGAGGATCGACAAGAAGACTAGGGTTGTTTTCACCTTCGTTTTCCGCGCGGGTTTAGGAAGCCTGGGGCTCGGGGGGCGTGGGAATGTTCGCCGAGCCGCCGGACACGCCGCCGGAAACAACGAACGAAAGCCAGCGCGCGCTTTCGGCGGGAGGCAAGGGCGTGACCTGCGAACGCGGCACCACGATCAGGAAACCGGAATAATTGTAGGACTGGGGAAGGTACACGGCCACGTGATCGGCGGCGCCCGGAAGCCCGGGTTCCTGCGAGGTGACGAAGCCTAGCATTTTGGCGCCGCCGGGGGCCAGGGAAACCAGCACAGGGACCCGGAAGCTTTTTTTTTCACCCACGAAGGCGCCGATGAGATCCTTGAGCGAGAAGTAAATCAACTTGACCAGGGGCAGCCGGTTGAGGAAGCTTTCCAAAAAGGCGATGAAGCGGGAGGCCACGATGTTGGAGCCCAGGGCTCCCACGGCGACGATGATGGCCAGGGTGAGGAAGAAGCCCAGCCCCCGCACGGAAATGTGGAGCAACCCGTCGATCCAGGTGAAGACGCCGTAAACCACCCAATAGGTGACGGCCAACGGCACGACAATCAATAGCCCCTTGAGGAAGCTTTTGATCAGCCATTGCACGGGCTTGTTCATGGGGCCACTTCGACCCCGGAAGCATGACCGATGGCCACGGTAATGCGGCCGGCATACCGGGTGAACAACCCGTGTCCCACCACGCCGGGAATGCCGTCCAGGGTGGGTTCCAGGCTGGCCACGTCCACGGATTTCGGAAAGCGCGCGTCCAGCACGAAATTTCCCTGATCCGTGATCACCGGACCGTCCTTCTCCGTGGCCATGCGCAGGCTGATCGAGGAAGCTCCCAAGGCCATGAGCTCGCGCCGCGCCAGATGGTAGGAGAAGGGCAAAACCTCCACGGGCACGGGAAAGCGCACGCCGAGCTTGTCCACGCACTTGACCGGCTCAATCAGCACCAAAAAGCGCGTCGCCAGGTGGCACAATATTTTCTCGCGCACCATGGCCGCGCCCCGGCCCTTGATCAGGCGTTTTTGGGGATCGACCTCGTCGGCGCCGTCGGCATAGAGATCCAGTTTATCCACCTGCTCCAGCGGCAGCAGCGGGAGACCCACCTCCTCGGCCAGCAGGGCGCTGGAAAATGAACTGGCGGCCGCGCGTATTTGAAGGCCCTCTTCCTTGACCCGTTTCGCCAGGGCACGGATGAAATACGCCGCGGTGGACCCGGTTCCCAGCCCCACCGTCATGCCGTTCGTCACTTGTTCCGCAGCCCAAAGTCCCGCGCGTTCCTTGCCGTCCACCACTGCCTCCCCTTTTCGGGGATTCAATGTAGCCTTTTGTAAAGCGCTTTTATGGGGCCAGAGGCGGCCCGAGCTAGGGACGGACGGGGCCGGAAGCTTCCCGCATTCGATAGAGGAAGCCTTTTGAAGGCGACAGCGTCGCCGGAACCATGGCTCGATTCTGGCCCGGCCGGACGAGGGTTTGATATTGTATGGAGCCTTCCGCCGTCACGATGGAAAGAAGCCGCGCGGAAGCCGATGCCGGAAAATTCATTGCCAAATGCTCTCCAGCTAAAGTAAAGCGGATGCCTTGACTTGACTTGCCAAAATCAACTATCGCCATAATATCACCGCAATCGCTACCAATTCCGCACGGCAGCAGCGTTATACCGCGCGTCGCCGTCTGTCCAAATGCCACGGATAGCGTGTCGGCATTGGTTTGGGAACCCCATGGGTAACTGTGCATTTGGCTTGTCTTTGGAATCGGAACATATAGGCGATACCGGCTTTGCGGCTGATCGGATGTTGTCGCGCCCGCGGCGATCAGGGTATCGAACCGATACACGCCGTTTACGTCCGTCAAGACGGAATCCAGGCGCAAAAATGCCACATCCGCCGTATCCTCTGTAACGCGCCTGCCTAAAATCACTTTCGTGTTTCCCGCAGGCCCCGACGTCGGAATAGTCCGGGTCACGGTTCCGGTAATGGAAGACCTAGCCGGCGTGAGGTTGACGTTGAGAGTCGCAGCGCCGGCGCCCACGGCAAAAACCGTATCGCATGTGGACCGACCCAAAGGACTCTTGTAACCCGTGGCCTTGAATTGAACGGTATAGGTTCCCGCCGCCAAAGTGCGTTGGTAATCTCCCTGCGAACCCGTCAGAACACTATCGACGCGGGTGGCTCCTTGGAGAAACACGACCTTGGCGCCGGCTATCGCGATACCGGAGCTATCGGTGCGATGAACCGAGCCCGAAAGGGCGCCGGCATGGCTCGACATGTAAAGCCCCAGCACCAACAAGCATGGCAGCATTCCAGTGAAATTCCCTTTGTGGGCGGGCAACCTTTGGTTGTCAAATGACAATACCATACCCATAAGATAATCCCCTGCGGCAAAAAGAAAAGGCGATTTTTAGTTCCATCGGCATCCCCAACCCCAGGACCGCTTTGAAGATGCCGTCTGTTTCGGAAAACATTCCCATTACCCCCATATTCCCCAATAGATTAGGGATTTTGCATAGGTTCGCTCAAGCGAATATTAAAAATGTCGCCCTAAAATCCCACAAAACAGACACTTACAACACTTATGCGAGGGCGCCCACCCCGGGGACGAAATTTCCTTCAGTTGTCTATTGACAACGGACTAAAAAGGCCTAATATAGCCCCATTGCCTCCCTACAAAGAGAGTTTTATGCGACCAGCTTCCCTCCTTCTCCTATCCTGTGGCCTTTCCTTTTCCGCGCCCCGGGATCTTCCGGCTCAATTCCCGGACAGCGCCGCTGTGCTTTCCCAGTTGCGGGGTAAAACCTTGCGGATTCTCCGGGAAGGGCTCAAAAACAAAAGCGTCCGGCGCGCGGAAATCGTGGATCTCGATTTCGGCAAAACATCCTCCCTTTCTTCAGTGAATGTCCGCCTCTTCACCGAGGGGAATTCGGCCTTCCGTGTTGTCGGGGTGGATACTTCGCTAATGTCGGGCGTGCGCGTCTTGAAACTCAAAAATTCGGCGGGACGCTTCGCCCTGTTCGCGGTGACCGAAAAAGGCGTTACTGGAAAAATTTACGCGGACATCTATAATCCGTATTCCTGCAAAATCGTTCCGGCGGAAGGGTCCAAGCACCTGTTGATGGAAATAGAACCCAGCCGTGAACCTATGGACAACCCTCATCAAACACCCTATCGAACACAATTGTCTCAGGGGGTTCGCTAATGGCACGAACGCAGCGACCTTCGTGCCTACTCTGGCTGACCCTGATTTTTCTTTTCGCCCCAACTTATTCACAAAACATCCTCAAAGTCGGTCTCGGTTACTCGCCGCAGGTGGATAGCATTTTCGTGGACGTGAAGGCAGAAATAGCATTGCAGATTAGCGGGGCAAACCTGGTTTTCGAGAACAGCGAAATCGACATACGCATGCAACTCGCCCGGCTTTTTCGATGCGACGTTCCCATTGATGCCGATCCTCCCCACTACGTATGCGAATGGGAAGATTTTTTCGAACTTGATACCGTTCGCGGCCCGCCCCCCACCCCACTCGATAACCCTTATTATGGGAGAAATTTTCGGCAGAAATATTCAGTGGATATGTTCGTCTTTTACACTCACGGCCCCAATTTTAGCCCGATTTTGGGGGGAACTTGCGGCGGCGTTGGTACATGGATTGAAGCGGGGGCATGCGCCGGTTACGACCCGGGAATGATTCTTGCCCATGAAGTCAGTCATCAGGTCGCGGACCACGATCGCCATTACGGACATGGCACCCCCTTCCCTCCAAATGGGGGTGGATTAGGCCGCTACCCCTTTGCCTATGGTTACTACAACAAGCCCACAACCCTGGACTCCGCGAAACGCTGGAGGGATGACATGTCCTATGAATGTCTTTCTTTTGGCGATAGGGAAAGAGATTCGCTATTAGGAACGCCTTGGTGGCCTTGTCCCGCACCTCACCCGGTGGTTCCGTACATGTCGAATCCTAACGTCTATTACCCGCCTACCGGGGAGCCGATGGGCACTGATTCCGAAAACGTGGCCCGGGCTCTTAATATCTACAAGGACACCTTGACCTCACGGGGGACGGAATCCGGGTATTTGCTTCTACAAGACACCTTGTTCGCCAAGGAAATCGGCAATCCCGAAGCCATCGACTCCATGACCGTGACGAATTTTCTCGTCAAGGATACCGGGGAATTGAACATCCGGGCGGGACATTCCGTGACCTTCCAAAATTTCGAACTCCGCGATTTGGGAAGCATGTCCGTATTCATCGGAGAGGACGCGGGGCCCCTTCCGAAGACCGCGCGCCAACGCCCGATTCGGGACGGCAAGAAACCCGTTGAGGGGCTCTCCGCCCGGCCGCCTCAAATCGTCCGGGCCGGGAACGAGTTTTACCTCCTGAACGCGGAACCGGCGGAAAGCCTGCGCTTGGAAGCCTTCGACATCCAAGGCCGACGGCTGTTTGCCCGCTCCTTGAACCATCTGGGCGGCAATACCCGCTATCATCTCCCTATTTCCGGCGGGCTTCCCGGCGGACTGCTGATGTTCCGCATGGAAAACGAACGCGGCGTGTTTTGGAGCAAGGCCGGACCCAGGTAGGCGCTAGCCTCCCGCGTGCTCGGGCCGCAGCAAGTCCAGGGCCGTTTTCACTGGGGTGAACAGCGACAAGGGAATTTCCACGCATGCCGTTTCCCAACGGGCCATGGCGCCGTTCCAAAGTCCCGGCCATTCCAGCCCCGTAAGCTTGCGGCCCTCATGGGTTTTGCGCGCGATAAAACAAGCTTCCGGATCGGAGAAATCCGCGAGGCGGTAGCGACGGCCGCCGGCATCGCGCAAGGCGCAAACCATGTCCACGGGGTTGAAATGCGTGGCGGCCCGGAAAACCTCCGCTTGGGCCGGATCCGACGCGTTGACCTCGGAGGATTCCACGATGCGGATTTCCTCGCGGCCGCCTGCGGAAACCCAGAAGGGACCGCCGCCCGGCTCGCCGGTATTGGGCACCATGCCGCATACGCGCAACGGGCGATCCGAGGATTTCCTCTCGCGGGCGCTGCGGATTAATTTTCCGGCCAGGGCCTGGTGCGTGCGTCTCCCCTTGGCGCGATGCGGCTCCACCGCGATGTTGTCCACGTTGCGAATCCAGGCGAACTCCGCGCCGCAGGCTTCCAAATTGGGCAGCAACGCCCCATGTCCGCCCGGACGGAGCAGGAGGTTGCCCGCCGCGTCCCGGAAAGGCCGGCCGTTTTCATCCAGCGCCAGGGTTTGGGTGGAAGCCGATTGCAGGGAATGGGTGACCTCGGCCCGAATTCCCTCCCCGCGCAAAAGCCGCAGGGTGTCCTCCACGTGGGCCCGGAAACGAACCTCGTGCTCCGGAGCGATGGTGAAGTGCAAACGCACCTCGACGGCCGATCCCGCCAAGGCTGCGGCCTCGCGGATATGTTCTTCCACAGGCGTCACCACGCGCGAGCCGTAGCAATGGAATGGGGCCAGGGCCTTCGCCAAACCCGCCAGCTCGGACTCCCCTTCCAAGAGGGCGGCCAGCGCCGGACTGGAGTGGCGGTGGCCGCGGGCTTTCTCCAGGGAATCCGCCATGCGGGAAGCCGCTCCCGAGGCGGGTATGAAATGGATCAGACGCCCGTCGGCGCAAGCCTTCTGGAATTCCTCTTCCAGTTCGGAAGTATCCTCGGGCAGGGAATCGATGCCGTCTCCCAAGGTGCAGGGACGTTGTAGGCAGGGAGACTTCACGCCTTCCCGCAAGCGGCGGATTTGAAGCCGGGCGGCTTCAGGGGAAATACCGGCGGCCTCCAACCGTTCCAAATCGGCGGCGGTGAATTCCGGCGAAGAGCCTTGCTCGGATATCACCCGACTAAAATACCGGGACGCGGAGGCTGCGGGCGAACCCCACACCCTTGAGCTTGAGGAAATACACTCCAGTGGGAACGCGGGCTCCCGCAGCGCCCGTCAAATCCCAATGAAAATCGGCTCCCCGCACCGGAAGCGACCGCAGCAGCTTGCCGGAGGCGCTCCAAACCTCGACCTGCTGGAAAAGCCCCATGTCCGTCACGGTCAGGCCGCGGGCGTCCAGGGAAAAGCGGATGGAGGGCAGGGATTGCGCGGATCGGACGCCGGTGGTGAAGACGGCGCCCGTGGAATCCACCGGCACGTAATCGTAGCTGCTGATGCGGAAGCGGATGGAATCCGGGACGGAAGCCGGGGCGGTCCAGGCGTAACTGCCGGTATTGGGGGTGGAATCGGTGATCGTCTGCAGGGCGCCGGTCGCCCCAATCCGGTACTGCAACCTGACCTTGGGAATGGTGCCGATGCTGCCCCAGGTTAGGGTCACCGGAGAGCTTCCGGCAGGCTTGATGGCCTGCCGGTTGGTCAGCACCAATCGGTGCAGGAAATTCTCGTTCATGGGCGTGGAAGCGGGGAATTCCATCACTTCCCAGCGGCGATGGTTGATCAAGGCGCCTTCTCCCTCCACGGCCAAGGCGCCGTGGTTATAGGGGCCGTTCGGGGTGAAGTTGGAGGCGGAATTTGAACCGCTAGCAGTGGATCCCGTCGGGCGGGTCGAATCGTTGAAAATGCGGATGTTCCAGATCTTCAGGACCAGCGTGTCATTGACGATATGCCAAGCCGTGTCCGAACCCCGCTGAACGAGTTCGATCCTCATCCACCTGGACGCGCCGTTGGCGGAGGCGGGAAGAATGGGGCTGGGCAAATAAGAACGCCGGGTGCATCCGATCTCACAAATCGTGACATTCGTGCCCGTGGGGCTATACGTGCTTCCGGAAGCCCGCGTATTGGCCGTGACCTGCTGGATGGAATAAACCGCGCCGGGCTCGGATTGCTGCATTTGAAACTCGAAACCGCGCGGCCAATTGTTCTGCATGCGGTTCACGGTTTCGTCCACGCCATAGAGCAAGCCCGCGTTGAAGCTGGTGGTGGCTCCGTCGAATTTGTATTCCAAGCGCGTGCGGTAATGGCTGTAGGTGGTCTTATCGGTGCCGACCTCGCCGCGCTTGGTGGTGGTCTTGACACGCAGGCAGGCGCTGTCCGTTCCCGGATAAATAATGCCGAAGGCGCTGGTATCCACGGGATGAACCACGGGAGCGGCGTACAAGCGGGAATAAAAGCCGGTAAAATCCACGCCGTTGAAGAGGCGCACCCAGCCGGAATCGGCCTTGGTGAAGGTTTGCGCTCCCGCCCCAACGGCGATGGCGCCGACCCAGAGCGCCGCTTTGAAAATGCTTTCGGACAGCTTGGAATTCATGCTCCTACCCCTTTGTGGTAACACCCAATATATAGCGGCAATGCGGGTTTCCCCGGCCGTTTTTAGCGGCCCGAGCGCATCAGGGATTTCAGCGAGAACTGCAACTTGACGTCGTTCTGCTTTTTCTGGCCCTCGCTGTTGAATTTCTTGACCAGCTGATCCACGGTGGCATGGGGTTTCTTGGGCTTGCCTTGGGGCTTGTGGCCTTTCCCGTCCTTCGCCTTCCCGCCGGGGGCCGGGGGCTTGGCCGCGGCCTCTTTTTTCATGGAAAGGGAAATGCGCTTCTGATCCATGTCCACGCCCAGCACGCGCACCCGCACCACTTGGCCCGGCGCCACCACCTGCTTGGGATCGGAAACGAATTTGTCGCTGAGCTCGGAAACGTGCACCAAGCCGTCCTGATGGACGCCGATGTCCACGAAGGCCCCGAAATTGGTGACGTTGGTGACCACGCCTTCCAGCCACATGCCCTCCTGCAGGTCCTTCAGGTCGCGCAGTTTGGCGTTGAAGCGGGCGTAGACGAATTCGGAGCGGGGATCGCGGGCGGGTTTTTCCAATTCCGCGGCGATGTCCAGCAGGGTGGGAAGGCCCACGGGGCCTTCCGCGTATTTTTTCAGGTCGATTTTGCGCACGGCCTCGGTGTTGCCGATGATCTCGGCCAAGGGGGCGCCCGCTTCGTCGCACATGCGCTTGACCAGTTCATAGCGCTCGGGATGGACGGCCGACGCGTCCAGCGGATTTTCCGAATCGCGCACGCGCAAAAAGCCCGCGGCCTGCTCGAAGGCCTTGGGGCCGAAATGCGGCACCTTGACCAGCGAGGCGCGCGAGGGGAAGGGCCCATTCTGGTTGCGATAGTCCACGATGTTCTTGGCCAGCGCTTTGTTGACGCCGGAGATGTAGCCCAGCAGCGCTTCGGAGGCCTGGTTCACGTCCACGCCCACCCGGTTCACGCAGGACTCGACCACCTGCTCCAGCTTGCGTTTGAGTTCATTCTGGCTGACGTCGTGCTGGTACTGGCCCACGCCGATGGACTTGGGCTCGATCTTGACCAACTCCGCCAGCGGATCCTGGATGCGCCGGGCGATGGACACGGCGCTGCGGATGGTGGCGTCGAGGTCCGGAAACTCCTTGAGGGCCAGGGGCGACACCGAATACACCGAGGCCCCGGCCTCGGAAACCACCACCTTGATGGGCGGCTTTTCCAGTTGCTTCATGGCCTCGGAGATGAACTCGTCCACCTCGCGCGAGGCCGTGCCGTTGCCGATGGCCACGATGTCCACCCCGAAGCTCTCCATCATGGCCAGCAGGATGGTGGTGGAAGCCTCGGTTTGCTTCTGCGGCGGCATGGGATAGATGGTGCGATGCTCCAGCAGCTTGCCGGTGGAGTCCACCACCGCCAGCTTGACGCCCGTGCGGAAGCCCGGGTCCACGCCCATCACAGTCTTGGCGCCGGCGGGGGGAGCCAGCAATACATCGGAAAGGTTCTTCTGGAAGACGGTGAAGGCCTCGGCCTCGGCCTTTTCCTTGAGGTGCAGGCGCACTTCGGTTTCCAGGGCGGGCTTGAGCAGGCGTTCGTAGGCGTCCTTGGCCATGCGCTCCAGATCGGGCTTGAAGGGCGAGGAGGAGCGGATCACCCGCTGCTGAAGGAGCGCGAGAATTTTTTCGTCCTCGAGCTGGAGCTCGGTGCGCAGCACCTCCTCCTTTTCGCCGCGCCGCATGGCCAGGATGCGGTGGGAAGGAAGCTGCTTCACCTTTTCGCGGAAGCTGTAATAGGTCTCGAACTTCGAGCGCTTGCCTTCCCATTCCTTGCGGGCTTGGGCGGTGAGCAGTCCCTGCTTGAGCGCGATGTCGCGCAACTGGGCGCGGACCTCGGGGTTCTCCGAAAGCTCCTCGGCCAGGATGTCGAGAGCGCCCTGAAGCGCGGCCGACGCGTCGGCCACGTTTTTTTGCGGGTTGACGAAGGGCGCGGCGATTTGCTCCGGCGTTTTCTCGCCTTGCGGCTCCTGCGCCTCCAGGATGCGGGCCAGGGGCTCCAACCCGGCTTCCTTGGCCGCCATGGCGCGCGTGCGGCGCTTGGGCTTGTAAGGCAGGTAGAGATCTTCCAGCTCCGCGCGGGAAATTGTTTCCTCGATTTTTTTCCGCAGCTCCGGAGTGAGCTTGCCTTGAGCCTCGATGGTTCCGATAACGGTTTGCTTGCGCTCCTCGAGCTCCTTGAAATAGGCGTAGCGCTCTTCCAGCAATCGGATCTGGGTTTCGTCCAGGGAGCCGGTGGCTTCCTTGCGATAACGCGTTATGAAGGGAACGGTGGAACCCTGATCAAAAAGCGTCAGGGTATTGCGAACCTGCTCGGGCTGGAGCTTGGTTTCGGCGGCAAGGGTTTCGATAATATTCACTGGAAAACTCCGGAAAACGCCCCTTGAACCCACAGGGGCCGGTAGGGAGGGTAAAAGTTAGCACCGGGATACGTTCTTTGCGTGAAAAAAGGCCATGCCATGACGTTTCCGTGACAAAACCCTCGAGCCGGCGGCCTATTATTGAAATCGAAGAAACTCAACAAAGGAACCCGCCATGACGCATCAATCGATGGAAGCCTGGGAAGGAGCCTCGCTCTACTACCAGTATATCAAGGACATCAGCCGGTACCCCTTATTGACCCGCAAGGAAGAGGTGGAGTTGCTGAAACGGGTCAAGGACGGGGACCAGCGGGCCATGAACAAGCTGGTTTGCTCCAATCTGAAGTTCGTCATCAACGTGGCCTTCATGTACAAAAACCAGGGATTCTCCCTGCCCGAGCTCATCAACGAGGGCAATATCGGGTTGATTGAGGCGGCCAAGCGCTTCGACATCAACCGCGACCTGAAGTTCATTTCCTATGCCGTATGGTGGATCCGCCAGGCCATTACCCGGGCTATTGCCGAAAGGGCTCGTCTGGTCCGCATCAGCGCCGAAAAAGAGCTGATTTTGCGCCGTTTCTCCAAGCACAACGTCCCGCTCCGCCAAACCTTGGGCGGCGGCCTTCAACCGGATACCGAGGCTTTGGGCAAAAAGCTGGGTTATAGCGGCAAACAGGTCGAAAAAATCCTGGAAATGGGCCTTCGCCACTCTTCTCTGGACGAACCCCTGGGCAACGAGGAGGGGTCCTCCATATTGGATATCGTGGAAGACACCCAGGCCGAATCCCCGGATGCGGGGATTCAGGATGATTCCCGCCGCCGCTATGTGTCCGACCTCCTCCACCGCCTCCCGGACCAGGAAAAGACGGTTTTAAGCATGTATTTCGGAATCGGTTACCACGAACCCCTCAATTTGGAAGAAATTGGGGAAATTATCGGCCTTTCCAAGGAAAGGGTTCGTCAAATAAAGGAAAAAGGTTTGGCGACCCTGAGAAGTTTGGAAGAAACTCGTGAACTGGCCTTGGCCGGTTAGAGATAGATTAAACAATACCCAAACCCGGAGATTCTCCGAGATACCTCTCTCCCCCTCTCCATCCCCGGGTTTTCCGAGGCTCCCCACCGGGAGCCTCGGTTTTTTTTGTCCGCCTTTTTAGGCCGGTTTATTCGATGAGGCGAGAATCGGCGGAAGCGGCGGATTGTCCGCGCAGCACGCTATTGCCCTCGAAGAGCTGCGTGCGATCCACGGCGGCGGGGTTGAGCCAATCTTCTTCCCGCATTTGTCCGCTCTGACCGTAGGCCGAGAGCGCGTTGCGGTAGCACATCAAGTCGATGTCGGCCGCGGAGATGCCGTGTTCCTGCATCAGCTGCGCGGTCTTGGGCACGGCCAGGGTGTCGCTCATGCCCCAGTCGGCGCTGCTGTCCACGATGACGCGCGTGGAGCCGTACTTCTTCGCGATCTCGACCATGCGCATGTTGCCCATCTTGGTCTTGGGATAGATGGTGAAGGCGCACCAGAAGCCCCGGTCCAGGACTTCCTTGCAGGTTTCCTCGTTGTTGTGATCCACCACCACCTTGGAGGGCGGCAATCCATGCTCCTCGCAAATGTCCATGCTCAGGGTGGTGCCGCGCTTCTTGTCGCGGTGCGGGGTGTGGATCATCACCGGCATGTCCAGTTCCTTGGCCAACTCCAGCTGGGCGCGAAAGGCCTTTTCCTCGGCTTGGGTGATTTCGTCGAAGCCGATTTCCCCCACCGCCACCACGCCTTCCTTGCCCATGAAGCGGGGAAGCATTTCCAGCACCTGCTCGGCCAGGGGCTCGTTGTTGGCTTCCTTGGAATTGAGGCCCATGGTGCAATAATGACGGATGCCGAATTGCGAAGCCCGGAAGCGCTCCCAGCCCAGCAGGGTCGAGAAATAGTCCAGGAACGTGCCGGGAGTGGTGCGCGGCTGGCCCACCCAGAAGGCCGGTTCGATCACGGCCACGATCCCGGCCTCGCGCATGGCTTGGTAATCATCGGTGGTGCGCGAAAACATGTGGATGTGGGGATCGATGTACAACGGCTGTTTCGGCTCAGGCATGTGCGTTCTCCGGTTTCAGGTTTCCGTTTTCGTCGGCGAAGGGGGCGATGCAACGCCAGGCCTCCGGGGACAAGGGGCGATGGGCCGCCTTGCGTTCGCGGGCCAGATCCAGCAGGATGCGGCTCAACTCCCGGTTGGCGCGGGCATCCAGCCCGTAAATTTCCGCCAGCGGGAGATCCACGAAAAGGCACTTGACCACCATCTGGTTCCAAGCGATGTCGTCGCAATGCCGGGCGGGATAGGGGTTGCGCTGGGATATGGCCGCGAACACGTCGCGCATGTTGCTGCGGATGGCCTCGCGCGCGACAGGCAGCAGCGAAGAGGCGTCGGGAAGCAGGAACAGGGCGCGCGCCAGGGCCACGTGTTCCCCCAGGTCAGCGGTTTGGTGCAGGGACAAGGCGGTGGAAACGGCTTGAGGCCCGGAAGGAAGGCTCAGCAGCAGGGCCGCGCGCGCGGCCTGATCGCGGGTCCAATCGGTGAGATCCCATCCCGGATGGAAGGCGCGGGCCTCGGATTGCTCCCCCTCGGAAGGCGCCAGGAGCCCGTGCCCCGCATGGCGCAGGGCCTGGCTGAAGGCCATATGGAAAATTTTTTCCGGCGCCCCGGCCGCGAGTTGATCGCAGCGATCCCGCAACCAGGAAACGGCGGAAGGATCCAGTCTGCCTTGCAGCCAACGCAGCAGCGCTTCACGGGGATTCATCCCCGGAAATATAAGTGAGCGGAAAGCCGGGGAGCTTTTACCAGCGGAAGCCGACGGCGTCCAACTGGGCGATTTGGGCCTTGTCCAGTTTGCCGATTTGGCGCTTGTGCCGCTGGGTGCTGCACCAGGCGATGAGGCGGCGGTCCTTGAGGGCCTTGGCCTCCAGCACCGGCCACTTCTTGGGATTCTGGCGCTTGTAGTCCTTGAGCAGTTCGAAGAAGCGGTTCCAGCTGACCTGTTTCACGCTCCATTGGAAGCCGATTTTTTCCAGCTTGGCGGAGCGATCGGGCAGCAGCTTGCCGGCCTTATGGGCGCAGCGCTGCAGATGGGCCCACAATCCCAGGCGGTTTCCGGCCGGGAACTCCTCGCGCGCCTTGGGCCAGCGGTTGGGGTGCTTGGCGCGGTACTGCTTGAGGGTGTTGTAATGGGTTTCCCAGCTGTCGGGCAGTTCGAAGGGAAAGTGGATTTTCTCGAGGGCGGCGCGGCGGCGCTTGGAAAGCTTCTGGGAGGCGAAGGCTTGGCGTTGGCGCCATACCCAAAGCCCGAGGCGGTTCCCCTTGGGAAATTCCTGGCGGGCATACGGCCATTCCTCGGGGCTCTTCTTCCGGAATTCCAGCAGGTAACGGTACTGATCGTCCCAATGCATGGCGCGAGCGTCGGGCTTGTCCCAATGGAAGCCGGCATCGCGCAGGGCCTTGACCCGCTCCGCGTCGAGCAGCCCTCGATCGCGCAGATCCCGCTGGCGGTTCGCCCATTGCCCCAGGCGGTTGTCGCGGGGAAATTCCTCCGAGGCCTTGGGCCAGCGCCCGTTGCGTTCCCGGAACTTGGTCAGATGGGAAAGCTGCTTTTCCCATTGCTTGTCCCAGCGGGTGAAAGCGGATTCCGAACGCGTACTCTTCTGCCTCATATCTTCCTTTGCCGATGCGCGCGCCCAATGGGCTTCTTGTTTTCGAGTAGGCTAAAATAGCATTTTGCTCTTTAAAATGTCCAGAGCAACCCGCTTTCGGCATTTTACTTTTTTTGGTATTGAGCATAACACCATGCCCTTTCTATCAACTCCGTTACATTCCATAAAAAACAACCTTGAGGAAGCGCCGAAAAAGAAGACGGCGGCCCCCCGTTAGGGAGACCGCCGCATGGAAGTTAGGCCGTCAGAGTCATCGCGCAACGGCACTAACCGAGGCTTTTGGAGCATAAAGGCCCGCATTCCTAAGACGATTATCACCCGGGGAAAGGGACGGCTTCAGGACTCTTTTTTTTGTAACAGAAATGCAACCAAAAATCTAAAAGCCCCAGCTACCTTCTTAGAATTCTCATAAAGGCGTCGCGCCGAAACGATTTTTTCAGCTACCTAAATTGGTTTTCATGAACATACGCGTCATCGATGTGGGCAGCAATTCGGTCAAGGCTTCCCTGTATTCCGTGGAGGAAGGCCGCCATCGCCTGGTGGACAAGGACAAGCTGGATTACGCGTTGGGCGACGCGGTTTTTTCCGACGGCTCGATTCCGGAGGCGGGCGTGGAAAAGGTGGCGGGATTCGTGCAGCGTTCCCTGATGGAGCCGGGCGAGAAAAAACCCCACTTCACCTTCATCCTCGCCACTTCCGCGGTGCGCTCGGCCAAGAACCGCGAGGCCTTCGTGCGCAAGGTGGAGGAAAAAACCGGCTGGCAGGTGCGCGTGCTCACCGGCGCCGAGGAGAGCTACCTCATCCATGCCGGCATCGTGAGCGACACGGGCGCCGAGGGCGTGGTCAAGACCATCGACATCGGGGGCGGCAGCGCCGAGGTTTCCTGGAGCCGCAACCACCAATACCTTTTCGGCCGCAGCTATGAGCTGGGAGCCATACGCCTGACGCGGCGCTTCCTGAACGGCAAATCTTTCACGCGCGAGGCCTTCCAGCGCATCTACGATCACGCCTGGGAGGAGTTTCGCACGCGCTCACCCGCCGAGGCCCCCACGGCGGACCGCGCCATCGCCAGCTCCGGGAACATCCGCGCCATCGTGAAGATGGTGAAGGAGGTACGCAGCGACGCGTTTTCCAAGCAAATTCCGGAGCTCACGGCCGGGGCGCTGGAGGATGTCGTCGAAATTTCCCTGGGCCGGACCCCGCAGCAGCTGGTGTCCCTCTTCGACCTGAACGTGGAACGTGCCCGCATCATCATGCCAGCGGTTTCGGTGCTGCTGGCCGGCCTGCGCTATTTCGGCATCGGGCGCCTGGAGTTCACGGACGCGGGCCTGCGCGAGGGAGCGGTTTTCTTCTGGAGCCGCCACGGACACCTGAACCTGCCCCTGAAGGAAGCGGAATGATCCAGAAAGTCTCGGGCGCCCCGCCCCTGTATGAGGGCAACGGGATCTTCATCGACCGCGAGCTTTCCTGGTTGGCCTTCAACCGCCGCGTGCTGGAACAAGCCCAGGATCCCTCGGTGCCACTGCTGGAACGCGCGAAATTCCTCGGCATCGTGGCGGGCAACCTGGACGAGTTTTTCGAGGTTCGCGTGGCGGCCTTGCTGCAGCGCGCCGAGTCGGGCGTGGTGACGGACGGCATCGCCCAGTTGGACATTCAGGAAAAATTGCGGCGCGTGCTGGCCGAGTGCCAGGAAATGGTGCGGCGGCAGTATCGCTGCTGGGAGGAAGTGCAGACGCTTCTGCGCGGCGAGGGCGTCGCCATCAAGAAAATGGCGGAACTGAACGCCGAGGAGGCGGCCTTCCTGGAACTCTTCTTCCGGCGCGAGGTCTACCACCTTCTGACCCCCATCACGGTGGATCCGGCGCATCCCTTTCCCCGCGTCCTCAACAAGGCCTTGTGCCTGGCGCTGCTGCTGCGGGGTCCCAGCCGGGGCCGCGACAGCCTGGGAGTGCTCACCATTCCGCGCGGGCTGCCGCGCGTGGTGGCACTGCCGCCCGGCGAGTCCGGGCGCGGCTACGTGTTCATCTCGGACGTGGTCCAGCATTACGCCGGCGAGTTGTTCAAGGGGTACCCCATCCGGGCCTGCGCGCCCTTCCGCGCCACGCGCAACTCCAACCTGTATCTCGACGAATCGGAGAGCGGGGACGAGGATGAGGGCGGCAACCTGCTGCAGGCGGTGGAGGCGGAGGTGCACAACCGCCGCAAGGGCGACGTGGTGCGCCTGGAAATCGACGAGCACGCCAGCGCCAAGCTGGTGGATTTGCTGGCCCGCAACCTCGACGTAGAGCCGGCCTTCGTTTTCCGCACCGGAAATCCCGTCAATCTCAACCGGCTGATGGCGCTGTACGGCCTGATCACCCAACCCCGCCTCAAATTCCCGCCCTACCTCCCGGTGGTTCCGCCGGGATTCGAGGAGCCCGAGGAAATCTTCGCGCGCCTGCGCGCCCGCGACGTGCTGCTGCACCATCCCTTCGAAAGCTTCGATCCGGTGGTGCATTTCATCGAAACCGCGGCCCGCGATCCGCGCGTGCTGGCCATCAAGACCACCTTGTACCGCACCAGCGCCGACAGCCCCATCATGTACACCCTGATGGAGGCGGCGGAGCGCGGCAAGGAAGTGGTGGTGGTGGTGGAGCTCAAGGCGCGCTTCGACGAGCAAAGCAATATCCACTGGGCCCGCCAGTTGGAGGAGCGGGGCGGGACGGTGGTTTACGGCCTGGTGGGCCTGAAAACCCATTGCAAGCTTTCCCTGGTGATCCGCCGGGAGGAGGCGGGTTTCCGGCGCTACGCGCACACCGGTACGGGGAACTACAATCCCGACACCGCGCGGCTTTACACCGACCTGTCCCTGCTGACCAGCGACCGCGCCCTCACGGAAGGCATTTCCGAGGTCTTCAATTTCCTCACCGCCAACGCCAAGGACCCGGATTTCCGCGGCTTGATGGTGTCGCCCGTTTCCTTTCTCGCGGACACCCTGGCCGCCATCCGGCGCGAGGAGGAAAACGCGCGCCAGGGGCTTCCCGCCGGCATCTTCGCCAAGCTGAACGCGCTGATGGATACGGAAGTGATTGAGGCGCTGTACCGGGCCTCGTCGGCCGGCGTGCCGGTGCGCCTCATCGTGCGGGGCATTTGCGCGCTGCGGCCCGGCGCGCCCGGGCTGTCCGAGAACATCCGGGTGAAGAGCGTCGTGGGCCGCTATCTGGAGCACAGCCGGATCTTCTGCTTCCGCAACGGCGGGCAGGAGGAGGTTTACGTGGGCAGCGGCGACTGGATGGCGCGCAACCTGCGCGAGCGGGTGGAAGTGCTGGCTCCGGTGCGCGATCCACAGCTGCGCCTCCGCTTGTTGAACCTGCTGTCGGCGTATTGGTGCGAGGACGCCTGCACCTATTGGATGGGACATGACGGCGGTTACGCCAAGGTTCCGCTTCCCGAAGGCCGTTCTCCCTGGAACGCCCAGACCTGGAGCATGAGCGAGGCCTCCGGCGCGCCGGATTTGCGGGAGCCCCCCGCCTTGTGGGAATAGGGCCGACAGGCGCCTAGGCCGCAGGACCGGTCGATAGGCGGCGCTTTTTAGCGGTTTCCCGCCGCGCCTCCATGACTTTCCACCCGCCCAAAGCCAGCGGATACATGAGCAGGGCGGCGCCCAGCGCGGAAACCAAACTTCCCGCCAGCAGCGGCTTGCCGTAGACCAGCAGGTATTTGGCCGGGCCGCCCGAGGGAAGGGTCGCTTCCGCCAACGCGTTGGGCAACAGCCATTGACCCAGCTTCACCTGAGCCCAGAACACGCCCCCCAAGGTGAAAGGATTGTTGATGAAGGTCACGAGCACGGCGATCATGAGATTGGCGCGCAGCGCGTAACCCAGCAGGATGGACAGCGGAACATGGACCCCGAACAGCGGCGTCAAGGCCACGAAGACCCCGATGGCGGCGCCCCGCGCGATGGATTTTTTTTCCGGGACCCAAAGATGCGGGTCGAAGAGGCGAGCCCCCAGCATGCGATGAAGCAGAGAACCGCGCAGGCGGCGCGGCCGGGGCCGCACGCGCAGCAGATAAGACAGGGGTTTCCTCCACCAGGGACGCGAGGGTTTCACCCCCATAAAATGGCTTCATTCGCCACAAAAGTCATGGTCTCATTCAAAATGAAACCCTTTTGCAAAATGCACCGCCCGGAAACGCGGAGAAAAGGCCAAATTGCGGGCGAAGGCGGTAAATAATATCTTCCCTCCTCAAAGGAGTTCGCCATGTTACGCCGCATTTTGCTTTTCGTCCTGACCAATATTCTGGTCGTCGTCACCATCAGCATCGTCGTGGGAATATTGAGCCGGGTGCTGGGCATCAATCTTTACGGGAGCACTTACGGATCCCTGTTCCTCCTGTGCCTGGTTTGGGGCATGGGAGGCGCCTTCATTTCCCTGGCGCTGTCCCGCGTCATGGCCAAATGGATGATGCGCGTGAAGGTGATTGATCCCGCCGACGCCGGCGAGTTCCGGGATTTGGTGGGCATGGTGCACGCCCTGGCGCGCAAGGCGGGCCTTCCCGCCATGCCCGAGGTGGGAGTGTACGACAGCCCCGAGGTGAACGCCTTCGCCACGGGCCCGTCCAAGCGCCGGTCGCTGGTGGCGGTATCCACGGGCCTGTTGCAACGCATGGATCGCGATCAAATGGAGGGCGTGCTGGCCCATGAGATCACCCACGTCGCCAACGGCGACATGGTGACCATGACCCTGGTGCAGGGCGTGATCAATGCCTTCGTGATGTTCTTCGCCCGCATCATCGCCTTCGCCATCAGCTCAGCCATGCGCGGCCGGGACGATCGCGATTCCATGGGCTCGTTCTGGATGAACTACATGCTCATCAGCGTGCTGGAAGTCGCGTTCGGGCTGCTGGGCTTCATCGTGGTGGCCAAGTTCTCCCGCTGGCGCGAGTTCCGCGCCGATCGCGGCGGCGCCCAATACGCGGGCCGCGACAAGATGATCTCCGCCCTGCGCGGGCTGCAGGCCCATTACGGCCGGACGCCGGAGGACAAGAAGGAAGGCGGCCCGGCGCTGGCCACCCTCAAGATTTCCGGCAAGCAGGGCGGCTTCCTTTCGCTGATGTCCACCCACCCGCCGCTGGAGCTGCGCATCGCCCGCCTGGAAGCGGCGTAAACGCCGCTCCATGCTCAACACCCGCCACTTCCAGCATCGCTACCTTCCCGCCGAAAACCCCGGCGAGCGCGAGAAAGTCCTGGTCGTGCTGCACGGCCTGGGGGATTCCCTGCGCGGATATTCCTTCCTGCCCGAGGCGCTGGGGATCCGCGAGTTCTCCTATTTATTGCTGAACGCGCCCGATCCCTACTACGGCGGTTACAGTTGGTTCGATTACCTGGGCGACTTCCGGCCCGGCGTGTTGCGCAGCCGGGATTTGCTGCTGAAGCTGTTGGAGGAGTTGAAGGCGCAGGGCCTGGCGGCGTCGGACATTTTCCTCTTCGGCTTCAGCCAGGGATGCCTGATGGTCACGGACCTGGGCCTGCGCTGCGCGGAGGTGCTGGGCGGAATCTGCGGGGTTTCCGGATACGTGGCCTTCATGGAGGAATATCCGGGAAATTTCTCGCCGGTCGCGAAGGAACAGCGCTTCCTCATCACGCATGGCCGGCAGGATCCGGTGGTGCGCTACGAGCCCTCGTCCTACCAATTCCAGCGGCTGCGGGGCATGGGCGTCGACATCGACTACCGGACCTACGACAAGGACCACACGATGCTGCAGCAGGAGTTGAACGATATTTCCGCCTGGTTCCGGGGCCGGTTGACGGCAACGTGACGCCCGTCACCACCGCGCGCGGAAGCCCGTGTTTTCCTTGTCATTATTTCAAGTAAGTTTCTGGCGCACTCGCTCCGGGGGACATGCCGTGGGGAAAATCGCGCCCGCTTTTTGCTCGCTGACCGCAACCCTTTTCCTGTCCTGCCTCAACACGGACGGCATCGCCGAACATTGCGGCGGCAAGGATCTGGATCAGCTGAAGTCCCAGAACTCCATCAGCCAGGAATGCAAGGACGCCATCAACGACCTGCTTCCCTCGCCCGAAAACAACCTGTCCGGCGCCTTCCTTTCGCTGGGCTCGGGAACGTTCAGCCAAAAAACCGTGCTGTTCCTGGGCGCGACGGACAGCGGCGGCTCCCCGCTTTCCCTGACCCGATCCTCGCAAGTCAAGGTGACCGCCTCCACCGCCAAGGGAGACTCGGTGCTGGACACGGCGCGCTACACGATGAAGAAATTCAAGAGCGTGGCGGGCGCCGGCATTTCGCTTTCGTCCATTATCGATTACAGCGCCAGCATGAGCGATCAGGACATCGCGGACGCCGCCGAGATCTATTCCGACTTTTACGGCGTTTTGAAGGCGACCCCGGTCCCGTTCGAAAGCAACGTGTTCTTCTTCTCGGACAGCGTCAAGAAAATAGGCGACTTCAGCTCCCTGGCCGACACCCTGCAAAAGCGCGTGCAGCCGAGCGCGTCCTTCACCCGGCAGAGCACGGCGCTGTACGACGCCATTGGTAAGGGCCTGGAATCCCTGGCCGCGCGCAACAGCCCCATCAAGCTGCTGATTGTGGCCACGGACGGATTGGAGAACTCCAGCCAGAAATACCTGACCCGGGACACGCTCTACTCGCTGGCGAAGGCCCGGCATGTTCGCGTGGTGGTCCTGGGATCCTTGTTTTCCGACCTTTCGTTCCTGAAGGGCATGGCGTCCCAAACCGGCGGCCTGTACGTTTACAGCAAGACCGTGTTGCGCCTGAAGGCCGAATTCCTGAAAACGGCGGACGCGCTGGCCAACGCCACCGCGATCCAACTGAACGGTTTTCCCGCGGGAACGACCTCGATTAAGGTGGAATACGGCGGGAAGAGCGCTTCCTTCGCCTTATAAGTCCAAATTGCGCGCCACCAATTCCTTCAGCTCCGCGTATTCGGTGAGGCTGGGGAACTGGGGGAATTCCCGGATGATGGATTCGGGCGCGCGGAACAGGGCTCCGGCGTCCGCGGCCAGAAGCATGTGGGTGTCGTTGTAGGAGTCCCCCGCCGCGACCACGCGGTAATTCAGGGAGCGCAGAGCCTCGACCGCCTTCCGCTTCTGGTTTTCCTGGCGCAGGGTGTAACGCAGGCATTTCGACGACGCGTCGTACGCGATGCTGTGGCACAGCAAGGTCGGATATCCCAGCCTGACGATGAGCGGGACCGCGAATTCGTAAAACGTGTCGGAGAGGATGAAGACGGGACAGCGCGCGCGCGCCCAATCCAGAAACTCCCGCGCGCCCTCCATCACGTCCAGCTCCGCGATGTAATTCTGGATGTCCTTGAGGGTGACCCCGTGGGTCGCGCAAATCTCCACCCGCCGATCCATCAGCTCTCGGTAGTCTTTGACGTCGCGCGTGGTCAGGTTCAGCGCCTCGATCCCGGTGCGGGCGCGCACATGAAGCCAGATTTCGGGCGTGAGCACGCCTTCCATGTCGAGGCAAAGGGCTTCCACGCTCAGAATTCCTCGGAAGGGGGCATTCCCGGCGCCCCGAAAGGCGGAATGGGGCCGAAATTGCGCTCGTAGCGGGACACATTTTCCTGGAGAATGGCCACCAGGGATTTGGCATGTGCCGGGGTCATTACGATGCGGGCCTGGACCTTGCCCTTGGGGGGCCCAGGCAGGATACGGGCGAAATCCACGATGAATTCCGAGGCGCTGTGCGCCACCAGGAATAGATTGGAGTAAATTCCCTCGGCCACGGCCTCGGGAAGCTCGATATTGATGGGCTGGGAGTTCTGCTCCTCGAATTCGCCGTTTGGTGATACCATGAAAAAACCCCCGCGGCGCGGATAAACGCCGTTCCAAGATGCATCAAATATAGAACGCGCCAGGACTTATATTTTAGGGTCTTCATGGGCGCAATAGACGAGGGTGTCGGCGAAGAGTGCGGGGTGATGGGGATTTTCGGGGGACCGGAAGTCGCCCGCCGCGCGCTGATGGGCCTGTATTCCCTGCAGCATCGCGGGCAGGAAAGCGTGGGATTGGCCGTCACCGACGGCGACAACGTGCAGCACGTGCGGCGCATGGGCCTGGTCACGGAACTCACCCGCGAGGAAAAGCTGGTCGAGAGCCTCAAGGGCTCCGCGGCCATCGGCCACGTGCGCTATTCCACCACCGGGCGCAGCAACATCAACAACGCCCAGCCCATGCTGGTTTCCACCAAGCGGGGGCCCCTGGCCATCGCCCACAACGGCAACATCGTGAACGCCCCGGAAATCCGCCTGGAAATGGAAGAACTCGGGCACATCTTCCAAAGCACCTCGGACACCGAAGTCATCCTGCATCTGATCGCGCGCTCCAAGCAGGAAGATCTTTTCGACGCCATCGCCGAATCGCTGGAGAAACTGACCGGCGCTTTTTGCCTGGTGTTCCTCAGCAAGGATGCGGTGTACGTGGCCCGCGACGGCTACGGCTTCCGCCCGCTATGCCTGGGCAAGCTGGACCAGGCCTGGGTGGCGGCCTCGGAAACCTGCGCGCTGGATTTGCTGGGGGCGACTTACGAGCGCGACATCCGTCCGGGGGAAATCTGCCGCATCGACGCCTCGGGAATCGTGTCGCGCGAACTTCCCAAGAAGAAGCGCCGCGCGCATTGCGTATTCGAATTCATCTATTTCGCGCGCCCGGATTCGCGCATTTTCGAGGAAAGCTGCGACAAGATCCGCCGCAAGATCGGCAAGCAGCTCGCCAAGGAGCATCCCGTCCCCGCCGACGTGGTGGTGGCGGTGCCCGACTCCAGCAACACCGCGGCCCTGGGCTACGCGCAGGAGTCCGGCATCCGCTTCGACATCGGACTGCTGCGCAACCACTACGTGGGGCGCACCTTCATCGATCCCTCCCAGAACGTGCGCGAACAGAAGGTGAAGCTCAAGTTCAACCCCATCGCGGGCGTGCTCAAGGGCAAGCGCGTGGTGCTGGTGGACGACTCCATCGTGCGCGGCACCACGCTGAAATTCCTGACCAAGATGCTGCGCGACGCGGGCGCGGCCCAAGTCCATATCCGCATCAGCTCCCCGCCGGTGATGAACCCCTGCTATTACGGCATGGACTTTCCCTCCAAGGAGGAGCTTATCGCCTGCGCCATGAGCCAGGAGGAAACCCGCAAGCTCCTGGGCGCCGATACGCTGGAATACCTCAGCATCAAGGGGCTGCTCTCGGTGGTGCCGCACGGCGGCGGAAGCTATTGCGCGGCCTGCTTCGACGGAAAGTACCCGGAAACCGTTCCGGAAGGCAGCACCAAGTTCCGCTGCGAGTAGGCCCCCCTAAACCGGGCCGCCCCATTTAGCACCTTTTCGACATGGCCCGGTATCGCTTCGCGGTGGAATATTTCGGCGCCCCATACGCCGGGTGGCAGCTTCAAGAGAATGCCCCCACCGTGCAGGGGGAGCTCGAGCGCGCGATCGAAACCCTACTGCGTTCCCCGGTGCGCATCACCGGCGCGGGCCGCACCGACGCCGGGGTCCACGCTCTGGGTCAAGTGGCGCATTTCGACTTCGACGGAGACCTGGATCCGGGCAGACTCGAGCATGGCATCAACGCCCTGACGCGCCCGAACGTGATCGTCCGCCGCCTCGAGACCTGCGATCCGGAATTCCACGCGCGCTACGGCGCGCTTTCGCGCGGCTATCTCTATCGAATCGCTTTACGGCCCTTGGCGCTCCTGCGCGAGCTCAGCTGGCACCCGGGCTTTGCCCTGGACGCCGCGTTCCTGGATGCCGAATTGCGCAGCGCCCTGGGCAAACACGACTTTGTAAATTTTTCCGTGCCTCGAAACGACGGGAAAACCACGGTATGCCACCTGCTCCGGACCGAGACAGCCCCGGAGGGAGCATTTCTCCATGTGCGGGTGGAGGCGGACCGTTTTTTGCACAAAATGGTGCGCTCCCTGGTCGGCGCCGCAGTGGAGGTGGCGCGCGGGGCGCGTCCGCCGGGATTGGTGCGCGCCATTCTGGAGGGAAGCTTCCGCGAACCCAGGCTTTGGGCCCCGCCCCAGGGCCTGTGCCTGGAAAAGGTGAGCTACCCGGATTACGACGTTTGAAAAACGGAATATCTTTTTAGGAACGAAATCATGCAGCGAAATCATAATCTCGGCATCATCATCCTCTTCGCCGTCCTCGGCCTGATCGCCGGGGGAATTCTCGGTGAGGCGCTCGGCTATATCCTCGGGAAGTTCGGGGAGATGAGCGGCGGCAGTTTCGACAATCCCATCCGCAACTTCTTCGTGAAGTCCTTTGACTTGGATTTGGGATTCAACCAAAACGGATGGGCCCTCGACCTGTATCTCATCAAGCTGCGTCTGGGGCTGGGCTTCAAGTTCAACATTTGCAGCCTACTGGGCATGGGGCTTTCGTTCTACATCCTGAAGTGGTGGCGCAGTTGAAAACAGCCCTTTCGCAGCAAATTTCCAAGGTTCAGGCCGGCGAAACTTCCGCCGAATCCGTCGTCCAAGCCGCCTTAGACCGGATCGGAACGACACAGCATCTCAAGGCCTATCTCTCGGTGCTGCCGGAATACTCCCTGGAAAAGGCGAGGGATTTGGACCGCCGCCGCGAAAAGGGAGAAAAGCTCGGACCCTTGGCCGGCGTTCCGATCGCGATTAAAGACAACATCGTCATCTCCTCGGGGAAAACCACCTGCGCCTCGCGCATACTGGAAAACTTCCATTCCCCCTACGATGCCACGGTGGTCGAACGGTTGCTGGCCGCGGGCGCCGTGCCCGTGGGCAAAACCAACCTCGATGAATTCGCCATGGGCTCGACTTCCGAAACCAGCGCCTTCGGCGCGCCGGTCAATCCCGTGGACCCCGCCATCATTCCCGGCGGCTCCTCGGGGGGATCGGCCGTGGCCGTGGCCTCGGGCAGCGTGCCCGTCTCGCTGGGTTCGGACACCGGAGGCTCCATCCGCCAGCCCGCGGCCTGTTGCGGCATCGTGGGCATGAAGCCCACTTACGGCCGGGTTTCCCGCTACGGGCTGGTGGCCTACGCCTCCTCCCTGGATCAAATCGGCCCCTTCGCCGCCACCGTGGCGGACGCGGCCCTGTTGCTCAACGCCATCGCGGGCCAGGATCCGCACGACAACACTTCCTCAACACAGGCGGCTCCGGATTTCACCGACAAGTTGGGCCAGGGCCTGAAGGGGAAAACCATCGGGCTTCCCAAGGAATGCTTCGCCGAAGGATTGGACCCCGAGGTGCAGTCCGCCCTGCGCGCGGCGCTGGCGGCTTGCGAGCGGGAGGGTGCGCGCGTGGTCGAGGTCGACTTGCCCAGCCTGAAGTACTCGGTGGCCGCCTATTACGTCATCGCCACGGCCGAGGCTTCCGCCAACCTGGCGCGCTACGACGGGGTGCGCTACACCGCGCGCGCGACGGCCCCCAAGGATTTGTACGCCCTTTACGCCCGGACGCGTTCCGAGGGTTTCGGCGCCGAGGTGAAGAAGCGCATCCTGCTGGGAACCTACGTGCTGTCCTCGGGCTTCTACGACGCCTATTACATGCAGGCGCAAAAGGTGCGCCGCCTGATTACCGACGATTGCGCCCGGGCCTTTTCCCAATGCGACGTGATGGCCATGCCCACCCTCGCCACCCCCACCCCCAAGGTGGGCGCGGTGTTCCAAGATCCCATGGCCATGTACCTGCAGGACATTTACACCGTGGCGGTGAACCTCGCGGGCCTGCCCGCGCTTTCATTGCCCGTCGGCAAGGCGGGCGGATTCCCGACCGGCTTGCAATTGATCGGCAAGCCCTTCGCGGAGCAGGAATTGTTCCAAATCGCGGATGCGGTGGAAACGATTGTAGGCGCCGCGAAAACGTAGGGCAAATGAGAGTCCCCGAGCGCAGCCGGAGGGTTATTCGCCCCTGCATTTTCGCGGTTGCCCTGTTCATCATGGCCTGCGCCCCCACCGGACCGCGCCCCTATTACTCCCGCGAGGCCGGAGACTGGGTTTCCGGCGGCGGAAAGAATTACTCGGTCACCCCGCCCGCCTCCCTTCCCCATTCCGGTTCCCGGCTGCGCCAGGTGGCCGAATCCTATTTGGGGGTCGCCTACCGCTTCGGGGGCCAAAGCCGCGACGGCATGGATTGCTCGGGCTTCGTGCGCCAGGTTTTCGACGAGGCCGAGGGGGTGAAACTGCCCCACAACGCGGCCGCCATGTCCCATTACGGCAAGGAAGTCGACAAAAGCGATTTGGAGCCCGGCGACATCCTTTTTTTCCGGGGGATGCTGTTCATCGAGCATGCGGGCATTTACATGGGAAACGGGTATTTCATCCATTCCCAAAGCAGCGTGGGCGTCAATTACACGCGCTTGGATTCCCCCTATTTCGCCTCGCATCTGGCGGGCGCGAAGCGGGTGATGTAGCTACAATTCATCCATGCGTATCGCGTTTCAGGGCGTGCCGGGCGCGTACAGCGAACTGGCCAGCCGCGGCCTTTTCGGCCCCGCCGCCAAAACCCTGGCTTGCGAAACTTTCGAAGCGGTTTTCGAGGCGGTGGACGGCGGACATGCCGACCGGGGGATCTTGCCCATCGAGAACTCGCTGGCCGGCAGCATCCACCTGAACTACGACCTGCTGTCGCAGCACCGCCTGCACATCGTGGGGGAAACTTACCTGCGCGTGAAGCACGCCCTGCTCGCGCCGCCGGGGACCGCCTTCAAGGATATCCGCGAGGTGCGCTCCCACCCCCAGGCCCTGGCGCAATGCAGCCGGTTCTTCGCGAAGAACCGGAAAATCAAACCGGTGGTGTGGTTCGACACCGCGGGCGCGGCCCGCGATGTGGCCTCGGAGGCGCTTGCGGGCGTGGCCGTCCTGGCTTCCGAATACGCGGGAAAACTCTACGGCCTGCGCGCGCTGCGCAAGGGCGTGCAGAACGAGAAAAACAACTTCACGCGCTTCCTGGCGGTGTCCCGGAAGGCCGTACGCCCGAAACCCGGGCCGCTAAAAACCAGCATCGCCTTCAGCACCCGCAATGAAACCGGTGCGTTGTACCGGGCCTTGGGCGTGTTCGCCTCCCGGAAAATCGACTTGCATAAAATCGAATCGCGCCCCAATCCCGCCTCCCCGTTCGAGTATTGGTTTTACCTGGACTTGGCCGGAAACGCGGCGCAAGCGAACGTGCGCCTCGCCCTGCGGGAATTGCGAGTCTTGGCGCTGAATTTCCGCCTGCTGGGCAGCTATCCCGCCGCCCGGATTCCCAAAAATTGAAAGGACCCGACATGCCCTTTGCCCGCAACGACGGCCGCGCCGTAGATCAGCTGCGTTCCATCAAAATCACCGAGGATTTCGTGGCTTCCGCCGAGGCCTCGTTCTTCGTGGAAATCGGCCGCACCCGCATCTTGTGCTGCGCCAGCCTCGACGAGGAAATCCCCCGCTGGCTCAAGGGCAAGAACAAGGGGTGGGTCACCGCCGAATACAGCCTGCTGCCGCGCAGCACCTCCCAGCGCGTGAAGCGCGAACGCGCGGGCGCCTCAGGACGCACGCAGGAAATCCAGCGGCTCATCGGCCGCGCGCTGCGCGGGGTGTGCAACCTGGAAAACCTGGGCGAGCGCCATTTGATCATCGATTGCGACGTGCTCGAAGCCGATGGCGGCACGCGCACCGCCTCCATCGTGGGCGGCTTCCTGGCCCTGGGACGCGCGTTGCAAAAAATGAAAACCGCCCTGCCCCATTCCTTTCCCCAGGGACAGATCCTGAGGAGTTTCGTGTCCGCCGTGAGCGTGGGCATGATGGAAGACACCCCCCTGCTGGATCTCTGCTACATCGAGGACAGCGAGGCGGACGTGGACATGAACGTGGTCATGACCGAGTCCGGCGAGTTCGTGGAAATCCAGGGCACGGGCGAGGAAGCGGTGTTTTCCCGCGCGCAGTTGGACGCGCTGCTGGGCTTGGCGGAAAAGGGATGCCGCGAATTAATTCAGGTACAGCAAGGGTTGCTGGGTAAGCAACTGCCGTAGTTATTTCGCGGCTTTGACGGGATAAATTCTCAGCACCGGAACCCGCGCCGAGGGATTCTTCAGCCAGCGGCCCCGCATGTCGCGGAACAGGCCGGGCTCAGACCTGTCCAACGGACGCAGGGAATACCGCTTGATGGCGGTGGAATAGGGCACCTTGCCCGGAATTTTGAGGCGGATGGAATACAGGCCGCCGTCGCCGGTGATGTACAGGGTCTTCAAGTCCGCGTCGCCGAACACGCAATTGTCCACGTTGCCCTGGTTGCCAGCGCGATTGTCATAGGAACCGGTGGCCGTGCGCAAGGCGAGGCGGCCGATGGAATCGCCGCGCGCGTTGAACACGCGAATTTCGCCTTGGCTATAGCTGGCGACGTAGCGGTTCCCATGGGAATCGTACGTGCCTCCGTCCGGGCCGGGAGAAGAAACGTAGGTGGTCCGGCCGCTCAGCGCGCCGTTCGCCCCCACGGTGAACTTATACACGGAGTTTCCGGAGGTGGAATTCACATACACCGCGTTTTCCCCTTCCATCCATTCAATGCCGTTGGCCGAGGAAATGTTGGTCGTGGCCGTGGAAAGCTGCCGGCTGGGGCTCAGGTAATACACCGCGCTGCCCAATGCGGTGAAATAAATCGCCCCGTTAGCGCCGATGCTGAGATCATTGGCCTGGCTGAAGTTGATGCCGTTGGCGCCGGAAGCGACCAATACGGTGTCCACGGTTCCGTCGGGCTTGAGGCGTGAAAGCCTTCCATTTTGGCAGGTGATCAACCGTCCCTGCGGATCGAAATCCAAGCCGTTGCTTTGGAGGGTGTTGTAAAAAATCACGCCCGTATCCGACGGGCTGTTGGGCAGCACCTTCCAAATGGGCCAATTCGCGGTGGTGTTTCCGAATTGCTCGGTGAAGTACACCGCTCCCGTGGCCGGCTCCCAAGCCGGGCCTTCGCAATACATGGGAACCTTCTTAACCCATTTCACCGTGTCCGTCGTGGCCCGCAGGGAATCGGGAAGCTGAATGACATTCTGCGCCGAAGCCAGGGAAACAAAGGCCGCCAGAAACAAGCCGTGAACGCGCATGGGAGTTCCTCCAAAGCCCTAAAATTAACGCTTCCCGGCTGTTTTCACCGCGAGTTTACGTGGTAGGATTCGATCGTTGGGACCGCAAAAATCCCAGCACCGCGGGAATCAAGGAAACGGCGATGATCCCCAGCACAATCAGGGAGAAATGGCTTTTGACCGCGGGGATGTTCCCGAAGAGGAATCCGGCGCCCATGCATATCGAAACCCACAACAGCGAAGCCAGGATGCTGAAGGAAAGGAAACGGGCGTAGCGCATGCGTCCCAAGCCGGCCACGAAAGGCGCGAAAGTCCGGACGATGGGCACAAAACGCGCGAGGATCAGCGTCTTGGTCCCGTATTTCTCATAAAACCGGTGCGTGCGCTCCACATGCGCGCGCTTGAACCAGCGCGAATCCTCCTGAAACAAGCGCGCTCCCAAAAACCTTCCCACGCCGTAATTGGTGACGTCCCCGAGGAAGGCCGCCGCCATCAAAACGGGGAACAGGGTGCCGAAACCGAGGGCCCCCAGGGCCGCCAGCGACCCGGCCGCGAACAATAAAGAATCGCCCGGCAGGAAGGGCGTGACTACCAGCCCCGTTTCGCAATACACGATGACGAAAAGCAGGGCGTAGGTCCAAAGGCCGTAGCGCAACACGGCTTCCGTGAGGTGCACGTCGAGATGAAGGAAGAGATCGGCGACGGCTGAGAAAAATTCCATTGAAGCCGAAGGTAGAATTACGCCGCCCTGTAAGGGCGGATTTGAAAGCCGCCCCTACAGGGCGGCGCCTTCGATCACCCGCAGGATTTCATCGGTGCCGTGGGGCAAATCCGAGGCTTCCATGTTGCGCCGCAAATTCGCGGCTTCGCGATCGAGGATTTCAAGGTTTCGCAGCAGCGATTCCAAAGTCAGATCCTCCTGGCGCAGCATCTTGGCGAAGCCCCGCTTCTCGAAGGATTGGGCGTTGAGGATTTGATCCCCGCGCGAGGCCGTCATGGGCAGGGGGATGAGCAAGGCGGGCTTGCGCAACGCCAGCAGCTCGAACAGGGAATTGGCGCCGGCCCGGGACACCACGAAATCCGCGGCGGCCAGCACATCCGCCAGCTCTCCCCCCAGGAATTCGAATTGACGGTAGTCGGGAATTGCCTTCAACAGCGAGTCCAGGCGCTTGGGGCCGCAAAGATGGACGATTTGATAGTGTTCGAGCAGGCGCGGCAGCGCCTCGCGCACCAGTCGATTCAGGGCCGAGGCCCCTTGGCTGCCTCCCATGATCAGCAACACCGGCTTGCGGGGGCTGAATCCCAGCTTTCCAAGCCCGGCGTCTCGGGTGCCGCTCAGCAAGTCCCCGCGCACCGGTGTGCCCGTCAGCACGGCCTTGCCCCGCGGCAAATGTTCCAGGGTTTCGGGAAAGCCGGCGCACACCCGGCGGCAAAAAGGCAGGCAAAGCCGGTTGGCCAAGCCCGGCGTCAAATCGGATTCGTGCAGCACCACGGGGATGCGCCGCAAAAAGGCCGCGTATACCACCGGCACGGCCACGAACCCGCCCTTGGAAAACACCGCCTGCGGCCGCAGCCTTCCCAGGAGGGAATACGCCTCGGCCACGCCCCAAACCACGCGAAAGGGGTCGGTAAAATTTTTCCAGGAGAAGTAGCGGCGCAGCTTTCCCGTGGATACGCCGTGAAAGGGAATGCCCGCGCCTTCCGCCAAGCCGCGCTCCGGACCCTCCGCGGATCCCAGATAATGCAGGGACCAGCCTCGTTCCCGCAGGCGAGGAGCCAGCGCCAGATGCGGCATGACATGCCCGGCGGTGCCGCCGCCCGTAAGCACGAGGGTTTTGGAAGTCATGACTGCCGGGAAATTTATTCGCTCGCGCGACCTTCGGGTTCGGCCAGCAGCAGTTTCGCCTCGCGTTCCGCGGCTTGCAAATCGCCCGGGCCGTAGCCGTCGTGACGGAAGCGGAGGCGCCCGCTTTTATCGATGAGAAAACAAGCGGGCATTTGCTCCTTCACCCCATAGGCTCCGGCGGCTTCCTGCTTGGCGTCATGCGCGGCCTTGAAGCCGGGTTCCACCTCGCGCAAAAAAGAAATGGCCTTGTTGCGGTCCACGTCCACGCTCACGGCCAGGATTTCCAAATCCGGGTGGCGTTCCTTCATCTGCGCCAGCAAGGGCATCAGTTTCCGGCAAGGCAGGCACCAGCTGGCCCAAAAATCCAGCAACACCACCTTTCCCTTGAAATCAGGGAGGCGGATTTCATCCCCGGAATTCAACCCCGCCAGGGAAAATTCCGGGGCGGCCTTGCCCAATTGCGGCTTGGCGGCGGAAACCGCGCCCGCGAGCGCCAGCATCCATATCAATCCGCGGGCATTTGAGGAAATCATGACTTCAATCTATTACCCCCCGCGGGACAATGCCAGCGGTTTCAGGAAATGCATTTTTCCCCCCATGGCTTTTTCCCATGTAAACCCGCAAGGCATGCCCGGCATGGTGGATGTCGGGGCAAAACCCGCCACCCCCCGGGAGGCCCGGGCTCAGGCGCGGGTGGCCCTGCCCGAGGAAGTTCTGCGGCATGCCCAAGGAGGCGATATTCTCGGGGCCAAGGGGCCCGTGTTTCAAACCGCCATCATCGCCGGCACCCAGGCCGCCAAGAAAACCTGGGATCTCATTCCGCTTTGCCACCCCATAGCCCTGGAGCGGTGCTCCATCGAGATCACCCTGGAGGAGGGCGAAGCCGTGATCCGGACGCGGGTCTCCTGCCATCAAAAAACCGGCGTGGAAATGGAAGCGCTGACCGCGGCCTCCGTGGCCGCCCTCACGGTTTACGACATGTGCAAGGCCCTGTCCCATAACATCGTCATCCGGGAGATCCGGCTGCTGGAAAAAACCGGCGGGAAATCCGATTACCGAGCCGGGGAAGCGCGTCATGCCTGAGGCCCGGCTGTTGGGATTGGTTTTGGGCGGCGGGCGCAGCACGCGCATGGGCCGCGACAAGGCCTCCCTGTCCTATCACGGTAAACCGCAAATCGTCCATGCCTGGGAATTGCTGCGGGACGCGGGCCTGGAAACCTATGTGTCCTGCCGTGCCGATCAAGCCGATGTTGAAGGCTTCCGAGGCTTGCCCCAAATCCCGGATCGCTTCCTCGGCTTCGGCCCCATGGGCGGCATCCTTTCGGCCCTGCTGTCGCAACGCGACGCGGCCTTCCTCGCCGTGGCCTGCGACCTTCCCTTTCTCGACGCCGGGGCGCTTTCCCGTCTCATCGCGGCCCGCGACCCGGCCAAAATCGCCACGGCCTACTTGGGGCATGAAAATCTGCCGGAACCCCTATGCGCCATTTACGAGCCTTCGGCGTATTCCGCCTTGCTCGGATTCGTGGGTCAAGGACTGCATTGCCCCCGCAAGGCCTTAATCCGCTCGGACATCCGCGCCCTGGCGCCGGAACGCGCCGAGGCGCTGGCCAATGTCAATCGTCCGGAAGAATACGAGGCCGCGCGCGAGGCGCTGCACAAAGCCTGATCACATCTTGGAGGAATCGCCGTCCCAAGAGGTGGCGGCGGAATCCCGCTGCGCCTCCAGGCGCGCCTTTTCGGGATCGGGAAGCAGTTTGTATTGAATGAGGATTCCGGCTCCGGCCAACAGCACCCAAGCCAGCAGCACCCCGTAAAACACCACGTCCCCGTGATTCATCCACCAGGGCATGGCTTCGGAGGAAGCCTGCGAGGCGGCGAAGCTCATTTTCACGAACAATAGCGCCGCCACGGCGAACACCACGGCCCCGGCGCCCCCCACGGCCGTGGCCCCCAAGGTGACGAACAGGCGCAGGCTCTTGAGCAACACGGCGGCGGAACCCGCGATCAGGGCGGGAATCGCCACGGCCCAGGGGTTGGGATCCCCATGCGTGGCCACGGAGGACAAGGCGCCGCCGATCAGCCCGCCCAGCAGCGCCGCGCATAAAAAGACCCCGGTGAAGTAAAAAACCGAGGACAGCACCGCCCCCACCAATCCGCCGGCCACGCCGGCGGCCAGGGCGATCCAGATGTTTTGGGAAACGGCATACCCGATATTCGCGGCCACCGCGCCGCCCACGATCATCCCGATGGCCACGCGGACCTGGGAAATCAAATACCCGAAAAAGCAAAGCGCCAAGCCCAGCAGGACGTCGAATCCCAACACGGCGTTCAGGGCGCGGGTAGGCTCGTATTGCGGCATCACGGTTTGTTTTCCTTTACGGGGCTAACTTTCCTGGAAATAATCTAACACGTCCCGGTTACCCGGGCCGGTGAATATGCGTCCAATAAGAATGCTCCCCTTCCCAACCCGCTTTCGGACGGCGGGCCTAGCCGCTCTTTTCGCGGCCATCCTGGCCCATGCGGGACCCGAGTCCGCGAACCGTTTCGGGGCCAACCTCCTGTTCAACGGGCTGACCTACCACCCCGGGGGCGGCGAGCACGAGCATTATCCACGCAAGCTGGACGACGCGGCGTTCTGGGTCCTGCAAGTCGGAGCCCAAGCCGATTTGGATGCCTACCTCCACCGTTTTCTCCTGGTCCGGGGCTCGGCATCCCTGATCCGCGACTGTGAGGACGTGTGGAGCGGGTTTTTCCACTTGGGACCCCGCCTGAACCTGCCCATCGGATCGCGCTTCGTGTTCCGCGTGGGAATCGGGCCCACCTTGATTTGGCGTCGGACCTGGTTCGGGGTGGACCCGACCTATCATGGGGATTCGTTCTACGGAAGGGACTCGACGGGGTCCTTCCAATCGCGCTTCCTGTGGTACGGCGGCAACCTGGATTTCGAATGGAAAATCCGGCGCGATTTCAGCGTGGTTTACGGCAACATCCCCGGCTGGCCGCATGTCGTCACCAGCACGCTGGGGATGCGTTACAGTTTTTAGGCCCTACATCCCCTGCCAGAACTTGAAGTTCTTTTCCTCGATCTCGTGCAGCGACGGGATGGGGAAGAACTTGAAGGAATCCTGCGAGGCGAACATGAAGCCGTGGCGGATGCGCTTGAAGGAAATCTGGTCCAGGGGGCAGAACAGGGACAGGCCCTTGCTCTTCTTTTCCGGCCCCATCTTCATCATGTAGATGGCGTCCCGCAGCTTGGAGGGATGCAGGAAGGGGAACGGGGCCTGGGTGAAGGGGTTGCTTTCGAACGCCTTCAGAAACTCGTCGATGTTCAGGTCGATTTGCGTGTAGAACAGCTTCGGGCTTCCCTTGGGATTGGCGGGCTCGGTGATGAAGCGTCCGAAATCGGGGAAGTTGTAGGGTGACATCACCAGCATGCTCAAAGGCGCGATTTCCGCATAGGTGCGCAAAAAGCCGGGCTGATGCACCTTCTCGTAGGGACCCGGTGAAAGCTCCAGCACCTGGGCCTCGGAGGTGGTGAGGTATACGTTGCGGATGGCATTGAAGTCCATGTGCTCCATCACGCGGTAGGAGCAGATGAACTTGGTGCGCTTGGGCGAGCCGTCCGGATGCGGTTTCACTTTTTCCAAGTGCTCGTCGATGTTGAAATACGGGTGGCGGAATTCGGGATCGATGCTGGCGAACACCAGCTTGCCGCTGTAATGGCGGATGGACCCGATCAGGTAATGGCGCGCGAATTCATCGGGCGAAAGCTGGGAAGCCACCAGCCCCTGGTTGGGATAGAGGATTTGATAAAGCCGGGTCGTGTAAGACATCTCTCAGTACCCCCAGAAGCGGCGCAACATCGGAGCGATGACCACAGACATGACGCCCATCAACTTAATCAAGATATTCAACGAAGGGCCGGCCGTGTCCTTGAAGGGATCGCCCACCGTGTCGCCCACCACGGAAGCCTTGTGGGCGTCGGAGCCCTTGCCGCCGCTGACTCCGGTTTCAATGGTTTTTTTGGCGTTGTCCCAGGCACCGCCGGAATTGGCCATGAAAATGGCCAGAGCCACGCCCGAGGCCGTCACGCCGGTGAGGAAGCCCATCAGCATGGGCACCCCGCCCAGGAAGCCGATAGCCACGGGCGAAAGGATGGCCAGGAGCCCGGGAAGGATCATCTCCTTCAAGGCCGCGCGGGTTGAAATGTCTACGCAACGCCCGTAATCCGGCTCGGTGCGGCCCTCGAACAGGCCGGGAATGGTGCGGAACTGGCGGCGCACTTCCTCGACCATGGCGAAGGCGGCGCGGCCCACGGACATCATGCACATGGACGAGAAGAGATAGGGCATGGTGCCGCCCAGCAGCAGGCCGATGAGCACCATGGGATCGGTGATTTCCACGGAGCTGATGCCGGTTTCAGCCTTGAAGGCGGAGAAGAGAACCACGGAGGTCAGCGCCGCGGAGGCGATGGCGAAGCCCTTCCCGATGGCGGCGGTGGTGTTGCCCACCGCGTCCAGCTTGTCGGTGTTGGCGCGCGTGCCGGGGGGCATTTCCGCCATCTCCGCCAGGCCGCCGGCATTGTCGGCCACGGGGCCGAAGGCGTCCACGGCCAGCTGGATGCCCAGGGTCAATTGCAAGCCGATGGTGGCGATGGCCACGCCGAAGAGGCCCGCCTGCCAATAGCTCAGGAAAATGGCCACGGCCATGGTGATCACGGGCAGGGCCGTGGAAACCATGCCCACGCCCATGCCGGTGATCAAGGTGGTGGCCGCGCCGGTTTCGCTGGCTTTGACGATGGAGTTCACGGGGGGACGGCCGGTGCCGGTGAAGTATTCCGTGAGAAGGCCGATCACCGTGCCGCCCACCACGCCGATCACGGTGCACCAGAACAAATTCACGGCTCCGGCGCCGCCGTTGAAGGTTTCGCCGCTCAGGCAGCCCCGGAAAATCGGGTAGCTGAACAGCGCCGCCAATCCGGCGGCGATGAAGGTGCCGCGGTTCAGGGCTCCTTGCGGGGAGCCGTTTTCGCGCACCCGCACGAACCACATGCCGATGGCGGAAGCCACCACGCCGCCCGCCGCCAGAATCAGGGGAAGGAGGCACAGCCGGATCTTGAACATCACCGGGGCGTCCACGGTCAGTCCCAGGATCATGCAGCCCAGCACCGAGGCCACGAAGGACTCGTAAAGATCGGCGCCCATGCCCGCGACGTCGCCCACATTGTCGCCCACATTGTCGGCGATGGTGGCGGGATTGCGGGGATCATCCTCCGGGATGCCGGCCTCCACCTTGCCCACCAAGTCGGCGCCCACGTCCGCGGCCTTGGTGTAAATGCCTCCGCCCACGCGCGCGAACAGGGCGATGCAGGAGGCCCCCAGCGCGAAACCGGAAAGAATGGGGAGCACCTTCTCGGTGAGGCTCGGCAAGTCGCGGCCGAAGGCGTGGATGGTGACGAACAGGATGCCGGAAATGCCCAGCAGCGCCAGCCCCACCACGCACATGCCCATCACCGAACCGGCCGCGAAGGAAACCCTCAAGGCGTCGTTCAGGCTGGTGCGCGCCGCCAGGGTGGTGCGCATGTTGGCCTGCGTCGCCACCCGCATGCCGAAGAAACCGGACAAGGCGGAGCAGGCCGCGCCGATCAGGAAGGTCAGGGCCTCCCACTTCAGGACGCCGCGGTTGCCGAAAAGCAACAGCAGGCTGGCCGCCAGCGCGAAGGGGAGCAGCACCCGGTACTCGCGCATGAGAAAGGCCATGGCGCCCTGGGCCACGTAGCCGCCAATCTTCTTCAACTTGGCGTCGGTGACCTCCATGCGCAGGATCCAGCGGGATTTCCACGCCGCATAGCCCAGCGCCGAGGCGCCTCCGGCCAAGCCGAGAAGCAGGGGAAACTCTACATTGCCGTCCATGAGATCCTTTCGCCACGACCCGGCATATCCAATGCCCGACGCGAAAAACCATAAAAAGAGCTCCTAAATTTACTAATAGCCATGAACCCGACCCATAGTCCCACGTTCTTTGTTTTCAACGGTGATGCGGACGGCCTGATCAGCCAGCATTTAATGATGCTTTCGGGGGTTGAGCCGACGCTGCGTGTGACGGGCCTGAAGCGCCAAATAGTACTTTTGGAACGGCTTCCGCCCTTGGAAAATGCCAATCTCCACGTATTCGACATCAGCCTGGATGCGAACCGCGCCGCGCTGGACCGGTTGCTGGAAAAGCCCGGCATCCGGGTTGCCTGGTTCGACCATCACGAACCCGGAAGTCTGCCCGTCTCACCCCAGTTTCAGGCCCATATCCTGAACGCGCGCGGCACCTGCACCGCCCTGCTGGTGCATGCCGCGATAAGAGGTTCCGATCCGCGCTGGGCCGCGATGGCGGCCTTCGGCGACAACATCCCCGAAGCCGCCGAGGCCTTGCTGCGATCGGCCGGGGCGAGCGATGATGAAGCTTCCGCTTTGCGGGAAGCCGGGGAGCTGATGAATTACAACGCTTATGGCGAAGACGAAAGCGACGTCCTGTTTCATCCCGACTCGGTGGCCGAAAGGCTGATCCCCTTTCGGGATCCGTTGGAGTTCATTCGCGACGGCGGATTGTTCGATTCCTTGCGCCGCCAATTCCGTGAAGACGAAATCCAAGCGCGCGGCCTCGCCCCCCATCGGGAACGGAACAGTGCGCGTCTTTATCTCCTCCCCGCCGCACCCTGGGCGCGGCGGCTGGGCGCCACCTTCGCCAACCGCGCGGTGCGCGAAAATCCGGGCATGGCCGTATCGGTGCTGCATCCCCTGAAGGACGGGTCCTACCAGGTTTCCATCCGCTCCCCGCGAGGACGCGAACATTTCCCGGCGGCCTCCGACCTGGCCCGGGAGTTTCCCGGAGGCGGGGGTCGGACGCTGGCCGCGGGCATCAACCGCCTCGAAGCCGCCGATCTCGGCCGGTTCGAACAGAGATTCTTTGACTTCTATGGATAACGTGACTCGTATGCCGAGCCTGTCGAGGCATGTTCGGATTTTTACTATTGACCCCCATGTCTCGCATCGTCAGTAAATTCGGGGGCTCCAGCGTCGCGGACTCCAGCCAGTTCCGCAAGGTGCGCGCCATCGTGGAGCAGGATTCCCGCCGCCGCGTGGTGGTGGTTTCCGCGCCCGGGAAGCGCCATTCCGGCGAAGCCAAGCTCACCGATTTGCTGTACCTCTGCCACGAGTCCGCGCGCAAAAGCATGCCCCTGGAAGCCCCCTTCGCGCTGATCCGCGATCGTTTTTTGGAAATCGAAAAGGACCTGGGCCTAAATGCGGGCATCGCCGGTGAAATGGACGCGTTCCACGCACAAATCCTGACGGGCGCGGATCGCGACTTCATCGCCTCGCGCGGCGAATATTTCTCCGGCAAACTGATGGCCGCCTTCCTGGGCGCCGTTTTCGTCGAACCCAAGGACGCGGTGTTCTTCGACGCGGCGGGCCGGTTGGACCCGAAAACCTACGAGGTTCTGGGGAAGCTCCTGTCCGACGACAAAAAGCTTTACGTCATGCCCGGCTTTTACGGCGTGGACGTGAAGGGCCGTGTGAAGACCTTCTCGCGCGGGGGCTCCGACATTTCCGGGGCCATTGCAGCGCGCGCCGCCAAGGCAGGGTTGTACGAGAACTGGACCGACGTGTCGGGCCTGCTCATGGCCGATCCGCGCATCGTGCAGAACCCGCATTCCCTGGATATCGTCAGCTACCGCGAAATCCGCGAATTGTCCTACATGGGCGCCAGCGTGTTCCACGACGAGGCCATCGCGCCCGTGCGCGAAGCCGGCATCCCCATCAACATCCGCAACACCAACAAGCCCGAGGACGCGGGCACGCAAATCGTGGCCAAGCTGCCGGAAACCACGCTGTATGACATCGCGGGCATCGCGGGCAAGAAGCATTTTTCCATGTTCAGCGCGGAAAAGAACATGATGAACAAGGAAGTGGGCTTCGCGCGCCGCTTCCTGGAGGTGTTCGAGAACCACGGCGTGAGTATCGAGCATTGCCCCACCAGCATCGACAGCATGAGCGTGGTGGTGTCCTCCGAGGAAATGGGCGAAAAGGCCGAGGCCGTGCGCCAGGACATCCAGCGCATTTTGCAGCCGGATCATCTCGAGGCCGAGCACGAGCTCAGCCTGATCGCGGTGGTGGGCGAAGGCATGGCCCGCCAGGTGGGCATGGCCGCGCGCGCGTTCAAGGCCCTGGCCGAGGCCAAGGTGAACATCCGCATCATCGATCAAGGCGCGTCGGAGTTGAATATCATCGTGGGCGTGGCCAACACGGATTACGAAAAGGCCATTCGCGCCCTGTACGCCGAGATGACCCGGCCGGCATAAATCCCAACCGAGCAGCCAATCCCACGGAAAACATGCCGGACCCAAAGCAACACTGGGAAACCGTCTATGGTTCCAAAAACCACAAAGAGGTCAGCTGGTATGCGGACCATGTGGAAACCACCCCGGCGTGGCTCACTGCCTTAGGCTTGTCCCAGGACGCGGCGCTGATGGACATCGGCGGTGGCGCATCCACTTGGGTGGATGACATGCTGGATCGGGGATTCCGGAACCTCACTGTCCTCGATATCTCGCACGCGGCGCTGGATATCGCTAAGACGAGGCTTTCAAGCCGTAGCAATGAAGTGCGATGGCTGGAGGCCAATGTCCTCGAATATCCCTTCGCCCCGCGATGCTTCGACGTGTGGCACGATCGCGCGGTTTTTCACTTTCTTACGGATGAAAGGGATCGCGAGGCCTATCGCGCGCAGGTCACAACAGCCTTGAAACCCGGCGGCTTCTTATTGTTCAGCATTTTCGCCGACGACGGCCCTGAAAAATGCAGCGGCCTCGTCGTTCGACGTCACAGCGAGCAAGATTTGCTCGAATTCTTCGCCGATACGATGGAACCGGTTCGCGGCGAGCGGGGAGTACACCATACTCCCGCCGGGGTGGAGCAAAAATTCGTCACGGTTCTGATGCGGAAGCGTTAGGCCGGTTTTTCCCTAAAATTCCTTTGTTTTTGAAGGGTTGACGCCGCGAATATTCATCGTATATTTACGATATACGATATGGCATCGCGCAAGGAAAAAGGCTTCTCCAAGGAAGACAAACGGCTGGCGGAAATTGCCAAGGCATTGAGCCATCCGGCGCGCATCGCCATCCTGCGGACGCTGGCCAAGCGGGGAACTTGCATTTGCGGGGAGATCGTCGAGGTCCTGCCGTTGGCCCAGTCCACCGTGTCCCAGCATCTCAAGGAACTGAAAAAGGCGGGCCTCATTTCGGGAACCGTGAGCGGTCCCAAAAGCTGTTATTGCGTCAATGCCGAATCCTTGTCCCTGTTGGGCGGCTCCTTTGCCGGTTTGATCGAAGGCCTGAGCGAGGAAGCCCGGAACTGTTGTTGTTAACCCAGGAGAACGCCATGAACACGCTGAAACGTCTGGCCGCCTGCCTCCGCGCTTGCTTGAAGGGCGAGTGCAAATGCGAGTGCGACTGTAAATGCGAATGCGGTTGCTGCCGGCCCGCCAAACAATCCTGCTGTGGCTGAGGGTTCGATGCGGGCCTATGCCGGGGAATTCCTCGGCACGGCCCTTCTTCTTGCGTGCGTGGTCGGCTCCGGCATCATGGGAGAAAGGCTTTCCGGCGGCAACGTCGCCATCGCCTTGCTGGCCAATGCTCTAGCGACCGGCGCGGCCCTGGTCGCGCTGATCCTGGCCTTCGGACCCGTTTCCGGGGCGCATTTCAATCCCGCGGTCACCCTCTGCGACGCCTACGTGGGAGGCATCGCCTGGAAAAAGGCGCCAGGCTATGTCCTGGCCCAATGCGCCGGGGCTTGCGTCGGCGTGGGAGCGGCCAACGTCATGTTCGGCCTTCCCGTGTTCTTCCTATCGCAGCATCCCAGGCATGGGGTCGGTCAGCTTTTCAGCGAATTCATCGCCACCTTTGGGCTGCTTGCCGTCATTTGGGGCTGTTCCCGCCGCCGCTCCGCTGCGGCACCCTTTGCCGTAGGGGCGTATATCACGGCGGCATATTGGTTCACGGCTTCCACCTCTTTCGCCAATCCGGCGGTGACCCTGGCCCGTTCCCTGAGCGACACCTTCGCGGGCATCCGCCTTTCGGACGTGCCGGGTTTCGTGCTGGTCCAGTTTCTCGGAGCCTTCGCGGCGACACGACTTTTCAAATGGCTCGTGCCGTCGTTGCCGGATTAATTCTGGTTCGTGTCCAACGCATCCCTCAAGGCATCGTTGAACAAATTGAACGCCAACACCAGCACAAACAGCGCCCCCGTCGCCGCCGCGAACTGCCACCACACCCCGCGACCCACCAGCTCCAGTCGCGCGTCGTCGATCATCACGCCCCAGCTCGGGAAATTTTGCACGCCCACGCCCAGATAGGACAGGATAATCTCGCTTTTTATGGAATACACGAACACCAGCGAGGCCTGCACCAGCACCAGGTGGAGGACATTCGGCAGGACGTGGATGAAGAGAATCCGCATGTCCGTGGCTCCCAAAGAGCGGGCCGCGCGCACATAATCCAACTCCTTTTGGCGAATCACCTCGCCGCGCACCACGCGGCACGCGCTCACCCAGGAGGTCACCCCGAGGGCGATGCACACCGTGGCCAAACCCTTGCCCGTGGGAAGCACCAAGGCCAGCGCCAGCAACAGCAGGATGGTGGGCACAGCGTCGAGCACCGAATACAGCCAGACCACGAAGGCGTCCACCGCGCCGCGGAAATACCCCGCCATGAGGCCCAGGGCCGTGCCCAGCGGGATGGCGATGAAAGTGGAAACGAAACCCACGACCAGGGCCACGCGCGAGCCCTGGATCAACCGCTCCCAAACCGAGCGGCCCAACACGTCCAGACCGAAGGGATGCGCCAGGGACGGAGGCGCATAGGCCTCTCCCGCCAACCGCGCGTAGCCGGGCGCCAGCACGCCCAACAAGGCCAGCAGGCCCGCCAGCACATAGACCGCGATCACAATCACGGCCAGCAGCGCCAGCTTGTCGCGGACGAAGCGCCGCCGGACCTTGTCCCAAAGATCGCGCATCAGGACACCCTCACCCGCGGATCGAACCAGGCGTACAAGGCGTCACCCAGGATGTTGGCCGCGATGTACAACAGCGACCCGATGAACGTCATGGCCTTGATGACGGGCAGATCCGAGGCATTGATGGCGTTCACGCTCATATTCCCCAGCCCGGGAATGCCGAAGAAGTTTTCCAGCAGCAGCGAGCCGGTGAACAGCATGGGCAGTTCCATCACCAATTGCGTCAGGATGGGGATCATGGCGTTGGGCAGCACGTGGCGCACAAGGATACGCGGCCAGGCCAATCCCTTGGCGCGCGCCGTGACCACGTATTCACGGCGCATTTCCTCCAGGAACACGGCCCGGTAAAAGCGCACCGAGGCCCCCAGCGAGGCCGCGATCCAGATCAAGATGGGCAGGGCCAGGAAGGGGGCTCCCCGAATCCCCGCCTCCCATCCGGAAATGGGAAACCAGCCCGCGCGGAAGGAGAACAGGAATTGCCCCGCGATGATGAAGGCCAGCATGCTCAGGCTCATGCCGGAAACGGCCACCACCACCAACAGGCGATCCGGCCAGCGGTTGCGGTACAATGCCGCGATCAGCGCCGCGGCCAGGGACACCAGGGCGGAAAGGATGAAGGCGGGTATGGCCAGCGACAGCGAGGGGGCCAATCCGTCCAGGATCATCTCGGAAACGCGCTGCCGGGTTTCCCAGGAACGCCCGAAGTCCCAACGCAGCAAGCCGCCCGCATAATCCAGGTATTGATGCCACAGGGGCTTGTCCAATCCCAGCTGATGGGTCATGCGCGCGATTTCCGCCGGGTTGGCGTTCTTGCCCAGCATCCGGTACACGGGGTTGCCGCCCACCCAATGGAACAGAACGAACAGCAGCAAGGTCACTCCCAGCAGGATGGGAATGGCATGCAACAGGCGGCGCAAGAGGAAGGTCGGCATCAGTCCACCCGATAATACTTCAAGGGCGCGTCCAGCACCGCGTGAGACTTCACGTTATGGACGCGATCATAGGCCAGGATTTCCGCGGTGCGATGCGCCACCAGAATCCAGGGGCAATCCTCGGCAACGATGGATTTCATGCGCGCCAGTATGGCAAGGCGTTCCGGGCCGTCGGCCATCACCGCCATGCGCCGGTACAGCGCGTCGTATTCGGGATTGCTGTAGCTGGCGTTGTTCTCTCCCGGCGGCGCATTGGGCCCGTACAACAATTGCAGGAAGTTCTCAGGATCGGGGTAATCCGCCATCCACGAGGCGCCGACCAGCTGGAACTTCTTGCGGCGCAGCCGCTCCAGGTATTCGGGCCACGTGCAGGACTCGACCTTCACGCGCACGCCGACGGCCGCCATGTCCTGGGCGAAATGCTCGCCGCGCTGGCGGGCGTCGGTGCTGGCCACGGTGACTTTCCAGCACATTGGGATCCTAAGCTTAGAATTCCACGTGGACAAGTTGTCGCG
>JADMIO011717980.1_pt1 | contig 55629 bp, 52 predicted proteins | sample 8958161 | NCBI WGS metagenome assembly JADMIO01 (sample SAMN16585339, study PRJNA669376) | soil metagenome | isolation source: Crop rotation soil | place: USA: Cullars Rotation, Alabama | collected 2011
GCCGCGACTTCAAGTCACGTGAATTCCAAGCTTCGGATCCCACTGTGCTGGAAAGGGGACGGTGGAGGCGCACGGTCTGCCGGTGCAGCGTGAAGCGTTCGGGCTCAAGACCGCTTATGTCTCGGAATTCGGCAACGATGGCAGTCCGGCCATAGCCATTCTTTCGGAATACGACGCGCTGCCCGGCGTCGGCCACGCCTGCGGCCACAACATCATCGCCACATCAGGATTGGGCGCAGCGCTCGCGCTGGCCAAACTAGAGGCAAAGTTGCCCGGCCGCGTTCGCTATCTCGGCACGCCGGCGGAAGAGCGCTTCGGCGGCAAGGAACTCATGGCGCAGGCAGGCGCCTTCGAACGGCTGGATGCCGCTATGATGATGCATCCCGCCAGCCTGGACCTCACCACCATGCCGTGCATTGCCATTTCGGAAGTGGAGGCAACTTATCTCGGCCGCGCCGCGCACGCCGCCGCCATGCCCTATCGAGGGCTCAATGCATTGGACGCCGTTGTGACGGCCTACCAGACCATTGCGCAGCTGCGGCAACACATCCGGCAAACCGAACGCATTCATGGGATCATCACCGATGGCGGACTGGCAGCCAACATCGTGCCGGAAAGGGCTGGGTGCCGTTTCTATGTGCGCGCTGCAGACATTCACCAGTTGGCAGAATTGAAGAAGCGGGTGCAGGCCTGCTTCGAGGCGGGCGCGCTGGCCACCGGCTGCAAGCTGGAGCTGAAATGGGGCAACACGGATTACCTCGATCTCAAAACCAACTGGCCCATGGCAGGTGCCTTCGAGCAAAACGCCGTCGCTTTGGGCCGCGAGTTCTTTCCGGTGAAAGAGATCCCGCCTGGTTTCGCGGGCTCGACGGACATGGGCAACGTCAGTCACCGGGTCGCCAGCATCCACCCCATGTTCGCTGTCGCGCCGGCCAATGTGATCATCCACAATGCGGAATTCGCAAAATGGGCAGCGTCCGAAAAGGGCGACGTAGCCGTGCTCGATGGCGCCAAGGCCATGGCGCAAACGGCGCTCGATCTGATGTTCGACGCGCCGTTGCGGGAGCGGGTAAAAACAGATTTCGAAGCCACGCGGGAGCTTTCGCAGCGTGCGCTCACCAAGCTGCATGCGGACGCACCTGCCCGGCAGGAGCACGCACACACTGGCTGCGGCTGCGCATGAGGATGTGGCTCGTCATCGCCGCGGTGAACGGTTTTGTTGCGGTCGCGGCGGGTGCCTTCGGGGCGCATGCGCTGCAGAACCGGCTCGATGCGCACCAACTGCAGGTATTCGAGACGGGCGCGCGATACCAAATGTATCATGCGCTGACGATCGGGCTGACTGCCTTTGCGATGCGCGATGCGGCCGCAGTGCCGGCGCAGATCGCGGCGGCCTTGTTCCTTGCCGGCATAATCCTCTTCTCCGGCTCGCTTTACTTGCTGGCGCTGAGTGGCGCGCGGGCGTTCGGCTTCGTCACGCCGTTTGGCGGCCTGGCCTTCCTCGCCGGCTGGATCGCGCTGGGCTGGGCAGCCACGCGGCTGAAATAGTTCACAATTGCGGAGACGATGATGGTTGCCTTCCCCGAACCCACAATGGTGAGAACCAACGGCATCGACATGGCGGTGTACGAGGCGGGGCCCAAGGATGGCTTGCCCGTGGTGTTGTGCCATGGCTTTCCCGAGCTGGCGTATTCCTGGCGGCATCAGCTGCCGGCGCTGGCCGCGGCTGGTTTCCGCGCCCTTGCGCCGGATCAGCGCGGCTATGGCCGCACCAGCCGGCCGGAGGCGATCGAACAGTATGACATGCCTCACCTCACAGGCGATCTCGTTGGGCTGCTGGACGCGCTGGGCCTGAAAAAGGCGATGTTCGTGGGCCACGACTGGGGCGGCATCGTGGTGTGGAGCATGCCGATGCTTCATCCCGACCGCGTGCTGGGCGCGGTCGGCGTCAACACGCCTTTCTTTGCGCGTCCTCCCATCGATCCCATCGCCGCGTTTCGTATGATGCGAGGCGAGAACAACTACGTTGTCTATTTCCAGAAACGGGGTGAAGCGGACGCCATTCTGGCGCGCGATGTCGAGCGCACCTTCCGCTTCTTCATGCGCAAGAATGTGGTGAGCGCCAAGGAATTCGAAAGCGCGCCCCAATCGGCCAAGAACTTCGAGCTGCTGCGCGCCTTGCAGGAAGACGAGTCCACGTGGCGCGGCGAGCTGCTGCTGAGCGAAGAAGAATTGCGGTACTTCGTCGACACTTATCGACGCACGGGATTTACCGGCGGCATCAACTGGTACCGCAATCTCACCCGCAACTGGGAGCTGAGCAAGGATGTCGAGCAGAAGGTGACTGTGCCCTCGCTGATGATCATGGCGGAAGACGATGTGGTGTTGCCGCCTTCACTGACCGAAGGCATGGAGCGCTATGTGCCCGATCTCGAGAAGGTGCTGATCAAAGGCTCGGGTCACTGGACGCAGCAGGAGAAGCCGGAGGACACCAGCCGCGCCATGATCGACTGGCTGAAGCGGCGCTTTGATCAATCGAGCCCCACTCCACTCGGGGAAATTTAGTACTGTTCCGTACTTGTTCATGTCAGAATTTTATCCTAGTGTGCAGGATGGCAAGTGCGCGGCAGAAATGGATTGCGGCGAAGCGCCGGCAGGGGATTCACCCTTATTGCCGAAAGCGGACGCTCACTCCGAAGGAGATTTGCAAAGAGGCGCAAAGGCTTACGCGGAATTCTGGCGAATTGAATTCGAAAAATTGCGAAGGGTGCCCAACGTTTTCTACGGCCCGCCGACCGAAGCGCGGCCCCCCGTTTGGCAACCAAAATGCGCTCAAACACGGCCGGTGCACCCGGGAGATGTTGGCTTTCCATAGACAGATTCGGGCGCAACTATGGGAGTGTCGTGCTGTCATCCAAGCCGCGAAGGATTTGCTGCGTAACGCGCAACGGCCGGGACGGATGGTGGCGTGAGCGCGCGGCCAAAAGTTGGGTTGCTCGTCACTTGCCTGGTTGATCTTGTGCGGCCGAGCGTGGGCTTTGCGGCCGTGAAGCTGCTGGAGCAGGCCGGTTGCGAGGTCGAGGTACCGCGGCAGACCTGTTGCGGGCAGCCGGCATGGAATTCCGGTGCAGACAAGCACGCCGCCGATCTGGCGCGGCGGGCCATCGCGGCATTCGAGTCGTTCGATCATGTGGTAGCCCCCTCCGGTTCCTGCGCCGGCATGATCAAGCTCCACTACCCGGAAGTTCTTGCGAGTGATGCACGATGGCTGCCGCGCGCCCGCGCTCTGGCGACGAAGACGCACGAACTTGTCTCTTTTCTCGTGAATGTGCGCGGGATGAAGGCAGTCGAGGCAAACTGCGCGGCACGGACCTGCTATCACGATTCCTGCTCATCCTTGCGCGAAATGCGTGTGCGCGCAGAGCCTCGTGAACTGCTTGCTTCGGTGGACGGACTGAGCGTGAGCGAGCTGAAAGAGCCGGAGGTGTGCTGCGGCTTCGGCGGACTCTTCTCGGTGAAGTACCCGGAAATCTCCGAGCGCATGGTGGATGACAAGATCGCCGATGCGCAAGCTACCTGCGCGGAGCTGATGCTGGGCGGCGATCTCGGCTGCCTGCTGCACCTGAAAGGCCGCATGCAGCGCAAAGGGATCAAGGTGCGCGTGCGCCATGTGGCCGAGGTGCTGGCCGGCATGGACGAGCCGGCACTGGGCGAATGAACGCCGATCCACGCGCCTTTCCCGAAGCCAGCCACGCAGCGCTGCACGACGAGGGGCTGCGCATCGCGCTCAGCCGGCTGAAAACACATTTCGCGCTAGGCCGCGCGTTGGCAGTCGAGCGCTACGGTGAACAAGAGTGGGAGGCGCTGCGCGAGCACGGCCGAGCCGTTCGGGATTACGCCATCGCGCACCTCGACACCTTGCTGGAGCAGTTCGAACGCGCGGTGGCGGCGCGCAGCGGGCAGGTGCATTGGGCCCGCGACGCGAAAGAAGCGCGCGAGGTTGTTCTTGGGATTCTGCAGAAGCACGGCGCCCGAACGGTCATCAAGGGCAAGTCCATGGTGAGCGAGGAGATCGGGCTCAATCCGTTCCTCGAAGCCAACGGCATTGTGCCGGTGGAAACCGACCTCGGCGAGTACATCGTGCAGCTGAGGCGCGAACCACCCAGCCACATCATCGCACCGGCCTTCCATCTGAACAAAGAGCAGGTGGCGGTGACCTTTCGGGAAGCTCACACGGCGCTGGATCCGGATCGGCCGCTGATAGAGCGCAGCGAATTGGTGGCAGAGGCTCGGCGCATGTTGCGGGCACGCTTCGAGGCAGCGGACGCAGGGATCACCGGCGCAAACTTTCTGGCGGCAGAAGAAGGTGCCGCAATTCTCGTCACCAATGAAGGCAATGGCGATCTCACGCGGCTGCTGCCCAAGACGCACATCGTGCTCACCGGATTGGAAAAGGTGGTGGCAAACCTTGAGAACGCGACGGTCTTATTGCGGCTGCTGACGCGCTCAGCCACCGGACAGGACATCTCCAGCTATGTCAGCGTGATGAGCGGGGCGGCCGCCGGCGAGGACGGCCCCGAGAACTTTCACGTGGTGCTGGTGGATAATGGCCGCACGCGCCTGCTGGGCACAGAAGCAGAAGAGGTGTTGCGCTGCATCCGATGCGCGGCCTGTCTCAATCATTGCCCGGTGTATGCCGCGGTGGGCGGACACGCTTACGGGGCGACCTACACGGGGCCGATCGGCGCAGCGCTCAATCCCGGCCTGATGGGCGTTGAGGTGGCGCACCATCACTCCAGCGCCTCCACCTTCTGCGGCCGCTGCGCAGAGGTGTGCCCTGTAAAAATCTCGCTGCCGAAGATCATGCGGTACTGGCGCGGCCGAGAATACACCAGCGGCATTGCGCCAAAGGCGATGACCGCCGGTCTGGGTGTCTGGGCATTCCTCGCCAAACGCCCAGCGCTGTACCGTATGGTTGCGACCATCGCCGCGCGCGGGCTAAAGCTATGCGGGCGCAAAGGTCGCGTGCATGCCCTGCCACTCATGCACAACTGGCTTCTCGTCCGCGATTTTCCCGCGCCGGAAGGCAGCACGTTTCAGTCGCTCTGGGCCAAGCGCAAATGAACGCGCGCGAGGACATTCTTGCCGCTATCCGCGGACCGCGTGCGACGGGAGTGCCCGCGCTATCGCCGTATCGCGGGCCTGCGTCCCCGGATCCGGTGGAGGCGTTTGCGGAGCGCGCGGCGCGTGCCAATGCCGAGGTACGACTCGTTGCAAGCGAAGCAGAACTGCCCCAGGCAATTGCCGAACTGCTGCGCGCGCGCAATCTGCCGGCCGTCGTGCACGTGCCGCGGAACGCGGCCAATCTACTGTGGGACTCTGCGCCTGGGCTTACGCTGGAAGATGCGCCCCCCGGCCCTGAGGATGCAGCGGTCGCCATTGCGGCGTTTGGTGTCGCGGAAACGGGCACCCTCGCCTACCCTTCTCGTCGCGATGCGCCTGCCTCGTGGCACTTCCGCGCCGGATTTGAAATTGCGGTTCTGCACGGCAGCGCGATTGTCCCGCACATGGAAGAGGTGCTTGCTCAACTGAAGGCGAGCGGCTTGCCTTCCACCGTGAATTTCGTCACCGGCCCCTCGCGCACCGGCGACATCGAACAAACGCTCGAGCTCGGCGCACACGGACCGAAGGCGCTCGCGATATTGATCGTGCAGAACTGACCTATTCCGCGTCGGGCTGGTTGTTCGGCAGCGCCTCAAGGAATGCCGGTAGGGCAAACGCAGCCTTCTCGATCAGCGCCAGCGTCGGCCATTTCTCCACATCCATCTTGGCGGCACGGGCGTTCGCCATCTGGGGAATCAGGCAAATATCGGCAAGCGTCGGCTGATCGCCATGGCAGAAGCGGCCGGTGTGCTCGGAGTTGGCCAGCATGGTTTCCAGCGCATCGAAGCCAAGCGCCATCCAGTGCACCTGCCACGCGAGAATCTCCTCGTCACTTCGCGAGAGGTTTTTGTGCAGGTATTTGCGCACACGAAGGTTGTTTAGCGGGTGAATGTCGCAAGCCACCGCGAGTGCGATGGCGCGGACCCGCGCGCGGCCCAGCGCATCGTCCGGCAGCAGCGGCGGATCGGGAAAGACCTCGTCCAGATACTCGATGATCGCAAGAGACTGCTGCAGTGGATAATCTTGATGCACCAACGTCGGCACAAGATGTTGCGGATTGAGATGCTCGTACTCAGCCGCGAACTGTTGTCCGCCGTCCTTAAGCAGATGCACGAATGCTTGCTTGGCCTCGAGCCCCTTGAGGTTCAGTGCGATGCGAACGCGGAAAGCCGCCGAGGAGCGGAAATAGGTATAGAGCGTCAGTTCATCCGTCATAACGCGTCACCTGCTGGTCGATGGCGCCGAAGATGGAGCGGCCATCCATGTCCAGCATCTCGATCTTCACGCGATCCCCGAACTTCAGGAACGGTGTCTTCGGCGCACCTTCCTCGATGGTTTCGAGCGAGCGGCGTTCGGCGATGCAGGCTGAGCCGGAGGAGCGGTCCTTATTCGATACCGTGCCAGAACCTATGATGGAGCCGGCGCACAAAGCACGCGTTCGCGCGGCATGCGCCATCAGTTGTGGGAACGAGAACGTCATGTCCTCACCGGCATTCGGCGTGCCGAACTGCTCCCCATTCAGCCAAACGCGCAATGGGAGGTGCACCTTGCCGTCGCTCCATGCTTCCCCCAGCTCATCCGGTGTAACGGCCACTGGTGAAAAGGCGCTGGCCGGCTTCGACTGAAAGAAGCCGAAGCCCTTGGCGAGCTCCGCGGGGATCAGATTTCGAAGGCTGACGTCGTTCACCAGCATCAATAGCTTGATGTGCTTCTCCGCGTGGCTTCCGTCCGTACCCATCGGCACGTCGTCGGTAATGACAGCGACCTCGCCTTCCAGATCGATGCCCCAGGATTCACCGGCAGCAAGAATGGGATCGCAGGGACCGATGAATGAATCAGAGCCGCCCTGGTATATCAGCGGATCCGTCCAAAAAGATGGGGGCATCTCCGCACCGCGCGCCTTGCGCACCAGCTCCACGTGGGTGACGTAGGCCGAGCCATCCGCCCATTGATAGGCGCGTGGCAGCGGCGACGCGCATTCCTGCGGGTGAAACGCCTTTTCGCCAGCGACGTGCCCTTCGTTCAGCAGATCGTACACGCGCGCCAATCGCGGCGCGGTGTGCGCCCAATCATCCATCACCGCCTGCAGGGTGTGTGCGATGTGCGGAACCGCGACGTAGCGTGCAAGGTCGCGGCTCACCACGACGAGCATGCCATCGCGGCCGTGCTTGAGAGACGCCAGCTTCATTTCGGCTTCCAGCTCTCGGCATAGTTGCTGTCTTCAGCGCCCTGCGCCGCCTCGCTGATGTCGAGCGGATCGCGCGCGTCCACCATTACGGCCACTTCGTCGGTCATCGTTTTTTCCGCACGCGCGCCTGCTGCGAAGGCTTTGGGATGCGGCCCATGCGTGAAGCCGTTGGGATGCCAAGTGACCATCCCCGGCTTGATGTTGTCGCGGCTGAAAAATTCGCCCGCGTGGTAGAAGATCACTTCATCGTAGTCGTCGTTGGAGTGGTAGAACGGCACCTTCAACGCACCCGGATCACTCTCGATGGGCCTTGGCACGAAGGTGCAGACCACGAAGCGGTCCGCCACGAACGTGGTGTGGACCGATGGTGGGATATGATAGCGGTGGCTCATCACCGGGCGAATGTCTCGCCAGTTCACCTTCACAGCACTAAGATTCCCCTTCCAGCCCACCGCATCGAGCGGATTATAGGGATAGGTGATGGTTGTGATGGCATCGCGGCGTTTCACCCTTACACGCCATTCACGCTCGGCTTGCGCGCGGAACTTGTCGTCCAGCCGCGGTGTATGCAGCGCGGCCGGATCGAAAATGGCATGCGGCCCCAGAATACCCTTCTCCGGCAGCCGAAAACTGCCGTTCGTTGCTTCCATCATCAAGGAGGTCGTTGCTTGCGACGGCTCGATCCGCCACATCGTGCCGCGCGGCAGCAGAACGTAGTCGCCGTCGCTGTAGGCAAGGTGGCCGAAATCGCAATAGAGATCGCCCTCGCCCGCGTGCACGAACAACAGCGTGTCGCCATCGGAATTGCGAAACAGCTGATCCATGGCCTGGGCGCAGCGCCAAATGGCGATTTTGCAACTCGAATTGGAAAGCAGCAGTACTGGGCTGAACGGATCGTCCGCCGCTTTCGCCGTCATCAGCGCGTTGAAGGCGCGCGGGCGTAGCGGCCCTTCGAACGAACTCCATCCTGTCGGAGAATGCTTGTGATAGATGTGGGTGGCAGGCCCAAAGAATCCATCGCGGCCGATTTCGCGTTCGTACGTTCCCTTGGGAAGATCGGCATGCGCCTGCCGCGACGCCTCGCCTTCCACGCGGGGAAATTCAATCCAGCTCTTGCTCATACGGTGCGATCCTCCAGCACGCCACGGCGGATTTGATCCAGCTCGATGGATTCGAACAGTGCGCGAAAATTGCCTTCGCCGAAGCCTTCGTTGCCTTTGCGCTGGATGATTTCGAAAAAGATCGGTCCGATCGCATTTTGTGTAAAGATTTGCAAAAGCAATCCCTGCCCGTCCGTCGGTGCGCCGTCCATCAGGATGCGACTGCGCTTCAGCCGATCCACATCCTCGCCGTGACCTTTGATGCGGTTATCGAGCCGCTCGTAGTAGGTCTCCGGCGTGTCCTGAAACGGAACGTGGTGCTTCTTCAGCGACTCGACGGTTTGGTAGATATCGGAGGTGCCAAGGGCGATGTGCTGTATGCCTTCGCCCTTGTACACGTGAAGATATTCTTCGATCTGCGATTTGTCGTCGGCGCTCTCATTGATCGGGATTCGGATCTGGCCGTCCGGACTTGTCATGGCGCGCGATTTCAGGCCGGTGAGCTTGCCCTCGATGTCGAAGTAGCGGATTTCACGAAAGTTGAAGAGCCGCTCGTAGAAGCCGGCCCAGTGATCCATGTTGCCGCGGAAGACATTGTGCGTGACATGATCGATATAGGTGAGACCTGAGCCTTCGTGCTCAAATCCGAGTGCAGGATCGGTCGGCACGAAATCGACATCGTAAATCGAACGGTCGCCGTAACGATCCACGAGGTAAATGACGCTGCCGCCAATGCCTTCGATGGCGGGAATGTTCAATTCCATCGGCCCAACCTGATTGGCGAACGGTTTGGCGCCTGCTTCGATCAGCTTGCGATAAGCGGCGGGCGCATCCTTCACCCGAAAGGCCATGGCGCAGGCGCTGGGGCCGTGCGCTTGGGCGAAGCGCGCACCATGGCTGCCGATCTCCGCATTGACGACAAAATTGATTTCGCCCTGCCGATAAAGCGTTACCGCTTTTGAGCGATGCCGCCCGACCGCGCGAAAACCCATCTGCTCAAACAGACCGTGCAGCTGGCCCACATCGGGCGCGGTGTATTCCACGAATTCGAATCCGTCGGTGCCTATGGGGTTGTCCCAAAGCTGCGGCATGATGCTGTCCTTGTGGCTTGCAGGAGGATTCTCATCGGAGAGCACCGCACGTCAAGCCAAGGCTCACGCCGAATTCCGGAGACCGGTGGGCAGCTCACACTTGAAGAATAGGGCACCGCACGGAGGGCCTTGCACTAGGCCGAAGCGGCGGCCGCTTCGTCCATCTCGGTAGAGGTCATTGCCTTGATTTCGTTGACCGTGCCCACAGAGGCCGTGACCAGCAACGGCAACAGCATGCGGGCGCGTTCACTGTTCTGGTCCAGGCACGCTTCCTCAAGCTGCCGCGCTAGTTTGCTTACTTTTTTGGCACCAACATTCCCAGCCATGCTGACGATTACATGTACTTCCCGTGCCATACGCGCCAGATCGCCGCCGTCCATCAGGTTCGTCAAAAGCGGCATCCGCTGCTCGAAATCCACGACAAACAGGTCCATCAGCTGCCGCAACCCGCGCTGCGGAAGACTGTTGTTCAGTTCTTTGATGAGCGGCAAGTCCAGGTTGGTGTTGCCATCCTTGGGCGCCGCCTGTTCGACGGAATCTGTCCCTAGCTTGATCAGCGGCCGCGCATCGCCGATTTCGCCCAGCTTCGAGAGCAGGAGCTTCGCTGGAATCGGTTTGGCAATGTAGTCGTCGGCGCCGGCCGCCAGATACTCTTCCCGCGCGCCGGTCATGGCATTGGCGGTCAGCATGATGATCGGCACGGAGCACTTCGGCGCAGGCATCGCGCGTATCTGCTTGGTTGCCTGGATGCCGTCCAATTCCGGCATCTGAACATCCATCAGGACGACGTCATAGTCGTTGTGCCGCACTCCATCCACCGCCTGAACACCGTTTTCGGCAAGGTCCACCTGATGCCCGGCGCCCTGGAGCAACATCATGGCGAACTTCTGATTGAGCTTGTTGTCTTCCGCGAGAAGGAGACGCAGCGGTGCCGTACTCTTGCTGTTGCTTGTCGGGGCGGCCGGACCAGGATCTGCCGTTTCGCGGGAGACGCGTTTTGGTTCACCAGACTTCGCGCACATTGCGCTCAGCCGCACCGTCAACTCCTGTTGATGCACGGGCTTTTCCATCACCGCATCGAACAGATGCACGTCGTCCGGGTTTACGGCGTGACGTCCGCCAGAGGTAAGCAGCACCAGCTTAAGGTCGTCGATACCGGGCATGGCGCGGATGCGCTGCGCAACCCCTTCGCCCGCCAGTCCAGGCATCATGTGATCCAGCAGTACGACCTTGTATGGTTTGTTGAGATGCCAACCGCGTTCGAGTTCAGCCAGCGCCGCAAAACCATCCTGCACGCTGTGCGTCTCCATCCCCGTAGGCTCTAGCTGCCGCGCCAGAATTTCCAGATTCATTTCAATATCATCGACGAGCAGACAGCGAACGCCCGCAAGGTGCCCAACGGTCGTAGTGCTCGTCCGCGACGCTTTGTGTACGGGGGGCATCGGTAGTTCGAACCAGAATACCGATCCCACGCCCATGGTGCTGGACACGCCGATGGTGCCACCCATGAGTTCGACCAGCTGTTTACAAATTGCCAAACCAAGGCCGGTGCCGCCGAAGCGGCGCGTTACAGACGTATCTGCCTGCGTAAACTTCTCGAACAGTCGCGCTTTGACGAGCTCGGGGACACCGATACCGGTATCGGCGACTTCGAAACGGAGGAGCGATTGACCGTGTTCGCCGGACGCGGGTTTGACCTGGACGGAGACTGCGCCCCGTTCCGTGAATTTGATCGCATTGCCAAGCAGATTGAGGAGGACCTGGCGCAAACGCACCGGATCGCCGATGAATTGTGAGCGCGCTTCCGGCGCGACGAAAACGGAAAGATCGATGCCCTTCTCGTGCGCCTTTACCGCGAGCAGATCACCGGCATTTTCCACCAACTCCGCCAAATCGAACTCAATTTTCTCCATGCTCACTTTGCCGGCTTCGAGCTTGGAGATATCGAGAATATCGTTGATGATGGTGAGCAGCGCATCGCTGGATTCCCGCACGATCTCTGCGCAGCGCCGCTGATCCTCGTTCAACGGTGTGTCCAGCAGAAGGCCGGTCATGCCCAAAATGGCGTTCATCGGCGTCCGGATTTCGTGGCTCATATTGGCAAGGAATTCCGACTTCGCCTGACTGGCTGCGCTTGCCGCCGACCGCTCGTACTCCGCCGCAATCCGCGCCGCTTCTGCCGCCCGCAAGGCTTCCCGCCGCCGCTCGCTCTCAAGAATCGAGTCCTGCATCGAAGCTAGCGCACGCAGCAGACGTGAGGTCTCGCTCCGGCCGTCCTTTGCTTCAATTTTGTTATCCAGCCTGCCTTCTGAAACTGCGGTGGCGATGGCAACCGCCCGGTTAAGGGGCGGAACGATCGCATGGCCAAGCACAACGGTAAAAATTAGGGCGATCAAACCCGCGGCGGAGATCGCATAGAAGAGCGATCGCGTGGTGCTGTCCACCAACCGCTCGGCGCGTACGCGGTAAATGAATCCGTCGGCTGTGTAGTGTTGCACCAAACTGCTGAGCTTCTTGTCGATGGCCGCCATCTCCGTCAGGAGCGCATCGCGCGACGAGAGTTTCGGTAGTGCTGCGATCCGTGCGCGAAGCTTGCGAGCTGAAGAAGCACCCTTTTTGGTAATCGCCCGCTCAATGGCAACGTCGAGATCGCCCAGAAGAGCTCCCAGCTGCTTGCGTGCCGCCGCGCCCTGGAATGGCGCCGAAGCAGCCTGTTCCGTGGAGCAGAGCCGAACGAAATCGGTCTGCACCTTGCGCACATAGCTGACACCGATAAGAGCGTTGTCGTAGACACTCATGGACAATTGGCCGAGCTCGGCTTCTTGTGCGCGCGTGAAGAGTCCAAGTCCGATGGTCAGGGCCAGAAAGCCCAGGCAGCCAATCAGAATTTTGATCCGAACCGGCATTTAAGTCCCCGACTTTCTACTTCGCAACCGTGATCGTCATTTTCATCTTCGGATGGATGGCACAGCGCACCTGAAACGTGCCTGCGTCCGTGAACCGCTTGTTGATGACCTCTCCAGGCTTCTGCAGGCCTTCGTCTTCCGGCTCGTCCTCAGAATCGATCACCATGATGTTATGTGTGACGTCATCATGGTTGTGGAAATGCATGCTGTCGCCAACCTTGAGCGTAGCTTCGGGTTTGGTGAATCTCAGCCCGAGCTGGTCCACGTTTTCGTCCGCCGCGTTCGCGTTCACGACAAAGGCAAGCGAAGCAACGCCTGCCGCCATTGCAAGATTGCGCATGGAAGGTCTCCGCGCCTGGTTTAGGACGCCGATCATCGGTTCAGCGCCACCGCCACAGTGAGATGGAGGAGAAGTGTGTTGTTGTCCGAGGCGTCCTGCGTCAGGCCATCGAACTTGGTGTAGGCAACGTACTGCAAGGCAAGGCGCGCATTCAGCCAGTTGAGAGGGGCATCCGGCTTGGCCCACGGCACGTAGTCCAACTCGGCGACGAAGCCCGCACTGTCGGGGCTCCCGTTTGGCCCGGACCAGCGCGCCGGATCGGCCGAGCCCGCAATGTGAAAGTATTGCAGCGTCGGCGTCCACGTCGCGTCATAGGAATACGCAATGTCGCCGCGAAAGACATTCAGGTCGCCGCTGCCGCGCGTACCGAAAAGAAGCCGGCTTGCGTTCAGGTCTGCGCTTTCATGCAGGTAGAGCGCGTGCGCCGAAACCACATCGGAAACACTCAGTTCGGGATGCGCGATCCATTGGTAGGTGGCATCAAACGCGATATCAGAATAGCTGTCTTCGCCGATCCCTGGCAGAGATTGCGGCCGGATGTCTGCCGTCATGCCATAGGTGCCTACCGCGAAGTAGTGCTTCCCTTCTTCGAGTTCCTTCTGCAACGTCACGCGCCAATACGGCAGCAGGCCGGTGATGTCGTCCACTCCGTTGAGCGGTTCGGCGCCAAACATTTTGAGCGTGTCGCGATCAAGGCCGCCGTAGGCCGCCACCTCCGCATACACGATGTCATCCCACAGGGCGTAGGCGCCAAGCCCCAGCACTGCGCTGCTGACCTGATCGACCATCGGGGAAGCTGCGGGTGACGGCGCGAAACTCGATCCGACGAAGGGGAATACCCAGGCCGGTTCTGAATCCCACGGGTCCTCCACAGTGGGCGCATTGTTGAGGCTGATGCCGTAGACGAGGTCGCGCCCTTTGATCGTACGATCTCTTGCATAGCGGACATCAAGGTCTTCCCAGTGGAGTTTGCGCTCGACGCCCTCGTAGTCGAGTTCGGCGAACGCACCCAAATTCGACAGGATTCTTCCGCCATAGAAGAATGCCGCTCCTTCGAAGGCGGTTTGGTCGTTCTCGGGCTTGCCTGTTGCAGTTGGCTGATCTGTGTTCGTGTGGGTGAAACTCGCCTCGCCCAGCACTGTAAGCGGCGGGAAGTGTTCGTGCGTGTCGTTCGCACTGTAGCCGTAAAGCTTGAAATCCCGGCCGGCCTGCTTCAGGCGCGGCCCGAATCCGCCGACATGGCAGGCAGAACAGGGTTGATTGGTCTGAATCCCGAAGCTCGGAAGTGCGGTGGACTGATTCGACCAAGTGACGAGTCCGCTGAATACCACGCTAAGAAGAAGCGCGAAGCGCGCCTTGCTATTCAAGGGTGGCGAAAAGGTGCCGCTGCCAATCGCACGAAAAACCATACGCCCGCTTTCGTTCCTGACGAGGACGAGCATGGCCGAAACTGGTTAACGGATTGGACCAGAAATCGTTAATGCACGGCTAAACGACCCACTTGAAAGGACCGGATTGGTGGGCGATGAAGGACTCGAACCTTCGACCCGCTGATTAAGAGTCAGCTGCTCTACCGCCTGAGCTAATCGCCCGAAGGCCCGGACATGGGCCTTGGAGGGGGCGGCTATAGCAGAGGGGCTTCGGCAGAGTCCAGAAAGCCCTGCCCTACAGAAGAATCCCGGAATGACGAGGGATTTCCACCTGCCGGTGGATGTGGACCGACATGATCAGCCCAAAGCCGAACATGACCGTGAGCAGCGCTGTGCCGCCGTAGGAGAGCAGCGGCATCGGGATGCCTACAACGGGAATCAGGCCCATCACCATCGCGCCGTTGATCATGATGTAGAAGAAAAAATTGAGAGTTAGCCCCAGAGCAACAAGGCGTCCGAATTGGCTGCGAGACGACATCGCAATGCGGATGCCATAGCCGATCACCACTGCGAACAGCAGCAACAGCGCGATACAACCCAGAAAGCCGAATTCCTCGCCGACGGACGTAAAAATGAAATCCGTCTCCTTTTCCGGCAAGAAATTGAGTTGGCTCTGCGTGCCGTGCAGAAATCCCTTGCCGGTTACGCCACCGGAGCCCAGCGCGATCTCAGCCTGGCTGATATTCCAACCGGCACCGAGCGCATCGCTCTGCGGATTCAAGAAGGTCATGACTCTACGCTTTTGATAATCGTGCAGAAACTGCCAGGCGACAGGGATCGCCGCCGCGACCGCACTGATCGTGGGCACGATCCACCACCATGATAATCCAGCAAGGAAGAGCAGTGACGCACCGTCCATCACGAGGATCGTAGCTGTGCCCAGGTTGGGCTGCATGAGAACTAACGCTGTCGGAAGCCCAATCATCGCCAGCGGAATGAACAGGCGCCATGGCTTGGAGACGTCATCGACATCCAATCCGTGAAGGTAGCGGGCGAGCGCCAATATCAGCGCGATCTTCATCAGCTCCGACGGCTGAATCTGGATTGGACCAAGCTCAATCCAGCGCTGCGCGCCCAAGCCAGTATGGCCGAACGCCTGCACGGCGATCAACAGCACGAGGCACAGGGCGTAAAAGGGATATGCCATTGTCGTCCAGACGCGAATGTCGACCAACGCCGCTGCACAAAGAATGACGAGTCCGATACAGAAGCGCAGCATTTGCTTGCTGGCCCACGGTGAAAGGTGCCCGCCAGCAACCGAATAGAGCATCGCGAAACCCATGCAGGCGATGACGCCAATCACGAGCACCAGCGGCCAGTTGAATTCGGACAACTTCTCGCGGACAGAAAGATTCCCGCGGACTGCAGCATACGGACGCGCGGTCATGCCTTGCGCTCCCAAGGCGAACGAACTGCGGCCCGAAGCGGATATGCCGTCGGCAGCTTCACCGGATCTCGCCTTTGGGCATAGAGCAGAATGTCACGCGCCATTTGCACCTGGGGATGCGCCGGCAGCGCGCCGTGTTCGACCAACACCGCGCAGGCGTAACGCGGTTCAACGACGGGTGCGAAGGCGATGAATAGCGCATGATCGCGCAGTTTCCACGGCAAGGATTCGTTCTTCCGCACACCCCGGCGATGCTCTTCGCGTGAAATCACACGAACCTGCGCGGTACCAGTCTTGCCGGCCATTTCAAATCCGGGCTCCGCAATCCGCCAGGCATAGGCCGTCCCCCCCGGAGTATTCGCCACACCGTTCATACCAGCCTGGACCGCAGCAACCGCGCGATCCGAGTATGGCAGCCTCGGAGCGTCCGGCCGAGGTTGAGCGCTGCGCCCGACGATCCGTGTAATTCTTGGAGAGACAGCCCGCCCGCTCGCAATACGCGCAGCCGTGGTGCAGAGCTGCAAAGGCGTGACGGTCAAATATCCCTGACCGATACCCGTGACGAGTGTTTCGCCCTGCTGCCAGGGCACGCCATAACGCGCTTCTTTCCAGGCACGTCCCGGGACGATGCCTGCCCGCTCGCCAGGCAATTCAATGCCCGTCGGGTGACCTAGGCCGACGGCGTGCGCCGCCGCTTCGATACGGTCGATCCCGAGCCGGCGCGCCACCTCATAAAAGAATACGTCGCACGATACGATGATGCCGCGCCGCAGATCGACGCCGCCATGGCCTCCACGTTTCCAGCAGTGGAACTCATGATTGCCAAGCCGCGTCGAGCCTGTGCAATTCACTTGAAGATGCTCCAGCCCACCATCCATGGCGGCCAGCGCCATGGTCGGCTTGATGGTGGAGCCCGGCGGATACAAGCCTGCGATGGTCTTGTTGATCAGCGGCGTGTGGTCGTCGGACATCCACGCATTCCACTGCGTGTTCGACACGCCGACGTTGAACAGGTTCGGATCGAAAGCGGGTGTGGACGCGAGTGCAAGGACATCGCCGTTGCTGACGTCCATAACGACCGCCGCAGCGCTTTCTTCTCCCAACCGCTGAGAAACAAAGTCTTGCAAGTCGCGGTCTATGGTAAGGTAGATGTCTGAGCCCGGCTCGCCTGCTTCGCGGCTCAATTCACGCACAATGCGTCCGTAGGCGTTCACCTCCACCCGACTGACGCCGGCTTTGCCCCGAATTTCCTCTTCGAACTGTCTTTCGATGCCTCTTTTGCCGATGCGAGCGCCAGGTAGCTGCAAGAGGGGATCGGAATCGTCCTTCTGATCTTGCTCTGAAGCCGCTCCCACATACCCGATGATGTGCGCCAACTCAGCGCTGAACGGATAAGCGCGCGTCTGGCTCACCTCAGGCTGGATACCAGCGAGGTAAGGAAGATGCAGATTGATTCGCGCAAAATCTTCCCAAGCGAGATTTTCCGCAACGATGAGGGGAACGAATGGTTTATTCTGCCGCGCTTCGCGAAGCGTGCGCTCCCGCTGCCTGTCGGACAGGTAGATGATCCGGCCGATCTCATCGAGCGCCGACGCCACGCCACCTTGCACCTGCTCCGGAACCAGCAACACGCGGAAATTGCGACGGTTGTTCGCCAACTCCACGCCGAATCGGTCGAAGATTCGCCCACGCGGCGGCGCTACGAGACGTTCGCTGACCCGATTCTCTTCGGATTTTGTTTTGAACTGATCGCCTTGGATGACTTCAAGCTGGTAGAGACGACCCGCCAACACTCCCAAAACAGCTGTCATCCCGCCGGACATCATGAGCGTGCGGCGCGTGAACGTCGCGTAGCGGCTTTGGTCCTTGGGATCGAACAGCGGCATCAGAACTCGCTCCGCAGAGGACCGACGATCTGGTGCTGAATTCCGTTCAGAAGCGGCAACACCAGCACATAAGATACGACAGTCACTGCCAGTTGTAATGCCAAGGGAGCCACCGGCGGGGCATGCCAGAAGTAGATCCAGGCGATGAGGTATGCAGTCGCACAGGCAAACAAGGTGGCGAGCGCGAAGCCAAGAAGCGCGCCGATCCCAGCCAAGCCAGCGAAGGAATCTCGCTGGCGATCCAGCAGGGCGTAGCTCGCCATGTACGATGCCGTCCAGAGCCCGGGCGGTCCGCCGGCCATCAAATCTTGTGCGAGCCCGATGACGAACGCCGCCGCCGGAGGCATTAGGTCAGGCCGCACCAGAGACCAAAAATAGATAGCCATGAAGCCGAGCAGTGGAGAGGGAACAGCGCCGCCGCTCAGCGAGATAGGCAAATTAGAGAGTACGACGCCGACAAGTCCGCAGAGCACCGGAAGGATTGCGGCGAAAAGAGAGGAGATTGACATAGCCAACCGTCCGGCGCGATTTCACTGATCGTCCTGGTCGCCGGACGCGTCGTCCGCTGGCTCAGTACGGTCGGAAGGTTCTTCCACGGCTCGCGCAGGACGTGGAGGCAAAGCAGAAGCTGAAGAGGGCGCCGCCGGCGCCGCCTGCTGCGCTTGCATTGGCTGGAGAGTGCGTCCGTTCTGCACAATGAATTTGCGAACCGGGACCGGAATAGAATCTGCGCCGTGAGGTGCGGAGGGCACGAGCTTGTCAGGCGCAGGCAGTTCCTTGTCGACTGGTTTCGGCATCTGCTCCATGGGCGTGGCGAAGTCCACAATCCTCACGTCGTCCGCAGCCAATGGGTCCTCGTACAAGCTGACCTTTGCGCCGGAGCCGCTGAGTGTGAGAAGTCCCACCGGCAAACCCGCCGGCAACAACCCACCATCTCCCGACGTCACGACCTCGGCACCGTTCTTCAGCCGGTGATTTTGCGGCAGCGCCTCGAGGTTGGGTGCCCCCGCACTCGTTCCTGCCAGAATGGCTTGTATGTTTCCTGGCCTTACAACGACGGGTACGCGGCTGCTCAGATCGTCCAGCAATATGACCCACGAGGTATGCTCGCCCACCGCATAAATGCGCCCAAGAAGACCACGAGCGTCGACCACTGCCTGTCCTGTTTTCACACCGTCCTGCTTGCCGGCACCGAGTACCAGCGTTTCGAGAAATGGCTGACTCGAACGGGCGATAACGCCCGCTGTGACGGTGGTGTAGGAGATATCCGGTACGGCCTTCAGCAGTAGCTGGTAGTGTTTCAGGCGGCCCTGCAAAGTGAGCGCCGCATTGCGCCACTGGAGCAGCCGCGCATTCTCTTCGTGCAGACGCTGATTCTCGCTGTACACGTCGAAAAAATGCCCAACGCCGCTTGCCCAGCGAGTGGCGGCAAGCACGGGCACGTTCAACGCACGGAGAACAGGGGCACTCCGGTCAGTAAGAGCGGCTCGAATGCGCTCCACCGGGAGAAGATGCATTCTTCCAGCGATAATCAGGAGGACCGAGAGCACAGCGGCGATAACGAGCGGAAGCGGTGCGCTGTTTCTGCGAGCAATTCTCCAGGTCCCATTCGCCATCTACGCTACCAACTCGGGTTCTACCCCTCGGCTGCAGTCAACTAGAACGCTGTGGATAAAACATGGCGCATGGACTTCGGATTTTCGAGCACCCGCCCCGTTCCCAGCGCCACGCAAGACAAGGGATCGTCCGCGATCGAGACGGGTAACCCCGTTTCTTCCCGCAGCACCTGATCCAGGTTGGCAAGCAGCGAACCACCCCCGGTCAACACGATGCCTTTGTCGACAATGTCCGCCGCCAGCTCGGGTGGGGTGGCTTCCAGGGCCACCTTCACAGCTTCGACGATCTGACTCGTGGGTTCGGCGAGGGCCTCCGCAACGTGGCGTTGCGTGATTGTGATTTCCTTGGGAACACCATTCAGCAAGTCCCGCCCCTTGATTTCGAGACTGATGCCATTGCCATCCGCAGGCGGCGCCGCCGAGCCAATTTCTTTCTTGATGCGTTCGGCGCTGGCTTCGCCGATCAGGAGATTCTGATGCCGGCGGATGTAAGCGATGATGGCTTCGTCCATCTTGTCGCCCCCCACCCGCACCGAGCGTGAGTAGACGATGCCGCCGAGTGACAGAACCGCCACCTCTGTGGTGCCACCGCCAATATCGACCACCATGGACCCAGTGGGTTCCCCGACAGGCAGGCCCGCGCCAATAGCGGCGGCCATCGGCTCTTCGATCAGAAAGACCCGGCGCGCGCCTGCCGAGAGGGCGGATTCCTGAATCGCGCGCCGCTCAACGGCGGTTGAACCGGAAGGGACGCAGACGATGATCATCGGATTGGCGAAGGACCGGCGGTTGTGGACCTTATGAATGAAATGCTTGATCATTTCCTCGGCGACTTCGAAGTCTGCGATCACGCCGTCACGCATTGGCCGAATCGCTTCGATGTTCCCCGGGGTTCGGCCCAGCATCAGCTTGGCGTCGTTTCCAACCGCTCGAACCTGCCGCTTGCCGCCTTTGGTGAAGGTCGCCACGACCGAAGGCTCGTTGAGCACGATGCCGCGGCCCCGGACGTAAACCAGAGTGTTGGCAGTTCCCAGATCGATTGCCATGTCGCTCGACAGAAGGCCGAGTAAGCTACCAAACATTCTTTGCTTCCGTTCCTTTCCAGCCCTTGGGCTGCAACTTCCGGTCCAAGGATAGGATTCCGTTAGGGTTGGCCACCCGTATCAGCACACACCAGCTTTTCGCGAGAGTTCCAGCCCGCACGGCGTAGGACTCATCACGGAAACGCCGCGGTTGTCCCGGTTGCGCCGTCCTATCGCCGGCCACGGCCGAACTTAGGCACGCCAATCCTTACCGAACTGCCCTAAGCCAGCGTAATTGCATGACTTTCGTTGTGGTTCGCGCGAGCTTTTAAGCGGGATTCGCGGTTTTCGGCAATAGCCGCAAGACTGTCTGCGGCGAATCGGCTTGGCCATGGAGAGCCGCAAATGGTCGGGCGGGTCCAGCCATGATAAGGCCGACGCGGGGCGGCGGCGATGATCCATTTTCAGCAGGTGAGCAAAGCCTACGAAGAAAGCCCGGCCGTCCTCCGTTCGCTTACTTTTGATATCGCCCCCCGGGAATTTGCGGTCCTGATCGGCCCTTCCGGGTGCGGCAAGAGTACGACTCTATCCCTGGTCAATCGGCTATCGGAACCGACCTCAGGTACTGTGAGCGTGGACGGGCAAGCCCTCGCCGCCCAAGACCCGATACTGCTGCGCCGTCAAATAGGTTTCGTGTTCCAGGGGATTGGACTCTTTCCTCATCTCACCGTCGCAGAAAACGTCGCTATTTCGCCGCGGCTGCTGGGCTGGTCACACGCGGACATCGAGAAGCGCGTGCACGAATTGGTTCAGCTTGTGCGGCTCCCGGCGAACTACCTGTGGCGTTTTCCAAAGGAATTGTCGGGTGGCGAACAGCAGCGGGTCGGCCTAGCGCGGGCGCTGGCTGCGCGTCCGAAAATCATGCTGATGGACGAGCCTTTCGGTGCGCTCGATCCGCTGGTGCGCGATGAGCTTGCGGCCGACTACCGCAACATTCATCAGCAGCTCGGACTGACGACCGTTCTGGTTACCCATGACATGACCGAGGCGCTTCTGCTCGCTGACAAAATTCTCGTCATGCGCGCCGGCGAAATCGTGCAGACGGGCACGCCGCAACAATTGATGCGCGAGCCCGCAGACGAGTTCGTTCAAATGCTTGTCGACACCCCGCGCCGGCGCGCGGCGCAACTGGCAGGGCTGCTCGAGTCAGGGCCGGCCGCATGAACAACGCGTTCGCGGCAGCGTTAGCCTTGTTGCCTGACTATCTTGGTCAGCACGTTCTCCTCAGCGTCTCTGCCCTCGCGCTGGGAGTCGGGATTAGCCTCCCGATCGCCGTTGCCTCAGCACGAACGCCAAGTCTGCGTGGTCCAGTGCTCGCATTTGCCAGTATCGTGCAGACTATTCCCGGTTTGGCGTTGCTGGCCCTGTTCTATCCAACGCTTCTTGCGGTTTCGGCGGCGACGCTGCAAACCTTCGGCGTGGGTGTGCCCGCGCTCGGCTTCTTGCCTGCGCTATTGGCACTGACGCTCTACTCGATGCTGCCGGTGTTGCGGAACACGATTGCAGGCCTCACCGGTCTCGACCCCGCAGTCAAAACTGCGGCGCGCGCCGTGGGCATGACGTCGTGGCAGTCGCTCGCGCTCGTCGAGCTACCGCTGGCAGCGCCGGTGATCATGGCCGGCATCCGCATCGCGGCCGTGTGGGTGATCGGCACTGCCACATTGTCGACTCCTGTCGGTCAGACCAGTCTTGGGAATTACATTTTCACCGGATTGCAGACAGAGAACTGGACGTTCGTGTTGTTCGGCTGCTTTGCCGCTGGCGTGCTTGCCCTCGCGGTGGATCGTTTGCTGGCGATGGCAGAGTCCGGCTTTGCGTTGCGCTCGCGCAAACGCGTGATTGCTGCCGCGGGGGTGTTAGCATTGCTGATCGGCGCGAGCCTTTTTCCGATGATCGGACGCGCGGATGCACTGGTTGTTATTGGCGCCAAGAACTTCGAGGAACAATATATCCTGAGTGCGTTGATCGCCGATCATCTTGACAGAGCCGGCGTCCGTAGCGCGCTTCGCAGCGATCTTGGATCGACGATCATTTTCCGTGCACTCGCAGCCGGCAACATTGATGCCTACGTCGACTATTCGGGCACGATCTGGGCCAATGAAATGCATCGGACAGATTCACCTGGCCGCCCCGTGGTGTTGAAACAACTGGCGGACTGGCTGGCCCACAAGCACAAGATTGTTGATCTCGGGTCGCTAGGGTTTGAGAACGCCTATGTCCTCGCAATGCGCCGGGATCGCGCAGAAGCCTTGGGGATTCGCACATTGGAAGATCTCGCCGCGCACGCATCTACCATGAAGATCGGTGGTGACTACGAATTCTTTTCCCGGCCGGAATGGGCGAGTGTCGAAAAAGCCTACGGACTCCACTTTGCGGTCAAGCGCAGTTACCAGCCAACTTTCATGTACCGCGCCGTTCGGGACGGGGATGTTGACGTGATCGCGGCCTTCTCAAGCGATGGACGCATTGTACAGTACGACTTGAAACTGCTCTCCGATCCCAGATCGGCGTTGCCCCCTTACGATGCCGTGCTGCTGGTGTCGCCGAAGCGGGCGCGGGACGCGAGATTTCTTCAGGCTTTGACCCCGCTCGTCGGCAAGATCGATCTCACGCTCATGCAGCGCGCCAATCTGATGGTGGACCGGGACAAGCAAACGCCGGAAGTCGCCGCGCATTGGCTGGAGAAGCAGATTGCCGGATCAGCTATCGGGACCGGTCGCAAGAAGGTTGGTGAGCGCCGCGGCGACGAGATAGGAAAGCATTAGAGGCGCCGCCCCCGTCACCACCGAGCCAAGAATGCCGCCCAGCACGCTGCAGGAAAGCCAGCGAAACAGGGATCCCACAAACATTAGCTGGATTCCCCCAACCGAGGCGAAACCAAGCACAAGCGCAATGACCGGCGCCCCCAGTGGCTCAACGCGGCGCTTGCGCTCAAGCCGCACTAGCGCCGCCGCCATTCGCACGCGGGAAATCGCCGATCCCAGGAAAACAAATGCCAACAACCAGCTTGCTGCGAATGAGGAAGCCAGACCACCACCCCCAATACCGCAGTTTGCCAAATTGTTCTCCAATACACGTTGCGCGGGAACGGCAAAGCGAATTGCGCCTTGCAGCGCAACTAAAATACCCCACGAAGGAAGATGCGGAGCAACCTGAATGGCGAAGCTCAGGATCGCGAAGATCATGAACACGATCTCGTTAAATCCGGGCACGACATGGTGCGGCTTGAATCGGGAGACGAGATGGCCGCTGGAAAGCCCGTAACCCGCAATGAACAATAGGCCCATCGCGCCAAACAACAGAGCAGGAATGGCGCTTGGCCCGATCGCCTGAGTCGCCGCCGTTCCGGCAAGAACCGCGCGCGCGGCGGCATGCGCACCGGTAAAGAGGCAGAACATCAGCCAACCCTTCGCCAGCAGTCGCGCGACGCCCATGCCTCTCCCCTGCAGAAGTGATTCTTATGCCACAATCACGCGGAAGCGGCGACGCGCCAGTCCTTCATGCGTTCCGCCCTGAGGCCTTCGGCAATCAGGAACGCAAGCTCAAGCGCCTGGCTGGCGTTGAGCCGCGGATCGCAATGGGTGTGGTAACGGCGTGCGAGATCCTCTTCGGAAATCGCCTGAGCGCCACCAAGGCATTCCGTGACGTTCTGCCCTGTCATCTCGAAATGAACACCACCCGCGTGCGTGCCTTCGGCCCGATGAATATCGAAGAAGGCCTTTACCTCCTTGAGGATGCGATCGAACAAGCGGGTCTTGATGCCCGCCTGTGATTTGATGGTGTTGCCGTGCATGGGATCGCACGACCAAACGACCTGTGCGCCCTCTCGAGTCACGGCACGGATCAGGTGCGGCAACTTCTCCGTCACCTTGTCTGCGCCGAAACGGCAAATCAGCGTTATACGGCCAGGCTTGTTTTCAGGATTGAGAATAGCCAGCAGCTTAAGCAATTCGTCTTCCACCAGCGAGGGGCCGCACTTGAGCCCTAATGGATTCTTGATGCCGCGGCAGAACTCCACATGCGCGCCATCCGATTGCCGGGTGCGGTCACCGATCCAGACTAAGTGCGCGGAGGTGTCATACCACTCGCCACTGGTCGAATCGATCCGGGTAAGCGCCTGCTCATAATTCAGGAATAGCGCTTCATGGCTCGTGTAGAAGGTGGTACCGCGGAGCTGCGGAATGGCCTCCGGCGTGAGCCCGCACGCTTCCATGAAATCGAGAGTTTCGCTGATACGCTCGGCTAAGGCCTTGTACCGCTCGCCCGCCGGAGAGCCTGCGATGAATCCCAAAGTCCAGCGGTGCACATTGTGCAGGTCGGCATAGCCACCGCTGGCGAACGCCCGCAGCAGGTTGAGTGTCGCTGCGCTTTGGGCATAGCCCTGCATCAATCGACCTGGGTCGGGCGTGCGGCTGTCGTCCGTGAATTCGATCCCGTTGATGTTGTCGCCACGATAGGACGGCAGGCTGACACCGTCGCGCGTTTCGGTGTCGTCCGTCCGCGGCTTGGCAAACTGCCCGGCGATCCTTCCCACCTTCACGATCGGGATCGCGCCTCCGAAAGTCAGGATCACAGCCATCTGCAGAAGGACCCGGAATGTGTCGCGGATGTTGTCCGGGTGAAACTCCGCGAAACTCTCGGCGCAATCTCCACCTTGCAGCAGGAAGGCTTTGCCTTCCGCCACCTGCGCCAGAGAGGACATCAATGCGCGCGCCTCGCCGGCAAATACCAGCGGGGGGTGGGTCCTCAGCCGTGCTTCCACAGCCACCAAAGCGGCCGGATCCGGATAGTCCGGCATCTGGCTGACAGGCTTCGAGCGCCAGCTTGACGGTGTCCAGGGCTGCGGCACGCCGACTTCCTTTCTCCCCGGCCTATACGCAAGGTCGGACCCATTTACCAGAACTGGAGCCAAGGGTGATGAACAAGGCGCTTCCGCCTTACAATTACCATGTAGCAGCGTCCAACTTCTGTCGGCCCCTCTCCGAAACTGCCATGCGACGCTCGATCTTCTCTGGTGTGGTTTCGGTGCTCGGAATCGTACGTTCGTTTCACCCCGCCCAAGCTGACGAGTATCGGCAGGTTGTGGGTGTTCAGTGCTCCGGGAATGGAGCCACAATTCGCTTCGGCTGGTCCAACAACGAAGACCCTGTGCGCTTCAATCCGCTCCCCTCGGGATTCGATCGATGGCTGGATGTCCCGATTGCGCAAACCGGCCATTGCCGGCTGTCCAATGGACAAGAGGTTGTCGCACGCGCCGGAACCGATCAGCCGTTCGCCTATGGCATGGGCGGCGACAATCCACCGGAATTCTTCAGCCTGTGGATCGGCGGCAAGAAGATCGTTTCTCGACAGATCTACAAGGATGGCGGTGCCTCACCAAAGCTGTTCCTGAGCGCCGTCTTTGTCGGCACGGGCAGCATTACATCGTGCCGGTATGACGTGAAGGGCAAGGACGATCTTGCCGTTATGCCGCCCGCCATCTGGTACGAGGCAAAGCGGGCAGCAGACGTTCCAACCCGTTGTGAAACGCGGAAGCTTGATGTGAGCATGCTGCGCGCCGACCCAAAGGAAGCGCCGGCAGAACGTGCAACGGTTGGGACAATCAGCGTTGCGGATGGAGACCGGACTTTTTGCCGGCAGTTCATCAGACCAACAGCGGAGTATCGTGCCATCAGCGCAGCCAGCTACTTCAACATCGGGGCGCCTTCGACGGTTTCGAAAGAAGTGCTGGCATTCCTGCAACTTCATCCGGACGTTCCGTTTGCGGATGATGGCGTAGGACCAGGCACCTCGATAATGGTGGAAGGCGGGATGTATGCTGTTGCGCAATTCGACTTGTTTGGAGACGGACATCCCGCCATCGTCATTCGCTTCTCTGGCGACAATCACTATTTCGATGGCGAACGCTTCTTCATTCGCGAAGGTCAGGTAGACCATAAAGACATTGCGGCTTTGATCGCGGCGAATTTCGAGCCGGATGACGCGAAAGGCTGGCGGATCATCGATGGCGGCGCCACATTGTATGAACGAAAGTACCACAATAGCGCGCGGTACACGCATTTCGCGCTGTTCCGGCTGGGGGGAAAGACGTACCTCCTTGCGAGACCCACGAACCAAGAGCTGACGCCAAGCGCCATCCTATACCGCGTGGATCGCTCCGGCCTGTCGACCACCTGCACATTCCAGATGAATGATGAGAATTACTGAACGGCCGCCTGCGCCAGCGGCACGGTAAAGCTGAACACAGTGCCCTGTGGTTGGTTCGGGCTTGCGGACAGGAGGTCGCCATGCGCTCTGACAATCTGATCGCAGATCGAGAGTCCCAAACCCATGCCGCTAGGCTTCGTGGTCACGAAGGCTTCGAAGAGGTGTTCGGAAACGGCTGGCGGCAGCCCCGGCCCCGTGTCCGCAACATCAATGCGTACCGCGTCAGCTTCTCGCGTGGCGGCAATCCGCAATTCCCGTATGGGGCTATCGGCCATGGCCTCCGCAGCATTCCGCGCCAAATTGATGATCACCTGCTGGATCTGCACCCGGTCGATCTCCACCGGCGGCAGATCCCGCGCCACTTCGATGATCACCGTGACTCCGCACTGCCGAAGCATCGTTCCGATCAGCTCGATGGCTTCGCGCAGTACGCCCGCAAGGCTTTCCGCTTTCCTTTCCGATTTTCCTTTGGCAACCATCTCGCGCAAGTGCTGGACGATGGCCGCGGCACGTTGGCCTTGCTGCGTTGCCTTTTCAGCGATCTCGTTCAAGAGTTTCTTGTTATCCGGCTGATTGGCGATCACCCGCTTGAGTGCCGCTAAGTAGTTGGTCATCGCGGCAAGCGGTTGATTCAGCTCGTGCGCAAGGGAAGATGATATGGAGCCCATCATGTTCCAGCGTGACAGGTGGATAAGCTCGGCTTGCAGACCCTCGAGCCGCGCTTGAGCCTGCTTACGCTCGGTAATGTCCCGGACAATTTTCGCAGCACCCACCACCTCGCCGTTCGTATTGCGGATGGGCGAGACAGTAAGCGACACAAAGATCTCGCTGCCGTCTTTGCGCAGCCGTCGGGTTTCGTAGGGCTCGATTGTGGCGCCGGAACGTACTCTTGCGATGATGTCCTCTTCCTCCGCCAACAGTTCCGGCGGAAACAACTTCAAGATGGGGTGGCCAATCATTTCGAAAGCGGCGTATCCGAACAGGCGTTCGGCGGCCGGATTCCAGGCGGTAACGGTCCCATCCAGCCGCTTTGCAATTATGGCGTCTGCCGAGGATTCGACGATGCTCGCGAGATAGTCGCGCGCGCTCTGCAATCGCTTCAGAGCGGCGTCAGTGTCGGTTTCGATAGACACTGTCTTAACTTCGGCCGGGCTGCGAAGAGGTTTTGGTTCGCATCGTCACCAATTCCTCCGCGGCCGTCGGATGAAGCGCGACGGTTGCATCAAACTGTGCCTTTGTGGCGCCCATCTTGAGCGCCACCGCGACGATCTGGATGATTTCCGCAGCGTCGAAACCGAAGATATGGCAGCCGAGAACGCGGTCAGTCTTTGCATCAACTATCAGCTTGAATTGCGAGCGCGTGTTGCGGCCCGACAGTGTGTGCTTCAGCGGCCTGAATGTCGACTTGTACACGTCGATGGCGTAACCCGCGTCCAGCGCCTTCGCCTCCGACAATCCGACTGAAGCAAGTTCCGGCCGACTGAACACCGCCGTCGGCACCAGATCATGATCGACCCGTGTGGGGCTGTTCTCGAATACGGTGCGCACAAAACATATGGCATCATGGATGGCCACGGGGGTCAGCTGCAGCCGGTTGGTGACATCGCCGATGGCGAAGATATTGGGGACACTGCTGCGCGAATACGGATCGACAATCACTTCCCCCTTTTTGCCAAGTTCAACCCCTGCTTTCTCGAGGCCCAAGGCATCGGTATTGGGCCTGCGGCCGATCGCGAGCATGACGGCATCTGCTTCCAGCACTTCGTGGTGGTCGGTGAAGGCGAATAATTCGTCTCCCCGCTTGTCGATGCGCTTGAAGTTCCGATTGCAAAGGACTCGCAAGCCGTTGCGCTGCATCTCTGCCATCAGGCAGTCGCGCATATCCTCGTCGAAACCGCGCAGGACCTTGGGCCCCCGATAAACCAGCGTGGTGTCACAGCCCAGGCCGTGAAAAATGTGCGCGAATTCCACGGCAATGTAGCCGCCACCGACCACAACGACCCGGCGCGGCAGCTTTTTCAGGTAGAACGCCTCGTTGGACGAAATGCAGTGCTCGACTCCAGGAACGTCAAGCGAATCGTGCGATGGCCGCCCGCCGGTGGCGATGAGGACATACTCGACCGTCACCCTGCGGTCAGCCTTCTTCAGGTGGATCGTATGCGGGTCGAGCAACTCGGCGCGGTCGTAAATTATCTGGGCGCCGCTTTTGTTCACATTTTGCACGTAGAGGTCGGACAGCCGCGCGATCTCTTTGTCTTTGTTTGCGACCAGAGCGGTCCAGTCGAAATGCCGTTCCGGCACGGTCCAGCCGAAGCCAGCCGCGTCCTCGAAATCCTCCCCATACTGAGCGGCGTATACGAACAGCTTTTTCGGAATGCAGCCTCGGATCACGCAGGTGCCGCCGAATTGATATTCCTCCGCAATGGCCACGCGCTTCCCGGCCAGTGCCGCCATGCGGCTGGCACGCACGCCGCCCGAGCCGCCGCCGATGACGAAGAGATCGAAGTCGTAGTCAGCCATCGACTGTCCGTTCGATGATTTCGATATCCTCCGCCGTATGCGCGATCACCAGTGTGGTGGCGAGACCGATGAACAGCCCATGCTCCACCACACCTGGGATCGCCTTCAGGGCTTGGGCTAGTTTTGGCGCATCGCCGATGCTGCCGAAGTGGCAATCATAGATGACATTGCCGCCGTCTGTTCGGAAAGTAGCGCCATCCTGAGAACGAAGGCTCATGTCCAGCGCACCATAGCCGAACTCCGTTGCCGCCTTCGCGATCCGCCCGGCCGTGACGGCGTGACCAAACTCGGTCACCTCGACCGGCAGGGGAAAGCGGCCGAGTCGTTGCACCAGCTTAGACCCATCCGCGATGACGACCATACACTTCGACGCAGCAGCAACGATTTTCTCGCGCAGCAAAGCGCCGCCGCCGCCTTTGATGAGATTCAGGTCGCGGTCCGCTTCATCTGCGCCATCGATCGTGAGATCGAGCGGCGCCAACTGCTCAAGTGGTCCGATCGGAATGCCAAGGCTCTTCGCTTTGATGGCAGTCCGTTCCGATGTTGCTGCGCCGGTGATATTGAGGCCACCCCGCACTCGCGGTGCCAACACGTCAAGGAAAGCTTCCGCCGTCGACCCGGTGCCCAGCCCTAGCTTCATTCCGTCGTGCACATATTCCAGCGCCCGTACAGCCGCTGCGCGCTTGGCGGTCGAGCAATCGAGACTCATCAGGCGAGCTTAGCATGCGGTTGCCGCAACCATTGCGAGAACACCCACTTCTCGCCGCTTGTGGGCGGACGGCCTGCATGAAAGGTGCTCCGGTCTGGTACGCCGGAAGGATCTACATTCCAGAACAACAGCGCGTCTCCTTTCCGGCCTTTGTAGTGCCAGGGAATCTTGGGGAAATCGGTTTCGCCCCCCTGATAATCCTCGTTGAGATACAGGAGGAAGGTCGCCACCCGCTGGCCATTTTGCTGCAGGTCCATCTGGTAACCCGGCTGGCCCGGATCCAGAAAATCTACATGAGGCTCAAACTGCTGGCCGGGCGCATAATGCAATACGGAAGGCGTCTCAGGCTTCAAATCCGTGGTATCGATGCTTGCCAGGATCCGGGCGCGCAGACGCATTTGAAGCACGTCGGATTGCGCAACGTTGAATTCGGCAGAGCTGTTGTTGCGGGCCTCTTCCAGGCGGCCGGCGCCGGTCCCGCGGTCGTACACCCGGGCGCGGTTTAAGCGGGGTCGTGCCCTTTCCAGAATCCAATCGCAGAGACCGTGCGGGGCAAAATTCTCAAAAACGGTGACTCGTGGCGTAGCGAACACATTGCGCCCCGGCATAGCCACTGGCTCGAAAGGTTCCCGCGCAAGAAATCCAATCTGCGCCTGTGCGGACGCCGATCCCAGTCTAGCGGCATGCCGCAGGCATTCCGCCGCCATCTCCCAGCGGTTCTCCAGGTGATCATCCTGCGCCGCGATCGTCGCACAAACCTGCGCCGCCTCGGCATCTCCCTTGTCGGCGGCTGCCCGGATCATGTTCACGCCATCGGCTGCAACAACCGGTTCCTGGGTCAAGAGATTGATCGCGAGCAGACGCAAAGCCTCTAGGCTCCCAGCCTTAGCGGCGCGCGCAAAGCAGCCCCGGGCCGCCAGATTGTTGTTTTGCGCTTCCGACTGGCGACCAAGCGCCACCAGGATTTCCGCGTCGTCGCCCTTGGCGCCCGGGCCGAATTTCTTATCGTCTCCATCCATCTTGCGATTGCCTTCGCACCTGGAGCTGCGTTTTAACGGGGCCGCTTCGGCCCTGCCAGCCTCACAAGGATCTTCGCGGCCGATGCCATGCAGCAGGGAACTGTTCGGCTGTGAAAGAGAGCGGTGCTGAGAGTCTGATGGCCGATCCGGCTTGGTTTCCCACGCATTTGGATCGGGCGTCGGGGAGCCTGAGATTTGTCAGGACCGACTACCCGATAATTGCGAGCCAAAGTTTTCTGGATCACCGCTGGGATCGCGGCCTATTGGAGCAGAACAGCACTGGTGTTTCATCGCTTCTCCCGCTGCTTCCGCCAGAGCAGCCAAACTTGAATCTGATTTGGCATACGGGATTTTGCTGCTCGACCCTTCTTGCCAAGGCAGTTACCGAGCCCGCCAGCAATTTGTCGCTTTGCGAGCCGCAGATTCTCGTCGACGTCGCAGAAGCAAAACGCGCCCCCCAGACGCGGGCATCGGATGTTCCCAAGCTCGTCCTTCATCTCCTTGCACGAAGACTGTCGCGAGAAATTGCCGTCACGGTAAAGCCGGCACCCGCAGCCAATGTGCTTCTGCGCGACGCGGCAACACAAACAGCAGGGTCGATGCTATTTCTGTATTCCGATTGCGGCAGCTTTTTGGTCTCGGTGGCGAAGCTCGCAACTGAAGGGCGAAATTACGCGCGCCGGATGTTTCTTGCGATCCTCGGCGATGGTCACCCGCAGGGCCAGTGGTCTCCAAAACAGTTGTTGTCGTTATCCGATCTGCAAGTGGCAGCCCTTCTCTGGCATATGCAGATTGACGAGTTCCTCCGCAGTTGGCCGCTGGTAGAATCCAGAGCGCGCTCGCTGGATTGCGAAGCCTTTCTTGCGGACCCTGTGGAGACGTTGATCCGGCTCGATGATTTTTTTTCGCTCGGCCTAGGGCGCAACAAGATTTTAGAGGTGACGTCGGGACCAGTGTTCCGGACAAATGCGAAAGACGGCAGGTCGCCGCTCGACGCGGAATCCCGGCGTGGCCAGAACGAAGCCGTGATCCGGCGCCTGGGGACGGAACTGGAACGTATCGTCGCCTGGAGCTATGAGGTGTGTCCCGCTACGCCACGCGGCGCTCCGCTGCCGAATCCGCTAGTCACCATCGAAAAGAAATACGTCTGAGCACGTGATGCAATCGCGTCCGAGATGACGACGAACGTCACTCCACCGTCACCGATTTCGCGAGGTTCCGGGGCTGGTCCACATCCGTCCCCTTGGCCACGGCGGTATGGTAGGCGAGCAATTGCATCGGCAATGCATACAGCAGCGGCGCAATGAGCCAGTCCGTCGCGGGCACCTCGATGCTGGTCCACACCCGGTCCCCGGCCTGCTTAATGCCGGTGTTGTCCGAAACGAGGATGACGCGGCCGCCGCGCGCCATCACCTCCTGCATATTCGAGATGGTCTTCTCGAATAAGGGATCGCAAGGCGCGATCACCACCACCGGCATGTTTTCATCAATTAGGGCGATGGGACCATGCTTCATCTCGCCGGCGGCATAGGCCTCCGCGTGAATGTACGAGATCTCCTTCAGCTTCAGCGCGCCTTCCAGCGAGATGGGGAAATTCACGCCGCGCCCGAGATAGAGCACATCGCGCGCCTTCGCCATTTCATATCCCAAAGCCTCGATACGGCTCTCCTGTTTCAGCGCGTCCACCATACGGCGCGGAATTTCGAGCAATGTACTGACATGCTCACTCTCCGCAGCTGCTGACAAAGCATCCCGAGCACGGCCCGCTGCAATTGCCAGACAAACAAGCACACTCAATTGGCAGGTGAACGCCTTTGTCGAGGCGACGCCGATTTCCGGGCCGGCAAACGTCGGAAGCACCAGGTCGGCTTCGCGCGCAATCGTGCTTTCCGGCACGTTGACGATGGCTATCGTGGTCTGGCCCTGATTCTTGGCCTCGCGCAGCGCGGCCAGAGTGTCCGCCGTCTCGCCGGATTGGGAAATGAACAGCGCCACGCCATCGCGCGGGTACACCGGCTCGCGGTAGCGCAACTCCGAAGCGACATCCGCTTCTACCGGCAGCCGCGCCAGTTTCTCAAACCAGTACTTCGCGACGAGCCCCGCGTAGAATGCCGTACCGCAGGCGGAAATCGTGAGCCGCGCCGCCTTCGCGAGCGCCTCCACAACCGCCAGATCGCGCAACACGACCGTCCGAGTTTCCGGATCGATATAGTGCGACAGCGTATGGCTGACGACTTCCGGCTGCTCGTGAATCTCCTTCGCCATGAAATGCCGGTAACCGCCTTTATCCACCAGCCCAGCCGAGGCATTGGTGATTTTGACTTCGCGGTTCGCCGGGCGGCCTTCGCAGTCGAAGATACGGATTTCGGGACCGCGGATTACGGCGACGTCGCCGTCCTCGAGATAGGACACGCGGTTCGTGAACGGTGCCAGCGCAATGGCATCGGAGCCCAGATAGCCCTCGTCCGCGCCATAGCCCACTGCCAACGGACTGCCCCGACGCACCCCGATCACCAAGCGCTCTTCGCCGGTGAAGATCATGGCGATGGCATAGGCACCCGTCAGTCGCTTAGCTGCTTCCATGGCCGCATGAGCCGGGTCCAACCCTTGATCGAGATGGTCGGTGACCAGATGCACGGCCACTTCCGTGTCAGTCTCCGACTCGAAGATGTGGCCCTTGGAAAGAAGTTCCTCGCGAAGCTCGCGGAAGTTCTCGATGATGCCGTTATGCACAAGCGCCACGCGCTCCGAAGCATGTGGATGTGCGTTGGATTCCGTAGGCGCGCCGTGCGTGGCCCACCGCGTATGTCCGATGCCGGTAATGCCTTGCAGCGGCTCGTCGCGCAGCACCTTATCAAGCTTGTTGAGCTTGCCCGGTGCGCGGCGCCGCTCGATATGACCATCCACCAGAGTGGCGATGCCGGCGGAATCATAACCGCGATACTCTAGGCGCTTGAGCGCTTCCAGAAGGAGAGGCGCGGCCTCGCTGGTACCAGCAATTCCCACAATGCCGCACATCTCTAGCCTCGCTTGCCTTTCTCGGCCTTCTTCCTGGCTCGGAATTTCGCCGCCCAGCCTGGAACTTCCCTCTGCTCCGCGCGCGTCACGGCCAACGCGTCGCTCGCGACGTCCTCCGTGATTACGCTACCCGCTCCAACCACAGCGCCGTCTTCGATGGTCACTGGCGCCACCAGCGCGGCGTTTGACCCGATGAAGGCGCCCGCGCCAATCTCGGTCTTGTGCTTGTCGAAGCCGTCGTAGTTGCACGCGATGGTTCCAGCGCCGATATTTGCACCTGCACCCACACGCGCATCGCCCAGATAGGCTAGATGGTTGGCCTTGGCGCCCTTTTCTACCCGCGAATTCTTCACTTCGACGAAATTGCCGATGCGGACATCTTCTTCGATGACAGCGCCAGGCCTCAGACGCGCATACGGACCCACTACGGCACCCCGCTCGATGGTGCATCCCTCCAGATGCGAGAACGCGCGAATTTCCGCTCCGCTCCGCACCGTGACGCCGGGGCCGAAAACGACATAGGGCCCCACCTGCACGTCCGCCTCAAGAAGCGTGTCGAAAGACAGGAAAACTGTGTCGGGCGCGGTCATGCCCGCCCCATTTTGCAGTGCCCCGGTACGCAATCGCTTCTGGATGTGCGCCTCTGTCTCCGCCAGTTCCGCTCGGGTGTTCATGCCCATCACCTCGACTGCATCCGCTTCGTACACCGCGCACCGCACACCTTCGCGCTTTGCGATCGAAGGAACATCGGTGAGATAGAATTCGCCTTGAGCGTTGTTGTTCTCGAGCTTTGCCGACCAGCGGAAAAAGCTATCCGCGTCGGCAACAACACTGCCGGCATTGCAGAGCGTAACCGCCCGCTCCTCCTCGCTCGCGTCTTTGGTTTCCACAATTCGATCAAGCAAACCTGTCTTGTCGCAGATCACCCGCCCATACTCGGCTGCATCGGCCGGCCGGAATGCGACAATGGCAAGCCCGGTATGCTCTGCGGCTACAAACGCTGCCGAGAGCGTCTTGCCCGTGACCAGCGGCATGTCGCCATTGTTAACCAGGAGCTGGCCGGAGAAATTCACAAGCACATCTCGCGCGCACGCGGCTGCATGGCCTGTCCCCAGTGGCGGATCCTGAATGACCGACTCTGCGCCCAGCGATGCCGCATAGTCGCGGACCGAATCCGCCTTGCGGGAACGCACCACGACGATCCGCGTAACACCTGCCTCCCGCATCGCCGCGATCACGTGGCCAAGGATCGGTCGGCCTGCGAGCGGATGCATGACTTTCGGCAAGGCGGATTTCATCCGCTTGCCGATGCCTGCTGCCAAAATGATTCCCGCGCGCTCTGCCATCCTGTCGCTCAACAATCGAATCTGCCGATACTGTAGCCCGGCTTTACGGCAAAATGACGTTTTGCAACGGTGTATTGCCGCCTGCCCGGTTAACGGCCACTGTGCAGGTCAATGTCTTTTCCCCCCCTGCTCTTCGATCTCGACGGCACGCTCGTGGATACCGCGCCGGATCTCCTCGGGGCGGTCAACGCTGTACTCGTTGGCGAAGGACGGCCGACGATCGACCCGCAGAGTCTACGCCAGATGGTTGGGCAAGGGGCGCGCGTGCTGATCGAGCGTGCAATGGCGGCGACAGGCGAGTCCATCTCACCGGAACTCCTGCCCGCACTGGTGAACCGGTTCATAGCCCACTACCGCGAGCACATTGCCGACGACAGTCGCCCGTTCCCCGGCGTGGTTGAAACACTTGGTCAGCTGAGAGATGCAGGGGCGCCACTCGCCGTTCTCACCAACAAGCCTCAGGTCCTAACGGTACCTATTCTTGAAGCTTTGCAGCTGTCTCACTTCTTTGATGTGATCTGCGGCTCAGGCCGTTACGGTTACAACAAACCGGACGCGCGCATCGTCGCGCATGTTCTCGATGAAATGGGTGGGGTGCCGGGAAGTGCGATCATGATTGGCGACAGCGCGGTCGACGTTGCCACAGCCCGCGCTGCGGACATTCCTGTCGTCTTGGTATCCTACGGCTATACACCACAGCCCGCGCGCGACCTCAGCGCCGATGCGGTCGTTGATAGCTTTCCCGATGTAATCGTGGCGTTGCGCAACTTAATCCCATTGTTCCCACACGTGGTTCATCGTTTCTAGATGGCTTTCATCCTATCAAAGTCAGACCACTCTTTGCTTGCCAACATATCTCGTCGACGGCATTGTCCGCCGCACGTGCGCGAGCCGGTGCTCGCCTAAACCTGAAGGGTTACCAATGTCCGTCTCCAAATATCTATCGGCCGCGTCAGTGGCCGCCATCTCGCTTGCCGCGGCGGCTTCGGCGAACGCGGCGAAACTCGGGAGCTATCACATCTTCCCTATGACGTCGTTCAATTCAAAGCAGGCGCATGTCCCCCCTGCCAATGACATGTTGTACTACGGCGGTTCTGTATTTTCAGACGTCAAACTTGTGTCCGTGATCTGGAACAAGGATGTCGTGCAGAACACGAAGGATCAGGTTCCCCTCTTCTCGGCTGCCATCGTCGACAGCACCTACGTCGACAAAATGCAGGAATACAAAACGAAGGGGGGCAAGACCGTCAACGGGCACAAGGGCACCAATCAGACGATTAGTCGGGGGACGTATCTTGGCCAGATTCAACTGAAGCCGCATAACACCAAGACCCAGCTCACGGACGAAGAAATACAAACGGAACTGAAGCAGCAGATCGCAGATGGTGTATTGCCGCCGAGAGACGTCAACACGCTCTACATGATCTATTTCCCGCAGAATATCACGATCAACCTGCAGGGGTTGATCTCATGCCAGAGCTTTGGCGCGTACCATTTTGCATCTGTGGATACGAAGCTGGCCAAGAAGAAGAATATTTTTTACAGCGTCGAGCCGGAATGTGGCTCTGGATTTGGCTTCCTGACCTTCGCGGCTTCGCACGAGTTTGCCGAAGCCACGACGGACAACGTTCCGACTCCCGGGTCGAACCCAGACTTCCCACAAGCTTGGAACGACTCAGCGGGCTTTGAAATCGGTGACAAATGCAGCGGTAGCGGAACGCTCACCTCGGGCGCCGGCAGTTGGACCGTTACCCAGTTCTACCAAAACAGCCTGCATGGCTGCAGCACGGGCAACTATACGAGTCCGTAGGATTAGCTTCTGCTTCTGCCGGCACGTGATTGCAGGTGCCGGCAGAAGCAGGTCCAAGTAGCAACTACAGTTCTGCTGTTTCCGCGGCTGCGCGCGGCCGGAGGCTATAACCCTGTACTTCCACCTCTCGAGCGACCTCAGGGTCGTGCTCTTCTGGAATCCTGGCGGCGCCTACACCTTTCCAAGGCCCAAATTCGAACGGCAGATTCGCCCCCGAATTGTCCATGGTGATGGCGGTCGTCTTCGGCCCAATGAATCTGTGAAGGCACATTGCGATCTCCGGAACGCGCAGACTTCGGCACCAAACGCCCCGTCTGGCAAGTGGTTCCGATTTCGGGTGTTCATGGACGGTGTATTGTTCTCCGCAAATGCACTCTGCCCCTGGAATGTCACCGGACCTAGATAGGGTGATCGCGGATATTCGCGCCTGCCGGGTGTGCGAGCCGCACCTACAGCATGAGCCGCGGCCGGTTCTGCATGTCAGCGCGACGGCGAAACTCTGCATCGTCAGTCAGGCGCCGGGCCTGCGTGTCCATGAGACCGGGCTTTCCTTCAACGATGGCAGCGGCGACCGCCTGCGCGAATGGATGGGCGTCGATCGCGCCACGTTCTACGATGAATCGCGCATCGCCATTGCCGCAATGGCGTTCTGCTTTCCCGGCTACAATGCACAGGGCCACGATCTGCCGCCACGGAAGGAATGCGCCGTCACCTGGCGCGAGCGGCTGTTTGCGGCGCTGCCGCAATTCGAGACGACCCTGCTGGTTGGTTCTTACGCGCAATCCTGGCACCTGCGCGGCCGCACGAAACCCACCATGACTGAGACTGTGGGGGCATGGCGCGAATACGCCCCGCGCTATATTCCTTTGCCGCACCCTTCGTGGCGCAACAGCGGGTGGTTGAAGAAGAATCCATGGTTCGCCGAAGAGCTCTTGCCCCACTTGCGGCGTCGCGTGCGGCGTGTGTTGTCGCGCTGATGGTTGTCGCGGCGTGTGCGCCGGTGCAGGCGCCGCGGGGGCTCGAGAACGCCGCGCCCGCCATTGAGGACAGCGCCTTCGTCACCCACGATGGGTTGCGTTTGCCGCTGCGCCACTGGGACGCCGGACATCCGCGCGCCATCCTCGTCGCGCTGCACGGGATGAGTGACTATTCCGAAGCCTTCGATCTTCCGGGCCCATGGTGGGCCGCGCACGGCATCACCACCTATGCTTACGACCAGCGCGGCTTCGGCCTTTCCCCCAACCGGGGCGTTTGGGCGGGCGGCGAGGCCATGCGGCGAGACCTGACCGAATTCGTCGATGCGGCACACGCCAAGTATCCCGGTGTGCCGGTTTACGCCCTCGGCGAAAGCATGGGGGGCTCGGTGGTCTTGACGGCGCTGGCGAGCGAGCGTCCGCCACAGGTCGACGGCGCCATTCTCGTTGCGCCGGCAGTCTGGTCGCGCGCCGACATGCCGCTCACCTATCGCGCCGCGCTGTGGATCGCCGCCCGCTTTGTGCCCGCGATGCATGTCACCGGCGAAGGCCTGCACATCGTCGCCTGCGACAACATCGAGGTGCTGAGGAAACTGTCGCGCGATCCGGTCTATCAACATTCCGTGCGCGCCGATCAGGTGTACGGGCTGGTGAACCTGATGGATGAAGCGCGGGCCGCGCCGGCATATCTGCGGCACCCGCCGCGCATGCTGCTGCTGTACGGTGGCAACGACCAGGTGATTCCGAAGCAGCCGACTCAGGGGGTCGTCAAGGCGCTCGGCGAGCGTGCGGATGTGCACCGCTATCCGAAGGGCTATCACATGTTGCTGCGCGATCTGGATGGCAAAGCAGCCTGGGCCGATATCGCGCGGTGGGTCGCGGGCGAGCCGGCAACGGGCCCGTCAAGCGCATCAGGAAGTTAGCGCCCGCCCGCAACGCTTCCGCCACAAATACGTTTTTCTCCTAGAACCCTGGAGGAGACGATGCAGCACGGCAAAGAACACCCCTCTTCAAAGCATGATCTCCGCGACAGCCCCGCGACCAACCTGACGGACACAAACGTCCAAAGCCCGGTGCAGGATCCTCAACGAAACGCGGCGGAAGACCCGCGCGATAGGAGCTCCGGGCCCGATATCGTCAAGCCCGGTGTTGGCAGCCAAGCCACCGGCCAGGCCTCCCGCCAGTAACCTTAGCGAAAAAGTCGAAGTACGCGTCTTGCGCCGTTCCGGCGCCCGCATACCTTAAGCTCTGAAGAACGCTAGGAAGCGGACTTCACCCCTTCGGCTACGAGGTGAGACATGGATATTCCGCTGGAAATCGCCTTCCACAACATCAAGCCGTCCGACAAAATCGAAAGCCTTATACGAGAGCATGTCGACCATTTAGAAAGATTGTACCCCCATCTCGTGGGCTGCCGCGTGTCGATCGAAATGCTTCACAAGCAGCATCGCCGTGGCAACGTCCCCGAAGTGCACATCGCAATCCGTGTGCCGGGCAAGGAGATTGCGATAAGCCGCGAACCCCATCATGCGAAGGAGCGGCACGTTGTTCCGAATGTGGAGACTTCCATCAAGGACGCTTTCCGCGCCGCCGAGAAGCGTCTCATCGACTACAAGCAGCAGCAGTATGGCGAGGTGAAGGCGAAGCCGGCGCCGCTCGAAGCTGAGGCGCCTTAGGCCTGGCGGCGGAAATAAAGAAAAGTATCAGCGCGCGTTTGGGCCCTCTGGGGGCTCAAGCGTGTGCTTCGGATCGAAATGCGAGCAGCGGCTGACGCACGGCGCGCCGATCTGAGCCTTTGCTTTGGGCTGCTGAGCCGCCTCGTGGATAGCATCGCTGACCCAGCAATTGTCACCCGCACAGCTGCGCAAATCGCCCAACAATGGCCTCAGTTGCGCAACCACCTGCTGGTACTTTCGCGCTTTTGGACGGCTGTTGACCTCGTAACGATCGGCGGTGAGATCATAGAACTCGTCGCTTAAATGTTGTTCCTGACGGTTCACATGCTCGGCATACTTGTAGCCGGTTGTCGTACGAACCGCCGAGTAATAGCCATACACGGCATCCTTTGCCTGGGGGAGAACATCGACGCCCTCTACCAGCATAGCGGAACGCCACAACGGTTCGCCGGAAAACAGCGGCACCAGCGACCGGCCGTCAAGGACGCGACCGGGGGCTGCCTTGGTCAGCTGCACAATCGTGGCGGGAAGATCGAGATTGCTGACCATTTGGGCCAGCGTCTCTCCCGCCGGGATGCCCGGCCCCCGGATCGCCAACGGCACGCGCAACGCCTCCTCGAAGAGCAGATGCTTGCCAACCGGCAGGCGATGTTCGCCGTTGAAAAAGCCGTTGTCCGAGGTGAACACGATGTAGGTGTTTTCCAACAGGCCCTTGCTCTGCAGCAGGTTGACGATGGCGCCGACCATGTCATCGGCGGCCAGCAACGTCTCTGCCCGGCGCTGGTAGGACATTCTGGCGAGATGAACGCCGGTCTTGTCCATGGCCGCTAGATGGTTGCGCATGAATTTGGGCTTGTCAGCGAAATCGCTCTCGTTGAAGTTGGGTGGACGCGGAAGTTTCAAATCTTTGAAAACACCCCTGTACCGTTTCGGCGGTACGGGCGCGTTCACGCTCGGATAGCCAGCATGCGGCGCAATGCCGGTGATCCAGAGAAAAAATGGCTGACTTGAGTTCGCGATGAAGCCTTGTGCCAGCCCTGAAACAACGTCCTCCTGATAATTCTTTTCGCTATTGCCGTAGTCGCGCAGAGTGCCGTTGTCGTTTGCCTGGTAGTCGTAATAGCGGAAGGGGTGCGTGAGGCCCCACCAGTAGTTCCAGCATGGCGGAATATATTTTGCCTTCGCGCCATGCCCGTAACCGTTGAGGTATTTTCCGATCAGTCCGGTGCGATAGCCCGCCGACTGTGTCCAACAGGCGATGGTGTTATCGTCGCCTTTGAAATCCTTGAAGCCGCCCGGGCGAGGACCCGGACGATTGTCCCAGACGCCATCATTGTGGCTGTATTGGCCGGTAAGAAAGCTGGCGCGCGAGGCGCAGCAAACCGGATTTGCGGCGAAGCTGTTTGTGAAGCGAATGCCCTGCTGCACGATCAGGGATTCGACGTTCGGCATCCGCTCTAGTGGATCCGCATCGCGCTGATCGTCTGTCATGATGACAATGATGTTCGGTGGGGCGACTTTTAATGCGGCGGCCACTTCGCCGGCCGGCAGAAGCAGCGCGAGTGAGGCGCCTAGGGCGACGAGCCCGGCCTTGCGGTAATATCCTTTGAACATGGATATCCCATGACCGTTCATGGGCCGAAGCTTAAACTCACTTGCCGCTGCCGCTAGCATTGACATCGGCACGCGCGGGTGTATCCCCAGAATGGTGGGCGCGACAGGGATTGAACCTGTGACCCCTCCCGTGTGAAGGGAGTGCTCTCCCGCTGAGCTACGCGCCCGTTCTGGTAGCAGGCGATAGCCGCAGATCGCATGCGGGTCAATGCGCTAGAGTGGAGCCGTGCGCCCTTCCATTGCTCAAGCGTTCGTCAGCCTGATCACGCTTATGTTGCTGTGCGGCGCGGCGATGGCGCAGCCCGGTGCAGGCCGCCCGCAGATTATCGGCAAGCATCTGGTAGAGATCGGCGGTGGGCGGCGCATGAACATCGTGTGCATCGGCCAGGGCTCGCCGGCCGTCGTCTTCGAGTACGGCCTCGGCGGGCATATGCTGAATTGGCAGAAGGTCCAGCCGGATGTCTCCGCGCTGACAACTGCCTGCTTCTATGACCGCGCAGGATACGGCTTCAGCGATCCGTCCGGCCGACCGATGACGGGGCAAAACGTCACCGACGATCTCTACTGGCTACTGAACAAGGCGGGCGTTCAGAAGCCAATCGTGCTGGTCGGCCACTCGCTCGGCGGGTTGTATGCAACGCTCTATGCGGATCGCTTCCCTTCACAGGTGGTGGGCCTCGTTCTAATCGATCCGGTATTCGCTGGACAGGACCTAGGTGAGACGCCGGAAGAGCAAGCGCGTGCCCACGCTATTTATGATCGCTCGCAAAGCTACATCCGCAACTGCGCGAATCAGGCGCGATCGCACCAGCTTTCACGCAACAAGCCGGCAAGCTGCATTCCACCGGTCGGCCGCACTTCAGCAGAAGGCGAGTATCTCGCCGAACAATACGCCAACCCGTATCGCTGGGAAGCGATGCTGTCGGAATCGCAGAACCTGCACGCCGCAAACGCGCTCAGCGAAGACGAACAGGAAGAACAGCGCGCCGCTATCAGCTTCGGCGATAAACCGGTGATCGTTCTCACCGCCGGCGTAGCGCCGAAACAACCCGCTGAAACCGAGGAAGAGCATCAGAAGAACATGGCGCACTGGAAGGCTGGCCACGACAAGGTTGCCGCCCGATCGAGCCGCGGCGAATCCATTGTCGTTTCCAACGCCTTGCACATGATTCAGCTCGATCAGCCACAGGCAGTGATCGACGCGATCAAAAGGGTAGTGCACGAAGTACGCGCCGACGCCGCCCAGCGCCGCTGATCAGGCGACTTCGGCGAGCAGCGAAAGCTGTTTGCTCTTGCGGCCGCCATCCACATCGGTGAGCTCGATGGGATAGTCGCCGGTGAAGCAGGCATCGCAGAATTGCGGGCGCTTGGTATCGCGCCCCGTCTCGCCAACGGCGCGATAGAGTCCCTCGATGGAAACAAACGCGAGCGTGTCCGCGTCGATGAACTGCCGCATCTCCTCTACGCTCATGCGGTGCGCCAGCAGATCCTGACGGTTGGGTGTGTCGACGCCATAGAAGCAGGAATGGGTGGTCGGTGGGCTGGCGATGCGGAAGTGCACTTCGGCGGCACCGGCATCGCGCACCATCTGCACGATCTTTTTGGACGTCGTACCCCGCACGATGGAATCGTCCACCAGCACCACGCGTTTGCCCTTCAGCTGCGCGCGATTGGGATTGTGCTTCAGCCGCACGCCAAGATGGCGGATGCGGTCCGATGGCTCGATGAAGGTGCGGCCCACATAGTGGTTGCGGATGATGCCGAGCTCGAACGGCAGCTGCGCCGCGTTGGCGTAGCCCAGTGCCGCCGGCACGCCGGAATCCGGCACCGGGATCACCATGTCGGCATCGACAGGTGCTTCCGACGCCAGTTCTTCGCCGATGCGCTTGCGCACCTCGTAAACGTTGTGGCCTTCCACCACGGAATCCGGCCGCGCGAAATAGATATATTCGAAAATGCAGAAGCGCTCCGGCTGCCGCGCAAACGGGAAATAGCTTTCGATCCCGTGCTTTGTCGCCACCACCAGCTCGCCCGGCTCGACATCGCGGACGAAGGAGGCACCGATGATGTCCAGCGCGCAGGTTTCCGACGTGAGGATGGGGGCGCCATCCAATTCTCCCAGAACCAACGGACGGACGCCGCAAGGATCGCGCACACCGATGAGCTTCTTCGAGGTGAGACCAACCAGCGAGTACGCGCCCTGCACCTGCTTTAACGCATCGATCAGTTTGTCGACGACGGGCTGATAGCGGCTGCGCGCCACCAGATGGATGATGGTTTCGGTGTCGGAGGTGGATTGAAAAATCGCGCCCTCGTGCACCAGCTCGTCGTGCAGCACCACCGAGTTTGTGAGGTTGCCGTTGTGCGCCAGCGCGATGCCGCCGCCGGCAAGATCGGCAAACATCGGCTGCACGTTGCGGATCGTCGTGCCGCCGGTGGTGGAATAGCGCACATGCCCAAGTGCGTGGCGGCCCCGCAGTTTCTGCGCGTGGGCGCTGTTCTTGCCGAAGGCATCGCCGACCAGCCCAAGATGCCGCTCGGCAATGAACTGGGCGCCATCATAGGTGACGATACCGACGGATTCCTGCCCGCGGTGCTGCAGCGCGTGCAGGCCAAGGACGGTCAGCGCGCCCGCGTCATCGTGCCCGAAAATGCCGAAGACGCCGCATTCTTCATGCAGCGTGTCATCTTCAAAAGGCAATTTTTGCTCCGTGGGGCCGGTCATCGGCCGCCGTTTCCGGTGGCCTCTATCAGGCGGTTTAGCGCGCGGCGGTCGTCAGCGCCATAGCCCTTGTGGACAGATTTGTGACGGACCGCACGGTGCGAAACCGCATGGCTCGGCGCGGCCAACGCAGGCGATTCCTCGCGCTCCGCGGTCCGGGTTTTCTGCGTCTTCTCTTCCAGGTATCGGGCGTCATCGTCCGGAAGCAGGGCCAGTAGCGCGCTGGCCGATTTCTGGATCAGCGGCAGGGTGCGCGCTTGCTGTATCCACTTTGCTTGCGCCGGGATCGGCACCACCAGGGAATAGAGGATGTAGATCATGGCAATTGCCACGAGACCGCGCAGCACGCCGAACACGGCGCCCAAGGTCCGGTCCAGCACGCCCACCGGCGACTCCTGCACGCGGCGGGAAAACTTGCTGCCAACAAAGAGCAGCGGCATCAGCACGAGGAGAAATACGGCCGAATAGGCGGCGATCTGCGCCAGCGCTTCCGACATATGAGGCGTCAGCAGCGGCACAACCATGTGACCGAAATAGAGGGTCGCGAACGCCGCCGCCGCCCACGAAAAGATGGAGAGAGTCTCCCGCACAAAGCCGCGGTAGATCGCGAACCCGATCGACAGGATCAGGATCACAGCGACGGCAAAGTCCACCCAGGTGATGTGCAGTTCCGTCATGCGACTCAGATTCTATCACGGCGGGGGCCCTCGCCCGCTACGCCGCCTGTGAGCAAAACAAGGTCCGCCACGTCGTGCACAGGCTTCAACTCCAGACCAGCACCTTCCGCCTTGGTGCCCTCCGGCACCACTGCCACCTTGAAGCCCAACTTCGCAGCTTCCTTCAGGCGAAGCTCGGCCTGCGGCGCCGGGCGGACGGCGCCAGATAAGCTGACCTCGCCGAACACCACCCAATCATTGGGCAACGGTTTTCCGGAAAAGGCCGATATCAGTGCAGCTGCTGTCGCCAGATCCGCTGCCGGCTCGCTCACTTTCAGTCCGCCGGCAACATTCAGATAGACATCCTGGCTGCCCATTGCGAGACCTGCGCGCGCATCCAGCACGGCCAGCAGCATGGAAAGACGGCCGGAATCCCAACCGACCACGGCGCGGCGCGGGGTACCGTACCCGGTGGGCGCCACCAAAGCCTGAATCTCCACCAGCAGCGGCCGCGTACCTTCGAGACCGGCAAACACAGCCATACCCGGCGCGGTGCCGCTACGGTCGCCAAGAAACAGGGCCGACGGATTGCTCACTTCCATCAGCCCCCGACCCGTCATGTCGAAGACCCCGATTTCATCGGTGGGGCCGAAGCGGTTCTTCACGGCACGCAGGATGCGGAAGTGATGGCCGCGCTCGCCTTCAAAATAAAGCACAGCGTCAACCAGATGCTCGACCGCTTTTGGGCCCGCGATCTGCCCGTCCTTGGTCACATGGCCGATAAGCAACAGCGCCGCGCCGGAGGCTTTGGCGTAGCGTACCAGATCGAACGACGCGGTGCGCACTTGGGCGATGGTGCCGGGCGCAGCGTCGATCCCGGACGTCCAGATGGTCTGAATGGAGTCGATGGCAACGACAGAGGGCGTGGGTCCGCTTTCGAGCGTGCTGAGAACATCTTCGACACAGGTGGCGGAGCCGAGCGCGACGGGTGAATTCGACAACCCCATGCGCGCCGCGCGCATGCGCACTTGCGCCATCGCTTCTTCGCCGGAGATGTAGACGGCGTGTCCGCCCTGCGCAGCGTGCGCCGCAAGCGCCTGCAGGATGAGCGTGGACTTGCCGACGCCGGGATCGCCGCCGATCAGCAGTGCAGAACCCGGCACCAATCCGCCCCCGCACACCCGATCGAATTCCACCAATCCGGTAGCGCGGCGCGGCGGCAACTCGTCAGCCGTTTTCAGATCCTCCAGCACGAATGGCCGCCCCTTTGCGCGCCGTGCTCCGGCACCAGCCGGCACCGCTGCGGCTTCTTCGACGATCGTGTTCCAACCGCCACAAGCATCGCACTTCCCGGACCATTTGGAATGCGCCGCGCCACAGGACTGGCAGACGAAAGATAGCGCGCGCGCCATCAACGCCACATCTGCCAGATCTCGACGAAGAAGATCAGCAGACCCGTGATCGCTGCGAGAATGGCGACGATTTTGATGAACCAATTCTGCTCAAGTTTGCGGATGGCACCTTCCAATCGCTCCATAAGGGAACTGCTGCCTGGCAACGCGCCGCGCATGGGTGGATCGCCGAGGAACGACGCCAATGCATCGAAGAAGGCGCGGTGCGCCGGTTCGTTCGCGAGAAATAAATGGTTCCTACCTTCCAGCGGCACGAATTTGGCGCCGGGAATTCCCACGGCGAGTTCCTGTCCGCGCCAGAACAGGATGCGGAGATCGCCGCGCGCGTGCGTCACCAAAGTTGGCGTGCGCACCTGCGGCAACAGATCCGAGACGTTGATCTTCGCGCTGGCCACGAGATGCCTTTCCGCCACGTCCGGCGTGGCACTCACCCGTTCAAGCTCGTTGAACCAGCGCGCCTGCTCGATGGTCGCCTCTGGAATGAACTGCGAGGTGAACCATTGGCGGTAGGCATCTTCCTCCCTGCCCCAGCCTTCCCGAACGATCGCGCGCGTCAACTCCAGAGTCTGCGCCTGCTTCTCCGGATCGCCGGCATAGAGAAAACCGCGGGCAAAACCACCGTGCAAGATTAGATGGCTCACGCGTTCGGGATGCCGGACAGCATAGGCAATCGACACCGATGCTCCCTGCGAGACGCCGAGCAGAATGAACTTGTCCAGCTTCGCGGCATCCACCACCGTTTCCAGATCGGTCAACCATTTGTCGAAGCTGATCTCGTCCACGTCGCGCTGCGACAAGCCTTCGCCGCGCGCGTCGTAGCGCACCAGCGTGTGCCGATGCGCCAGTCCGAGCACGAAATGCCGCCACACCGGGCTCTTGAGATCGTATTCCAGATGCGTGAGCCAGTGCGCCGCGCGCACGATAGGCGTCCCCTTGCCCATGACGGAATAGGCAAGCCGCACCCCATCGGCGGTGGTGCAATATTGAATCTGCTGATGCTTCATCGCCGCGGACTATATCGCGATTCTGCCGCGGCTCGTGCCCCCGCAAGCAGCTAGCTTACGCTCGGATTTCCATCTTGATTGGACCTTCCGCGCGGCCATGGATGAACTGATCGACAAAGGGATTGCTGGCGTGGTCGATCTCCGAAGTCGGTCCTGCCCACACGATCTTGCCCTTGTAGAGCATGGCGATGTGGTCGGAGATTTTCCGCGCGCTCACCATGTCATGCGTGATCGAGAGAGTCGTGACGCCCAGGTCCTTCACGGTCGAGATGATGAGGTCGTTGATCACATCGGCCATGATGGGATCGAGGCCGGTGGTTGGCTCGTCGAAGAAGATGATTTCCGGATCCGCGGCAATGGCGCGCGCAAGGCCCACGCGCTTCTGCATGCCGCCGGAGAGTTCGGCCGGCGACAGCATCGCCACATCGGTGCCGAGGCCCACCTTCGCCAGCTTTTCGATGGCGATGTCGCGCGCCTTCTTGCGTGGCACGCCGTGGCCTTGAATAAGGCCGAAGGCAACGTTCTCCCAGACGGGCAGTGAATCGAACAGCGCGGCACCTTGGAACAGCATCGCGAACTTCTTCAGCACCTGCTCGCGCGCGCTTCCGCGCAGACGGGTCACCTCCTGGCCGTCGACGAAAATCTGTCCCGCGTCCGGGGTGAGAATGCCCAGCACGCATTTGATCATAACGGATTTGCCCGTGCCGGAGCCGCCGATCACCACCTGCGAGTGGCCCGGCTGAATCGTCAGATCGACGCCGTCCAGCACCACCTTGTCGCCGAAGCGCTTCCTCACGCCGCACAATTCGACCTTCGGCGTGCCGCTCGCACTCATTTCGTGAACAGCAGATTGGTGAGCAGATAATTGGCGGCAAGAATGAGAATGGACGCGGTCACCACGGCGTTGGTCGTTGCCGCGCCCACGCCCTGCGCACCGCCCTTAGAATTGAAGCCATTGTAGCAGCCCATCAATGCAATGATGAATCCGAACACTGCCGCCTTGATCAGGCCGGATGTGACATCGTCCGCCGTCAGCCCGTTCATTGTGTTGTTCATGTACACCGAGCCGTTGAAGCCTAGACTCTGAGTTGAGGCCACGTAGCCGCCAAACACGCCGATGGAATCGGCAATCGCCACCAGGATCGGCATGGAGATCACCGCTGCCACCAGCCGCGGCACGACGAGATATTTGATCGGGTTGGTGGAGAGCGTCGTTAGCGCGTCGATCTGCTCGGTAACCCGCATGGTGCCGATCTCAGCAGCGATGGCGGCCGCCACGCGGCCGGCCACCATCAATCCGGCGATCACCGGCCCCAATTCACGCGTTATGCCGACCAGCACCACGACCGGCACAAAGGATTCCGCGCCATAGCGGCTAGCGCCATTGTAGATTTGCAGCGCCAGCACACCGCCGGTGAAGAAGGCCGTCAGTCCAACCACCGGCAGCGAGTAATAGCCGATGCGCATCATCTGCTGCGCGATCAGCCACCAATAGAGGGGTGGGCGCAGGACACCGGAAACGGAATCGCCAGCGAAGACGGAGAGTCGTCCGGTCTCGCTGAAAAAGTTCAGCGTGAAACGGCCAATGGCCGCAAACGGATTCATGCGGCGGCCTCGTAGTGCCGCCGCAGGCGCCGCCCGAGCGAGGTCAACACTTCGTAGCTTGCCGTGCCGGCGAGGCTTGCGAATTCCTCCAGTGAAATCGTGTCGCCGAGGAATTCGACATCGCCGCCGATCGCCAGCGCATCGGCTGGCACGTCCGTTACATCGAGTGTCGCAAGATCCATCGACATGCGTCCCACAATCGGTGCGCGTACGCGCGCGATCGCTCCGCTTCCCTTGTTGCCGATGGCGCGCATGAGACCGTCTGCGTATCCCAATCCGATGGTGGCAAGAACCGAAGGCCGCGCGACGCGGAAGGTGGCTCCGTAACCAACGCTCTCACCCGTGTCAACGCGCCGCAGCTGCAGGATCTTGCCGGTAAGCACGGCCACGACAGCAAACGGATTGGCCCGGTCCGTACACGGATTTCCCCCATACAAACCGATACCGGGGCGCACCAGATCGAAATGATATTCGCGGCCAAGCAATGCGCCGGCAGAAGCCGACAGGCTCGCAGGTGCCGGCGGCAACGAGGCGAGCGCATCGCGAAAGCGCTGCAACTGCATGGCATTCATCGGCGAATTGCAATCTTCGCCGCAGGCGAGATGGCTCATCCAAAGCACCACATTGAGATGCCGCAACCGCTCGCCGGTCTCTGCGGCGAGTGTGGTGAGCTCGTATGCAGGCAACCCCAGGCGGTTCATGCCGGTGTCGAAGTGAATGGCGCAGTCGAGTTTCGCGCGTTGCGCCTTCGCCGCTTCGTTCCACAGGTCGATCTCATGCAGTGAGTTGAGCACGGGCGTGAGACTGTGCGCGATCAACGCCGGCACCGTTGTGCCTTGCGCACCGTCGAGCACGAAAATGCGGGCACTGGGCTGCAACGTTCGCAGCGCGACTCCTTCCTGCAACCGGGCAACGAAGAAGGTGTTGCAACCGGCGCCCGCCAAGGTCCGCGAAACCTCCGTGACGCCCAGGCCATAGGCATCCGCCTTTACTGCGCCCGCCACGGCCGCCGGCGCGCAGCGCTGCACAAACTCACGGTAATTGGCGGCAATCGCGCCAAGGCGAATGACCAGTTGCGCTGATTCAGATTGGGGAGAGTCCATCCGCGGACAATGGCAGGATGCCACGCCTCCTCAAAGCGCGTGCTGGTCGCAGCAGGAATGCAATTGCCCTAGTTGGGCTTGCTGAATTTCAGCTCCTGATAAATGAGTTGCTCGCCGCGGAGAATCTCGACACCGGAAAATTGGATATCGAGCACAGATTTTGCGATGGCTTTTGCCTGCTCATCGCTGACGCATTGCGTCATGAAAAAGCACGCCGGGGAGCCATCGTCTCTCAAGAATTGCAGCTGATATGTCATCTCAACACCCGTACACGCCTTGTGCCCTATCCACAGCCTAGCGAAGCCCCTGCAGGTTCCAAGGGTGTGGAGTGTCCATCCACAGCTATTCTGCATGGACAAGCTCCACAGACACTTGATCTATGAGACGATTCTTGGGCGGGAACAGGGCATAAAGAGTCGCGTTTGTTCAAGGCAAGCGTATCTCTTCTGTTTATGCATGTACTCAAATTCAACGAAAGCTGAAAATCGTAGCGAGAAAGCACGAGAATACCACGAAAGGGCGAGAGTCCTGGCTAGCCGCGCGAACGATTCCGAAAACCCGGAGATGCGAGTCGCATATCTGGAGCTGGCGCAGCAGTGGGCCGTCTTGGCGGAGCATATCCGTCCGCAGCACGAGGCAGGCCTCGAGTTGGACGAGACGGAGCGAGAACCCTCAACCGGGGGTAGCCCTTCCCAGAATTAACCAAGCCCCTGAAATCCCCGCGAAATGTGAACCCAAGCCGTCCCAAACTGGTTCACATTTGCCTTAAATATAGGCAGGCCAAGCGGAGATGAGCATGCGGGCGGCGATTACGGGGATTCTTTTTGGCATAGCTGTTCTGGCCCTTGGGGACATGAGCTTCGCCGGCGAGCGCGTCCCCTGCCCATGTGTGGCGATGGATGGCTGCGAGTGCCCGCTTCCACCGCTGAAGAACGAAGATGCTGCGCCGGCGCCGCGTCCTTCCCACCACGCAACCCGTGCGCATCGGCATGGGGCGCATCTTGCGCGCCGCCACGCGCATCAGGTGGCCGGGGCGGAACGCCGGGCGGCACGACTTGCGCAGCGACAGGCGCGGATGGAGCGACGCGCCGCCCGCGTGGAGCGACACGCGGGAAAAACCGAAACTCGCACAGCGCACGTCAAACGGCCAGCCGCGCAAAATCCGGCTGTAACAACTCGCGAAACCCGCGTGCAGCATCGTGAACAGCGGATCGAGGACCGCGAAGCCAAGGTAGAACGCAAAGTTGCCGGCATCGTGGTTGCCCAGCCGCATGTGGCACGACACGAGGCGCCCCGGCGCGTTGCGCGCGTTGCCGCTCATCGTGCAATGGCACGGCGTCATGACGTGCGACAAGCGCGCCGCGAGGAACCGAAACGGGAGACCCGCGCGGCAAGACGCATGGCCTCAGCCCGCATGGCAGAGCATTGGCACCCGCCCGTCCGTGCTGTCGAGCATCGCGAACACTATGGTTCCTGGCACAAGCAGATGAAGCATCAACGCACCTTGGAGGGGAAGGAATTTGCCTCTGGTGGCGCACAATTCGGCTCGGGCGGCGCCGAATTCGGAGGTGAGGCGGAACAGGGCGGGAGCGAAAGTTATCGCCATCGCCGGCACAACGATCATCATATGAGGCGTTACTCTCACGGGGACGATCCCGGCTATTCATCGGAGTACGCTTACGGTGCTCCTCCGCCACCGGCGCGTGAACCCCAGTACGCAATGCGCACGCCGCGCCGCGCCATGTCGATCAACTCGGCATCGGCGCTCAGTCCCTGGCATGGCTACGGCAAGGATTGCCCCAACCCGCGCTAGCGCATTATTTTCCATTCTCCTTCGCGCCTGAATGAGTTGTTCAGGCACAGTTCAGCCGTTCGCCCGAATGCTGCGCGATAAGGCTGGGCGCACCCAAGGAGGAGAAAAATGAGAACAACAAGATTGGCGTTGGGCGCGCTGATGCTGAGCGCCGCCGCCCTCGCCACTGCACCGGCGCTGGCTCATGGAATGCGCACAGACGTCCGCTATGACACCCACAAGCCCTGCCACTACTATCTGCACCACGATTTACCCGGACCAAAGCGCTGCCATCGGGCCTTTCAGGACGCGTTCGGCCCGGATGTGTATTTGCGCGGCGGAATGGTCTACCGCGATAGCCAGGCCTTCGCGGAGTTCCGGGAGCGCGGCGGCTTCCGCGATTACGACCGCTGGGCCGAGCGAGAGGAATCGCGCGAGCGCGAGGAATACGGTTCGCGATATGCGGAGAATACGCCGCCCGATCGCGATGAAGACGACCGTAGCGATGAGCAGGCGTCCGGTGGCGCATCGTATGGTCACCGCAGCGAGCCGGCGGAGTCACCCTCCGGCGGCGCCTCTTACGGCCGTCACATGGAAAAACCGCAGCCCTATTCCGGCGGCGCTTCCGGCTATTGATGCCGCTACCAAATGGCCCGGCCAAACAGCCGGGCCATCTTGCCGCGCTTTAAGGCCTAGTGCCGTTCAGGGTAGTGCACCGGGTCCGCGAAATCGCTGAATTGCGTGAATTCCGGCTGGAATACCAGCTTCAACTTATCCGTGGCACCATGCCGGTGCTTTTCCACAAGCAATTCTGCAAGAAACTCGACCTCATCAAACTTCTTCTTCCATTTTTCAAATTCCTCTGAGGTGTCGTTCTCAGGCCTCCTGGACTTTAGATAATAGGCTTCGCGATAAACGAACATAACCACGTCCGCGTCTTGTTCGATCGAGCCAGACTCCCTCAGATCCGAAAGCACAGGCCGTTTGTCGTCGCGCGAATCCACGCCACGTGACAGCTGCGAAAGAGCCAACACCGGCACATCGAGTTCCTTTGCGAGTGTCTTCAGGCCCTTTGTCACTTCGGTGATTTCCTGAACGCGATTCTCGGCTCGGCGCGCGGGTGAGATCAGCTGCAAATAGTCAATAACAATTAGGCCGATGTTCTTTTCTCGCTTCATGCGGCGGCTTCGAGCCGCGATTTGCGCGATGGAAATGCCTCCGGTGTCGTCTATGTAGAAAGGAAGCGTTGTCAAATCCTGTACGGTCTGCACAAAGCGCGGCCACTCCTCCCTGTCGTCCAGCTTGCCGTTGCGGATTTTCCACATCGGAATGGCTGCCTGTTCAGCGAGAATACGCGCGCTAAGTTGCTGCGCTGCCATTTCCAATGAGAAGAACAACACCGGGCATCCACGGGGAACCTGCTCGCCCGCCTCTACATCCTGCATGTACAACCGCGCAGTATTGAAGCTCATATTCGTTGCGAGGGCCGTTTTTCCCATACCGGGCCGCCCCGCCAGAATCAGCAGATCGGATGGCTGTAAGCCGGACAAGAGCTTGTCGACATCGCAAAAGCCCGTGGAAATCCCCGATATCTTCCCGCCCCTTGCGGCGGCAGCCTCCGTTGCTCTGAGTGTCAAAGTCAAAGCGTCGGAAAACGCTAGAGCGCGGTTTCCATATCGTGCTGTGTCCGAGAGGCGGTAGAGCGCCTTTTCGGCGTCTTCGATTTGCGTTTGCGGCGGCTTCTCGTGCGGCGCTTCGTAAGCCGAATTCACGATATCTTCGCCGATGTGAATGAGGCCACGGCGCACCGCGAGATCATGCAGAATGCGCGCGTAGTCGCGCACGTTCGGCATCGCCGGCGCCGCCGCCGCCAATCCTGAGAGATAAGCGTGCCCGCCGACTTCAATGAGGCCGGGATCGGCCTTCATCGCCGCGTTGAGCGTCAGCGGCGTGATGACCATCCCGCCGCGGTCGGACTGCCCCTGCATCGCTTCATAGAGGCGCTGGTGCAGCGGGTCGTAGAAGTGCTCCGGCTTTAGCGTCGACGAGACGCGCTCCAGCGCCGCATTGTCTACAAGGATCGCACCCAGCAATGCCTGCTCGACTTCGATGTCGTAAGGGACGTGACGGTAGACTTCCTGTTCCATCGATCCTGCTGGCGCGCTCTAAACGGGGCACCCAATCAAGCGAGGCGAATCACTTCCCGCAAGCTCGATGGGCCCTGATTCGCAAGTTGATCACAGGATACGACTCACAAGAAAATTTCATCTCCCGCGCGCAGAAGATGCGTCCCAAAAAAATCAAGCCGCGCGGATGGGGCGGGGTACGGCGCCGGCGAATTTCATGCTGCGTTCGCCGTCCACCATGTAATCGCGCGTCAGCGGTAGCGCTTCCTGCCGCTTCACAATCTGCACCTGAAACACGACCTGATTGTCGTAGCGGAAGGCCATTTCTGCGCCGGCCAGATAGAATTCCCACATGCGGCAGAAGCGCTCGTCGTAAAGTTCCGCGATCTCGGCGCGCCGCGCATCGAAGCGGCGCCGCCATTCGGCCAGCGTCTTGGCATAGTGCAGCCGCAGGATTTCGATATCGGTAATCAGCAGCCCGCTTTTTTCAATGGCCGCCGTGAGTTCGCTGAGCGCAGGAACGTAACCGCCCGGGAAAATGTATTTCGCAATCCACGGATTTGTGGAACCCGGCCCGTCCAGCCGCCCGATGGTGTGCAGCAGCATCACGCCATCGTGTGACAGCAGCTGCCGGATCTTCTCGAAGAACGCCGGATAGTGCGGCACGCCAACATGCTCAAACATGCCGACCGATACGATGCGGTCATAGGTGCCGCTAAGCGCGCGATAGTCCACCAGCTGGAAGCGGCAGCGATCCGAAAGCCGCGCCTTGTCGCTGCGCTCGCGCGCAACGGCGATCTGCTCCTCTGAGAGCGTAATGCCGAGAACATCGGCACCGGCATCGCGCGCTAGGTCGAGCGCCAGCCCACCCCAGCCACAACCGATATCGAGCACCTTCAGGCCGGGCCTATCGAGCAGCAACTTCGCCGCGATATGGCGCTTCTTGGCGATCTGCGCCTCTTCCAGCGTTTCATCGCCGCGGGGGAAATAGGCACAGGAATATTGCCGGTCGCGATCGAGAAACCGCCCGTACAGCTCGCTCGAAAGATTGTAGTGATGCGCGACATTCTTCCGGGCTCGCGCGGCCGGGTTGAACTGCGCCAGGCTTCGTGTGCTGTTGCGCCACACGCGCATTGCCCGGTGTAGGCCGGTTGGCTGCGACAGCGACAGGTTGTGCATCAGAAGCGTGAGCACGTCGGAGATATCGCCGCCCTCTTCGACCGTCAGGCGGCCGTCCATGTAAAGCTCGCCCAACTTGAGATCCGGATGCAGCGCAAGCTCGAGCACCGCGCGTCTATCACGCAGCCGGATGGCGACATGCGGTTCACCGCTTCCGTAGGTGACGCGCCGCCCGCTCGGCAGGATGCCGGTAAGGCTTCCCTCCTTCAGCAGCGAATTGAACAAGCGCGCCAGCAACCCCGTCTCCCCCGGCCAACCTCGGCTTCCAGCCTAACAAGGGGAAAGAGGGGATGGGAAGACGATTCCCAAGCCAGCAGCGGCGCCGCCGCGAATCCCGTGCAAGACTATTTCTGTGGCGGCTCCTCAGGCGGCACGCAGCGGCCGGAGACCTTGGCGGCGGAAATCACCACCAGCTCCGTCTTGTCGACCTTATCCTGCACGAAGCGCATGCCCATCTTCTCGCACTTCGCCTCCGCATCCCTCAGCGCCTGATCGGCCAGCATATCCGCGCAGCCGGCAAGCAGCAGCGACGCCGAAATGCCGGTGATCCACATACCCCTCATCTGCACGCCCTCCGCATCCTCACCACATTCGAGAGGGACGGTTCGCTGCTGTCAATGCGTCAGAGGCCGACGATCTGCGGCTTCAACGCGCCGATGGCTGCGACCACTTCCTGCTGTTCGCGGGCAGGTACGGCGAATTTCGCCAGGGTGGCATTGAGATCGGCCACCGCCGCATCCCAGTCGGCTTCGCTGATGTGCATGCCGGCATGCGACGTCTTCATGTCGCGGCCGATGTAATAGCAGGGTCCGCCGGTGGCGGCGCAAAGCTGATCCAGCACCATCTGCCGGATGTGGCGCACGGAATCGGTCGAGTGGCCGACGAAGAAGCGGCCGAGCTGCTTGTCGGTGGCGAGCCGCTGGATGAAATCGTCGGTCACGGCGGCGA
>JADMIO010828216.1_pt1 | contig 55613 bp, 53 predicted proteins | sample 8958161 | NCBI WGS metagenome assembly JADMIO01 (sample SAMN16585339, study PRJNA669376) | soil metagenome | isolation source: Crop rotation soil | place: USA: Cullars Rotation, Alabama | collected 2011
GACGTTTGGCGTAACGACGTTTGGCGTAACGACGTTTGGCGTAACGACGTTTGGCGTAACGACGTTTGGCCTAACGACGCTTTGCCGTAACGACGTTTGCCGTAACGACGTTTGCCGTAACGACGTTTGCCGTAACGACGTTTGGCATAGCGTCGTTCGACTTGACGCCCTTTGCCGTTACGATGCCGTGGCCCTGAGCACGGCGGCCCCGAAAGGCTACGTGCTTAGTGCCTGCTCGATCGCCTGTGCATCCGCATCCACCTCCACGGCCGCCTCCATCCCCGGGCCGCCCACATCCTTTAATAGATGTCCGGTCAGGACCGCCGCCACTCGATCGTCGGGCTGGATGATTCCGGCGGCTGTGAGGGTGCGGACGCCTGCGACACTGGCGGCGCTGGCGGGCTCGCAGCCGATGCCTGCGCGATCGATGGCGCGTTTCGCGGCGAGGATGTCGGCGTCGCTCACGGCGGTCACGACGCCGTTGGTGTACCTGATCGCCTCGACCGCCCGATCCCACGACGCCGGGTCACCGATGCGAATCGCGGTCGCTACGGTCTCGGCTTCGACGCGGTGGCGCTCGCGGAATCCTTCGGCAAACGCCTTCGCAAACGGCGCGGCGCCGGCGGCCTGCACGGCCAGCAATCTAGGTACGCGGTCGATCAGACCCGCGTCGTGCGCATCGCGCAGCGCGGCGCCGAACGCCGAAGTGTTGCCGAGGTTGCCGGCGGGCACCGCGATCCAGTCGGGCGCGCGCCAGCCGAACTGCTGGAGCAGATCGAACACGATCGTCCTCTGCCCCTGAATGCGGAACGGATTGATCGAGTTCGCGAGGTACACGCCGCGTCGCTGGCACACGTCGCGCAGCAGGCGCAGGCAGTCGTCGAAGTCACCTCGGAGCGCGAGCACACGCGCGCCGTACGCTGTCGTCTGGGCGAGCTTCGCCGCGGTCACCCGGCCCGCGGGAACGAACACGAACGCGGGGACACCGGCGCGGGCCGCGTATGCCGCGAGCGATGCCGACGTGTTCCCGGTGGACGCGCATGCGACGGCGGTCGCGCCGACGGCGCACGCATGCGTGATCGCCACCGTCATGCCGCGATCCTTGAACGAGCCCGTCGGATTGTAGCCCTCGTGCTTGATCCGGAGCTCTGCGACGCCCGCGTACCGCGACACGACGTCGCTCGTGAGCAACGGTGTGTTTCCCTCCGGCATGCTCACCGGCGCGCCGGGCAGGGCGAGCAATTCGCGGAATCGCCACACCCCGGATGACGCGTCGGCGGCCGCCACGGCGCGCACCGTCGTCCGGTCGTCGAAGAGCGCGCGCAGCGCCGGCCCCGTCGTCTGCGGACGCACCGGCGCGAGATCGAGCGGCCCTTCGCATGTGGGACAGTCGAAGTGCGTGCGCGCACTCGAAACGCTCGTGCCACAGCGCGAGCAGTGCAGTTGGCTGCTCACGAAGGACTACGCGGCAGGCGCCGTACGGCGGACGATGACCGCGAAGCGGGTGTAATTGCCCGGGCGATCCTCGATCCCCGCGGCAAGTACCTGCAGGTCATACTGCGCAGCGGCATGCGCGCTGGCGACGGCGGCCACACGGGGATCATTGCGGTGTGCAACATACCGTGCCGCTCCGGCGGTGTCATGCGCGGCGCGCGGTGTGATGTGTGGTCGGGACGCGAAGTACCCGCGGCACTGCGCGAGCGCGATGTCCTGCGAATGCACCTCACGCAGCTCGTCGATGGTCGCGCCACCCGGCGCAACGAGACAGAGACGCACCGGGACCGTCACCTCGCCGACCACGATCGCGTCGTCAGCCGAGCGCAACGCCGCCAGTGAGTCGTGCACGGGTCCGGCTATGGCGTTCTCGAGCGGCAGCACGCCGTGCGACGCGGCGCCTTCCCGCACCGCGTCGATGACACCCACGAATGTCGGCACGGGCAGCGGCTCGGACGCATCCGCCACGAGCTTCACGGCCGCATGACCGAATGCACCGAGCTCACCCTGAAACGCGACGCGTACAACCGGGCGAAGGAGCATGCGTTACGACGCAACGAGGATGCGGTCCGACGCGCGCGCGATGGGCGCAATCAGCGCGACGAGCTCGCGGAACCCTTCCAGCGTGAGCGCCTGGTCGCCGTCCGACCGGGCGACCGCGGGATCGTGATGCACTTCGATCATGATCCCGTCTGCGCCCGCGGCAATTGCGGCGCGCGCGAGGGGCGCGACCAGATCGGCACGGCCCCCCGCATGGCTCGGATCGACGATCACCGGCAGATGCGTCTCCGCCTGGAGCACCGGGATGGCCGCGACATCGAGGGTGTTACGGGTCGCCGTCTCGAAGGTGCGGATGCCGCGCTCGCACAGCACCACGTTCGTGTTGCCGTTCACCATGATGTGCTCCGCGGCGAAGAGGAGCTCGCGCAGCGTGGCCGACATCCCGCGCTTGAGCAGCACGGGCGTCCTGCTCCGTCCGACTTCGGCGAGCAGCGAATAGTTCTGCATGTTGCGCGCGCCGATCTGCAGCATGTCCGCCCATTCGCTGACGAGCGCGACGTCGCGCGGGTCCATCACCTCCGTGACGACGGGGAGATTGGTCCGCGTTCGCGCTTCCGCCAGCATCTCGAGCGCAGCCGCGCCGAGTCCCTTGAACGAATAGGGGGACGTGCGCGGCTTGAACGCGCCGCCGCGCAGCATCGTCGCGCCCGCAGCCGCCACGGATGCCGCCGTCTGGAAGAGCGTCTCCCGCGTCTCCACGGAACAGGGTCCTGCGATGAGCACGAGCTCCTTCGCTCCGAAACGCACGAACGATGTCGACGTGCCGACGGTGATCGCCGTTCGCTCGGGCGTCGCTGCGCGCGCGACGAGCGGGTGCGGAGAGGGGCTCGGCGCAGCGGGACGCGGCGGGCGCTTCGGTCGGGAGGAACGACTGGCGGATGACGTAGAGTCGGCGATCATGGGAAGTGGGACGCGGGCAAACGAAAAGGCCCCCGGTATTCGCGGGGGCCAGGTGGACTGCGACGCAGCTGAGTTCAGCGTACTACTGTGCGCGCGCTCCCTTTGCCCCACGAGTCGTGGGCCAAAAGCAGAAATAGGACGCAAAACAGTACGTGCAGCGCGCAAGTGACATGCGGAGGACTATGATGCAGCCTCCGCATTTGCGCAAGGGTCGATGCGGAGAATGCTGTTCGGCACGATGCGCCCGTCGCGCATGATCACCACGTCGTCGGCGAGTGCACGTGCGTCGTGTTCGTCGTGTGTCACGAGCACGGTGGTCAGGTGCAGCTCGTCGTGCTGCGCGCGGAGCCATTGCCGGAGGTCCGACCTCAGCGACGCGTCCAGTGCGCCGAACGGCTCGTCGAGCAGGAGAATCGCGGGTTCGATGGCGAGCGCGCGCGCGAACGCCACGCGTTGTCGCTGGCCGCCTGACAGCTGCGCCGGATAGCGAGTGGCGAATGACGTGAGCTGCACGCGGTCCAGCAACGCGTCGACGCGGCGGCGGATCTCCGCGGATGCCGGACGCTCGCGACGGGGCCGCACGCGCAAACCAAAGGCAACGTTCTCGAACACGGTCATGGTCCGGAACAGCGCATAGTGCTGAAACACGTACCCGACACGCCGTCGCTGCACCGGCATGCCGGTCGCGTCGACGCCGAGCAGCGAGACCGTTCCGCTGTCGGGCTGTTCGAGTCCTGCGATGATGCGGAGGAGTGTCGTCTTGCCGGAGCCCGACGGACCGAGTAGCGCGGTGAGCGTCCCGCGCGCGACGCGGAGATCGATGCCCTGGAGAACGTCGTGGGCGCCGAAGCGCTTGGTGACGGCGCGCAGGTCGAGGCTCATGCGCGCGCCGCCTCGGCCTTGCGTGCACGGTACTCGATCGTCGCCTGCGCGACGAGCGTGACGATGGCGACGCCGGTCAGCAGCGAGGCGGTCGCGAACGCGCCGACGAAGTCGTACTCGTTGTACAGCATTTCGACGTGCAGGGGCAGCGTCGTCGTCACACCACGCACGTGTCCCGACACCACGGAGACGGCGCCGAACTCTCCCATCGCTCGCGCGCTGCAGAGCATCGTCGCATACAGCAGCGCCCATTTGACGTTCGGCAGCGTGACGCGGGTCAGGGTGTGCCAGCCGCCGGCGCCGAGCGTGAGCGCGGCTTCTTCGTCGGCGATGCCGTGCTCCTGCATCAGGGCGATGAGCGGACGCGCGACGAGAGGGAGCGTGACGAACAGCGTCGCCAGCGTGATCCCGGTGGAGGTGAAGATGACGCGCACGTCGTGCGATGCGAGCCAGGGCCCGAACCATCCCCGCACGCCGAACAGGAGCACGAGCGAAAGCCCGGCGACGACGGGCGAGACGGCGAGTGGCAGCTCGATCAGCGCGACGAGAAGCCGCCGTCCACGCACGCGGTGCTTGCCGAGCGCCCACGCCGCGGCGATCCCGAACGCGACGTTCGCGGTCACTGCAATGGCCGCGGTGCGCAGCGACAGCGCGAGCGCGGCGCGCGCGTCCGTATGCGTCAGCGCGGCAACGTACAGCCCGGCGCCTTTGCGCAGCGCTTCGGCGAACACCACCCCCACCGGGGCGAGCACGAAGAGCATGGCGACCGTGACCGTCGCGGGCACGAGGACGAAACGCACCACGCGCGGATCGTGCGGATGACGGCGTAGCGTCATGCCGAGAACCGTCGCACACGACTCTGAACGCCGTAGAGCGCGCAGAGCAGTGTCAGCGACAGCGCGAGTGTTGCGGCACCGATCGCCGCGGCGCCGCGATCGTCGAACTGGTCCAGCTTCGCCACGATGAGCAGCGCCGGGATCTCGGTCCGGAGCGGCATGTTGCCCGCGATGAAGATCACGGAGCCGTATTCGCCGAGCCCGCGCGCGAGCGCGAGCGTGAATCCCGAGACGATCGCCGGCGCGAGGACGGGCAGGATCACTCGACGCAGCGCGGTCCACCACGATGCGCCAAGCGAGGCCGCTGCTTCCTCGATGTCGGGGTCGAGATCCGCCAGCACCGGTTGCACACTGCGCACCACGAACGGCAGTCCGATGAAGGTGAGCGCGACGATGATGCCGAGCGGCGTGTAGGCGACCTTGATCCCGACGGCGCCCAGCGGCGCGCCGATCCAGCCACGTTCTCCATAGAGCGCGGTCAGCGCGATCCCTGCGACAGCCGTCGGCATCGCGAACGGCAGATCGACGATCGCGTTCACCACGCGCCGCGCAGGCCACCGATAGCGCGCGAGCGCCCACGCCAGAGGGACGCCGAGGAGGACGGTGAGTGTGGCGGCGATGGTCGCGACGATGACGCTCAACCGGAGCGATGCGAGCACGCGCGGCCCACTCACGGCCGTCCAGAAACCCGACCATCCTCCTCGCGACGCGAGCATGATGAGCGCCGTGAGCGGGACCGCAACGACACCGGCGACGTAGACCACCGTCAACGCCAGCGCGGGGCGGAATCCAGGCAGCCTCATCGGCTCGCCGCAAAGATCTGATCGAACACGCCGCCGTCCGCAAAATGCCGACTCTGAGCCTTCTGCCAGCCGCCGGCGACATCGTCGACGGTGAACATCGGCATGCGCGGAAACTGGTGGGTGTATTTCGCGAGTGCGGGAGCGGAGAGAGGCCGGAAATAGCGTCGTGCGATGATGTCCTGCGCCGTGTCCGAGTACAGGAACTCGAGGTAGGCCGTCGCCAGGGCTTCGGTGCCATGCTTGCGAGCGTACTTGTCGACGACGGCGACCGGCGGTTCCGCGCGAATACTGACCGACGGAACCACGATCTCGACTCTGTCGCCAAGTTCGTGTACGGCGAGCAATGCCTCGTTTTCCCACGCCACCAGGACGTCGCCGATGCCGCGCTCCGCAAAGGTCGTCGTCGCACCGCGTGCGCCGGCGTCGAGCACGGGGACGTGCCTGTAGAGCTCGGTCACGAATACGCGCGCCGCGCTGTCGCTGCCCCCGGGCCGCCGCAGCGCGTAGCCCCATGCGGCGAGGTAATTCCAGCGCGCGCCGCCCGACGTCTTCGGGTTCGGCGTGATGATCGAGACGCCGGCACGCACGAGATCGGGCCAGTCGCGAATCCGTTTCGGGTTGCCGCGACGGACGAGGAACACGATCGTCGACGTGTATGGCGTGCTGTGCTGCGCGAAACGATCCTGCCAGGTGCGCGGGAGCAGATGGCCGATCGACGCGATCTCGTCGATGTCGTAGGCGAGCGCGAGCGTCACGACGTCGGCTTCGAGACCGTCGATGACCGCATGCGCCTGCTTGCCGGATCCTCCGTGCGACTGATGTATCGCGACGGTCTCGCCGGTCTTCGCGTGCCAGGCGGCGGTGAACGTGGCATTGATGTCGGCGTAGAGCTCGCGCGTCGGGTCGTACGAGACGTTGAGCAGCGTGCGCGGCTTCTTCTGCGCGCCGAGTGGAGACGCCAGCACGAGAGTGCCGAACAGAAGGGCGAATGGGAAACGCATGGGCATGTGAGTGCGGGAAGTGGAGGACGCGCGGTCAGAAGCCGGCGTGCAGCCGGGAGACGAGGAGGGACTCCGGCGGACGTCGCGGGCCGCCGAGGGCAGCCGCGAAACGGGTGTGCTCGTAGTCCACCGTCAGCTTGATGCCGCGCGCGAGATACCAGGTGCCGCCCGCGGCCCACGCGCGTTCCTTGCGAATCGCGACGGCCGGATCAGCGAACCAGGGGAAGGCGTTCGCGCCGATGGCAAGCTCGCCATAGCGCGCCGCAAGCTCGAACGCGCCGGACCCCGCGGGTCGGCGACTGAACGGATGTTTCGGCGCGATCGTACGGAACGACGCGCGCTCGCCGGTCAGCAGCCATGAAGCCACGATCTGCCATGAAGTAGCTTCGACGGTGCGTGCGCTGTCGCCGCGACGCACGCGCTGTGTCGATCGCACCAGCTCGGCGAGCACGCCGGCGTTCGCCACGTTCACATAGAGCTGCGGCGTTACGCGTGCGCGTCGTCCGTCGGCGAGGGCGTCGGCGCGGTAGCGAAACACCGCCACTTGCCCGGGCGAACGGTAGGAAGCGAGCGCGGGGGCGGCCGCCGTGCCGTTCTCAGAGCCCGTGCTTACTGCCATTCCCACGGCGGCGTCGGCGATGCGCGCCGCGCGTGTATGCGCCAGCGGCTGCATCACGATCCGCGCGACGTAATCCTTCCTGCTCGACGCATCACCGTCGCCGTTGCCGAGGTCGGCGACGCCGTTGACGATCGCGGCCTGGTAGGAGAGGCGTGCCGACGCGACCTCGCCGGAGATCTGCGCCCCGATATCGCGCGACGGAACCAGATTCGTCGGCAGTCCGCGCTCCACGAACCGGAGATCAGTGGCGGACTGCAGACGCTCGAGGCCGATGGGCGGTTTGAATTTGCCCGCGCGGATCGTGAGCGCACGAGCGACGCGCACGTCGGCGTACGCATCCTGCAGCAGCACGCGTCCTTCGCCGAAATCGGGCATGAGGCGTATGTCGAACCGGCCGTAGAGGCTCGCCTCGATGATCGGACGAACCCGGCGCAGCAGCAGCACGCTCGACCGTGGCGCGGTCCCGGCACGGGCGATGGCACGATGATCGGCCTGGACGTAGCCCCGGAGCCTCAGCGTGAACGCGCTGTCGGCGGAAACGATCGCGAATCCGTCGCGGCCCGCGAGCACGACCGATTGCGCGCGTGCCGCTGTACGTGCGCTGTCAGCCGCAAGCTCGTTGATGCGTGCGAGCACGCGCAGCCGCTGATCGAGCTCGTCGATGCGCGAGCGCAGGCTGTCGATCAGCGCGGCCTGCGCGGAAGAAGGCGGAGCGGAGGGCCCCTGCGCATGTGACGATTGCGCGTAGCCGCCGAAGCCGACCGTCATCGCAACGGCTCCCGCCACACGACGAACAATTGTCCTCCGCGCGCGCCACCAGTCGGCGAAGCGCGACGCCTCGTCTGCGACGATCGCTTCGGCATCCACGATCGCGGCGTCGAGCGCGTCCGTGCGCGTCGTCGGCGATGCGAGGGTGTCGAGGTCGACGATGCCGTCCCCGTCGTCCCCCGGCGCGCGTTCGATCCCGCGCGGCATGGAGAGATCGATGAAGAGCGCCCGCGACGCTGCACGCATGTCTGCCGTAACCGGCGGCGAGGATGCGGCGGCGCACGCGATCACGACGGTCGCGTCGCGAACCGCCGTGCCCAGTTCTTCCCACGCCACGACACCGGCCGAGGACGCGCTCGCAAGCGCCGATACGTGCGCCGGCGTGCGGCCCACGATGCGCAGTGACTGCACGCCGTGCGCGTCGAGTGCGCGCACGATGAGCCGCGCGAGTGCGCCGGTGCCGATGACCACCACCCGTGCCGCGGCAAGACTGCCGACGCGGGACTCGGCAGCGTCGAGAGCGCGCGTGACGAGCGAGGCGCCGTGCGCGGATATCCGGGTGTCACGCCGCACGCGTTTGCCGGTGAACAGCGCCGCGTCCGCGAGACGATGCGTCAGTGGATCGAGCGTGGAGCGCATCCGCGCTGTGAGCACCGCGCGGCGCACCTGTCCGAGGATTTCCGTTTCTCCGAGTGCGGACGACTCGAGACCCGCCGCCACGCGAAAGAGATGGCGCACCGCACCCAGCCCGGTCCGGACTCGGCTGCGCTTCAGGGCCGCTGCGACGTCGCCTGCACCGCGATCCCCGAATGCGGCCGCGACTGCCCGCGCGAGGCCGGCCTCTCTCACATAGAGCTCCGTGCGCTGGCAGGTCGCGAGCAGAAAGCCCGTCACTCCGGCGTCCTTCCAGCGCGAGAGTGCATCGGCGGTTGCGGCGGCGCTGAGCGCCAGCACTGCACGCTGCTCGGCTGATGCGTCGCGATGCGACAGACTCAGCGCGATGAGGGGAAGGTTCGTGTCGCTCATACGCGAGAGCCCTCGAAGAGCGGCGTCGACAGATACCGTCCGCCGGAGTCGGGCGCGATCATCGCGATGCGCTTGTGGGGACCGAGCTCGCCGGCGAGCTGCAACGCCGCCCACGCTATGGCGCCGCTCGACATCCCGACGAACATCCCTTCCTCCCGCGCAAGCCTTCTGGCGACGGGGAAGGCATCCTCCTCCCAGACCGGCTCGATGCGATCGACGACGCTGCGATCGAAATTCGCGGGCACGAAACCCGGACCCATTCCCTGGAACTGATGTTCACCGCGCGCGCCGCCGCCGAGCACGGGCGAGCGTGCGGGCTCGACGGCGACGACGAGCACGTTCGGATTGCGCTCCTTGAGAAAGCGTCCGACGCCGCTGATCGTTCCGCCCGTTCCGGATCCGTAGACGAACGCATCGACGCGTTGGCGCATCTGTCCCCAGAGCTCGGGGCCGGTGGTCTCGTAGTGTATCTGCACGTTTGCGGGATTCGAGAATTGATTGGGCATCCATGCGCCGGTCGCGTCACGAATGCGTTCGGCTTCCTCGATCGCAGCGAGCATCCGCCGTGACGGATCGGTCAGCACGAGGTTGGCGCCGTACGCACGCAGGGTCTCCTGCCGCTCGATGCTGGCAGATGCCGGCAGGCACAGCGTGAGCCGGTATCCCCGCGCGGCGGCGATCTGCGCGAGGCCGATGCCGGTGTTGCCCGACGTCGGCTCGACGATGAGCGCACCGGGTGCGAGCAGGCCGCGCCGTTCCGCGTCGAGCACCATGCCGAGTGCGGTGCGATCCTTGATCGAGCCCGCGGGGTTCACGGACTCGAGCTTCACCCAGATGCGCGACATGCCGTTTGTGACGACACGACGGAGACGCACCATCGGCGTTTCGCCGATGACGGCGTCGAGCACGTCGGGCGCGGACAGCGCGCCGCGAAGAGGGTCGGGGCAACTCGATGCCGGTCGAGTCACGTCCGCTCCTCCGCACGGCGGCTGAACGTGTGCAGTCCGCACTCCAGTTTTCCCGCGCCACGCCAGCGTCCCGCGCGCTCGGGCTCGCCCGCAATCGTCGGCTGCGTGCACGGCGCGCATCCGATGCTCGTGTACCCCTGATCGAGCAGCGGATGGTACGGGATCTCGTGCTCGCTGATGTACCGCCAGACATCGGCGCGCGACCACGCCGCGAGCGGATGGATCTTCGCAAGCGGGCGCCCATCGGCGTCGTGGCGCTCGACCGGCTCGAGCGTGGCGCGCGATGACGACTGGTCCCGGCGCACGGCGCTGATCCACGCGTCGAACTCCCGCAGCACCCGCTGCATCGGCTCGACTTTGCGGATGGTGCAGCAGCCGTCGGGGTCGGTGAGGTAGAGCGGACCGGGGTCGTCGTCGGGGTCGGTGAGGTAGAGCGGACCGGGGTCGTCGTCGGGGCTGATGATGCGCAGCGCGAGTCCGTAGCGGCGCGCGAAGCGGTCTCGATACGCGAGGGTTTCGGCGAAATGCATGCCCGTATCGAGAAACACGACAGGCACCGAAGGCGCGATGCGCGCGAGCATGTGCGCGAGCACGATGCCGCCACCGCCGAAACTGACGCTGAGCGCGATGCGGTCGCGCCACCGGTCGACGGCCCATGCCATCAGTGTTTCGGCATCGGCGGGCGACGCGGCGATACGATCGGTATGCGGATGTTGTATGACGGCCATGTGGAGAGCGATGCGAAAGGGCTGGAGTCGTGCGCGCACGACGGCGGACGCGCGGGCGCAAAAAAACCGGGCCCGCTCGAAGGAGCGGGCCCGGTGCGACAGCGTGCGGGAACGGCGCCTTATGCGGCGCCGGTGATGACCCGTCTACATGTGCTGTCGAAGCCGCGGCCGCTCGCGAGGGAGCAGGCACAGCAGCAACAACAACACATGGTGTGCGACGACGTGAACGCGCGGGACATGGACATCGGGATGAAGTGCATCGGGTGCGAGCATCGCGTGATGCGATGCGAGTTTCGTGCGGCGGAATTCTTAGACGGCGTGAAACGCGATGTCAAGCGACACGCTTGACAACACGCGAACACACTTCTATGCTCAGCACACAATCGAAGACCGTGGTGATTTGCCGCCTCTTGCTGCCACGCTAAACAAAATGCTAAAACGCGACTGCCCGGCGGCTCGCTCGTCCGGGTTTTTTTCGTTTCTGGTCCTTCTGCATTCGCCTGCCATGTCCTGCTGCTCGATCTCCACGATGACCTTCGGCGCCCGCGCGTTTACTCGCGCGGCGTGTACGTGCGCCATGCGCATGTGCACGACGCGTCGCGCCTTCATGTGCGCACCCGCGTGTACGTGTACCGCGATGTGTGCGTGGCGGCTTGGTCGAAGGGATGATTTCGTGTAGCAGCACGCATCATCGCCCGCTCTCGACCGGCCGCCCCTGAAAGGGCGGCCGGTTTTTTTGTCTCCCACCCACCATTCCCCATCGGCATCATGACGTCCGCAGCGACCGAATCCCCGAACGCATCGATCGAACAGAAGCGGTACGCACACCCGCGCGCGCTCGTCAGCACGGCGTGGCTCGCGCAGCATCTCGACGACCGTGACCTGCGCATCCTCGAGAGCAACGAGGATCCGCTGCTCTTCGATACCGGTCACATCCAGGGCGCGCAGAAACTCGACTGGCACACCGATCTCAACGACCAGCTCGTCCGCGATTACGTCGACCGGGCGCAATTCCAGTCGCTGCTCCGCCGCCTGGGCGTCGACTACTCGTCGCAGGTCGTGCTGTACGGAGACAAGAACAACTGGTGGGCGACGTACGCGTACTGGGTGTTCCAGCTCTTCGGGTTTCGCAACGTCGCCATTCTCGATGGCGGCCGCGCGAAGTGGATCGCCGAGCAGCGGCCGTTGACCACGACCGCCACGGTGTTTGCACCGAGCGCGTACAATGCGCCGGTGCGGGATGACGCGGCGATCCGCGCGTTCCGGAGTCAGGTCCAGGCGCACGCCGCCGCGCGGCGTCCGCTGATCGACGTGCGCTCGCCGGACGAGTACACCGGACGCAAGACGCACATGCCCGAGTATCCGCAGGAAGGCGTGCTGCGCGGCGGACACATACCGGGCGCACACAATGTCCCCTGGGCGCGCGCGGCGAATCCGGACGGCTCGTTCAAGAGCGCGGAGGATCTCCGGGCGATCTACGAGGGCGAGATCGGCCTCAAGCCGTCGGACGACGTCATTGCGTACTGCCGCATCGGGGAACGCTCCTCGCATACCTGGTTCGTCCTCACCTATCTCCTCGGCTACGAGCGCGTGCGCAACTACGACGGGAGCTGGACGGAATGGGGCAACGCGGTGCAGTCGCCGATCGAGCGCTGACGATGCACGCGCATCCGGCGGCAGCGTGTGCGGAGCTCTCACCGCGCGTGCGACAGCTTCACGGTGAGGGCGCGTTCGACGTGCTCGCGCGCGCGCGTGCGCTCGAAGCCGGAGGCGCGCGCGTGGCGCACCTCGAGGTCGGCGAACCCGACTTCGCGACGCCGGCGCACGTGCTCGAGGCCGGGCTCCGCGCGCTTGGCGAGCGCGACACCCGCTACGGTCCCGCCGCAGGCCTCCCCGAGTTGCGCGCGGCAATCGCGGCTGCATCGAGCGCACGCGGCGTGGTCACGGATCCCGAGGACGTGATCGTGACGCCCGGAGGGAAGACCATGCTCTTCTACGCGCTCGCCGCGACCGTCGCCGACGGGGACGAGGTGCTCGTGCCCGATCCCGGCTTTCCCGCCTATGCGTCGATCACGCGGTTCGCGGGCGGGACGCCGGTGTCGTACGAGGTGAGCGCGCGGTCGGCGTTCGCGCTCGACCCGGAGTCCATCGCGGCGCGCATGACGCAACGCACGCGCGTCATCGTGGTGAACGCCCCGCACAATCCGACCGGCGGATCTGCCGATGAGCGGGCCCTGCAGCTCATCGCTGAGCTGGCGGCGGAACACGACGTGTTCGTGATTGCCGACGAAGTCTATGACAGCTGTGTCTATGACCGGGACCGCGCCCCGAGCATCGCGGCGATTCCCGACGTGCGCGAGCTCGTGGTCGTCGTGAACAGTTTCTCCAAGACCTATGCAATGACCGGATGGCGTCTCGGTTTCGGGATCGTCCCGCCGCGTGCCCGGGAACGCTTCACGACGCTGGCCGTGAACGGGCACTCCTGCGTGCCGCCGTTCGTGCAGCGGGCGGGGATCGCGGCGATCGAAGGACCGCAGACGGACCGCCACCGGATGGTGGACGAATTCCGCCGCCGGCGCGACTGGCTCGTTGCACAGCTCAATGCGGTGCCGGGCGTCACGTGCCACACGCCGGCCGGCGCCTTCTACGTGTTCCCGGACGTGCGTGGGGTGCTGCGTGCGTCGGGACTCACGACGCAGGAGCTCGCCGACCGGTTGCTCGGCCGTTACGCTGTCGCCGCGTTGCCCGGCACCGCGTTCGGTCGCGGGGGTGACGGCCATCTGCGTTTCTCTTTCGCAACGTCGATGGACACGCTGGAGTTTGCAGTCGAAGGGGTTCGTCGCTGTTTCGCCGACGCAATTGCCGGGAGGCTCACATGACCGCATCGATCGCCGGTTCCATCGCCGCACCCACCCGGGCGCGGCCCAAGATCACCATCGCGGCGCTCGAGGCGCTGCGCTCAGCGGGAACGAGCGCGGTGTTCGTGACGGCATACGACTATCCGACCGCCGTGTTCGCCGAGCGCGCGGCCGTCGACATGATCCTGATAGGCGACTCCGCTGCGATGACGATGCTCGGCCTGCGCAACACGCTCGGCATCACGCTCGACGAGATGCTCGTGTTCACGCGTGCCGTATGCCGTGGTGCGACCCGCGCGTTCATCGTCGGAGACCTGCCGTTCCTTACGTATCAGGTATCGGACGCCGAGGCCGTGCGGAGTGCCGGTGCGTTCATCGCCGCCGGGTGCGATGCGGTGAAATGCGAAGGAGGGGCGCGGGTCGCGCGGCGCGTGCGCGCCATGACGGATGCGGGCATCGCGGTCATGGGGCACCTGGGCCTCACGCCGCAGAGCCTCGCCCAGCTGAGCGGTTACCGCGTGCAGGGGAAAACGCTTTCCGCGGTCGACCGCCTCGTCGAGGACGCGCTCGCGCTGCAGGAAGCCGGCGCGTTCAGCGTGCTGCTCGAAGCGCTGCCCGCCGAAGCATCGGCCTACGTCCGTGAGCGGTTGTCGATGCTGGTGTACGGCATCGGCGCCGGTCCGCACGTGGACGGCCAGCTCGTCATCTCGCACGACATGCTCGGGAATTTCGTCGGCGACGTGCGGCCCCGTTTCGTGCGGCGATACGCCGAAGTCGGCACGAGTATCGAGAACGCGTTCCGTGAGTACGCCGCCGATGTGCGCGCGCGCCGGTTTCCGGGCCCTGAGCATCTCTATCCGATCGACGCTGCTGACGAAGCGTTGATCCGCGCCGCACGCCTCCGCGTCGAGGAACCGGCCGCTCGTGCGGAGGTGGTCCGATGACGACGCGCGTGTTCGTTCGCGTACCCGCGAGCTCGGCCAACCTTGGCGCCGGTTTCGATTGCGTGGCCGTCGCGGTGAATCGGTGGTTGTCGCTGACGGCGTGGGTCGACGAGCGCGCGCAGACGTCGACGCTCGAGCGGCAGGGAACGCTGTCGAATATCGACGTGCGCACCGACGACGATCTGATCGTGCGCGGGTTCGATCTCATGTGCGCAGCGGCGGGAGTCGAGCGACCGTCGGGTCTGCGGTTGCGCGCCTCATCGGAAATCCCCGTGGCGCGCGGACTGGGATCGTCTGCTGCGGGACTCGTCGCAGGCGCCATGGCGGCGGACACGTTGCTCGCACTCGGGCGGGGTGTCCACGATGCGCTGACCGCGTGCTCGACCTACGAAGGACATGCGGACAACGTCGCCGCGGCGCTGTTTGGTGGAGCGACACTCGTGCTGTGGCCGAATCGCGCTGATGCGCCGCACGTGACACGGCTGCGTGTGGCGCAGACCCTCGCCTTTGCGATCGCTTCGCCGGGATTCCCGACGTCGACCGCGCACGCGCGCAGTGTTCTTCCTCCTTCGCTGCCATATCCGACGGTGATCGACGCGGTCGCGCGGAGTGCGGCGCTCGTCGCGGGTCTGCTCGACGGAGACGCCGCGCTTCTCACGGCCGCGCTCGACGATGTCGTCCACGTGCCGTACCGGCGTTCGCTCGTGCGCGGCTATGACCAGGTGACTGCGGCGGCCAGGCGAGTCGGTGCGTACGGCGCCACGCTCAGCGGATCGGGGTCGTCGATCGTCGCGGTCGCGCCGCGCGCGATTGCGTCGGCCGTCGCGGAGGCGATGCGCACGGCATGGAAGGAACAGGGCGTCGACGCGAACGCGTTCGTGAGCGCGCCGACGGACACGGGTGCGTCCGCCACACTGCAGGTCGAACCCGACTGATCATCACATCACTGGAGCTCCCATAATGGCCATTACCGTCGTTCTCCCCGCGGTTCTCGCAAAACTCGCGGATGCGCGCTCGCTCGAAGCACAGGGCGGCACCGTTGGCGAAGCGGTCGCCGATCTCGCGGTGCGCTATCCGAATCTCGGCTCGCGTTTGCGCGACGAGGCCGGTCGGCCGTACGCCTTCGTCACGTTCTATCTCAACGACGAAGACATCCGGTTCAACGGCGATTTCGACGCGCCGGTCCGCGACGGCGATGAGCTGACCGTCGTTCCTGCCATTGCGGGAGGATGACAGCCATGACTGCGGGGACGACTCTTACGGCGGGAAGTACTCTGACTGCGGGAAGTGCTCCGACTGCGGGGAGTACTCTGACTGCGGGAACGACACCAACTGCGCGAACGACAGCGGCCCTCGACGGCCTGCCTCACCTCTCGGCCGAAGAGATCCTGCGATATAGCCGGCATCTCATCATCCCCGATGTTGCGCTCGGGGGACAGCGGAAGCTCAAGGCGGCGAAGGTCGCGCTCATCGGGACCGGGGGACTCGGGTCGCCGCTCGCGCTGTATCTCGCCGCCGCGGGGGTCGGGCATCTCGGGCTCGTCGACTTCGATGTCGTCGACGTCACCAATCTGCAACGGCAGGTCCTGCACGGGACGAGCGACGTCGGTCGGCCCAAGCTCGACTCCGCGCGCGACCGCATTCGCGATCTCAATCCCCACGTGCACGTCGAGACGTACGACACACGCCTTGCCGCGTCGAACGCGCTCGAGATTCTTGGCGACTACGACATCGTCATCGACGGGACCGACAACTTCCCGACACGCTACCTCACGAACGACGCGTGCGTGCTGCTCGGCAAGCCGAATGTGTACGGCAGCATCTACCGCTTCGAGGGACAGGCGTCGGTCTTTGCCACCGACGACGGCCCCTGCTATCGCTGTCTCTATCCCGAGCCCCCGCCACCCGGACTGGTGCCAAGCTGCGCGGAGGGGGGCGTGCTCGGCGTGTTGCCGGGACTCATCGGGACGGTGCAGGCGACCGAGGGCATCAAGCTGCTGCTCGGCATCGGAACGCCGCTCATCGGCCAGCTGCTCCTCATCGATGCACTCGATCTCCGTTTCAAGCGCGTTCGGCTGCGCAAGGATCCCGCGTGCCCCGCATGCGGAACGCGCACCATACGCGAGCTCATCGATTACGACCAGTTCTGCGGCATCGCGTCGAGCGACGACGAAATCGGCGGCGACGTTCCGGAGCTTACGCCCCGTGACGTGGCCGACCGTCTCGCACGTGGTGACGACTTCGATCTGATCGACGTGCGCGAGCCGCACGAGGTGGAGATCGCCGCCTATCCGCGCGCCCGTGTGGTGCCCCTCGCCGATCTCCCAGCGTCGCTCGCGTCGCTCGACAGCGCACGAGAGATCGTCGTCGCGTGCCGGAGCGGGGCGCGGAGCGCGAAAGCCGTGCGGCAGCTGCAGGCCGCGGGATTCAGAAGGGTCTACAACCTCGCCGGCGGCATTCTCCGCTGGAGCGACGACGTCGACCCCCGCATACCGAAATACTAGGAGCAGACATGGCCGCCATCGAAGTCACGCGCGACACCGCGCCATCCACGACGTTGCAGGCCCTTCCGCAGCGATGCCGGCTGTGCGGCGCAGAGCATCCCGCTGCGCCCGAAGCGATCTGCGACCGTTGCCTGGGTCCGCTCGAGCCGCTCTATCAGAAGCAGCGTTCGCTTCCCGTTCGGGCCGAGATCACCGCACGGCCGCGATCGCTGTGGCGATATCGTGAATGGCTGCCGTTCGAGGGTGCGCCACAACTCTCGCTCGACACGGGGTTCACGCCGCTGATCGACGCACCCCGCCTGGCCGATGCGCTCGGCGTCGGACGGGTGTGGATCAAGAACGACGCCGTATCGTTTCCGTCGCTGTCGTTCAAGGATCGCGTCGTGACGACGGCGATCAACGCGGCCGCTGCGTTCGGCCTGCGCACGATCGGCTGCGCGTCGACAGGAAACCTGGCCAACGCGGTAGCGGCGCATGCGGCGCGCGCCGGCCTCGAGGCGTGGATCTTCATTCCCGAGAATCTCGAGCGCGCCAAGATCACCGGAACGCTCGTTCATGGCGCGCATGTCGTGCGTATCCGCGGTGTCTATGACGACGTCAATCGCCTCTGCACGCAGGTCGCGGACCGGTTCGGGTGGGGCGTCGTCAACGTGAATCTGCGCGGCTACTACGGTGAGGGATCGAAGACGATGGCGTTCGAGATCGTCGAACAGCTCGGCTGGCGTACGCCCGACGCGGTCGTTGCGCCGATGGCGGGCGGCTCGCTGCTGAGCAAGTTGCGGAAGGGATTCGGCGAGTTCATCGACGCAGGTCTTGCCGGCGGTGTCCTGCCGCGGTTGTACGGAGCCCAGGCGGACGGATGTGCCCCCATCGTGCGCATGTTCGAGCGCGGCGACGACCGCCTCGTGCCCGAGGTGCCGAGCACGATTGCGCGCTCGATCGCGATCGGCAACCCCGCGGACGGGATCTTCGCCGTGCAGGCGATGCGCGAGAGCGGAGGAAGAGGCGCGCGCGTCAGCGATGCGAATCTCGTCGCGGGCATTCGTCTGCTCGCGGAGACGGCAGGCGTGTTCACCGAAACCGCGGGAGGCGTCACCGTCGCCGCTGCGCAGGCGCTTGCGCGCGAAGGACACCTCGGCAGCAATGACGAAGTCGTCCTCTGCATTACGGGCAACGGCCTCAAGACACACGAAGTGCTGACCGACGTCCTGCCGTCATCGCCGATCATCGAGCCGCGAATCAAGGCGGTCGCGGCGCTGGTGGAGGCTTGATGACGGCGTCGTATTATCCGATCGCGCTGTCGCTCCAGGGGAGAACAGCGGTCGTCATTGCGGACGGTGCGCTCGCGGACGAGAAAGTGCGCGCGCTGCTCCGCGCGGGCGCCGTCGTGCGCGTGATCGCCGAGGCGTCGACGCCGTTGCTCGATGAACTGGCGGCGAGCGAGACGATCACGCTGCACGTACGCACGTATCGGACCGGCGACCTCGACGGCGCCAGCATTGCGATCGCCGCGCCGCGCGACCGGACGCTGAACCGCGCCATTCACGCCGAAGCCGAAGCGAGTCGCGTGCTGCTCAACGCCGTCGATGATGTGCCGTACTGCCACTTCATCGCGCCGGCCATCGTGCGGCGCGGTCCGATTACGGTGGCAGTCTCGACGAGCGGCACCAGCCCCGCACTCGCCTCGCACCTCAAGCATGCCATCCGGCGGGTCGTGCGCCGAGAGCATGGCCGGTTCGCCGCGCTCCTCGGCGCGTTGCGGCCGGAGGTCACGAAACGCATTCCGGACCCCGAGCGTCGCAAGCGTCTCTGGACGGAGATCGTCGCGTCGGGCGCGCTCCGGCTGATTGCGCGAAAGCGCGGCCGCGCAGCACGCACCGTCGTCGGCCGTCTCATCGACGCTGCCGCAACAGGGGTGCATGCACGCGTCGCGCCGCGCGGACATGTCACACTGGTCGGTGCGGGTCCGGGAAGACCGGGACTCGTCACGGTGGCAGGGCTCCGCGCGCTCCGGCGGGCGGACGTGGTGCTCTACGACCGGCTCGCATCGCGCGCACTGCTTCGCGCAGCGCCGCCGCACGCCGAGCTCATCGCTGCGGGAAAGCAGGCGCGAGGACAGCGCGTCACGCAGGAGTGGATCAACGAGACGCTCGTCCGCCACGCGCGATGCGGTCGGCGAGTCGTGCGTCTCAAGGGTGGCGATCCGTTCGTGTTCGGCCGCGGCGGAGAGGAGTGCGCTGCGCTGCGCAACGCCGGCGTGCGATACCGCGTGATCCCCGGTGTGACATCTGCGGTTGCGGCGGCCTCTGCGGCCGGAATTCCCGTGACGCACCGCGGCGTTGCCTCTGCGTTCGTCGTGGTAACGGCGGAGCAGGCGGCGTCGCATGCCGACCAGCCCGATTGGACATCCATCGCCCGCATCCCGACGATCGTCGTGATGATGGGACTCGCACAACTGCGCGCCGTCGCTGCCCGGCTCCGCGACGCCGGCCTCGGCGATGACACGCCATGCGCCATCGTCGCCGCGGCAACGCTGCGATCTCAGCGCACCGCGATCGGGACGCTCGCCACGATCGCCGACCTGGCCGCCGCCGCGTCAATCGCATCACCGGCCACGCTCGTCATCGGGCACGTCGTCCCACTCGGCGCGGCGGCTGCGCCCATTCCACAGCTCACCGACATTCTGCAATGACTGACGTCGTATCACCCGCGGCACCGAAGGAAACCGCGGCGCAACGGGTCGAGCGCATCAAGCGCGAACGGCCGTCGTGGTCCATTCTCGACGACATCCGGCGGTACGCGCGCGAGGGATTCGGATCGATTCCCGACGAGGATCTGAACGTCCGCTTCCGCGCCTGGGGCCTGTACACGCAGGGCGACGGCAAGGGGACGCGCGGCGATGCGGTGCCGTATTTCATGATGCGCGTCCGGACGCCGAACGGCGGCCTCACGTCGCAGCGCGTCCGCGTGATCGCCGACCTGGCGGACCGCTATTGCCGCGGCGCCATCGACGTCACCAACCGGCAGAATTTCCAGCTGCACTGGCTGCGGATCGAGGATGTCCCTGCGGTGTGGGATGCACTCGCTGAAGTCGGCTGGACGAGCATGGGTGCCTGCGGCGACAACACGAGGACCGTGACGGGCTGCCCCATCGCCGGATTCGACGCCGGCGAAATCGTGAACGCGGAGCCGCTGGCCGCGGAGATCGATCGCCTCCTGAACGGAAATCCCGAATTCGCGAACCTGCCGCGGAAGCTGAAGATCACCGTGACCGGCTGCGCGCACTGGTGCACGTATCCGGAGATCAACGACATCGCGGTCACGGCGGTGCGCAATAACGGCGAGCTCGGCTACCACGTTCGTGTCGGCGGCGGGCTTTCGACGCGTCCGCACATGGCCCAGCGGCTCGACGCATTCGTGCGCGCGCACGAGATCATCGACGTCGTGAAGACCGTCGCCGCGATCTTCAGGGACAGCGACGAGCTCAGGCAGAATCGGGCGAAAGCGAGGCTCAAGTTCCTGTTCCTGAATCACGGCTGGACCGCCGATGCGTTTCTCCGCGAGATCGAACGGCGCCTCGGCACGACCTTCGCTCCCGCCGCGCCGGAACGGATTCCCGACGCGGGCATACGCGACCACGTCGGTGTCTACGAGCAACAACAGGGCGGCCTGTATTACGCCGGATTCTCGATCGTGTCGGGGCGCATCACCACCAATGCGTTGCGCTCGATCGCCGCGATGGCGGACGAGCTCGGCGACGGAACCGTCCGCGCCACGGCGATGCAGAATCTCATCGTGCCGAACGTGCCTGGTCACCGGCTCGATGCACTGCACACTGCTGCGCAGGAGGCGGGCTTGCCGCTGGCGGCGTCGACGTTCCATCGCGGCACGCTGTCGTGCACGGGGTCGGAGTTCTGCAAACTCGCGCTGACCGAGACGAAGCACTTCAGCATCGACCTCGCGCGAGAGCTCGAACGACGTCTGCCGCAGTTCGAGGAGCGCGTGCGCATCAATGTCACCGGCTGCCCCAACTCCTGCGGCCAGCACTGGATCGCCGACGTTGGGCTGCAGGGGGTACACCTCGAGCGCAACGGCGGCCAGGTCGAAGGGTTCGACGTGTTTGCCGGCGGGGGCGTGGGCGCGGGGGCGCAGTTTGCGCACCGCGTCGGTCACCGGCTCACGGCTGCGGAAGCGCCTGCGGCGCTCGAGCGGCTGTACCGCACGTTCGACGAGCAAAAACAATCCGGCGAGAGTTTTCGCGAGTGGACTGCTCGCGTCGGCGACGCCGGAGTCGTGACCGCGCTGGGCGGCATCCCGCGAAAGCCCACGGCGCGCTGACCAACTCATTCCAGCACCCATGCCTTTCGTCATCACCGAAGCGTGCAAGGACACGAAAGACCGCGCCTGCGTCGACGTGTGTCCCGTCGATTGCATCTACGAGGGCCCGGATCAGCTGTACATCCATCCCGACGAATGCATCGATTGCGGTGCGTGCGAACCGGAGTGCCCTGTCACCGCGATCTTTGCCGCCGAAGACGTGCCGGCGAAGTACGCGAATGCAGAGCGCATCAATCACGACGTGTTCACATCCGAGTCGCCACCGGTACGGCCCGCCCGCTGACCGCCATGATCGATCATTTGCATCCGGCGCTGCCGCCCGCACATCGCAGGCCGCGCGCGCTGCGCAGTACGCCTGCGCTCAGGAGGCTCGTGCGCGAGCATGTGCTCACCGCGGCGGATTTCGTGTACCCGCTGTTCGTCGCGGATGGCACGGGCGTCGATCGGGCGATCGCGGCGTTGCCGGGACACCAGCAGCGATCGGTCGACCGATTGCCGGAGATCATCGATGAGATCGTCGCGAGCGGCGTCTTTGCGGTGCTCCTCTTCGGTCTCCCCGCGACCAAGGACGGCGAGGGATCTGCGGCCTGGGATCCGGAGGGGCCGGTGCCACGCGCCATCCGCCTCATCAACGAGCGTGCGCCCGGTCTGGTCGTGATGGCCGACGTCTGCCTCTGCGCGTACACGGACCACGGCCATTGCGGCCTCATTGGGCCGGGCGGCGACCATATAATGAATGACGCTACCCTGGCCCTGCTGGGGAAGGCAGCCGTGACGTACGCCGCGGCCGGCGCCGACATCGTTGCGCCGAGTGCGATGATGGACCGGCAGGTTGCCGCGATCCGGAGTGCGCTCGATGGTCACGGGCACGAGGAGGTCGCGATCCTCGCCTACGCGGCGAAGTTTGCATCCGTTCTCTATGGCCCGTTCCGGGAGGCCGCCGGCTCGCGCCCTGCTTTCGGCGATCGGCGTTCGTATCAGCTCGATCCCGCGAACGGTCGTGAGGCGGTTGCGGAGCTCGAGGCTGCGGTCGAGCAGGGCGCAAACCTCGTGATGGTCAAGCCTGGCGCGACGTACCTCGACATCATCGCGCGCGCCCGCGATGTCGTCCGCGTCCCCATCGTCGCCTATCAGGTAAGCGGCGAATACGCGATGCTCAAAGCCGCGGCCGCGGCAGGCGTCGCCGACGAGCGCGCGCTGGTCGTCGAGCAGCTGCTCGCATTCAAACGCGCCGGCGCCGACCTCATCATCTCCTACTACGCGCTGGAGCTGGGGCGCTGGTTGGAGCGTGCTTAAGCATGACGCTTGCGCGGTCCGCGGCACTCTTTCGTGCCGCATCGCAGATCTTCCCCGGCGGTGTGAACAGCCCGGTCCGATCGTTCGGTCGCGTCGGCGGAGTGCCGCGGTTCATGGCGCGCGGGAGCGGTCCGTACCTGTTCGATGTCGACGGGAATCGGTACACGGACTACGTCCTCTCCTGGGGCGCGCTTGCGCATGGGCACGCGCATCCGGCCGTCGTCGACGCGATCCGAACGCAGGCCGGGCTCGGGACGACATTCGGGGCGCCGACGGAGCTGGAAACCGCGCTCGCGCAACGCATCACTCACGCGCTACCGTCGATGGAGATGCTGCGGTTCGTCTCGACGGGGACCGAAGCCGTCATGAGCGCCGTGCGACTCGCGCGCGCGGCAACGGGCCGCGACGTGATACTCAAGTTCGACGGCTGCTATCACGGTCATGCCGATGCGCTGCTCGTCGAAGCAACGCTGCCCCCCGGAATTCCGCGCGCCGTCGCCGAACGCGTGGTCGTCGTGCCCTACAACGATCTCGCGATCGTGGAGCGTGCGTGCGCATTCATCGGTGACGACCTCGCTGCGATCATCGTCGAACCGGTCGCCGGCAACATGGGACTCGTGCTGCCGCGCGACGGCTTCCTTGCCGGTCTGCGCGCGCTCGCCACCCGCGTCGGCGCGTTGCTCATCTTCGACGAGGTGATCACGGGATTCCGCATCGGTTGGGGTGGAGCGCAGGGACACTTCGGCGTGACGCCCGACCTCACCGCGCTCGGCAAGGTCATCGGCGGCGGTGTTCCGGCGGCGGCGTACGGAGGACGGCGCGACCTCATGTCGCTGATCGCACCGCAGGGGCCGGTCTACCAGGCCGGCACGCTCTCGGGCAATCCGCTCTCGATGGCAGCGGGCATCGCCGCGCTCGACCGCCTCGAGCATGAGGGGTTCGCACGCACGTCGGCCGCCGCGGCGACCCTTGCTGGCGCCGTCGGCGACATCATGCGACGGGCGGGCATTCCAGTGCGATCGCATTCGCTGGGCGCGGCGTGGGGATTCTTCTTCAGCGACGTCGATGTCGTCGACCACGAAACCGCCATGAACGCCGACGGATCGATGTACGCGCGCTTCTTCCACGCACTGCTCGCCGAAGGCGTGTATCTCCCGCCCTCGCCGCTCGAAACGGCGTTCGTGTCGACCGTCCACGACGAGGCCGTCATTGCTTCGACGATCGACGCCTTCGCCGCCGCCGCGAATGCGCTTCCTGCCACCTGCTTCGCGCGGGCATAACCGGACGTGCGAACAACAGTCGTGGTCGGATCGAGAGGGAGCGCGCTCGCGCGCATCCAGACGGAACAGGTGTGCGCGAGGCTGCGCGCGGCACATCGCTCCACGTCGGTGTGCGTCCATCCGATCGTGACCAGGGGCGACCGCATCCTCGACCGGCCTATCTCGGCTGTCGGCGATTCGGCGCTCTTCGTCGAGGCGATCTGGGACGCGCTGAGGTCGGGCGAAGTCGATTGTGCCGTGCATAGCGCCAAGGATGTCCCGCTCGTGCGCCCCTTCGACATAGCGATTGCCGCGGTCACGCAGCGCATAGACGCACGCGACGCGCTGGTCTCTCCCTTCGGCGGACTCGACGCGTTGCCGTTCGGCGCGCGTGTCGGGACCTGCAGTGCGCGCCGCACCGCCCAGCTGCGTGCCGTGCGCCAGGATCTCGTCTTTCGCGACATCCGCGGCAACGTGGACTCCCGTCTGCGAAAACTCGAGCGCGGCGAGTACGACGCACTCGTGCTCGCGATGGCCGGACTCGAACGACTCGGCTGCATCGACGAACGCGTCATGCCGCTGGATCCTGGTCTGATGCTCCCGGCGCCGGGGCAGGGTGCGCTCATCGTCGAAACGCGCGCCGACGACGACCAGCTGGTCGAGATGCTGCAGTGTCTCAATCATCCGCCGTCGGCCATCGCCGTTCGCGCCGAGCGGGCGTTTCTCGCCGCGACGAGCGGAGACTGTCATTCTCCGGTGGCGGCTCACGCGGTCGTTTCGGGCGTCGACGTCGCCATCACCGGATGCATCGCGAGCTTCTCGGGTGCATCGGTACGTGCGAGCCGCGTGTCCCGCGTGAGCCAGCACGTGGCGTCGGCGCGCGCGCTGGCCGATCACATGCTGAGTCACGGTGGCGCAGAGCTCCTTCGCGCACGGCGGACTCTCGGTGGGGCGATCGCGTCGTGAGTCCGCGTGCCAGTGCCCGCCTGGCGGGAAGGCGCATCGCGCTCACGCGGCCCGGTGATGCCGCGAGTCCCCTCGCCGTCGAGCTCGCAGCCGCAGGAGCCGAGCCCGTCATTGCACCCGCGATCGCGATTGCACCCACGATCGAGAGTTCGCTGCACAACGCGGTGCGTCACATCGACCGCTTCGACTGGGTCCTGTTCACCAGCCCCCGAGCGGTCGAGCCGTTCGTACGGGCGCTCGAGGCAAGTGGGGCGAACGCCGCGCGGGCCGTGCGGTGCGCGGCCATCGCTGGATCGACGGCCGCTGCGTTACAGGCCAACGGACTCCGCGTCGACGCCGTCGCGAAGTCGCCAGATCCGGTTGCGCTCGCGGACGCGTTGGAGCCACTCGCCGGTACGCGCCTGCTGCATCCCGCATCCAGCCTGGCGACCGATGATCTCTGGACCGTCGTCACGCGCCGCGGGGCGAGGCTGCGCCGCGTCGAGGCGTACCGTACGGTGCCCGCGGCCGGGCTCGGCGATCTCGCGCGCGCAATCACGACCAATCGGCTCGACGCCGCCGTGTTCTGGAGCGGATCCGCCGTGCGTTTTCTCCTGAGACGCGCCGAGCGGGACGGCCGGCCGCTCATGCACGCGTCGATCGCGACACGGTTCGTCTCCGTCGGCGCGTCGGCGGCGAAGGCGTTTCGCGAGGCCGGGATACAGGCCCACGCACTCGTATCCAACGACCTGGTCGGCGAGCTGGCGTCCCTCCTGCGCTGAACCTCGGGTCGGTCGACGGCCACGAACCGATTCGCTATTTTGCCGTCATGACGACACTTCGCGCTGCGCTGATCGCCCTCGCCGCTCCTACGATCCTCTTCGCACAGGCCAAGCCGCGTGCATGGGGCGGCAACTTCGACCTCGGCTACGTCGCATCGAGCGGCAACACGAGCGTCAAGACATTCTCCCTTGGCGAGAAGTTCGTATGGAAGGGATCTTCGGCGTTCACGCTGCGCCAGGAGATGCGTTCCATCTATGGAGAGGCCGAGCACAAGGTCAACGCCAGCCTGTTCGACGCCGACATCACCGGCGACTACTCCCTCTTCGACGGCGTCGGTGTCACGGCATCCGCGGGATATGACCGCAACCGGTTCGCGGGCATTGCAAAGCGGTTCGAGGAGTCCGTCGGTTTCCTCTGGCGGATCACGACCGCTGCGCACGATACCGTGCGGCTCACGGGCGGCATCCTGTGGACGCAGCAGGAGAACGTTCAGGAGTTCACACGCAAGTACGTCGCGTTCCGTGGCGGCTTCTGGTACAAGCGGCCCATCCGTGAGGGCGCATACTTCCAGGAAGCGATGGAAGGCATTCCGAACATCACGAACGGCGAAGACTGGCGCTTCAACGCCGAAACCGCGCTGATCGCGGCGGTCACGAAGAAAGTCGGGCTCAAGATGAGCTACCTGCTGAAGTACGACCATCTCCCCGAGCCCACGTACCGCACGACCGATCGCATCTTCACCACCGGCCTGCAGATCACCTACTGAGCAGGTCCTCGTAGACGCGAAGGTTGCCGCGCACCATCGCGTCCCACGAGAAGTGGGCGTCTGCGTGTGCGCGTGCGGCCTTCACCAGCGCGTCGCGGAGCGCGCGGTCCTCGACGCAGCGCGCAAGCTGGCGCGCGAAGCCCGCCGGATCGCGCCGCGCTGCGAGCAGGCCGGTGCGGCCGTCGATCACGACTTCCGGAATCCCGCCCACGTTCGACGCCACCAGCGCGCACCCCGCATACGCGGCGTCGAGCAGGCTGGTGCCGAGCCCTTCGTCGTTCGAAGGAAGAAAGAAGATGTCCGTCGCGCCGAGCAGATCGGGAACGTCGGCGCGCACACCGAGGAAACGGAGCTCACGGTCGCTGAGCCCCAGTGCGGCTGCCTCACGCCTGACGTCGTCTTCCAGCGCGCCACTGCCGGCGACGTAGCAGAAGAAGTTCGCGCCGGTCTTCCTCAGCTCGGCGAGCGATCGGACGAGGGTGTCGTGCCCCTTCTGCACGGTGATGTACGCGACGTTGCCGATGATCACCGTGTCGTCGGCGAGCTCCCACTCGCGCAGGAACCGCGCGCGCAGAGCGGAACGGTCGAGACCGGTGAACGGGGCGGGGTTCACCGCGCTGTGCACGGTCGCAATGCGCGATCGCTCGACACCGTACGTCTCGAGCACATGCGCGATCGCATCCGAGATGCACACGTAGCGGTCCACGCGCGCGCTGAGGTATTTGCGCCGGCTGAAGAACGTGGGCGACGGCGGATAGTCGACACGCCGGTGCACGACGATGCGCGCGCGCGGAACCAGCAGGCGCACGAGCAGCGCCAGACCGTGTGCACGCGACGACTGGCAATCGATGACCGGGATGTCGTGCGCGCGCACGTATCGCGCGATCACGCGCGCCGCGCTGAGCATCCGGGCGCCACGCATGCGCGCGTGCACGACGTGTGCGTGGGGCGCGAGCCGTCGCGCGATTTCGCTGTCCGGCGGCGCGGCCAGGTGCCACTCCCAGTCGCGGCTCGCCGGATGCGTGAGCAGCATCCCGACCTGGTTTTCTCCGCCTCGCCACGTGCGCTCCGTGTCGATGTGCAGCACGGCACGTCGCATCGTCATGCCGGATCCGTCGGCTGCACGCGCTATGAGCGCGGTTGCCGCTCGCGGATCATCGCGGTGCGCAGAAACACCGAGAACGCGCTCATCATCGCTGCCACGGCGCCACGCCAGCCGTCGCGCCAGCCCGAGTACAGAACGTAGTCCCTGACGAAACGCCCCATCGGCTTGAGCACGATCGCGGATGTGGTCGTCTCCTGTCCCTCGCTCACACGGTCGGCGGCAGCCCAGTCGGCGTACTTCACCAGCTTGGACATGTGATGCCGGAGGTTGCGATACGGCGTGTGCAGAATCGGGCCGTTGAGTCTGCCGACCCTCGGCGAGCCGACGAGCCCTTCATGCACTTTCGAATCGTCGTACCGGTACGCCGACTTGAACACGCAGGTGTGCCAGTCGCGCGCGAACCGGCCGTAGCGCGCGACCCGGCCGAGGTAGCGGTTTTCGCGGCGCACCCGGTAGGCGTCGTGCGTCGGATTCTCGAGCATCGCCGCCAGCTGGCCGCGGAGCAGATCGCTGCCACGCTCGTCGGCGTCCAGTGCGAGAATCCACGGGTGCGTCGCCTTGTCGATCGCCGCGTTGCGCTGCGCGCCGATGGTGGGCCCGCTGCGCTCGAGGACGATCGCCCCTTTCTCCCGCGCTTTCGCGCAGGTGTCGTCGGTCGAGCCGCCGTCGGCGACGATGACTTCCTGCGCCCACACGACGGACGCAATCGCATCCGCGATATTGCTGCTTTCGTTGAGCGTCGGTATGACGACCGTGATCGGGAGTTTGTCCATCAGCTCCCGTGCGCTGCCTCGACGGGGCCGCCGCTTCGCTGCCACGCCTGAATCCCGCCGCCATCCATCGCATCGAACCCGAGCCGGGTGAGCATGCTCGTCGCAATGGCGCTGCGGGCACCCGATTCACAGTAGATCAGGAACGGGATTCCCTTCGGCAATTCCCCCGTGCGTTCGGCGAGCTGGGGAAAGGGAATGTGCCGCGCCCCGGGCACATGACGCAGCGCCCACTCGCTCGAATTGCGGACGTCGAGGAGCATCGTTCCCGCCGCGTGCTTCGCGATGGCGTCGGGCGCACCGAACCGGTCCATCGTCGCGAGATTGCCGCGGCTCGCGAGCGCTTCCCACGGCACGTGCCCGGTGATCGTGTCGAACCCGATCAGCGAAAGATCGCGGGCGACATCGCGCGCCATCCCGCCCGACGCATCGCCGGTCACCAGCACGATCGGCACGTCGAACGGCAGCGCGGACCCCGCGTACGTCGTGAAGCTCTTCGTATGCGGCACGTTGATCGCGCCGGGCACGTGGCCACGGGCGAAGGCGTCGACGGGTCGCACGTCGAGCACGATGGTCCCCGGTGCATCCACCGCGGACGCTTCGAGCGTCGCCGGTGTGGCGACATCGCCGATCAGCGCAGGACCGTCCCGGTTGACGCGCTTCATGCGCGCGAAATACGCCGGCGGCTCCGGCTGGCCCTCGAGCACCATCGACACGAACGCCTCTTCGCCTGGCGCGGCGAGGCCCCAGTTCGACAGGGTTTCGTATCCCACCGTGCTCGACGGCACCGCGCCAAGCGCCTTGCCGCACGCGGAGCCGGCGCCGTGTCCGGGCCAGACCTGCACGTGTGGTGGCAACGCGCGGAATTTCGACAGCGACCGCCACAGCGCGCGCGCACTCGCGTCCATCGTATCCGCCTGGCGTGCGGCCTTCTCCAGCAGATCCGGCCGGCCCACATCTCCGACGAACACGAAGTCGCCGGTGAGCGCGATGACGGGATGCGGGGACGCGGGAACATCGGTGACGATGAACATCAGATGTTCGGGCGTGTGGCCGGGAGTGTGCACCACGTCCACGCGCAGCCGTCCGATCATGAACGTGTCGCCATCCTTCAGGAGCTGGGCGCCGCTTTCCTTCGCGAACCCGTATTGCCAGTCCGCTCCCCCTTCGCCGCTCAGCAGCAGCTTCGCCCTGGTGCGCGACGCCAGCTCCCGTGCTCCGGAAACGAAGTCCGCGTGAATGTGCGTCTCGGTGACGTGCGTGATCCGCACGCGCTCGGCCGCGGCGGCCGCCAGGTATTGCGCAGCGTCGCGATTCGGATCCACGACGAGCGTGTCACCCGTCGCCTGGCACCCGATCAGGTAGCTGGCCTGGGCGAGTTTCCGGTCGTAGAGTCGCGTGAACAGCATGTCAGGAGAGATTCTGGTAGAGCACGAACGCGCCCACACTCACGAGCACCACGGCGAATCCGCGCTTCATGGCCTGCACTGGAATCTTCGGTGCGATCATGCTGGCCGCCAGCGCGAATACCGTGACGAGGGCTGTGAACTCCGTCACCAGCCGCCACTGGATCGCGACCTGGCCGACGCTCCCTGCCACCGCAGCCGCAGCATTCATGGCCACGATCATGAGGGAAATGCCCGTCGCCTCGAGCATCGGCATCCCGCAGAGAATCACCAGCGCCGGCACGAAAACCACGCCGCCGCCGATGCCGATGATCCCGTTCAGCAGGCCGATCGATCCGAATACGAGGTAGCTCGCCCCGCGGCTGCGGAGGGGGTGGGGCTGCGGGCGCGCACGCTTGCGCGATGATCGGAGCATGCCCGCGGCCGACGCGATCACCGCGATCGCGAACATCGACAGACGGACACGAGCCGGAACGTAGACCCCCACGCGTGCGCCGACGAACGCGCCCGCCATCGCAGCCGCGCCGAAGCCGAGGCCATGTGTAGGGTCCAGCTGCCCCGCTCGCCAGCGCGCGAGCGCGCCCACGAGCGACGAGCTGCCGACGATCATGAAGCTCATCGGCACCGCGGCGTGCGCGTCGACGTGCAGCACGTAGACGAAGATCGGCAGCGTCAGTGCGCCGCCCCCCGCGCCGAACAATCCGAGCGTCACGCCGACGAGCGCCGCCAGCACCGCGGCGAGCAGGGTCACTGATAACTGATATAGAGTGGAATCGGGCGCAGCTTCAGCACGTCGGACGGGCTCAGCATCGGCTTGTCGTTCTTGAAGAACAGCTTGAAGCCGACCCACTGCACCGGCTCCTTGCGGATCGTCACGTCGAGCGTGGCCTTCTTCTGCGCGGGCGGGCCGAAGCCGTCCATGTGCATGATCACCTGCACGCGAGGATCGAGCTTGATCTCGCCGGCGCGCGTGACCATCGGCTTGGTGAACCGGTGCACGATCAGCACTTTCGGCGGCAGCTGGTTCGTTTCGACGATGTTCGCCAGCGCGTCCACGGCGACGTTGATGTCGGCGGCGTCCGTGGTTCCGATGACCTGCCCCGGCTTCTGATGCTTCGCGACATCGAACTCGGGGTCGATGGCGAGATGCACGTCCGGACGAGTGAGATACTTCCGCAGCGGCTCGATCTCTGCCGCGACGTCACTGCGCCCGATCTGGATGTCGAGGATGAGCAACCAGCCGTGCTCGTGCGCCCACCCGTACACCTGCTCGATCATCGCGTCGGTGCTGCGCTGGCGATACATCCCGTCCGCACCCGCATCTGCCTGTGCGACCGTTGCGATCAGCTCGAGCGCCGGCTGCACGGGCATCGTGCTGTCGGCAACCTCCCACAGCCTGGCCGTCTGTTCGAGTTTCGCGAACATCTGGGCCGGCGGGATCTGCCCCAGAATCCCCATTCGCTTCGAGAGCGGATTGCCGTAGAACGCCACGATGCGTTTCGACGGCAGCAACGCGCCTGTCCGGGGCGCAGGTCCGCGCACCGAATCCGGCCAGAACGGATCGCGTGGCGCAGGGGCGGTGGCGCCGGCCGCCGGTGCCCCGCGCTGAGGTTGCGGGCGCGTCGAATCCGCCGACTGTGCGTGAAGCGCCGTCACGCTGCCGGCAATGAGCAGCAGCTGACCGAATCGCACTCGCACCGATGATCGCGCCATGCGTGGATCATACACGCTCACGCGCCCGAGATGGACTCCCCGCGCGCGCTTATTGATCGCCCAGCATGCGCGGCAGCAGCGCACCCTCGCGAGCACGCTCGAGCTGCGGCGGCTCACGCCAGAACGTCCGGGTGTGATCGCCGATCGACGCGCGAAATTCGAATTTCGACGGCTCGCCGGCGTGCGTGAGCGGTACCGAAAAATCCACCCGCCAGAGTCGCCGCGAGCCGCGCGGCATCGCGGCAAGCAGCGAAACACCGATGCTCGCCTGCATGCCCGTCGTCACGCCGAATGGCGCGTCGCCCGCCCACAGCTTGCCCAGCTCGACGAACCCCGCGGCGCCGAGATCGCCGCGATCCCACGGATGCCCGAGCGTGAACCGCTCTTCCGTGCGAACGATCAGCCGTTGTGCGCCGCCCACCTGTGCGTTCCCGAATCCGTGCATCCCGGTGGCGTTGTCGGAGAACGAGAGCTGCGTCGGCAGCCGCGAGTGCCAGGTGCCCGCGAGCTCCGCGCTGACCACGCGCAGGTGATCGGGCGACGGCTGCACGTACCACGCGCCCCGCGCGCCGAGCAGCGCGCCGCGCCATCCGCCGCCGCTTTCTCCGACGCTCACTTCCCCCGATGCCTGGATCGCGAGGAGCTCCGTTTCGCGCGCGTGACCGGCATAGGCCGAAACACCCAGCAACAGGTCGCGCTGCGCAGTCGTATGGTCATCGTCCCCCGACAGCCACTGCGCCGCGAAGGCCGTCGCGTCGACCCCGCGCGTCAGGTCCTGTGACCCCGACAGGGCGTCGAACCCGCGCACGAACACGTGTCGCGCCGATCTGAATCCCAGCAACGCGCCCGCGCGCACCGCGCTGTACGAATACGGCGCCGCCGCGTCGGGGACGTCGGCGGTGACGATGCCCGAGTCGCTCACGATCACGAACGACGTCGCGCTTCTCGTTCGCGAAGTCTGCACGAACGGCCCGGCGACCCAGGCGTGCTCCGGCTTTCGCAGTCGCCACGCCAGCCCCGCGAGTCCCTGCAGCCGGCGGGTCTCCAGCGCGGTTTCGCGTGCGTGCTCTCGCTCGAGACCGTCGAACGCGTGTCGTTGCACGGCGCCGAGATAGCCGGTGCGCGATTTGATGTTCGAATAGAACGGCTGCGCGAGCGACACTTCCCACTGCCCGCCCACTTTCCTGCGCGTGGCATCGAGCGTGAGAATCCACGGCTCGCCGAACGCAGCGTACGTGACGAGGTGCGCACCGATGCCGTCGCGATACGCGAATCCGCGCTCGTAGGTGAGTGTCGCCGATACCCCGTGCCCCGCGATGTTCGAATTCCCCACGGATAGCCCCGACGGCGATCCCGAGCGGAAGCTTCCGGCCACGTTGAACTGGAATTCGTCCTCTGCGAGCACGTCGAGCTGCACCGTGTCGCGCCCGACCTCGGTCACCCGAATGCGCGCGTCGGCGAGAAACGGCTGCAGGCGAAGCACGCGCTCCGACTCGATGCGCGCGTATTCCGAGCAGCGTTGCCCGAACTTGACGTACAGATACGTGCGGATCACGTCGGGCGACGTCGGCCGGTACATGAGCGCGCGCACCCGGCGCACCGGCGCTGCGAGCTGCGTCAGCTCGGAGACGGACTCGTCCGGCGGCGCGCCGAGGGACGATCGGACATTGATGGCTCGAATCACTTCGCCGCGGCACGATCGCGGCTGCGAGCGCGGCTGCGATCGCGGCTGCGATCGCGGCGTTTGCGCCGCGCTGCTCCTCGCCGCCGAAAACTGGGCGAGGCCGACCAGCAGGAAAAACCCTAGTGCGCGGACTCGGCTGCCGGCTTTGGCTTGTCCGGCTGCAGGTACGTCGCCTTGTGGATCATGAACACGCCGATGTTCGTCACGATGGCCAGCAGGACGATGAACAGTCCGAAGCCCCAGCCCTTGTTGTGAAGATCCTGCGATCCCTGAGTCGACACTGACGCATGCTCCTGTGGTAGGCGTGAATGCTAGCAGGCCGTCAGGCGCCGGCGCAAATTGCGCGGGTGGATTATCACGATCACCGCCTGCGGGTCCGGCGGACGGCGCGCTGGGGATCGATCGGGACGCTCGGACCGGCGACCACCAGAGTGTGGATCGTCCTCCACGGGTACGGGCAGCTCGCGGCATCGTTCGCGGGCTCAGCGCACTGGCCGCTCGCGCCGCACCGCGCATTCGTGTTCCCCGAAGCCCTGCAGCGCTTCTACGAGCCGCTCTCGCGAAAACCCGGAAATCATGCCGACGCACCCGTCGGCGCGAGCTGGATGACGCGCGAAGCCCGCGAGGACGACATCGCCGACAACCTCGACTATCTCGATGCGCTCGCCGGTGTGATCAGCGAACGCGCGCCGAATGCCGCGCCCGTCGCTGTCATCGCGTTCTCCCAGGGCACCGCGACGGCGACGCGATGGGCCGAGCGACGCATTCGAGCGGATGACGTGCCGCCCGATCTCGTGCTCTGCGGCGGACTTCTCCCGCCCGACGCCGACGTCGGTCCCGAAGGTCCGTTGCGCCGGACGCGCGTCACGCTCGTCGTCGGTACCCTCGACCGATGGCTGACCGCGGAGCGTCTGCAGGAGGAACGGGCGCGGCTCGCCGCCGCCGCATTCCCCGTGCGCGTGCATCAATTCGAGGGCGGGCACCGGCTCGACGACACGTTCCTCCGCACACTCGCGGATGACGCCGACGGACGCTGACCGCGTCATTCCATTCCCCGGAACTTGTTCATCGCGCGGCGGTCCTTCTTCGTGGGACGACTCTTGGCGGGAATGAACGCCTGGGGGAGCAGGGCGAGCTGCTCGCGGAGGGCCGTGCGTCGCGCCACGCTGTCGGCGGTCTCCTCGAACAGCTGGCGCGCTTCACTCGCGGGGCCGCGCCGGTCGGACAGCGCGCGGACCGCGACGACGTGCTCGAAGGGGCCGGACCGTATGCGCACCTCGTCGTTGATCCGGATTTCCTTCGAACGCTTGGCGCGGTCGCCGTTTACGGCGACTTTTCCGGCATCGATGGCTTCCGCAGCGATCGACCGCGTCTTGAAGAAGCGCGCCGCCCACAACCACTTGTCGAGTCTGATGCTCGTGGATTCAGTCCGTTCCATGTTCCGGATGTTCGGTCGTGCCGGTGAAGGTGCGCCGCGAAATGTGGTGCGCGGCGCCGGCGTCGCGCTGCTGGTCGTCTCGGCGGCGTGCGCAGACACCAAGGAACAGAAGATCGCGAAGACCATCGCGGCGGTTCGCGCCGAGTCGGCGACGGCGGTGTCGGTGGCGACGCGCCCGACCTCGGTGCTCTGGGACGTCGATCGCGTTTCGGAGCGGCTCGTCCGATCGGGGGTCGCCCCCAGGCGCATGAAGCCCGCTCCCGACGTGCCGAAATTCTTCGCCTCCGCGAAGGAAACCGGCGGATTCCTCGTGGGCCGCGACGGAGAGCTGCGTGTGTATGTCTTCGCCGATTCCGTCGCACGGCGCCGCGTCACCGATTCTCTCGATGCGAAAACGGTGAGCCCGCCGGGCACCCACGTCTGGCACGACCAGGCCATGCTCATCGTCGCGCAGAACATGGCGGCGGTCCTGCTGCGCGGGAACGGCACGCTGCAGGAACGCGTCCAGTTGGCCCTCGAAGCCGGACTTCCGGGTAAATAGTGGTGATGAGTCGCATGATCGTTCGGTTGTATACCGGCCTTGCCGCAATCGCGGTCCTCCAGGTTCCCGCGGGCGCCCAGCGCGCCCCGACCGCGCAGCAGGTGCTCGACCGCCACGAAGCGGCGATCGGGGGACGCGCCGCGCTGGAGAAGCACTCCACGATGCGCATCACCACGACCTTCTCGGCCAACGACTCCGTGCTCGCGCGCTTCGAGATCGTCTACGGGAAGCCGTTCCGGTACGCGGAAACACTCAGGCTCAGCGACGGTAAGGTCGTCCGGCGCGGGTACGACGACGGCATCGCGTGGACGGTGGGCGAGGCAGGGGCCGAGATCTTCACGGACGAGGACGCCGAAGCGATGAAGCGCTCCGCCGACTGGTTTCGCGAATTCTCCGTGCCGCAGGCGATGCGCGGCGCGCACGTCGACTCCGCCGAATTCGAGGGAAAACGCGCGTGGCGTCTGACGTATGCGCTCACGATCGGCCTCGACGTGGCCACGTTCTATGATCGCATCACGGGGCTCAAGCTTGGCGAGACCCGCGCGACGCCGGCGGGCGAGGTCACCCGCTCCTGGGGCGAGTACAAGTCGTTCGATGGCTTCAAGGTTGCGACACGCGTGGTCGTCCACAGCATCGACGGCGAGTTCGTCACGGCCACCGACTCGGTCCAGTTCGACAAGGTCGACCCGAAGGCGCTCGCTGTGCCTCCCGAGGTGCGCGCGCTGATCAGAAAGGGCGAGTAGCTCCGCGCTCCGTCCGTCCCACCTCTCTTAACGGCATCGGGCGCAGGGCCGTCCTCCCGTCGGCGCCACTCCACCCATCGTTTCATTGGGCGCTGAACAGAACCGGAGGATTCATGATCGTCAGACGCATATTCGTCGGGGCAGTGTGTTTCGCCGGCGCCGCGGCGCTCGCACAGGCGCAGCGACCAACGCCCCCGGCCTCGCCGCCGCGCCGGATGCAGAGCATGACCGATGCGCAGCGTGAGGAGATCAACAAGCTTCGCGAGCGTCAGCGGCAGGAGATGCAGGACCTTCGCGAGCGGCATCTGCAGCAGCTCGAGCGCGTGATGCCACCCGCAATCCGCGAAGAGCGCGACCTTCGCCAGCGCAGAACGCAGGAGCGGCTCAGGACGATGCGCGAGCGTCTGAACGAGATGCCGGGCGGACGCGGCGCGTTGCGCGACACCCCGATGCCACGCCCCCCGATGCGCACCCCGCCCGGCCGCGGCATGCTGCGCGACCGCGACGACATGCGCCCGATGCGGAGACTCGGACCGGGCACCCTGCGCCGTGACGACGTGCCACCGGTGCCGCCGGCTCGCCCGGCGCCAGGTGCGCTTCGCCGACGTGGCGGCGACGAGCCCCCCGAGCCGCCGACGCCGCCGACTCCGCCCAAGCCCCCGACGCCGCCGCGGGGCAGGGGACGCGGGTAAGCGAGTTTCGCCGGAAGAATCCGGTCAAGATCGAGCTGTTTGTGCCGAATACCGTGCCGATGTGCACGGTATTCGTTTTTTCGGGGAGCACGTTTCGCGTTGTCACCAACCGGCAGTGCACGCCGTATCCCCACCATGCGCAAACACCTGTTCATCCTCGCCATCAGCTGCGCCGCGATCGCCCCGGCGCGTTCGCAGGGACTCAAACCCGTTTCGCCGGGCCTCCGTCGCAGCGCCTTCGGCGTCTCGTTCATAGGCCTCGTGCCGCGCGGTGAATTCGCTCGGAACGTGGACTTCGGCGGCGGCATCGGCGGCTCGTATCTGTTCGGCATCGACCCCGACGGCATCGCGTCGCTCCGCGCCGATGTCGGCTACGTCGTCTACGGCAGCGAGCGGTACCGCACCCCGCTCGGCGGCGGCCCACTCGGCCTCGTCAACGTCGATGTGCACACGACGAACAACATTGCGATCGGCGGACTCGGCCTTCAGCTCGCGGCCCCATCCGGACACATTCGTCCCTACGCGACCGCGACGGCGGGCTTTTCGTACTTCTTCACCGAGTCGTCGGTCGAAGGCTCGAGCGACGATTCACCCTTCGCGAGCTCGACGAACTACCATGATGGCGGCTTTGCATGGAACGGCGGCGCCGGTGTGTACATCCCCGTGTCGCATCGCAGAACCGTCGTAAGCCTCGACCTCGGCGTGCGGTGGCTGGACAACGGGAAGCGCGACTATCTGCGCGATGATGGCATCACGTTCGAGAACAACGATGTCCATCTGCATCCGGTGCGCACGGAAGCGAAAGCCGTCCAGTTCAACCTCGGCGTGTCCTTCTCTTTCCGCTAACCCACAATCGCGAATCGCGAATCGCGAATCGCCAATCGCCAATCGTCAGTCCTCCCCCTTCCACCGTCTCCTCGCCTTCCGCTCCCCCTGCTCCTTCTTTTCTCGTAGCCGCGATTCCCGAGCTGCTCGCCCCGGCTTCGTCGCCCGTCGCTTTCTCGGCACGACGAGCGCGCGGGCGACGAGCTCCGCAAGCCTGCTCTCCGCCAGCTCCCGGTTTCGCAGCTGACTGCGAGACTCGGACGACGTGACCCGCAACGTCCCTTCCGAATCGACCCGCGTCCCCAGCTTGGCGCGCACCCGTTCTTTCTCGTCTGGTGACAGCGCTTCGGACCGGTCGATGTTCCAGCGGACCTCGATCTTCGTCGACGACGTGTTGACGTGCTGTCCCCCCGGCCCGCCTGAGCGCGAAGCCTGAACGTCCAGCTCGTGCCGTGAGATCGTGACGCGGTCGTTGACCCGCAAAACGCCTGAAGTCGACTGGCTCGTTTCGCTCATTCTGTGATGGTATTGCGAGACGCGTGATGTACGCTATTGCATTTTGCGAGAGTCTGCGCCACCGTTGGGCAGCCAACAATCATGCGTACACTCCTCGGCGTCTCGAACGATCAGCTGCGGTCCGCGCTGGACCCACGGTGGGTCATTCGCTGGATATACGTCGGGCGCCTCTCGCTCGCCACGGCGATTTTCATCGCCGCTGTTTTCAATTGGCTCGATCCCAACGTTCAGACGCAGAGCACGCTGATCGGGGCGCTCGCGTTTGCCGCGTCGGTGTTCTTTACCGCCTGGTCCGGGTGGTACACGCTGCTCAAGGAACGTCCGATCACGGTCACGTTCCTGTACGGGCAGCTCGTGTTCGACGTCCTGCTCGTCACGTCGGTCGTGCACCTCACGACGCAGGGCAGCACGCCGTCGCCACTCGCGCCGCTGTACATCGTCGTCAACACGAGCGCCGCGCTCCTCCTGCCGATCGGCAGCTCGCTGTTGCTCGCCTTGTTCGGCAGCGCGCTCTACGGCGCCGATCTCTTCTGGCTGACCGACGTCCCGTATTCGCCGTCGCTCGTTTTTCAGGTCAGCATTTTCATTCTCGCGACGTTTGCGATCAGTCTCATCAGCTCGCGTCTGCAGGCCGTCGCGGAGTCGTCGACCGCGGGGCTGAATCAGGCCCGCCTCGAGGCGGCCGACATTCTGAGCAACATCCGCAGCGGCGTGCTCACCATCGATCCGACCGGTGTGCTGCTGTTCGCGAACCGGCCCGCCGCCGATCTGCTCGGTATCGAATTCTCCACGGGGCCCCAGACGGTGCTCGATGCCATCGCGCGCGTGTCACCGGGTCTTCGCGATGCGCTCGTGCGCGCGATCGACTCCGGCGGGACCACGCAGCGGCTCGAGGCCGACGTCACGATGCCCGGCCGATCGTTCCCGATCGGCATCACGACGACCTCGAACGATGGAGACGGGCGGGTGCAGCGCTCCATCACCGCGATCTTCCAGGACATCTCGGATCAGAAGCGCTTCGACCAGCTGCGCCGGCGTACCGAGCGTCTCGAGGCGGTCGCGGAGCTCAGCGCCTCGCTCGCGCACGAGATTCGCAATCCGCTCGCATCGATCCGCAGCGCCATCGAACAGATCGGACAGTCGCCGCGCACGACGCCTGACGAGCAGACCCTCGCGCGCCTGATCGTGCGCGAGTCCGACAGGCTGTCCCGTCTCCTCGGCGAATTTCTCGACTTTGCCCGCACACGCGTCACCAAGCTCGCCACCGTCGACATCGGCGCCGTGGCGCGCGGCGCGACCAACCTCGCCGCCGCACATCCGTCCCGCGCCGAGGGAGTCAATGTGGAGTGCATCGTCCCGGAGATGCCGGTGAGCATCGAAGGTGACGAGGATCTGCTTCACCGCGCGGTGTTCAACCTGGCGCTCAACGCAGTGCAGGCCGTGTCGCGCGGCGGGCACGTGCGCGTCGAAGTGATGCCCGGCGTGTCCGAATCGCTGCCGCCCGGTGTGCGATTCGAGCACGGGGTCGTCAGCGTGCGCGTGTCGGACGACGGCGCCGGCATCGACGCGGAAATTCGCGACAGGATCTTCCAGCCGTTTGCGACGACGAAGCCCGGCGGCTCGGGCCTCGGCCTGCCGCTCACGCATCGCGCGATCGAGGCGCATCGCGGGCTCGTGCTCGTCGACAGCGATACCCGGGGGACACGGTTCACCGTGTTGCTCCCTGTGGTTCAGCCGCATCCCCCAGTGACTGAAGGAGTCGCCACGTGATTTCCGGACGCCGTCCTGTCGTACTCGTGATCGATGACGAGAGCGGCATTCTCGAGACGCTCGAGATTCTGCTGCGCTCCGAAGGTTTTGATGTCCGCACCGCGCAGGGCGGCAAGGCGGGCCTCGAGCGCCTCGCAGTCGAGGAGCCCGATATCGTGCTCACCGACGTGCGCATGCCCGGCGTGACCGGCGTCGAAGTGCTCGCCGCGGCTCGCGAGCGCGACAGCAACCTGCCCGTCATTCTCATGACCGCGCAGGCCACGCTGCAGACGGCGATGCAGGCCGTGAACGAAGGCGCCTTCTATTACATCCAGAAACCGTTCCGCAACGACGACCTCGTCGCGATCCTCCGCCGCGCCTCCGAACACCGGCTGCTCCGCGTGGAGAACACGACGCTCAAGCGCGAGATCCGTCGCCGCGAGCGCACCGCCAGCGCGCCGATCGGCACCAACAAGAAGTGGATCGAAGTGCTTCGCCTCGCGGAAGCCGTCGCCCCGACCGAATCGACGGTGCTCGTCCTCGGCGAATCGGGAACCGGCAAGGAGGTCATCGCGCGATACGTGCACGAGTTGTCGTCGCGTGGCGATCAGTCGTTCCTGTCGATCAACTGCGGCGCGCTCCCTGAAGGGCTGCTCGAGAGCGAGCTGTTCGGTCACGTGAAGGGCTCGTTCACCGGTGCGGTGCGGGACAAGACGGGCCTGTTCGCGGCCGGCGCCGGCGGCACGTTTTTCCTCGACGAAATCGGCGAGACCACGCCCGCGACGCAGGTCAAGCTGCTGCGCGTGCTGCAGCACCGTGAAGTCATTCCCGTCGGCGCAACCGAAGCCGAGCCGATCGACGTGCGCATCATCGCGGCGACCAACCGCGACCTGGAAGAGGAAATCAAGCGCGGCACGTTCCGCCGCGACCTGTTCTATCGGCTCAACGTCATCACGATCCACCTGCCGCCCCTGCGCACGCGCGTTGACGACATTCCCGTGCTGACGGAGTCGTTCCTCCAGCGTCACGCCGAATCGGCCGGTGGAAGCCCGAAACGCCTCAGCGACTCGGCGCTCGACACGCTGATGAGCTATTCGTGGCCCGGTAACGTGCGCGAGCTCGAGAATGCGATGGAGCGCGCGATCATCCTCACGCCCGGCGACGTCATCGGGCCGGAAGCGCTCCCCGAGCGCGTGCGCGAACGTGAAGCCGAACCCCTCGTCGCCGACCGCGCTCCCGGCAATCCCACCCTCGACGCGGTGGAGCGCGCGTACATCCTGTGGGTGCTGCAGTCGGTGCAGGGCAACAAGACCCGCGCAGCCGACGTGCTCGGTATCGATCCGTCGACGCTCCACCGCAAGCTCGCGCGCTTCGGAGTCGGGGAGTGAGGGCTCGAAGTGCGGTTGGTACTCCAACTGCGGTTGGTACTCCAACTGCGGCAAGTACTCCAACTGCGGTTAGTACTCCGACTGCGGCAAGTACACCAACTGCGGTGAGTACTCCAACTGCGGTTAGTACTCCGACTGCGGTGAGTGCTCTGAATGCGGAAACGCCAACTGCGGTGAGGACTCCAACGGCGGCAACTACTCCAACGGCGGTGACTGCTCCGACGGCGGTAAGCGACGCGAGCATCCCCCGCCTTTGGAATTCTTTCCGCAGTAAGAGGTCTTCCCGCAGTCAGAGTATTTCCCGCAGTCAGAGTACTTCCCGCAGTTGGAGTAGTTCCCGCAGTCAGGGTAGTTCCAGTCAGAGCACTTCCCGCAGTTGGACAGTGGTACCAGCGCTCCTAGCCCTCGTCGCCGGCCTGATCGCAATCTCGCCTGCCCCCGTTGGCGTGTTCTGGGACGACGGGGTCTACGTCATCACGGCGAAGGCGCTCGCCACCGGACAGGGATATCGCTTCATCCACCTCCCCGGCGCGCCGGCGGCGACGCACTATCCGCCGCTCTGGCCGGCAATTCTCTCGCTCGTGTGGCGGCTCGCGCCCGAGTTTCCCGCGAACGTCATCTACATGCGCCTGCTGAACCCCCTGTGGCTTGCCATCGCCGCCGGGTGCAGCACCGTACTCATCAGGCGCGTCGGTCGGGTGCCGATGTGGGTTGCCGCGCTGACTGCCGTGACCACGATCGTCGTCGCACCGATGCTGCTCCTCAGCGCCGTGCTGATGTCCGAGCCGCTGTGTCTCGCCCTGAGCGTTCCCGCCATCTACTTCGCGACGCTCGTCGTCATGCGCGGCCGCGCGCGTGATGCGGTCATCGCAGGGGCATTGACCGGCCTTGCCGTGCTCGCGCGTTCCGCCGCGATCGTCATCCTGCCGAGCCTCGCGATCGGCTTCCTGTGGAAGCGAAGCCGCACGGCCAGCGTCATCGCCGTGGCCGTCGCGCTCGTGTTCATCACCCCCTGGTTCGTCTGGAGCTCGGCGCACGCACACGAGCTGACGCCCCCAATTGCGGGGTCGTATGGCCCGTATGGCGCGTGGCTCATCAACGGCTTCCGCGCCGATCCGGGCCTCCTGCCGCAGGTCGTTGCGAAGAACGCCGCGACGATGTTCCGCGAGATCGGCGTGCTGGTGTTCGGTCTGCTGCCACGCGCGGCGCGGTCGCCGGCGCTCGCCCTTCTGCTCGTCACGACCCTCGGCGGCCTCTTCTTCACGTCGCGGCGCACGCTGCCGCTGCTCGTTACGCTCGCCGGATATCTCGTGCTCGTGCTCGTCTGGCCGTATGCGCCCGGACGTTTCGTCTGGACGTACTTCGCGCTGTATGCGGTCGCCGGTGCGGCCGCCGCCTCCGCGCTGGTACGACGCGCGCGGCACCGGCCATCGTGGCGCATACCGGCCGGTGTGGGCGCCGTCATCGCGGCGATCGCGCTCGTCAGCGTCATGCGCTACGACGCGCGCGGATTTCAGCTCGGATGGCACCGCGTCGCGATCGACCAGATCGCGAACGACATCCCCGCGCCGGTGAAGTGGATCGCCGAGCACACCGCGCCGACGGATACCGTCGCCACCGATGTGCACCTCCAGGCCTATCTGTACGCCAATCGCATCGTCCTGCCGATCACGTCGCTGACGGTCGGCGAGCACATCCACCCCAAGTCTCCCGACGCCGTACGCCGCGAGTTCGCCGCGATCGACTCGATCTACCATCCCCGGTGGTGGGTCGCGAGCGGCATGGTCGGCGATCGCGGCACGTTGTTCGAATGGGCGAGCGACTCGTCCAGCCATTTGCAGCCAGTCGCGCAACTCCCGAATGGCGGCATCGCGGTGCGCGCCAAACGACCCTGACCTGCACGAACTCATGGCCAAACAACCTCCTCGCATGCGGCAACGGACGCCGCTCGACCGGAACGCGTTCACGCTGTCGGTGCTCATTCCGGTCTACAACGAACAGACGACGATCTCGATGATCCTCGACCAGGTGCACGCCGTTCCCGTGCGCAAGGAAGTCATCTGCGTCAACGACTGCTCGACCGACGAGAGCCGCGCGATCCTCGACGCCGAGAAGGCCGCGGGTCGCATCACCACGCTCATTCACAAGACGGTGAACGAGGGCAAGGGCGCCGCGATCCGGACGGCGCTGAAGGCGAGCACGGGCGACGTCGTCATCGTGCAGGACGCCGACCTCGAATACGACCCCGCCGACTGGGGAGTGCTCCTCGATCCGATCATCGACGGAAAGGCGGACGCCTGCTTCGGCTCGCGCTTCCTCGGCGGGCCGCACCGCGTGCTCTACTTCTGGCATTCGGTCGGCAACTGGGTGCTGACGATGTTCAGCAACATGCTGACGAACCTCAACCTCACCGACATGGAGACGTGTTACAAGGCGATGCGCGGCGATGTCGCGCGGTCGCTGCAGCTCACGTCGAACCGGTTCGGCTTCGAGCCTGAAGTCACCGCACGTCTCGCGAAATCCGGTGCGCGCATCTTCGAGGTGCCGATCTCGTATTCGGGCCGCACGTACGAGGAAGGGAAGAAGATCGGCTGGAAGGACGGCGTCGCCGCATTCCGCCACATCATCTACTACAACCTGCTGGCGTGAGCGCGTCGCCGGCGTCGCGCACGGACGACTGGCGGTGGACCGCCGGACTGATTGGTGCGCTCGCACTGGTCGTCAGCGCCGGCACCATCGCCAACGGCTTCGCCTACGACGATCGGTGGATCATCGAGACGAACAACCGCGTGCACGATCTGCACCGGTGGGCGGAATGGTTTCGCACTTCGTACTGGCCGACGCAGGAAGCGTCGCTCTACCGCCCCCTGACCACGGCGGGGTTCGCGCTTCAGTGGGCCGCCGGTCGCGGGGCGCCGTGGGTGTTTCACACCGTGAACGTCGCACTCTATGTCGCGGGCGCCATCGCCTTCGCATGGGTGGCGCGCATGCTCCTCCCCGCGACCGCAGCGCTCGTCGTTGCCGCGCTCTTCGCCGTGCATCCGGTGCACGTGGAGGCGGTCGCGAATGTCGTCGGACAATCGGAGCTCAGCGCCGGGCTCGTCATGCTCCTCGCGCTCGGCTGCTACGTGCGTGCGCGACGCGCGGGAGGTCCGGGCCGCGCTGACCGCTATCGCATCGCGGCGCTGTATCTCGTCGCCGTCTTTCTCAAGGAGCACGCGATGGTGCTCCCCGCCTGGTTCCTCGTTGCCGAGGTGACGCTGTTCGCGGGTGATCCGTCGTGGGGCGAGCGCGTGCGGCGCCTCACGCCGCAGTTCGCGTTGCTGACGCTGGTCGCCGTGTTCGCGCTCGTGACGCGGCTCTTCGTCATCGAAGCCATCGGCGGCGACATTCCGCACCCGGCGCTCGCGAATCTCGGCATGGGCGCGCGAGCGCTCGTCATGCTCGGCGTGCTGCCCGACATGGTACGGCTGATGGTGTTCCCGGCCCGCCTGTTCGCGGACTATTCCCCGGTCATGGTGACCATCTCGCCGGTGCCCGACCCGACGCAGATCAACGGCGCGCTGATCGTGCTCGCCGCGCTCGTGCTGCTCATCGTCGCCTGGCGCCGCAGCCATACGGCGGCGTTCGGGTTGCTCATCGCGGCCGCAGTGTGGCTGCCCACGGCGAATCTGCTCTTTCCCTCGGGAGTGCTGCTCGCCGAACGAACGATGTACCTCCCGAGCGCCGGTGTCATGCTGGCGCTGGGCGTGCTGGTTGCCTGGGTCGACGCACGGCTCGTCGCTCCGGTTCGGTTGCGCGCCCTCGGCGCCGCGTTCGCTGCCGTGCTCGTGCTCGGGATCGGGCGGTCGGTGACGCGTGCGCGCGTATGGCGGTCGACGGAAGACGTCTTCATGGCGATGTTGCTCGATGAACCGGAATCGTTCCGTGCACACCAGGTCTGGGGCGGCGTGCTTTTCGAACGGGGCGATCTCGTGGGTGGTGAGCGCCAGTGGCGCATGGCGATCCGCATCTTCCCCGGTTACCACAAGCTCTACCAGGATCTCGCGGGGCGATACATGCTTGCACACCGGTGCGAGCCCGCCATTCCCCTCTATCACAAGGCGCTCGAGCTCGGTGGCGCGCTGCCGCTCTCGCGTGCCGGACTCACGGCGTGCCAGCTCGAGCTCGCACGATTTCACGAAGCGCGTCGCACGGCGCTGCTCGGCATCGCCGACGGCAACGATCCGAACTGGTTTCGCGCACGGCTGAAGAGCGCCGACAGCGCGCTCGCGGCGCGCGACTCCTCGCGATGACGAGGGCGGCGTGAGCGCACGCACCTGGCCGGTCGGTGGCGACGCCGAAGCGCGATTTGCGCGCGTTGCGCCGTGGGTCGTCGCACTGATCGCCGTCATCGTGTACGCCAATTCCGTCAGCAACGGATTCGTCCTCGACGACAACGGCGTCATCGAGCGGAACGATCTCGTGCATCATCTCAGCGGCGTGTGGCGCGCATTCGTTACGCCCTACTGGCCCAATGGGGCAGGGCAGTACCGGCCGCTGGTCATTGCGAGTTTCAGTGCCGAGTGGTCGCTCTGGCACGGGAATCCTGCGGGCTTTCATGCGCTCAACGTTGCCTGGCATGCGCTGGCGTCGGCGCTGGTCTTTGTGTTTGCGCGGCGGTGGCTCTCGCTCGGCGGTGCGACGATCGCCGCCGTCGCGTTCGCCGTGCACCCCGTGCACGTCGAGGCGGTGGCGAACATCGTGGGCCGCGCCGAGCTCATGGCCGCATCCGGTGTGCTGGCGATGCTGCTCCTGCACGAGCGCAGATCCCCGTGGGCCATCGCCGCGTTCGGCTTCGCCCTGTTCAGCAAGGAGCATGCGATCGTAGCGCCCGCGCTCGCGCTGGGCCTCGACCTCGCGCGCGGGACGGTCCTGTTTCGTGCGGTTCCCGGCGACGCGAAACGCGAACGACGCGCGCTGTTCGCGATGTACGGCGGTTACGTGGTCGTGACGGTCGTGTGGGGCGCTGCGCTCGTCGCACTGTTTCACGACCATCAGTTCGCGGCCGTCGATCCTCTGTGGGAAACGCTCGGTGCGCCCGCGCGCTGGCTCACCATGCTGGGCGTCGTGCCGGTCTGGATCCGGCTCTGGTTCTTCCCGCTCGATCTCACACCCGACTATACGCCGCGCGTGATCGAGGCATGGCCGCAGAACGCGGCGTTCGCCGCGCTCGGCGCCGTCCTGCTGCTCGTCTCCATCGTACTGGCGGCGTTGCTCGTGCGCCGCTCGTGGAGCGGTACGATCGCCATTCTCTGGATCGTCGTGACGATGGGACCCATCGCGAACGTCATCGTCCCGACAGGCGTCGTCGCGGCTGAACGCACACTTTATCTGTCGAGCGTCGGCATCGTCATGCTGCTCGGACTCGGCGCAGAATGGGTCGGCGTGCGCCGGTATGGTGTCGCGATCGCACTCTCGGCCGCCGTCGTGGTCGCGGGTGCGCTCCGCACCTGGACGCGCTCGCCCGTGTGGAAGTCGAATCAGTCGCTGTTCGTGACCACGGCGCGCCAACATCCGTTCGGATCGTGGACGCACGTCGCACTCGCACGCGTGTACGCGGGCCATGGCGGTTACGCGGACGCGTCCGCCGAATATCGAAAAGCGCTGAGTCTGTTCGACGGGCGACGCGTCGTCTGGGCCGAAGCCATCCAATCGGCGTCGAGGGCCGGCATGATTCAGCTGGCAGACTCGCTCGTGACCATCGCCGAGCAGCGCTGGCCCGCGGACTACGAGATCATGCTGGCGCACGGCTCGTTCGCGGTGAACGCGTCGCGATTCGACGAAGGACTCGGCGTCGCACGACGGTTGACGTCGCTCGCACCCGATTCCGCGCCCGCGTGGTTGTTGCAGGGATTTGCGTGGGCAGCATCCGGGCATGCGGACTCTGCGAGGGCGGCATTCTCACGAATACCTGAAAAGCATCCGGCACGGCTTTCAGCAGACTCGCTGCTCGACGTCATCGGTCGAAACTGAGTGTTCGTGACGCCAGGGCCGTGCGTGTGACTCCGGAGGCCTTGCAGAACGCACGAAGCGAATGCGAATCACTACCCGGACGGCCATGCGTTCGTATGTTCTCTTCGTCGCAAGCTGTTACGGTTGGCCCAGTTAGAGACTCTATATGCGGCTGGCCACACTCTTGCCAAGAGTTACTGCAGTTCCCGAGCAGGCTCACCCCGTCCTACCGCCGGAGCACAACACCGATGTCGAATCGCAAGGGCTTTACCCTCATCGAGCTTCTCATCGTCGTCGTCATCATCGGCATTCTTGCCGCGATCGCGATCCCGAAGTTCGCGAACACGAAAGAAAAGGCGTACGTCGCCGCGATGAAGGCCGACCTCAAGAACCTGTCCTCGGCTGAAGAGGCCTACTTCGCCGACAACCAGACGTATACGACCTCGCTGACCACGGCCCAGTACAATCAGTCGGCCGGCGTCACGGTCGCGATCGGTACGGCCAACGCGACGAGCTGGGCCGCGACCTCGAGCCACGCTTCGACGACCAAGACCTGCGCGATCACGTATGGCACGTCGGGCACGCAGGACGGCCAGCCGGTCTGCAACTGATTGGGCTAGCATCAGGAGAAGTACCGAGGCCGGAGCTCACGCTCCGGCCTTTGTTTTTCCGGGAACCGCCGCGTCCTGGGGTGCGAGCTGGCGTGGCGCCGGTAGGGGCAAACCGCCCGGGACGCTTGCGAATCACGCCTGTCCAAACTTGGCTGTACCGACTGCCGGAAATGCAAGTTGTTGCTACGACGGCACTTCCGCAGTCCTTTGGCGACTGGCAAGCCTCTTGCCTTGAGTAGGACCTGTAGTCTTCCTGCACCTCCGCCCCGTCTCATCAGGAGATCCAATGCTGTCCAACCGCAAGGGCTTCACGCTCATCGAGCTTCTCATCGTCGTCGTCATCATCGGCATTCTCGCGGCCATCGCGATCCCGAAGTTTGCGAACACGAAGGAGAAGGCCTACGTCGCAGCGATGAAGGCCGACCTCAAGAACCTCTCCGCCGCCGAAGAGGCCTATTTCGCCGACAACCAGACCTACACGACCTCGCTGACGACTGCGCAGTACAACAAGTCGGCCGGCGTCACGGTTGCCATCGGTACGGCGAATGCGACGAGCTGGGCAGCGACGTCGAGCCACGCTTCGACGACCAAGACCTGCGCCATCACGTACGGCACGTCGGGCACGCAGGACGGCCAGCCGATCTGCAACTGACCTGATTTCGGCTGCCTCGGCAGCCGGTTCGAGGTCTGGTTCGGGACGGGTCAGGGGTTCTCCCTGGCCCGTCTTCGTTTTTTCGGGCTAAGTTTACCGATCCGTGACGACCCGCCGCCCGAACCTGACCTCGACGCAGGGGCTGGTTTTCCTGCTGTTGTGCGCGATTGCCACCGGCGCCGTGCTGTTCGCGGTCCTGCCGGTGCCGGCGAGCGGGTTCGAGCGTGCTCGCACCGTGGCGGAAATCGCCGGCCTCGACGCACTGCTGTTCGGCGGCATAATGATCTGGGTCCATTCGCGCGCCGAGCGCGCGGCCGAAGCTGAGCGGACTGCACTGAAACATCAGCTCGCCGAATCGGAACGGCTTGCGAGCGTGGGACGCGTTGCTGCCGGGATCGCGCACGAGATCGGGAATCCGCTCACGGGCATCGCCAATTACGCGCACCTGCTCCGCGGACATACGGGTCGATCAGCCGATGCCGCTACCGCACTCACCGGCATCGAACGCGAGGTCGATCGCATCGACCGCATCGTCGGCAGTCTGCTCGACTACGCGCGTCCGCGCCGCAGAAGCCAGCCGGCAGCCTTCGATGGTGCGAGCGCGCTTCGCCAGGCGGTGCAGCTGCTCGCGGCGCAGGGAGCACTCGGACAGGTCGCGGTGCAGACCGCCATCGAGCCATCACCGCTCGGTCTCACCGGTAACTCGCACGAGCTCGAGCAGGTGTTCGTGAACCTGCTGCTCAACGCGATCGAGGCGATGCAGGCAAAGGGGACGATCTCGGTGTACGCGGGCCGCCTCACGCCGGACACGATCATGCGCGCTCCGCGACGATCGGGTGACGCGGCGAACGCGTCGACGAAGGAGCGCCGCGTCAATCCGCGGCTCGACGAATGGCGCGCGCGCCACAAGTTCAGCGAGCCGTGTGCGAAGTTCGTCGTCGCGGACAGCGGGCCCGGGGTCACGCCGGAGCAGGCAGATCGCATCTTCGATCCGTTCTTCACGACGAAGAGCAAGGATGACGGCTCGGGTCTCGGGCTCGCCATCGTCGAGCGCGTCATCGAGTCCCACGACGGCGTCGTGTGGGTGCAGCGCGCGCGGGAAGGCGGCGCCGCGTTTCATATGGTGCTGCCGCTCAAGGCCGTATCGGCCGTGAACCCAAGCCTGGTCGCGTAGCGATCCGTTCGCCGCGGCAGAGTCTGCGAACACCCGCAATACAACGATGATGTTCGCAGTCGTTTGGTGACAGTGATTCGCGCTTCACGTTGCATCGTGAAGCATGAAACCCAAAAAACGATTTGCATTCTCCGTCGTCGAGCTTCTCGTCGCGCTCGTGGTGTTCAGCGTGGCGGCGCTCGGCGGAGCCGCTGCGCTCGCGGCGGCCGCGCGGAATCAGAACATCGCCGCGGCGCGCCGAGTTGCGGTGGCGGAGCTTCGGCGGCAGGCCGCGGAGCTCGACGCGCAGGCATGCGATCAGCTCGCGAGCGGCCGGAACGTCATCGCCGGCGGTGACGTCACGTGGACGGTGGCGGTCACCGACACGCTCGCGCTGATCCGCATCGTCGCCCACGTGCGTGGCATCAGCACGACCCTCCGCACCGAGGTTGCCTGCCCATGAGCACTGCACACATGCGTCGAGCCGGCACGACGCTCGTCGAGCTGCTCGTGGTGCTCGCGCTTGGTACCGTCGTGATCGGTGCATTCGCGACGTCGGTCGTCGGCCAGCGGCGCACCGAGCGCACGGTCGCGGCGAGCGGGTCGGCCGCACAGGCCGCAGACGAAGCCCTCACCGTCCTCGTCAGCGCCCTCGAACGCACGGCGCAGGCAGATTCGGTCACGCTCAAGTCCGACACGGCGATCGAGTTTCATGCCGTCGTGGGCGCGGCAGTCGCGTGCCTCGCATCGCGCGACTCGCTCGTGCTTCCCGACTCGGCCGCCGGTGCGTGGTGGGAAACGACGCCCGACACAGGCGACGTGGTGAGCATCCTTTCAGCGGCGGGCGCATGGATCGACGATGAGGTCGTGGGTGTGCGTGCGTCGTCGTCCGGCGGCGCATGCGGCAGCGCGCACCATGTCGTCGGGCTGCGATCCGGAAATGGCGCCTCCGTGACGCCCTACGTGCGCATCAGCAGGCGCGTCCGGTACATGCTGTATCGCGGCAGCGATGGTTATATGTGGCTCGGGCAGCGGACGTGCACCGCGATGCCGGCGCGATGCTCGAGTGCGCAGCCCATTACCGGTCCGCTCGGCGGAGCGACGAAGGGTGTCTCGCTTGCGATCGATTCGAGTGGAATGCGGCCCGTCGTGAACATCACGGTGAGCGCCGCCGGCGCGGTACGAAGCGCGGCCGTGGTGATCCGGCCATGAGCGCCGGGGGCGAACGTGCGGGGCTTGCGCTGCCGGTCGCGCTCGCAGCGATCGTCGTCCTCTCCGGCGTGGCCGCGCTGGCGATCGGCGCCGCGAGTGCCGCATCCCGCGAAAGCGCGGCGGTCCGTGACGATGCCCAGGAACGGGCTTCGCGCGAATCGATCCGCGCGCGCGTGCAGGTTCAGCTGGCGCGCCATGGACTGGCGGAGGTCGCCGCACACCCGATCGCCGTCGGCGGGTCCGATACCGCGCTCAGCCTTCGCGCGCTGACCTGGCCCTGGTTCCGGGTGGGAGTCACTGCGGGTGGAAACGAGCTCATCGCGGAGGTCGGGCGAGCGACGACGGTGGTCCCGCCCTGGTGTGCTGGCTCCGCGCACGCCGGTGTCACGCAGATGGCAGCGGGCTCATTCCTGCCTGGCCCGGCACCATCGTGCTCAGACAGCGCGAGGGTCTCCATCGCAGCATTCACGACATTCGACAGCACCGTGGTCGCGAACCTGGCCGTCGCTGCCACCGTCGACACCATCGTGCTCTCGGGTGCGGTCGGACCGGGCGTCTGGCGGGCGCGGGCAGTCGTGCAGCTCGTTGCGGGGGCTGGAGTTACCGGACTTCTGATCGCACCGAACGTGCTGCTGGATCCGGGCGCTGCGCTCACCGGAATGGCGGTCAGCCGGGACTCGCTTCGCGTGTCGGCGGGCTCGCGTATCGTCGCCGACAGCTCGGCCGCACGACGCGGAATTCAGGCGGCGGCGCGACTTCTGTTGTCAGGCCGGAGAGGTTTTCTGTTACCGCCGTGACGTTTCGCGAAGTCCGCCACAGTTACTTTGCCCCCCCCGGTTCGTTTGTTCGATGGGCCGTAGCCTTAAGGGGGCCGGTTTTGGTGTCCCGTTCGGCGAGGCCCAGGCGTCGTAAGTTGCGACGTGACAAAGGGGTGGGCGCTGGGATGTCCATTGACACGTATTCCCCGGGCAGCCTAGTTTGGCGGCCCCCCGCTGGTAGCTGCAACTATAGATAGGGTGTCCGGCCCGGGTCCTGTTTCAAGCGCCTCTCGCACTCTCCACAGGCAATGGCTCTCTTCGGTCGCAAGCGCACAACGGTTGGCTTGGACATCGGCTCCGGCTTGGTAAAAGTCGCGGTCGTGGAGCACGGCAAGAGCGGCCCGGAGCTGGTCCGGGTGTCGATCGCGCCGCTGCTGGCAGACGCCATCGTCGAAGGCGAAGTCATGGACCCGGGGATCGTTGCAGAGACCATCCAGACGGCGCTCAAGAGCGCTGAAGCCGGCAAGGCGGACATCGCCACGGCAGTCGGTGGTCGCGACGTCATCATCAAGAAGATCCTGATCGATCGCGCGAGCGAGAAGGACGCGCGCGACGTCATGCGTTTCGAAGCGGAACAGCATGTGCCGTTCGACATGGAATCGGTCGAGATGGATTTCCAGATTCTCGATCCGGAAGGCACCGACGCGGAAATGAGCGTCCTGCTCGTCGCCGCCAAGCGCGAGCTGATCGAGTCCAAGATGCGCCTCCTCGGCGACGCGGGGCTCACGCCCTCCATCGTCGATGTCGATGCGTTCGCGCTGCACAACGCCTTCGAGCTCAACTATCCCGACGCCATGCAGGGTGTCGTGGTGCTCGTCAACATCGGAAACGAGACGACGAACATCAACATTCTCGACGGCGGCGTCCCGATTCTCACCCGCGACATTCCCGTCGGCACGCGCCGCTTCCGCGAAGATCTCCAGCGCGAACGCGGCCTCGGCGCCGATGAGGCCGCAGCGCTGATTCAGGGATACGACCGTTCTCCGCACCTCGACGCCGTGATCGAAAGCCGCGGCGAGGAAATCGCCGTTGGCATCGAGCGCGCGACCGCGTTTCTCGCGACGTCGTCACGCAATGCCGCGAAGATCAGCGGCATCTACTCCTGCGGCGGCGGCTCCCGCATTCCCGGGCTCGCCGAAGCGCTTGGCGAGCGGCTGCGCATGAACGTGACGCAGGCCAACCCGCTCGCCAGTCTGCGGGTCCGTGACGGCGCGCTGGATTCTCTCGTGACTGATGAAGTCGCGCCGCTGCTGATGCTCTCGGTCGGTCTGGCGCTTCGCCAGCCCGCCTGACGGGATAGCCGACCATGATTGAAATCAATCTCCTCCCAGGGCCGAAGAAGGCGAAGCGCAGCAAGGGGCCCGCGCTCAACATGGGCGCGATGTTCTCCGGCGCCGCGTCCCAGGTGAAGGATCCGTTCCTGATCGTTGCCGTCGCGGGCATCGTCCTCGGCGCCGCGCTGACGGGCTGGCAGTGGACGATGATCAATGGCAAGCGAACGGCGCTCGAGGAGCTCCGGACGCAGGTCACGGCGGACACCACGCGCTACGCCGGCATCATGGCCGACCGCGCGGCGGCGCTCGCCTATCGCGACACGGTGATCCGCCAGTTCACGGTGATCAAGACCGTCGACGCCGAGCGGTATACGTGGCCGCACGTGCTCTCCGAGATCAGCGCGCTCCTGCCGCAGTACACCTGGCTCGTGTCGGTCAAGCAGACGAGTACGACCAATTCGATCGCCGCGCCGCCCGCGCCGCCACCCGACACGTCCTCGAAGAAAAAGAAGACGCCGGAGCGAATGAAGCGCATCGACGAAATCGCCAATGCCGCGGTGGCGTCGTTCACCAAGCTCAAGCTGCAGATCGTTGCGCAGACCGTCGATATCCAGGCGATGACGCATTACATCCGCGTGCTCGAAGCGTCGCCGTTCCTCGAGAACGTGACCTTCGTGAATTCGAATGAAAAGCCGACCGCGGGCAAGGACGTCATCGAGTTCACGATCAGCGCCGAGTTCCAGACGCCGGCGCCGTCGGCGATTCGTACGGTGCCCCTCACCGTTTCGGTGAAATAGCCATGGCCGCCTTCCGAATGCCGCAGACGCAGCGCGAGCAGCTGATGGTGATCATCGGCGTGCTCGGCCTGCTCGGCGCTGGTGCGTACTGGTATTACGTGTACGGACCGCAAACGACCATCGTCGCGACCGAGACCGCAAAGCTCGATACGCTGAACATGGAGATCGACAAGCTCAAGACGCAGCTGCAGGCCGGCCAGATCCAGCGGCTCAAGCAGGAAGCAAAGGACTACGCCCAGAGCGTCGAAGTGATGCGCAAGCTCGTGCCGACCGGTAACGAAGTGCCCGAGCTGCTCGACCAGATCTCGAACGCGGCGCGACGCGCAGGGCTCGAAGCCAGAACGTTCAATCCGCTCGGGCCGGAGATCGGGCAGGATTTCGACGCGTACAGATACGCGCTCGCCGTGACGGGCGGGTACCACGACGTCGCCGCGTTCATCACGCACATCGCGTCGCTGCCACGCATCGTGGTGCCGATGGCGGTGACGGTGAGCGTGCCGCAGAACGCTCAGCAGGCGGGCGCGCCGATCGATCCCAAGCGCACCACGCAGGTGGTGTTCGAAGCGCACACGTACGTCGCACACACGTCGGCGCCCAGGCCCGCGACGGCGAAGGGGAACAATTGATGCGTACCTTCGCCATTCGCACACTGGGGGCGGTCGTGTTCGCGGCCGCGAGCGTGTCCGCGCAGCAGACGCCTCCCTCGAAGGCGGCAACTCCGCCGGCGAAGAGCGCGGCTCCGGCGCAGCAGCCGGCCAGGCAGACGCCTCCGCCCGCATCGAACACCGCGACGAAGGTGGCCCCTCCGGCAGCCGACGCTCCCGCGCAACAGGCGACGACGGCGCAGCTGATGACGCTGCAGCGCGAGGTGTTCACCTACAACGGTGCGGGACGCCGGGATCCGATGGTGTCGCTCATGGCGACCGGCGACATCCGTCCGCTCATTTCCGAGCTCAAGGTCACGTCGATCAAGTACGACGAGTCCGGCTCGAATCACTCGGCGGTGTTGCTCAACACCACCGACAAGAAGACGCAGTACCGCGTGCACGTCGGGCAGACGCTCGGCCGCATGAAGGTGACTGCGATTACCCGGAAGGAAGTCGTCTTTGCCATCCAGGAATTCGGCATGGACAGGACGGAACGGTTGCCGATCAGGCCCGATACAGCGAGGAAGCAATGAAGCGAGTCTTGTTGACTGCGGTGACCGCGGTCGGCGTGTGGCATGCGCCGACCTTTGCAGCCGCGCCTGCTGAATTCGCGGCGATCCCGCGCGCCGGCGCCGTGACGGCGGTGAGTCTGTCCTACGCGAGCGGTCGGGCCGAGCTGCGAATCGGTGTCGACGGTGACGTGAGCGTCAAGGACTTCTCCCTCGCGGCTCCGCACCGGATCGTCGTCGATCTCGAGGGCGCCACGCTGAAGATGGCGGCGCGCGCGTACGACAAGCTCGTCCGCGGTGGCATCACCAACGTGCGTGTGGCCGCGTTCAACGCGACGACCGTGCGCGTCGTGATGGACCTCGACCGGGCACGCAACTACGACGTGGCGCGGGTCGAGAACGACGTCCGTGTGGCGGTGGAGTCCTCGTCGCCGTTCGAACCGTGGAACGTCGCGGGTGGCACGAAGACGCCGGCCCCGCGCATCGCGCCGGCAGCGCGCGACAGCGTGCGTGCGAGCGCGGAGCCGCGCGAGTACATGAAGATCACGCCGCCGGCGGCGGCGCCAGTCGTCATTCGCGATTCCGCACGGAAAGAGACGGTGATCGCGACTCCGGTCGTGCAGCAGGTGGGCGGCCGTATCTCGATCACGTTCGTCGACACCGACCTGCGCGAAGCGCTGCAGGTGTTCTCCGATCACTCGGGCCGCAGCATCGTCACCGGCCTCCCCGCCGGCCAGATCAAGATCAACGCCGACATTCGCGACGTCCCGTGGCAGACGGCGCTGCAGTCGATTCTCGAAGCGTACGGCCTCGTCGCGGTGGATGATCCGCGCTCGGGCATCATCACCGTCACGACCTTCGCCGCGGTGGCTGCGAAGACCGCGAACGAGTCCGTGGTGTCGGTGCGCATTCCGCTGAACTACGCCAAGGCCGACGTGCTCGCGCCGACCATCCAGGCGCTCCTGTCGACGAACTGCGGTGCGCCGACGGTCGCGGTGCTCGGAACGCCGCCGGCAACGGGCGGTGCCGACGCTTCTGGCGCGGGTGCCGCCTCGGGCGCTGCGGGTGCGGCGACGGCCGGAGCGGCCGGGGGAAAG
>JADMIO011602862.1_pt1 | contig 55608 bp, 56 predicted proteins | sample 8958161 | NCBI WGS metagenome assembly JADMIO01 (sample SAMN16585339, study PRJNA669376) | soil metagenome | isolation source: Crop rotation soil | place: USA: Cullars Rotation, Alabama | collected 2011
CGCGACAACTTGTCCACGTGGAATTCTAAGCTTAGGATCCCAATGTGCTGGAAAGATGGGCAAGGCCGGTGCGAAGCTCGAACTAAGCACCGAGATCGAATCCGTCGAGAAGTCCGAGACCGGCTTCCGCGCCCGCCTGTCTTCGGGCGAGGTCGAGGCCCGCGCGCTGGTGATGGCCACCGGCGGTAAGTCCATCCCCAAGATGGGCGCGTCCCCGCTCGGCTATCGGCTTGCCGAGCAATTCGGGCTCAAGCTGACCGAAACCCGCCCGGCCCTCGTGCCGCTGACCTTCGAGCCGCGGATCCTCGAACGCCTGGCGCCGCTCGCGGGCATCTCCACCGACGCCATCGTCACCGCCAACAGGAAGAGCTTCCGCGAGGCCCTGCTCTTCACCCATCGCGGCTTGAGTGGCCCCGCCATCCTGCAGATCTCATCCTACTGGCGCGAAGGCGACGCCATCGCCATCGACTTGCTGCCCGACATGGACGTGACCGCGGCCCTGAAGACGGCGCGCACCGCAACGCCCCGGCTGCAACTGCAGACCGTTCTCGCCGAACACCTGCCCAAGCGGCTCGCCCAGATGCTGGCCGAGGACATCGATCTCCCCGGCATGATCGGCGACTTCTCTGACAAGAAGATCAGCGCGGCCGCGGCGGCACTGAAGAGTTGGACCGTGAAGCCCACCGGCTCCGAAGGCTATCGCACCGCCGAAGTCACTCTCGGCGGCGTCGACACCGCCGGCCTCGATTCAACCACCATGAGGGCGCGCAACGTCCCCGGCCTCTACATCATCGGCGAAGTCGTCGACGTCACCGGCTGGCTCGGCGGCTACAATTTCCAATGGGCCTGGTCCAGCGGCTGGGCCGCCGGTCAGGTCGCCTGATCGCGCCACGGCGTAAGCCGCGGGATCCAGCGCCGGACATTGGTACGATAGCGGTCGTACTCGGCACCATAGCTGCTGCTCAGCGTCGGCTCCTCATAGCCAAGCACGAACAGATGCACCGTGAGCCACACCACGAGCCCGTAGCCGAGGACCACGGCATTGGCGAACAGCAGGGCCTGCCCGAGGATCAGCGAGACGACGGCCACATACATCGGGTTGCGCACGAAACGGTATGAGCCCGTGACGACGAGCGTCTTCGTCGGCGCGATCGGCGCCGGCGTTCCGAGTCCCTGCAGTGCGAAACGGGCAAAGGTCTCGGCAAGCAGCAACCCGCCCAGGACCAGTAGCAGCACTCCCACCCAGCGCAGCGGCTCTAGTCCGAGTAACGGGGCCTCCATCCGGTACTGCGAGATCGTCCAGGGAATGAGGCCCGCGACGATGCCGGGCGCGACAAAGAGAAAGATGATCGAACCGATGATCGCACCCGCGCGGTTCATCAATCCTGCTCTGCGAAGGTGATGCGGTTGTTGCTCGGATCGATCACCGTCATCTCGAGCCCGCCCCAGGACGGCATCTCAAGACCGGGACGGTTGTACATGTATTTCTTGCCGATCAGTTCGGCGTGGAAGTCGCGCAGCCCTTTGACCCGCACCCAGACCCGAATGCCGGGAGAGCCGTCGCCGTGATGATGCGAGATATGCAAGCCGATGCCATCGCGGCTGACCTGCATATAGAGCGGCGTGCCCGGCTCGAACCGGTGCTCCCAGTCGATGCTGAACCCGAGCCAATCGAGGTAGAATTCGCGCGCCTTGGCTTCGTCGAAGCTGCGCAGGATCGGGAAGGTCTGGACATGGGTAAATGCCATTGGGCAACCTTCCCCCTTAGCCTCTTGTCGCGTCAAGCTGGGGCCGGTATAGGACATTTCCTTCGCGACACCGGCCCAGGGAGGCGTGTTTGATGCTCGATTGCTCGTATCACCGCCTCATGTGCGGAGTTCCGGCGACCCCTTGAGTTGCCCGCGGGTTCGCCCGCTACTGCCCCGCTGCTACTCTGATGGCCCCGTGCCCGGCAGCTTCGTGAAACCTTCTGATCTGGGACCGGCAGGCGTCTGCCTCCGGACGATTTCATGGCCCGTTTGAAAATCGATATGCGCGGCGATTCCTACCGCAAGGTGCTCGGCTTCATCTTCCGTCACTGGCGAAATCAGCCTGTCCGCGTCGTGTTCATGTTCGTGCTGTTCATGCTCGCGACAATCCTCGACGTGCTGACTCCGCTCTTTGCCGGCAACCTCGTCGATGCCGTCAGCAAAGGTGGCCCAGATGCGTTCAACGCATCGATGGTCGCCTTCGGCGTCCTGATCGCGCTCGGCCTCGGCGCGGTGATCATCCGCCAGTTCGGCTTCATGTCCATCATCGAGTTCACCCTCAAGATCATGGCCGACGTCGCCCAGGACGCCTTCCACCGCGTTCAGCGTTTCTCGACTGACTGGCACGCCAACACCTTCGCCGGCTCCACCGTGCGCAAGGTGACACGCGGCATGTGGGGCATCGACATGCTCAACGACGTGCTCATCGTCTTTCTCTTTCCCTCGCTGGTGATGCTGGTGGGCACCTCGATCCTGCTCGGGCTCATCTGGCCGCTGATGGGGCTCGCTATCGGCCTCGGCTCGCTGCTCTACATCGCCATGACGGTCGCCCTTTCGGTCGGCTATGTGTCGCCCGCCGCAAGCCTCGCCAATATGTGGGACACCCGCATGGGCGGCGCATTGGCCGACGCCATCTCCTGCAACGCCGTGGTCAAGGGCTTCGGTGCCGAGGACCGCGAGGAGGAACGGCTCTCGGGCGTCGTCGGCAAGTGGCGCTCGCGCACCAACCGCACCTGGCGCCGGGGCACGCTCAACGGCGGCATCCAGGGCGCCACCATGATCGTCATCCGCACCATGATCGTCGGCCTCGCCATCCTGTTCTGGCAGCAGGGCATCGCCGAAGCCGGCGACATCGCGCTCGTCCTCACGTCGTTCTTCGTGTTGCAGGGCTATTTGCGCGACATCGGCCAGCACATCCGCAATCTGCAGCGTTCGGTGAACGACATGGAGGAACTGGTCGACGTCCAGTACACCCCGCTCGGCATCGCCGATCGCCCGGCAGCGAAGGACCGCATCATCGAGGAAGGCCGCATCGACTACGACCACGTGACCTTCCAGTACGGCAACCACGCGACCCCGCTCTACAAGGACTTCTCGGTGACCATCCCCGCAGGGCAGAAAATCGGCCTCGTCGGCCATTCCGGGAGCGGTAAGACCACCTTCGTCAAGCTGATTCAGCGGCTCTACGACGTCACCGGCGGTCGCATCGCGATCGACGGTGCCGACATCCGCGACATGACGCAGGCCTCGCTCCGCGGTCAGATCGCCATCGTCCAGCAGGAGCCGATCCTCTTCCACCGCTCGCTCGCTGAGAACATCGCCTATGCCCGCCCCGGCGCCACGCGCTCCGAGATCATCGAAGCGGCAAAGCTCGCCAGCGCTCACGACTTCATTTCGGCCCTGCCCAAGGGTTACGAGACGCTGGTGGGCGAGCGCGGTGTCAAGCTTTCGGGCGGCGAGCGCCAGCGCGTCGCCATCGCCCGCGCCTTCCTTGCCGACTCGCCCATCCTTATCTTCGACGAGGCCACGTCCTCGCTCGATTCCGAGTCCGAGATGCTGATCCAGAAGGCGATGGAGCGCCTGATGGTGGGACGCACCACCATCATCATCGCCCACCGCCTCTCGACCGTCCGCGCCCTCGATCGCCTGCTGGTCTTCGATAAGGGCAAGATCGTCGAGGAAGGTCGCCACGAGGATCTCGTCCGCCTCGAGGGCGGCATCTATCGCCGCCTCTTCGAACGCCAGGCGCTGGAACTGACCAAGGGCCTCGCCGTCGCATGAGTCTGCCGCTCTCCATTCTCGACCTCGCCCCCGTCCCCGAGGGCACAACTTCGCCCGAGGCGCTGCAGAACATCGTGAGTCTTGCCCGGCTCGGCGACGAGCTGGGCTACACGCGCGTCTGGTACGCCGAGCATCACGGCATGCCCTCGATCGCCTCCTCCTCGCCCGAAGTGCTCATCGCGACGGCAGCGGCGAACACCACGCGCATCCGCGTCGGATCGGGCGGCGTCATGCTGCCCAATCACGTGCCGCTGCGCGTCGTCGAGACCTACCGCACCCTCAACGGTCTCCATCCCGGCCGCATCGACCTCGGCATCGGCCGCGCCGGCGGCAGCGACGGCCGCACCCTCTCGGCCCTCCGCTCCACCGATGGCAACGACTTCCCGCATGAGCTCGCCGAGATGCTGGCCTTCGAGCAGGAGAGCTTCCCGCTCGGCCATCCTTACGCGCAGATCCGCGTCGTCCCCGAGCACGTCGCGCTGCCGCCGGTCTTCCTGCTCGGCTCGTCCGGCGCCAGCGCCCACGCGGCCGGCGAGCTCGGTGTCGGCTACTCCTTCGCCGCCCATTTCAGCGCCGCCCCGCCGCGCCCGGCCTTCGATGCCTATCGCGCCGCGTTCCGGCCCTCCGCGCAGATGGAGAGGCCTCACGCAATCCTCGCGCTGTCGGCCCTCATTGCCCCGGCCGACGACGAGGCCGCCTTCCTCTCCACCTCGCAAGGGCTGAGCTGGGCCCTCTTCCACTCCGGCGAGGTGCGAAAGCTCCTCCCGCCCGAACAGGCATCGACGCACAACTACACGCCGCAGCAGCAGGCCATCGTCGACAAGCAAAGCAAGCTCTGGATCGTGGGCGGACCCGATGCTGTCAAAGCCGAGATCGAACGCCAGGCCGAAGCCGCCGGCGCCGACGAAGTGATGGTGACCACGACCGTCTGGAGCCACGAATTGCGGTTGCGGTCCTACCGCCTGCTCGCCGAAGCCTTCGGCCCTAAGCCCGCGTGACTCAGCTCGGCCGCTTGCGCCGCAGCCCCAGCCGGTCCTCGGCCTGCATCTTCCCGACCCGCCACAGTTTGTGGACGAACTTCTCCGGCGGATGCACGGCACGCACCTCGCGCTCGATCTCAGCCACCCGCCTGCGGATCTGCGGATCGACATAGCCCAGCTTGCCGTTGGCCTCCGAGATGCGGGCCAGCGTCCCGTTCCGGTCCATTGCATAACGCTGCGTGTAGAACGCGAAATGCCCAACCACCGCCCCGCCGAACAGCCAGTTCGGCGCCTCAAGCCGCGCCGGCTGCGTCACCGTGATGTCGAACTCCTCCTCGGGCGCGATGTTCGCCCCAATGCTCGCCATCGTATCGCCGAGCCATGACACGCAATTGATCGAGAAGCGGTTGAAGCCGATAACCGTATCCGCCGTATGGAGGCTCGCCACAACGCCGCGCGCAATGCGCGCCAGCAGCATATCCCAGAGCCCCGCCGCGAAATCCGAATCCGACCATCCGATCGGATCCTCGCAGCTCGATGAGAGGATCGGCGTCGGCGGCAGGATGCCCCGCGCCTGCAACAGGCACGAGACCACCGCATTGTTGATGACTACCGGCGTGATCATGAACGGCTTGGGGTGGGAGATGCGATAGGCGGCAAGCTTGCTGATCGTGCCCTCTTCCATGAACACGACGTCGTCGTCGAACCGGATATAGACCGCGCCCGGTTCCGCCGCGGTCGGCCAGAAGGCATAGATCGTCTCGGTGACGCGATCCGCCTTGAGAGGCCGCGGAATGACCCGGACCTTGTCGAACTCCGTCAACGCGTCGATGAAGGCGAGATCGTCCGGCTGGCTCGTATTGGCCCAGATGTCATACTGGTCCACCGCCGGATCGGAGAGAATGAACGGCACCAGCTCGCGCATGTAGCGCATCCGCCCCGCCGGCGTGACGCAGATGACCTTCTTGCCGTCGACGCTCATCCCGCCTGCACGTCCCGCCACGCCGCAACAATCGCATCGGCACTCATGTCGATGTCGGCCTCAGTCGTCGGCGCTGAAATCACCGAGAGCCGCATGATCCAGTCTTCGCGCCATTGCGCACCGCCCGCAAACAGAACCCCGCCCTTTTGCACACGCGCGATCACCGCTTCGGTCATTGCCTTGCGCGATGCGGCATCGCCCCTTCCGAAATTCACCGCCACCTGATTGAGGACGACATCGTTAAGGACGCGAATACCCGGCTCCTGCGCCAGCCTCTCGGCGAAGCGCCGCGCCAGGTCGCAATGCCGCGCGACCATTGTCGCGATTCCGTCGCGGCCGAGATTGCGGATCAGCGCCCACACCGGAACGCCGCGTGCGCGGCGGCTGAGTTCCGGCACGTAGTTTGAAGGCACGCGATCGCCCTGCCCGATGGCCGGCAGATAGCTCGACCATTGCGTCATCGCCTTCAGCAGCACTTCCTTGTCGCGCACGATGGCAAAGCCCGTATCGTAAGGCGCCTGCAGCCATTTGTGCCCGTCGGTGACCCAAGAATCCGCGCCCTCGATGCCGGCTGTGAGACCCTTCCGCGACGGAGTGGCCCGCGCCCAGAGGCCGAAGGCACCATCGACATGCACCCACGCATTATGCGCCTTGCCGATGCGTACGATCTCCTCGAACGGATCGAATGCGCCGGTATTGATCTGGCCCGCCTGCGCAATAACGATCTTCGGCCCTTCGAGCGGAGCGATCGCCGCCTCCAGCGCATCGGGCAGCATGCGGCCCTGCTCGTCGGTCGCGATCTTGATGACGCGGTTGTAGCCGAACCCGATCAGTTGCAGCGACGAGAACAGCGAGGAATGCGCATCCGCGCCAATCAGCACATTGACGGGCGGCGCGCCGAACAATCCATCGGCATCCGGGTCCCATCCCTGCGCGAGCAACGTGCCCGTCCGCGCCGCGGCAAGGCACACGCCATTGGCGACGGTCGCGCCGGTGACGAAGCCGACGGCGCTGCCGCGCGGCAGGTCGAGGAGATCGACCAACCAGCTTTCGGCGATTTCCTCGATCACCGCGGCCGCGGGCGTCGGCGAATGATAACCCGCGTTCTGCCCCCAGGCGCTGACCAGCCAGTCCGCCGCAACGCCCACCGGCTGCGACGACCCGATCACCCAGCCGAAGAATCGCGGACCGGTCATCGGCATCAGCCCACCCTCGGCCATGGCGACCAGCTCCTCGATCACGGCCTCGGGCGCACTGCCCTTTTCCGGCACCGGACCCGAATAGGCTTCGCGCAAGGCGTGATAGTCCCGCGTCGGCGGGCTTGGATCCGTCGCGACGCGCTCGCGATAGGCGATGGCTTCATCCATCGCCCGTCCGAACAGGGGTCGCAGGTTGGCGCTCATGCCGCCTGCCGCGCCGCAAGGGGCTGGAACACCATCTTGATATAGGACCGCGCCATCAGGATCTGCTCGGGAAGGATCTTGGGGTTCAGCAGGGCGCGGCTCTGGATGATGCCGCCATCGACTGCGCAATAGATCATGCGGGCAATCGCTTCGGCCTCTTCGGCGTCGATATAGCCGTGCCGCTGCGCCGCCGCCTCGATGCGCTTGCGGAAGAATTCGTGCCAATGCCGTACCGAACCGGACATCAGCCGCACGACTTCGCGGTCGAACAGCCGTTCCTGATAGGTGATCGATGCAATGAGGCATCCCGGATGACCGTTGGGAAGATCAGCCATCGTCTCGGCAAAGAGCTTGAGACCGATGAGCAAGGTCTGCAGCGGCTCGCCATCCGCCAGCTGCTCTGCGCGTGCGAAGACCGAGTCGAGCAGCTTGGTGTTGGCCTCGTCGTAACGCACGATCATCGCGCGCGCCAATTCGTTCTTGTCGCGGAAATGATAGAAGAACCCGGACTTGGTGATGCCGGCTTCAGCAATGATCTCCTCAATCGACGTTGCGCCGAATCCCTTGGCGAGCACCGCCGCCTCGGCGATCTCCAGAATCCGCTCGCGTGTCGCTTCGCCCTTACGCACTGGTCACTCCTGACGCTGTTGCCGCACCGCCGGTAAGGTTTTGCACCTGAAGCCACGATGAACGGACATTCAGACGCTCGGCAAAGCATTGCGGAGCTTCGCGAATTGAGAGCGGGAAACACTGTACCATATGCCTTCTGGATGCGACCGGGATGTCGTTCCATATTCCGCTTCATGAGCCAATGAGCCGTTCCGCCCAACTCCCTTGGACGTCGGCAACTCTACAAGGATAGTAACCATGACCAGTATCGATCACGACTCGATGCCGCTGGTCGGCACCGAGCGTCACCCCCGTTTCGCGCTTGTGAAGCCGATCGGCAATTTCTCGAACCACCTGCTCAGCCAGATCGGCAGTCTGTTCGGTGCACTTCGTAAGCGCCGTTCTCGCAAGCGCTCCCTGCAGCAGCTTTCTCAGCTCGATGAGCACATGCTGCGCGACATCGGACTGAACCCGCAGGACTTCCACGACGCCTTCGAGAACCGGAGGAGTTCGCTGCTTTTCACGCCCTTCCGCACTCCCTATGACAGGAATTAGGCGCCATGCGGGGGAAGGGGAAGTGAGGGCCGGACCAGCAGTCCGGCCCTCAGCATTTCTAGAACTTGGCTTTCGCCGTCGATCCGCCCGTTTCGAGCGTGGTCGGCAAGACTTCCCGCCTGATCTCGCCTGAACCGTCGAGGATGATCTCGACGGCGCGCTTGCCGATCCCTGCAATGGGCTGCGCGATGGTGGAAAGCGGCGGATCCGAGCGCACCGCTTCCGGGATCCCGTCGAACCCCATCACCGAAACATCTCCCGGCACCTTCAGCCCGCGGGCTTTGAGCCAGTCCATCGCGATCAGGGCCGTGCGGTCCGACATGCAGAGCAGTGCCGTCGGCGGTTCGGGACGATCGAACATGAAGTCCAGCGCCGCATGGGTGGTGGCCGTATCGTTGAGCGTCTCGTAGATCGGCACCCGGCCCGTATCGATACCCGCGCTGGCTAATGCATCGAAATACCCGCGCACTCGGTCCCGGCTGGTCGAATAGACCGCTGCGTCGACCTCTTTCATGGTGACCGGACCCGAGCGGTCGTCGACGAACTCCAGCGCCACGATGCCGAAGCGCCGGTGGCCGAGCCCGACCAGATGCTGTGCCGCCAGTCTCGCGCCGGCCCTGTCGTCGATGCCGACGGCGGAAATGGTCGGGTCGTCCTTGCCCAACGCCAGCGCCACGAAGGGCAATTGCCGCTCGCGGGTCAACTCCACCAGCCGCTCGCCACCTTCGATGCAGAGCAACACGAACCCGTCGACCAGCGCATTCTGCACATTCCAGGCGAGTCCGTCCGCGCTCAGCGCCGAAATCAGCGACAGCCCCGCGCCCTTCTCGTCGCAGGCATCGGAAATGCCGCGCATCAGCTCACGGGCGAAGGGATCGGTGAAGAAATAGTCGAGCGGCTCGGACACCGCGATGCCGATCGCATTGACCTTGCCGGCCCTCAGTAGCCGTCCCTTGGGATCCGGTCCCCGATAGCCCAGTTTCTTGGCCACCGCGTGCACATGCTCGCGCACTTCCTCGCGCACGACTTCGGGCCGGTTGAAGACATTGGACACGGTACCCTGCGAAACGCCCGCGGCCTTCGCCACGTCCGCCAGCCTCGCGACCTTGTCTAGGACACCTGCCATTTCGTGCGCTCTCTCCTTCTGAGCAGATTTTCTCTACCACATCGATTGAACCGATTCAAATTATCCTTGCGGACGCTCTCCTGCGGTGGTACATTTGAATCGGTTCAAGGGATTTGCTGTCCCTATGATTTGAACCGATTCAAGACTGGAGATTGAAGATGAGCACAATCGAACTCGAGGACCTTGCCCCCACCCAGACCAAGGAAACCAGCCTGCTCCGCGCGGCTTTTGCCGGCCTCTGGCAGGCTTGGCGCAACCACCGCGAAGCGCGCCGGACCCTGCGCCTCCTGCAGGCCATGGACGCCCGCACTCTGCGCGACATGGGCTTCGAGCCCGCCGAGATCTACGGCAGCCGCCTCGGCACGATCGGCGAGATTCACGGCGATGCCTGGAAGGGCCTCGACAAGTGACGCCGGCCAGTGCGGGACGCAAGAGGGACCGGACCCGCCGTCCGGCCCTTCGCTTTTCTAGGCCTTGAGCTTGCCCAGGATCGCCGCACCCATCGCTTCTGTGCCGATGATCTTGCGATTGTCCTGCGCGATGTCGCCGGTCCTGAGCCCGTCGGCCAGCACGCCCGCGATCGCCGCCTCGACCCGGTCCGCCAGCGCGATCATGTTGAACGAATAGCGCAGCGCCATCGCAAAGCTCGCGACCATCGCGATCGGGTTGGCGACGCCCTTGCCGGCGATATCCGGCGCCGACCCGTGCACGGGCTCATAGAACGCCTTGCGCTTCCCCGTCGCCTTGTCCGGCGCCCCGAGCGATGCCGACGGCAGCATGCCGAGCGAGCCTGTAAGCATCGCCGCCGTATCGCTGAGGATGTCGCCGAACAGATTGTCCGTGACGATCACGTCGAACTGCCGGGGATTGCGTACCAGCTGCATCGCGCAATTGTCGGCGAGGATGTGGTTGAGCTCGACATCGGGATAGTCCTTGCCGACCGACTTCACCACCTCGTCCCACAGGACGCCCGACTTCATCACATTCTTCTTGTCGGCCGAATGAACCTTCTTCCCGCGCGTCCGCGCCAGGTCGAACGCCACCCGCGCGATGCGGTCGATCTCGTAAGTCTCATAGACCTGCGTATCGACTGCGCGCTTCTGCCCATTGCCGAGATCGGTGATCTCCTTGGGCGAACCGAAATACACCCCGCCCGTCAGCTCGCGCACGATGAGGATATCGAGACCCTCGACGATCTCGCGCTTCAGCGCCGAGGCATCGGCGAGCGCCGGATAGCAGATCGCCGGCCTCAGATTTGCGAACACGGCGAGCTCCTTGCGCAGCCTCAGCAGCGCCGCTTCCGGCCGATGCTCATAGGGAACATTGTCCCACTTCGGCCCGCCCACCGCGCCGAACAGCACCGCATCCGCCGCCAGTGCCTTCTGCATGTCCTCGTCGCTGATCGCAACGCCATGCTTGTCATAAGCCGCCCCGCCCGCGAGGCCCGTATCCAGCGTGAAATCCGTCTCGCCCTGGATGTTGAGCCAGCGAATGATCTTTTCGACCTCCGCCATGATCTCGGTGCCGATCCCGTCGCCGGGGATGAGGAGAAGCTTCTGGGTCATGATTTCTCTCAGGACTGATGGGCGCCGATGCGCGCCGTGACTTCGATTTCGAGTTTCATTTCCGGCGTCGTCAGCCCGCACACCACCATCGTCGCCGCCGGCCTTATCGCGCCGAACACTTCGCCGGCAACAGCGACCAGCGCGTCGTAATGCGCCATGTCCGTGATGTAGTAGCGGACCCGCACCACATCCTCGAGGCCCGATCCCGCCTCCTCCAGCGCCTTTCCGATCGTCCCCAGAGCATTGCGCGCCTGTGCTGCGGCGTCATCCGGCATGGTCATCGTCGCATAATCATAGCCGGTCGTGCCCGACACATAGACCATGTCCCGGTCGACGACCGCGCGCGAATAGCCGATCTTGCTCTCGAAGGGCGAGCCCGATGAGATGCGGCGAACCATGGGCTTCGTCAGATCCAGGGACGGCTCTGCGCGACCTTGCTTTCGAACGCGCTGATCTCGGCGCCTTCCTTCATCGTCGCTGCGATATCGTCGAGACCCTCGAGCAGCGTCTGCTTGCGCGACGGATCGATGTCGAAATGGATGGTGCCGCCATCCGGCCCCTTGATCGTCTGCGCCTCGAGGTCGACCGAGATCGTCGCATTGGCCCCGCGCTCGGCATCGTCCATCAACAGCTTCAGCTGCTCCGGCGTCACCACGATCGGTAGAATGCCGTTCTTGAAGCAGTTGTTGTAGAAGATGTCGGCAAAGCTCGTCGAGATCACGCAGCGGATGCCGAAATCGAGCAGTGCCCACGGCGCATGCTCGCGCGACGAGCCGCAGCCGAAATTGTCGCCCGCGACAATGATCTTGGCGCCGCGATAGGCCGGCCTGTTGAGCACGAAATCGGGGTTCTCCGACCCGTCTTCCTTGTAGCGCATCTCCGAGAACAGCGCCGTGCCCAGCCCCGTCCGCTTGATGGTCTTGAGGTACTGCTTGGGGATGATCATGTCGGTGTCGATATTGATGATCGGCAGCGGCGCGGCCACGCCCGTCAAATGCGAGAATTTGTCCATGATCGTCACACCCGTGTCAGTCTGGCCGCTTAATGGCTGAAGCCCGGCCCATTGGCAAGCGCCCGCCGCCCCGCTAGGCTCCGCGCCGCCGAGGGAGGGTGCGCCCGGTGAAGCTCCTGATCGTTTCCGATCTCCATTATGCCTTGCCGCAGTTCGACTGGGTGGTCGAGGCGGCGCCTGCCTATGATGCCGTCATCATCGCCGGCGATTTGCTCGATGCCTTTTCCGACGTCGATGTCGGCACCCAGATCGTCGTCGTCCTCAAATATCTGAAGCGCCTGCGCGACATCACCCGGGTGCTTGTCTGCTCGGGCAATCACGATCTCGATGAGGTCGGCCCCGGCGGCGAAAAGCAGGCGCTTTGGATGAAGCAGGTCAAGAAGCTTTCCATCCCTGCCGATGGCGACACCGCCTGGCTGGGCAAGACCCTCGTCAGCGTCTGCGCCTGGTGGGACGGCCCCGCCACCCAGAAAGAGATAGACACCGAACTGCAGCTCGCCGCGATCCAGCGCAAGGGACCGTGGATCTGGATCTATCACGCCCCGCCCCCCAACTCGCCGGTGAGCTGGTCGGGCGAGCGCTTCTACGGCGACCAGGCGCTCGTCGGCTGGATCGCCCGCCACAGCCCCGACCTCGTCATCTCGGGCCACGTGCACGAAGCGCCCTTCGCCCGCAACGGCTCCTGGATCGACCGCATCAGCAACACCTGGGTGGTCAACGCCGGCAAGCAGATCGGCCCCGTCCCCACGACCATCTCCATCGATACCGATTTGATGGAAGCGGCGTGGTTCTCGCTGGACGGTGCGGAATCCGTGAAGCTCGATGCCCCGCTCGAGCGGCCCCTCGAACAGCTCACCGAAATGCCCGCCTGGATGAGCCAGCCCTGACCGACAAGTCCCTAATCGACAAGTCCAAGCAAGCCGCAACCGCCCCGTGTCCTCGGGCGCTCGCATGACTGAGAGTGTTACGATCCGCGTGGCGCGGAAGGATGAGCGAGAAGCCTTCATCGCGATGGCCTTGCGTTCATGGCTCGACGCGCATGAGCGGCTGCTGACAGCGGCGGAGGTCACAGACGCTCCCGCCATGCTGGAGCGCGCTTGGGACGAGCGCTGGCGACAGTTCCATGTCGCTGAAACACAAGGCGCGCTTGCTGGCTTCTACTCATTGGGGAGCGCCGGAGATACGAAGGAAAACAACTACCTGTGGCACCTCTACGTGGACCCCGCTTGGCAGCGGCAGGGTGTGGGCACCGCCCTGAATCGTGCAGCGCTCGACGAAATTGCCGCACGCGGTGCCGATACCGCGTGGCTGGATGTGATCGCCAAGAATACCAAGGCGCTCGCTTTCTACCGAGCTCTCGGCTGGCGTGAGATCGGGTCCGATCTCGATGACCCGGACCTTGTCCTTATGGAAATCGCCGCGCGCTGAAATGCTATTCCCTTCCCCTCGTGAGAGGGACCATGCGATGCATGGTGGGATGGGGGAGCCGCTGTGCTAACCCTACAGCCTTCCGTCGCCCGTGCTGCTCGGTCCCGCCTTCACCGCCGGCCGCTGCCGCTGAACGAGACTGTCGAGCACCTGGTCGACCATGCCCAGATGGTCCGACCGGTCCGCGAACTGCCGTTTCAGATCGGCGAGATAGGTCGTTGCATCGGTCAGCCGCCGCGCCAGGATCGAGGAGACATGGAAGCTGATCTCGCGATGGCTTTGCAGCAGCGAGCGTGCATTCTCGATCCGGAATGCCGTGACGTCCGTCACCGCCCGCACCGTCGCCGTATGCGGTCCGCCCAGCAGCGCCGCGATCTCGCCGAAGATCGCGCCCGGCATGGCGATGTCGGCGACCTGTGTCTCGCCGCGCAGCACTTCGACTTCGCCCGCCGCGAGGATGAACATCCGGTCGGTTCCCGGCCCTTCCGGCAGCAGCACCTCGCCCGGCTTGAACTTGTCGAGCGGAAAGGGATCGCAATAGGCGAGCACGTCTGCCATCGAGCCATCCGAAGCCATCAGGGAAACTCCATCTGCACCGGTGCCGATCATGCACCCGCCATCGCCGGGGTGGCAAGGCGCGCCGCGTCATGGCAGGAAACCGCTATGTCCAGAACCACCCCCGGCACGCTCCTGCTCGAAAAGCTCGGCATCGCCTTTTCGCTCCATCCCTACGATTACGACCCCGACGCCCCCCGCATCGGCCTCCACGCCGCCGAAACACTCGGCCTCGACCCGGCCCAGGTCTTCAAGACGCTGATGGCCGAAGTCGACGGCAAACCCGTCTGCGTCGTCGTGCCCTCCGACCGGGAAGTCAGCATGAAGAAGCTCGCGGCAGTCTTCGCCGGCAAGTCCGCCCAGATGATGACGGTCTCCGACGCCGAACGATTGACCGGTTACAAGGTCGGCGGCATCGGCCCCTTCGGCCAAAAGCGCGACGTCCCTACGGCCCTCGACGAAACCGCCGAACTCTACGACCGCATCTACATCAACGCCGGCCAGCGCGGCCTGCTGCTGTCCATAGCCCCGGCAGATGCAGCGAAGGCCGCCGGCATGAAGGTCGCGGACCTCACGGCCTGACTACCCACAGCGTCGGAGGTAGGGTCGAAGCATGGAAGGTTATGGCAAATACGCGGTCTATATTCTTGCGAGCCGCAAGTACGGCGTACTCTATGTCGGTGTGACAGGAGACTTGATGGGGCGCGTCGTTACGCACCGCGAAGAATGGCTAAAGGGCTTCACATCGCGCTACCACGTCCACAATCTGGTCTATGCGGAATTTCACCCGCAACCGTCCGCTGCCATTGCGCGCGAAAAGCAACTCAAGAAGTGGCGGCGCGATTGGAAGGTCGAGCTGATCGAGAAGTCAAATCCAGACTGGCGAGACTTGTTTGATGAGCTCGCCGGATAGCCGGTGCGCACCGAGTTCATTCTTTCGCACCGGGTATCGCCAAATGAACCCGGCGAGCCTGCCACCACTCACCATGCCTAAACCCCCGCCGGGTCATTCCCGCGAAAGCGGGAATCTCTGTTGGCGGAGGCCGTCAAGACCACGATGAATTGTGCCGGGGCTACGCTCGGCTATGCATGCGCCGCCGCTGCGCGGCGTCGCGCAGATGAGAACAGATTGAAACGGCACTCGCCTGCTTTCTCCCTTCCCCTTGTGGGGAGGGGGGCCATGCAAAGCATGGTGGGTGGGGGCGCCGCTTGCGCGATCGCTACGCCGCCAAACTCGTATCCGCCGCCACGCCCAGCATCAGATTCATGTTCTGCACGGCCGCGCCCGAGGCACCCTTGCCGAGATTGTCGTAGACCGCGACCAGCGCCGCCTGCCGCCGCGCATCATTGGCAAACACATGCAGCCGCATGCGGTTCGTATTGTTGAACTGCTCCGGATTGAGCTCCGGCATGCGCTCCGCCTCGACCAGCGGCGCGACCTCGACAAAGCCGCCCTTGATCGCCGCAAAATGATCGGCGATCGCCGCGTGCAACTGCTTCCCCGTTGGCACCGTCGCCAGCGCCCACAATTGCAACGGCACGATCGTCACCATGCCCTGCGCAAAATTACCGACGGCAGGATTGAAGATCGGTGTTCTAGTCAACAGCGCATACATCTCCAGCTCAGGCAGGTGCTTGTGCTTGAAGGTCAGCCCATAGGGCATGAACTCGTTGGCGTCCTCGCCGGCACCTTCATAATCGGCGATCATCGACTTGCCGCCGCCGGTATAGCCCGAAATGCCGTGCGCACTGATCGGATGATCGGCCGGAACGAGACCGGCTTCGACCAGCGGACGCAAGCTCGCAATCGGTCCCTGCGGCCAGCAGCCCGGATTGGCGACACGCTTCGAGTGCGCGATCACACCGGCCTGCTTCTTGTCCATTTCGGCAAAGCCATAGGCCCAGCCTTCTGCGACCCGATGCGCCGTCGAGGCATCGATGACCTTGGTCGTGTCGTTCTCGATCAGCGACACGCTCTCCTTGGCCGCATCGTCCGGCAGGCAGAGAATGGCGATATCGGCCGCGTTGAGCAGCCGCTTGCGCTCGGCCAGATCCTTGCGCTTGTCGGCCGCAATCGACAGCACCTCGAGATCGCGCCGGCCGGCCAGCCGCTCGCGGATCTGCAGCCCCGTCGTTCCCGCCTCGCCATCGATAAAGATCTTCGCGGCCATGTCGGCCTCCTGACCACAGAATGGTTCAATGCGCGCCCTATATAGGAGTTGCGCCCGGAATGAAAACTAGCGGCTGAGCGCCTGGATTTCCCGGTTCGCCCGGCCCAGCCGGTCGGCGAGGGAACGGCCCACCGCCAGCGCCAGTGCCGCATGGAGCCGCGGCTCTTCCGCCGCCAGCTCGAGGATGCTGTCGGCGTCGAGTTCGAGCAGGTTTCCATCGCTCGCCGCCACCACATCGGCCGTCCGGCGCGATTGACCGAAAATCGCCAGCTCGCCGAATACATTGCCGGCATCGATGGTCGAGATGCGCCGCGTCACGCCGCTCTGCACCGTGATCGAGACGTTCACCCTTCCCTCGGCAAGGAAGTAGAGCGAACGCGCCGCCGTCCCCGCCTCGATCAGAACCTCGCCCAGCGCAAAGGCCCGCAGCTTCAGGTGTCGTTCAAGATCGCCGATCCGCGTCTCCGACCAGTCCGAGAACAGCGAGAATTCTTTGAGCGCGACCGTCCCCGCCACGATGGCATCCGCCTCGATCACCCGCGCCAGCAGGCGGTCCTCGAACACTTCGAGCGCGGCATCGACCGAAGGGAAGCCTTCCGCGCCTTCGATCGCGCGCAACCGCCCGTCGAGGCTCGCAATGGCGAAGGCCTGGCCATTGTCGCTGAGCATTTTTGCCAGCATCACCAGCAATTCGCTCGCCACCGGATCGACACGCCTGAGCCGGGTCATGTCGAGGATCAGGAACGAGAAGCTCGACTGCTCCTCCCCGATCCGCCGGCTCACCCGCTCGGCCTCGACGAAGCTCAGCTCGCCCTGCAATTCGCACACGGCAATCGCGTGGCCGTCATGGTCGAGCGCCTCGGCCTCGGCCTGCCGGCGGACGCGCGACGAGCGCACGTCCGTGCCGCGATAGAAGCGCCGCACCGGATCCTGTCCCGCGCCGCGATCCTCGAACAGATGCAACCGGAAATTGCGCGAGATGTCCTCGCAGACCTTCACGCCACGCTCCGAATTGCCCACCGCATCGAGCCGCGGCGAGAAGACGCCGATACCGAGGTGCCCCGGCAGCACGGCAGTGATGCCGCCGCCCACGCCCGATTTCGCGGGCAGCCCGACATCGAACTGCCAGCCTCCGGCATAATCGTACATGCCGCAGGTATTCATGACGCTCAGCACCGAGCGCACATGCTCCGCCGACAGCGCGCGCTCGCCCGTCACCGGATTGAGCCCGCCATTGGCCAGCGTCGCGCCGATGATCGCGAGGTCGGCCGCATTCACCAGCAGCGAGCATTGCCGGAAATAGAGGTCGAGATGCTCGTCGACATTGCCGCCGATCATTCCGGAATTGAGTTCTAGAAACGCGATGGCGCGGTTGCGGTGTCCGGTCGCACTTTCGGAACGATAGACCGCCTCATCCATCTTGAGGTCGCGGCCGACGAAGCGCTGGAAGATGTCGAGGATTCGCTCCCAGCGTTCCGCCATGTTCGCGCCCTTGACCAGCGCGGTCGACGCAATCGCCCCGGCATTGACCATCGGGTTGAACGGCCGGTTGTTCTTCTCGTCGAACGCGATCGAGTTGAACGCTTCCCCCGACGGCTCCACCCCGATCCGCCGCAGCACCTCTTCGCGGCCGTGATCCTCGAGGGCGAGGCCGTAGATGATCGCCTTGCTGATCGACTGGATGGTGAAGGGGCTCGCCGTATCGCCGGCCTCGTAGACGTAGCCGTCCATCGTCGCGAACGCGATGCCGAAGAGATCCGGATCGATCCGCGTCAGCTCCGGGATGTAGTCCGCGAGCTTGCCGCCCCGATCTTCCTTATGCCGCCGGTGCAATTGCTCGAGATAAAGCGATACCGGCAGCCGTGACGCACTCAATCCGAACCCCGCATGCACCTGCGTTTCGCCTGCGCGAAATCCGGGCAGTCTATTCGCGTGCCTCGACCTTAGGCAACAGCCGCAAACCGCGCAAAAAGCCGTTCCGCGCCCGGCACATTCTGGCCTAACATATTGAAAACCGAGGACACCCCATGACGCCCCACAACACCGCCAAACCCGGCGACTACGCCGAATCCGTCCTGCTGCCGGGCGATCCGCTACGCGCCAAATGGGTCGCCGAGACCTTCCTCAAGGACGCGAGGCTGGTCAATTCCGTCCGCAATTGCCTCGGCTTTACAGGCACATGGAACGGCAAGCCCGTGAGTGTCCAGGCGACCGGCATGGGCCAGCCGTCGCTCTCGATCTATGTCCACGAGCTGATCAACGTCTACGGGCTGAAGCGCCTCATCCGCATCGGCACCTGCGGCGGCCTCAACGCGAAAGTGAAGGTGCGCGACCTCATCATCGCGCAGGCCGCCTCGACCGATTCTACCATCGTCAAGGACGGTTTCGGGGCCTTCAACTTCTCCCCGATCGCCGACTACGGCCTGCTCCGTTCCGCCGCCGACAAGGCCGAAGCCAAAGGCATGCGCGCCCATGTCGGTAACATGCTGAGCTCGGACATCTTCTACCACATCGAGCCGGGCATGGAGGGCTATGGCCGCCTGCCGTCGCACGGCGTTATCGGCGTCGAGATGGAATCGGCCGCGCTCTACACGCTCGCGGCGCGTTTTGGCGTCAAAGCGCTGACCATCTGCACAATGACCGATTGCCTGATCACCAAGGATGAGATCAGCCCCGAGGACCGTCAGACCTCGCTCAAGGACATGGTGGCCATCGCCCTCGACGTCGCCACCGAAAGCTGAGGCTTTCGCGAAGGTTTTATGTCACCTGAACGACATTGATCCGACACGGGGCCGTTAAGCGTGCGCCCTATCGCCTCCGCGTTCTCTCACGGAGGTCTCCTCATGAAACACATTACCCTCGCAGCTCTGCTGATCGCCGCGGCGCTGCTTCCCGCGACCGCGAAGGATTTCGGCGTCGCCCGCGATCAGATGCTGGCCCAGGATTCGCTGGCATTATACGGCCTCGAGGCCCCGCTTGCCGAAGGGTCGGCCCCCACGGCCGAAGAAGGCTACCGCACCCTCGACCAGGCTGCGACGGATGAGCTTGCCGTCGCGCCGGGCCTGACCGCGACCTTCCTCACGCGCGAGGCAGGCGACAATCTCGACCAGATGGCCTTCTACCCGGCCGAGCACCCGACCCATCTCATTGGCTGCATCGAAGGCGATCGCGAAGAGATCGCGTCCGGCAAATGGAACCCCTCTGTCCAGTCGATCTCGCTCGCGGACGGCACGGTCAGGACACTCATGCGCGGTATGATCTCGTGCGATGGCGTCCGCACGACATCTTGGGGCACTGTGATCGTGTCCGAAGAAGAGGACGATGGCGGGCTCTACGAGATTGTCGATCCTCTCACCATCAAAGACGTGGTTCTGAAGGACCGCGCAACCGGTGAGGTCAGCGACCCGACCCATGTGATCAAGCGCAGCAACATGGCTGTTATCGCTTGGGAAGGTATCATCGTGACGCCTGAGGGCGTGGTCTATGGCGGCGATGAACTCCGTCCGGGGACAGGCGCCGAAGATGCTGATGGCGGCTCGATGTTCAAGTTCATCCCCGCCACACTCCACACGAGCGGAACGATTACCGATCTCTCTGCGTCGCCCCTTGCAGCAGGCAAGACCTATGCTTTGCAGATCGAGTGCCAGGGCGCCGAGATCCAGTACGGACAGGGATGCGAGATCGGCAAGGGCGCGTGGGTCGAAGTGGATCCGGCCCATGCTCGCGTCGACGCGGAAATGAAAGGCGCGACGGGCTACTACCGCCCGGAAGACCTCCACAACGACCCGGCTTACAAAGGTCCCGGCATCCGCTTCTGCGGCGCTAACACCGGTAATGAAGAAGCCCACAACTATGCCGAAGTCATCTGCGGCACCGACCTCGCGCCAACCGAGGCACCGCAGCCCAATGCCGACGGGGAGCTCGTCTTCACGACCGAAGTCAATCGCTTCGTCGAGGGCGATCTCGTCTTCAACTCCTTCGACAATCTGAGCTTCCAGGGCACGACCGGCATCCTGTACGTGGTGGAGGATCATCCGAACGGCGAAATCTTTGCCTGTCTTCCGGACGGCGAGGATCGCGACATCAAGACCGATGGCTGTGTGCGGGTCTTTGCGGTCAAGGACACGTCCGCCGAGCCCACCGGCTTCATCTTCTCGGACGACGGCATGACCGCCTACGTTTCGATCCAGCACTCGGACGATACCAACGTCGCAAAATCCGACGACTACGGCACCGACGATCTGGTCAAGATCACCGGCTTCAAGATGCCTGCAATGTAGTCGGAGAGGCCATCGCCCGCTGCATCGGGTGAGGAAAGGCGGGGCTCAGCCCCGCCTTTCGTTTTGTCCCGGAGAGGATAGACTTTGCCCATGAGCGTCCTAGACAAACTCGCCTCTGCCCTCGGCCGCAATGATGAGCGGCCCAACGTCGAACTCGCCGAAGCGCTTGCTGCAAAGCCCGATGCAAAAGCTATTGCGGCGCTCGCCGATGCGCTGAGCAGCGGCACGATCGCCCAGCAGAACGACGCGATAAAGGTCTGCTACGAGATCGGCGAACGACTGCCGGAGTTGGTCTCGCCCCACACCGAGGCGTTCCTCGCCCTGCTCAAATCGAAGAACAATCGCAATGTCTGGGGCGCGATGAGCGCCGTCGACACTGTGGCCGAGATCGAGTCCAAGCGGGTCGCCACCGCTCTCAAGGACATCCTGGCCGCCGCCGACAAAGGTTCCGTCATTGCCAAGGACAAGGCTATGTCCATTTTGAGCAAGCTCGCTCGCGCCGGCATTAAGCCCGCCCTGCCTGCCCTGCTGGACCGCCTCGAAGGCGCCGCGCCCAACCAGTTCCCGATGTACTGCGAACTGGCGCTCCCCGCGCTGGACAAGGCCAGCACTGCGCGTTTCCGGACAATTCTCGAGACACGGCTCAAGAAAATCGACGCGCCGGCAAAGCGCCTTCGGGTCGAGAAGGTCCTGCGCAAGCTAACCAAAGCGTCATAATCCCCGCCCCTTTCTCGCCGTCTTCGCCCTATTATCGTCCCCGAAACAGGGGATTGCGACATGCTCCGAAAGAACAACGCCGCGCGCCTGCAGCAGACGCTGACCGGCGTCGAGACCATGACGCGCTTCTCGCTCGCCGTGCTTGCGCTGGCGTCCGGCGTGTACACCTATCTGGGCGTGCGCGGCCTGCTCGATGGCACCGCGACATTCGTGTTCTTCGCCGCCATCACCTATTCGGCCGCCGTGTCCGTGGCGATCTATGCCTTCTGGACGTTCATGCTGCGCTTTGTGCCCCTGGTGACGAGCGCCGCGCAGCGCGTCGGCCTCTTCCTGACCATGGCCGTCGGCTGCTTCATGATCATCGCCATGTCGTCATGGCTCAACGCCGCCGCACTCGCGGGTTCGGCCGCACTCGAACAGCATTTGAGCGTCACGCTCGAAGGCTATGTCGCCGATCTCGATGAGTCACACGCCAATGCCCTGGCTGCGCAGTCGCTCCTTCCGGACGTGCAGCGCGCTTCGGACCGCTTCGCGCGCCTCGCGGACGACGAGCGGAGTTCCGGCGCACTGACAGGCACCACCGGCTCGGGCTCGGTCGTGCAGCTCCTGACCCAGATGTCCGCACAGATGACGGAGCTCGCGACTACCATCACCAATTCGCGCGCCGAAGTGCAGACACTTTACGATCAGGGCTCGGCCCATCTGACCAAGATGCGCGAACTGGTCTCGGGCGCCGGCGATGTCGGTCCGCGTTCCGATGAATTTGCAGCCGAAGTCGTCCAGCTCAACGGCATTATTGCCTCCCTGCAGGAAACCGGTGTCGCCCCGTCGGTGAAACGTGCAGCAGCCGACCTGTCCCTCGGCTTCATCGCCCCCGTTGCCGATGGCGGCACCACTGATCTTGTCCAGCGCCAGGACACGGTGATGGACACCGTCCGCGAATCCGTCAGCGCCCAATCGGCAGCCCTCAGCCAGGCAGCCGACGAGATCCTGAGCCAGCCCAAGGTCGAGCCCACCCGCTTCGTTCCGCTCTCGTCCGCTGAAGCCGTGCTGCGCTACTGGAGCGACTTCATCCCGAGTTGGGCGGGTGCGATCTCGATCGACCTGCTGCCCGTGGTGCTCGTTCTCGTCCTGATGATCGTCCACGACGCTATGCGCCGGGAGACGGGGACGCTCGAAGAGGCCGAAACCATGTCGGCGGCCGAAATGCTTCGTGCGATGGACCTCTATCGCCAGCTGAGCAGCAAGCCGCTGGTCGAGCCTGTACCGGTCGAGGTGGTCGAGATCGCCGAAGCGCCGCCCGTCACCACATCTGTGCCAGAGACTCCGCCTGAAAAGGTCGGAGCGCCCGATGCGACGGTGACGCCGCTCGACGTCAGCCGGAAGCGCCCGTGACCCTCGCTGGCCGGGCCATCGAGCGATTCACCCGGCTTGACGACGGACAGATCATCCGGGCCGCCTTCTTCGGCATGCTGCTCGCAACAGCCGCGATCCTGTTCGTCGACTTTCGCGAACTGACCGCATTCGATTCAACCGGCCTCGCCCCCGCCAACCAGCCGATCCTGCCGGCCTTTGACCCGAACAGCCCGGACACGCCATCGGGGCCCGCTGTGCTCACCGCCCCCGAACTCCTGCAACAGCCTCTCAACGTGCAATTGACGGGCGGGGGCGTACTCAAGCTTACTGGCACGGTCGATCCGGGCGCCGCGGCTCGCGTGCAGGCCGAAATCGATGCCCACGGCGAGTACATCAAGACCGTGGCACTCGATTCGCCCGGCGGCTCCGTTGCCGATGCGATCGAGATCGGCACGCTGATCCGCAGCAAGGGTTATAAGACATCCGTCGCCGCTGGCTCGTTCTGCGCCTCGTCCTGCCCGCTGATGTTCATGGGCGGCAAGGAACGGCTGGCCACGGCCGGGTCGGCCATCGGCGTCCATCAGATCTATGCCGCCACTCAGCCCGGCTCGCTCGCCGAACGCCTCGCCGCGGCCGGCAACGCCATGTCCGATGCACAGAAGCTCACGGCCGCGATTACACGCTACATCGCCGATATGGGTGTAGATTCAGAGGTCTGGCTGCACGCGCTCGAGACCCCGCCCGAGAAGCTCTATTATTTCAGTGCAAACCAACTTGTCGCACTAAAACTGGCCACAAAGCTTATTAACTAAGCAATTGCGGAACCGCTCGTCTTCGAGCGAGTTTCCTTCGACAGCGTCGGAGGGGAGAGTGTCATGACCACACATATGCTGACGCGGCATCGCGACATCCAGAATTGGGTCAGCGGACGCCATGGCATGCCGGCCATCGTTCGCACGCCTACAAGTACCGGTCGCATGAAGAGTGAGCTGGCTTTGCGTTTCAGGCGGCAGGCAAGTCCGGGCGATATCGACCAGGACATGAGTCCGGTGTCCTGGAATGCGTGGCTGAGTGAGTTCGACCGTCGTCAATTGGCCCTCAAGGTCATTTCGGATGATGAATTCGAATTGATCGAGCGCAAGAACCTCAATTAAGCTCAGGCCAAGGTGAGAGCGTCCGGCCCGGCCTAGCCGCCGGGCCTTTGTTTTGACTTCAACGGAGGGCCACTTTCGATGGCACGTATCCTCAACTCTGCGGACGAAATCCGCCAATGGGCGGAAGCGCGCGGGGGCCAGCCCGCTTGGTCTGAGCTGCCTTCGGGGACGCGTAGCCAGATCGTGCTCCGGATCGTCTTCGACCAGTATCTGCTCAATTCCGGCGAGAGCCAGGATACAGACCGCCCGGGTGGGCTGGATCTCGTTTCCTGGGACGATTGGATCGGGGAACTCAAAAACCAGAAGCTCTCCCTCAAGGTCGGCGACAAGATCGAGGGTAAGCTCGACAACGACTATGAGTTCGTCCCGGCCTGACGTCCGCTACGCACCGTCCCGGGCCGCCTGAGCTTCGATCGCTTCCATGTCCTCATCCGAAAAACCGAAATGGTGCCCGATTTCGTGCACCAGCACGTGAGTGACGATCTCGCCCAGTGTCTCGCGATCCTCGGACTCTGCCCAATAGTCGAGGATCGGGCGGCGGTAGAGCCAGACCTGATTGGGCAGCTGTCCCGTGTGCGCCATGGCCCCGCCCTGCGGCAGGCCGACACCACGAAAGAGGCCAAGGATATCGAACTCAGTCTCGAGCTCCATCTCCTTGATCGTTTCTTCGTCCGGGAAGTCGGCCACGGCGCAGGGCACCTCGCCGACCAAGGCTTTGAATTGGGCGGGCAGAGCCTCAAATGCCGCAACCGCCATCTGCTCGAAATCGTCGAGGCTGGGGGCGGTGCGATCCGCCCACGCGCTCACCGCCACTCGCGGATATCGACGAAATGGCCCGCAATCGCCGCCGCTGCAGCCATTTGCGGCGAGACGAGATGCGTGCGGCCCTTGAAGCCCTGACGGCCCTCGAAATTTCGGTTCGAGGTCGAAGCGCAGCGCTCCTGCGGCTTCAGCTTGTCGGGGTTCATGGCGAGGCACATCGAGCATCCCGGCTCACGCCATTCGAAGCCCGCATCCTTGAAGATCTTGTCAAGGCCCTCTTCTTCGGCCTGCGCTTTCACGAGGCCCGACCCGGGAACCACCATCGCATTGACGCCCGCTGCGACCTTCCTGCCTGCCACAACCTTGGCCGCAGCGCGCAGATCCTCGATGCGGCCATTGGTGCACGACCCTAGGAACACCCGCTCGATGCTGATGTCCGTCATCTTCGTGCCGGGCTTCAGCCCCATATAGTCGAGAGCGCGCCATTTGCTCGCCCGCTTGTTCTCGTCCTTGATGTCGTCGGGATTGGGCACGACGCCCTGCACGGAAACGACGTCCTCGGGCGAAGAACCCCAGCTCACGATCGGCGGCAGTGCCGCAGCGTCGAGGATCACAACCTTGTCGTAATGCGCGTCATCGTCCGACTTGAGCGTCTTCCAATACTCAAGCGCCATGTCGAACGCTTCGCCCTTGGGCGCGCGCGGGCGGCCCTTCACATAGGCAAAGGTCTTTTCGTCGGGCGCGATCAGGCCGGCGCGGGCGCCGCCTTCGATCGACATGTTGCAGATGGTCATGCGGCCTTCCATCGACAGCGAGCGGATCGCTTCGCCCGCGTATTCGATGACATGGCCGGTGCCGCCGGCGGTGCCGATCTCACCGATGATGGCGAGGATGATGTCTTTGGCGGTGACCCCCGGCGGCAACTGGCCGTCCACGCGCACCAGCATGTTCTTGGCCTTCTGCTGGATTAGCGTCTGCGTCGCGAGCACATGCTCGACTTCCGACGTACCGATACCATGCGCCAGCGCGCCGAACGCGCCGTGGGTCGAAGTGTGGCTGTCGCCGCAGACGATCGTCATGCCCGGCAGTGTGAAGCCCTGCTCCGGCCCGACGATGTGGACGATGCCCTGCCGCTTATCGAAGGGATCGTAATATTCGATGCCGAAATCCTTGGTGTTCTCGGCCAGCGCCGCGATCTGGATCGCGCTTTCCGGGTCCGGATTGGGCAGCGAGCGGTCGGTCGTCGGGACATTGTGGTCCACCACGGCCAGCGTCCGCTCGGGCGCGCGCACCTTGCGCTTGTTGATCCGGAGCCCCTCGAAGGCCTGGGGCGAGGTCACCTCATGGACGAGATGGCGGTCAATATAAATGAGCGACGTGCCGTCCGGGCTGTTCGCGACCAGATGGTCATCCCAGATTTTGTCGTACAGCGTGCGGCCCATTGGCTCAAATTTCCTTGTCGTGCCGAGGGTTGAAGGAGAGATTGGCGTCATAAGCCCGCTTGACCTTTTCGGTCAAGTTTAAGCCGACACGGCCCGGCTCAGGCCAGCCGGTCGCTCAGCATATTGACCCGGAAAGCCCCGAGCACGCTGGTGTCGAGCCCGATCTTCCGCCGGCTCCAGACCGCAATCGCGAGCTGCGCGACGATCCGCGCCGCCATATTGACTATAGCCGCCCCCACCAAACCAAAGGCGGGAATCACTGCCAGCTGCACCAGCATCCCTGCGGCAATGACGCCGCCGAAGATCCGCACATAGTCGCGCTCGTGCCCCGTCATCATCATGACGATCCGTGACGGTCCGGTCGCTGCGTCGAACAAAAGCCCGACCGCGAGCAGGATCAGCAGCAGCCAGCCCTGCTCGTGCGTGCCCCCGAACAGTGCAAGGATCTGGTCGCCGAACATCCAGAATCCGGCAAACACCGCAAGCGAAAAGACAAATCCAGCCCAGGCGCAAAGTGCCGTGATCGCTTGCGCCTTGCGCATTTCGCCGGCGTGATAGTGCTGAGCCACCATGGGCGCGACGACCAGCGTGATGGCGAAGGTAAAGAGGGTCAGCAATCCAGCTGTGCGGAAGGCATTGAAATAGATGCCCGCGGCCGCAGGCGCGACGAACAGCCCGATCAGAATGATGTCGGCATTGAGCGCGACGGCGTCGAGCACGGTGCCGAGGAAGAACCAGCGGCTCGCCTTGCCGTGTGCCTGCCAGTAAGTGCCCAGTCCGGCGACCCCCGGCGCGATCCGATAACGGCGCACACCCGCAAGGACGAATTGCAGAGCCAGTGCCGCAGCGAGGATCCCCGCGGTCAGAATCAATGCCTCCCAGCCCGAAAGCCCGATGCCGAGCGCCGTCAGAGCGAGTACGCAGAGCGGCAGCGCCAGCCGCCAGATGAGATCGCGCGGCCCGAGCGCCGTCCACACCGAACCCTGCGAACGGAGCGCGGAGCTCCAGTATTCGGCCAGTGCCATCGGCAGGATCAGCGCGGCCGCCGCATAAAGATGCGCCACTGATCCCCCACCCGAGCCGCCAACGCCGGTCGCGACAAGGATCAACGCCAGCGACACGCCGAGACCGGCAATGATCGTGATGGCGCCACCCGAGCGGAGCGCCACCAGCGCCTGTTGCGGCCGTCCGCCCACCATGGCCTCGGGCCAGTAGCGGAGGATCGCAGTCTGTTGCCCGAAATTGGCACCGATCGACAGGATCGTCGCAAGCGCCAGGCCGAAGGCAAAATAGCCGTACTCGGTCACCCCCATCGACCGGCTGAGGATGACATACATCGCGTAGGTCAGCCCGGCCGTCGCCACTTTGATGACGAGCGAAACCAGCGACTTCGAGAGGCCGGCGCGTAGCAGCTGCCTCAGATCGGAGCGGGGGTTGTGGTCCATGGCCTCGAGGACGTCATCGGCGTGTCGCCGGACTATGAACGCCATTGCATGACAAGCTGTTACCGGCCCCTCGACAATAGAGGTTCGAGGACGCAGTGTGGGGGCTGCGGACTCGTCATGGTTAAGGGGGCCATGGGGGGATTATGGATGCCAGCCTCTCGACACGCGACGCCCTTATCACCCGGGCGGGCGACCTCGTCGACTCAGAGCCGAACTTCCGACGTCTGTTGCTCGCCGCGGTTTCGGCGACCGACAGCGACGACCTAGACGTCTATTCCGCCGACGTCTTCGAGGCCATGCTGCGCGGCACCTACCAGCGGCTCGGCAAGCGCGAGGACCAGAACCACCGCGTCGATTTTCTCGAGCCGGATCAGACGGGCCGTGCCCAGAAGATCGAAATCTTCTCCGCCGACATGCCCTTCATCGTGGATTCGGTGCTGGCTGCGATCCGCGCCAAAGGCGGCGTCATCCGCTTCATGAGCCACCCGGTGCTTAATCTCGATCCCGAGTCGCACCGGCTGCTCGACGAGGCGGCGCCGGTGAGCGTCCGCGAAAGCGTGCTGATCGTTCATATCGACCCGCTCCCCGATCAGGCGGCCCGCGACGCCATGCTGGCCGAGATCGAAGGGACGCTTACCGAAGTCTCGCGCGCGACCAAGAACTGGCGCGGCATGCTCGAACGGCTGAAGCGCGTCGAGAACGACTGGAAGCTCCATCCCCCGCGGGCTGCCCAGGCGACGACCAACGAGGCCCTGTCCTTCCTCACCTGGCTCGCCGACCACAACTTCACCTTCCTCGGCATGCGCGAGTACCGCGTCGATGGCGACGGCCCCGACCGCAAGCTGCTGCCGCTCGTGACGTCCGGGCTCGGCCTGCTCGAAGACCGCGACTTCCATTTTCTCCGCTCGGGCACCGACTATGTCGAGATGACCGATCAGCACGTGGCGTTCCTCGCCGACCCCGAAGCGCTGATGGTCACCAAGGCCAATGTGCGGAGCCGCGTCCATCGGCGGACCTATATGGACTACATCGGCATCAAGCTCTACGGCGAGGGCAGCCAGGTCAGCGGCGAGCTGCGCATCATCGGACTCTTCACCTCGATGGCGCTGGCGACTCCGCACTCCGAAGTCCCGCTGATCCGCCGCAAGGTCGCCGAGGTCATGCGCCGCGCCGGTCACGAGCCGTCGAGCCATGCCGGCAAGGCCCTGATGGCCGCGCTCGACTCTTACCCGCGCGACGAACTCTTCCAGATCAGCGGCGACCAACTCTTCCAGTTCGCAACCATCATCGCCGCGCTAGCGGACCGGCCGCGGACTCGCGTCCTGCCGCGTATCGACCGCTTCGACAATTTCGTCTCGGTCCTAGTCTATGTTCCTCGCGACCGCTACGACTCCGAGGCGCGCGCGACGATCGGCCTCTACCTCGCCAAGGTCTATGAAGGCCGGGTATCCGCTTACTACCCTCACTTCCCAGAGGGCGAACTCGTTCGAGTCCACTTTATCGTCGGGCGCGATGGCGGCCGCACGCCCCGCATCGACCGTGATGATCTTGAGGAGGCCGTCGCCAATCTCGTCCGCAGCTTCGGCGACCGCATGCTTGCCGAAGCCGACCATGCAGCTGCGATGGAACCGTGGCTCAGCGCCTTCTCCCCAGCCTATCAGTCCCGCAATACAGCGCGTGACGCGCTCGAGGATATCAAGGTCATCGAGGCCCTGCGCGACGAACATGCGCTTGCGCTGAAACTCAGCACGCGCGTCGGCGGTGACGGCGCCTTCGGGCTCAAGGTTTACCATCGCGCCCGGCCTATCCCGCTGTCCGACCGCGTCCCCATGCTGGAGAATTTCGGCTTCCGCGTCATCGATGAGCGCACCTACATCGTCGAGCCGCGCGGCGCGGCGAGCTGCTACATCCACGACATGGTCCTCGACGTAACAGGCGATGCACAAACCATCGCCGCACGGGCACCGGCCATCGAAGAGGCGATCCTCGCCGTCTGGCAGAACGACGCCGAGAGCGACGGGCTCAACCAGCTTACCACGATGGCGGGCCTGCACTGGTCCGATGTCGCAATCCTTCGCGCACTGGCGCGATACCTGCGCCAGATCGGCGTGAGTTATTCGCGCGCCTATCTCGCCCAAGTGCTGAACCTCCATCCCGATGTCGCCACGGCGCTCGTCACACTGTTCCACGCTTTGCTGGAGACCAACTTCACGGGCAACCGGGAGCGTAGCGTGCAAGAAGCCCGTGACGCGATTGCCGCTGCTCTCGAAGCCACCCAGTCTCTCGACGAAGACCGCATCATGCGGCGCTTCCTCAATTTGATCGACGCTGCGACGCGCACCAATGCCTTCCAGCTCGACGCCGCCGGGCTCCGCCGTCCTGCGCTGGCCATCAAGTTTGATTGTCACAAGATCGATGGCCTGCCCGAGCCCAAGCCGCTGCGCGAAATCTTCGTCTATTCGCCACGCGTCGAGGGCCTGCACCTGCGCTTCGGCGCGATTGCACGCGGCGGGTTGCGGTGGTCCGATCGTCCCGAGGATTTCCGCACCGAAGTCCTCGGCTTGGTGAAAGCTCAGCAGGTCAAGAACGCCATCATCGTGCCGGTCGGCGCCAAGGGCGCATTCGTCCCGAAGCAAATGCCGCTGGGGGCCGGCCGCGAGACGGTGCTGGCCGAAGGCACCGCCTGCTACAAGATATTCGTCTCGACCCTTCTCGACGTCACCGACAATCTCGAGGGCGACGTGCTGGTGCCGCCGCCGGATGTACGCCGCCGCGATGGCGACGACCCCTACCTTGTGGTCGCAGCAGACAAGGGCACGGCGACCTTCTCGGACACCGCCAATGCCATTGCACTCGAGCGTCACTTCTGGCTCGGCGACGCCTTCGCCTCGGGCGGCTCGCAAGGCTATGACCATAAGAAGATGGGCATCACGGCGCGCGGCGCCTGGGAGGCGGTGAAACGCCATTTCCGCGAGATCGACCGCGACATCCAGGCCTCGCCCTTCACCGTCGCGGGCGTCGGCGATATGTCCGGCGACGTTTTCGGCAATGGCATGTTGCTGTCGAAGAAGATTCGGCTCATCGCCGCCTTCGATCACCGCGACATCTTCATCGACCCCGACCCGGATCCGGAGAAATCGCTGGCCGAGCGCCAGCGCCTCTTCAACATGCCGCGCTCCAGCTGGCAGGACTACAGCAAGGAACTGTTCTCGAAGGGTGGCGGCGTCTTCTCCCGTTCCCTGAAGAATGTGGCCCTGTTCCAGGAGGCGCGGCGCGCGCTGGGCTTGGGCAATGACCCCGTGACGCCCGCCGATGTCATGAAGGCGATCCTCAAGGCCGAAGTGGATCTTCTGTGGTTCGGGGGCATCGGCACCTATGTTCGCGCGTCCGACGAGACCGACGCCGAAGCGGGCGACAAGGCCAATGACGCAGTCCGCATCACCGGCAGGGACATTCGGGCAAAAGTCGTCGGTGAGGGGGCGAACCTCGGCGTGACGCAGAAGGGCCGTGTCGAGTTCGCGTCACATGGCGGACGCATCAACTCCGACGCGATCGACAATTCCGCCGGTGTCAATTCGTCCGACCTCGAAGTGAACATCAAGATCGCGCTGGGCAGTCTTCTGCGATTGGGCAGCATCGACATGGAGCAGCGCAACGCCTTCCTCGCCAGCATGACGCCAGAGGTTGCCGCGCTTTGCCTCCGCAACAACTATCTCCAGCCGCTGGCAATCTCATTGGCGCAGCGCGGCGGGGCTTCTACCCTGCCCGATCATCGCGCCTTCATGGAAAGCATCGAAAGACGCGGCCTGCTGAATCGCGCCGTCGAATTTCTTCCAACCGACGAGGAACTCGACGCCCGGGCGGCTTCAGGTCATGGGTTCACCAGACCCGAGCTTGCGGTGCTGCTCGCCTATGCCAAGAACGCGCTCTATGCCGACCTGCTCGAGAGCAGAGCGCCCGATGATGCCTATCTCGGCCACGAGCTGTTCAGCTACTTCCCCGCTACTCTCGCCGACAAATATCCCGACGCCATTTCGGGCCACCGGCTTCGGCGCGAAGTCATCGCGACCGTCCTTGCCAATGCCATGGTCAACCGGGGCGGACCAGCCTTTGTGACGAAGCTGACGGCTGCGACGAGCGCCGGACCTGCCGAAATCGCCGCGGCATTCGCGCTGGCACGCGACGCGTATGGACTCGAGCGCATCTACGAGGAGATCGATGGCCTCGACGGCCAAATTCCCGGAGTCACGCAACTCGCGCTCTATGCCGAGATCGAGGCATTGATCCAGCGCGAGACCTTGTGGCTGTTGCGCAATGCGGACTTTTCGGTACCGCTGGGCGATCTCGTTCTGCGCTACGCCGAAGGTGTCACGGACGTCCAGAACGTGCTGTCTTCGCTACTGCCACCGGGAGTGGAACAGACGATCGCAGCGCGCTCCGACGCCTTCGTCGCCGGTGGGGCTCCTAACGCAGTCGCGCGCCGCATCGCCGAACTCTCTGTACTCAGTTTTGCCAGCGACATTTCGATGGTCGCCCAGCGCAGCAAGTCACGCACCGACGTCGCGGCGACCGCGTTCTTCGGCGTGCTCGATCTATTCGGGCTTGCACCGATCATCGAAGCAGCGGGCAAGATCGTCCTGCCCGATCGCTATGACCGCATGGCGCTCGACCGCGCACTCGCCAATCTCATGCGCGCACAGCGAGACCTCACGGCCGATGTCCTGACCTTCGGCACAGGACCCATCGATACCCGCCTCGCAGCATGGCATCAGGCGCGGCTCGAAGCCATCGACCGCGCCGCAGCGGCGGTCTCTGGCCTGACGGAAGGCGGTATCACCGTCTCCCGTCTCTCCGTCGCCGCCGGATTGCTGTCGGACCTCGCCCGGACGAGCTAGGTCAATGCCGAAAGTGGCGCATTCCGGTAAACACCATCGGGATGCCGGCTTCGTCCGCCGCGTCGATCACGGCCTGATCGTTCATTGATCCACCCGGCTGGATGACCGCGGTTGCTCCCGCGGCAACCGCCGCCAGCATCCCATCGGGAAACGGGAAGAACGCATCCGACGCCACCACTGATCCTTCAGTCAGCGCACCCTTGAGTCCCGCCGCCTCCGCCGCATCCATCGCCTTACGGTGCGCCACGCAGCTCGAATCCACGCGAGACATCTGCCCCGCCCCGATCCCGACCGTTGCACCATCCTTCACATAGACGATGGCATTCGACTTCACATGCTTGGCAACCTTCATCGCCAGTTGGAGATCGGCCAGCTGCGCCGCGCTCGGCGCGGTCTTGGTCACCACCTTGAGCTCGGCGTCCTCGATGCGCCCATTGTCGCGGCCCTGCACGAGCAGACCGCCGGCGACCGACTTCGCCATCAGCCCCGCAGCTTTGGGATCGGCCAGCGCCCCCGTCAGCAGGAGCCGTAGATTCTTCTTGGTCGCGATGATTTTGATCGCATCGTCGGTTGCCGAGGGTGCGACGATCACCTCGGTGAAGATCTTGATCATCTCCGATGCCACTTCCGCATCAATCTCGCCATTGAGGGCAATGATACCGCCGAAGGCAGACACCGGGTCGCAGCGCAGCGCCTTGCGATAGGCATCCGCAAGCGTCGCGCCGGTCGCGACACCGCAGGGATTGGCGTGCTTGATGATTGCAACCGCGGGCACCGTCGGATCGAATTCCGAAATTAGTTCGAATGCGGCGTCGGTATCATTGAGATTGTTATAGCTGAGCGACTTGCCCTGCAGCTGGCGAGCCGTCGCCACGCCGGGCCGCTGTTCCCCCGTGCGATAGAACGCCGCCCATTGATGCGGATTCTCGCCATAGCGCATGACCTCCGCCAGCTGTCCGGCAAAGCTCCGATATGGAACATCGTTATAGCCAATCTTGCCAGCGAACCAGTTCGAAATCACCGAGTCGTAAGCGGCAGTACGTGCATAGGCCTTCGCCGCAAGCCTCTGCCGCATCTCATAGGGAACGCCGCCCTGCTGGCGAACTGCTTCGAGCACAGGCTCATAGTCATTGGGATCGACCACCACGCTCACATAGGCGTGGTTCTTGGCAGCCGAGCGGATCATCGCCGGCCCGCCAATATCGATGTTCTCGATGGTCTCCTCATAGGACGAACCCTTGGCGATCGTCGCTTCGAACGGATAGAGGTTGGCCACTACCAAATCGATGGCGCCGATGCCGTGCCTGTCCATCGCGGCCTTGTGCTCGGCATTGTCCCGCACCGCGAGCAGCCCGCCATGCACCTTGGGATGCAGGGTCTTCACGCGCCCATCCATCATCTCGGGAAAGCCGGTGAGATCGGAGATGTCGCGCACGGCGACACCCGTGCCCGCGATCAGCTTGGATGTACCGCCCGTCGAAATCAGCTCGACCCCCAGGCGCGCCAGCTCCTTGGCGAAATCCTCCATGCCGGACTTGTCGAAGACCGAAAGCAGGGCGCGCTTGATCGGGACGATATCGGGCATCGGGCCACCTCGGTGATTGCGCGCGCTCGCTAGCATGGCGAGCGGAGCCGCTCAACCGGTGTCAGGCGTCGTCCATCGTGAAGATCCAGCTGACCTCCATGGCATCGGCCACATGGCTTTCGAGAACGATCTGCCGCGTCCGGTGGAAGCCGAAATACGCCGATTGCCGGACGCTGTCCTCGATACGGACCTCAGCGCCCTCCCAGAGGAAATTCCACATCTGCCCGGAGCTCAGCTGCAGCTTGATGACGTCGCGGCCATGAGTGACTTCCGTCTGGTGGCCCAGATGGAAGCGATAGGCACAAACCCCGGAGGCGCGCCCACGAACCTTGATCACCTTGTCCTGCCCGACCAGCGACTTGCCTTCGGCAAGAAGGGTCAGCCGCCGTTCGAGCACGACGCCGAACCGATCCTCATAGCCATGACAGCGCATCGCGACGGACTGGTCGGCCTCGTCCGAGATGATCTCGGCGGTCCTCCCGACCTGCACGACGCGCCCCGCCAGCGGCCCCCGCTGCGGAATCGCCGCGGCCGACACGGCATTGATCGTTGGACCCGAATGCGCAATGCCCTGCCGGAACAGCAGCGCATCTTCCTCCTCACCGGTGGGCGAAGGCCCGCAATTGCAAACGATGAGGTCGCGGCCATGGCTGAATTCGAACGCCAGGGCACTGGCATGCATTCGGGATGCATATTGAGGTTCGGGCACGAGACCCGAATCCGCGACGACGATGCTGCGTCCCGCGATCAGCCGGCCATAGCCGCCGGCGACTCCCGTCGAGCGCGCCCGGGCAGGGCTTTGCGCCTGCACCGCGACCATCAAATCGTGCGGCATCTGGCCCGTGCCGTTGAAATAGGCCGCTTCACCGGTACCAAGCGAGATTGCATCCAGCGCGCGATGCATGCTTTCGAGCAGATTGGCGAAATCGGCGGCATACCGCTCATAGCTGCGACTCAGTGCCTGCCTGACCGTCACCAGCTCTTCCATGACCAGCAACTGCACCGTCGCCGACCGCGTCTTGTGGAGGCCGTCATCGTCGATCTGTTCATCGAGCAGGGCATGCACGTGCTGGAGCCGCGCGACAATCTCGGTCTCGCGCTTCTCAGCGCAGAGCGCAACACCTGTCAGCGCCAGCGCCGCCATCAGCTTGTCGACGGGATCGCTGGTCAGCGCACCGCGGACCCTGAGCGACTGGATTTGCGTCCCGATCGACCGGCCGATCAGCGCCGTCTCGTCCTCGTTAGCGCCCTCGATCAGCAGATTGTAGTGTCTTAGCCAATTGAGGACGCGGCGCGCGCACAGTGTCGGCACCCAGGTCGCCCGGTCGAACCCGCCATGCCGCCCGATCCAGTCCAGAGCCAGCGCCCGCGCAAAAGCGCGCTCCTCGTCATTGCGTGCCTCGCGGAAATGCCGGAGCCAAGTGAAGGCTTCGAGCTCGTCCACCCAATCGGGATGCGCGGTGTCCTCGACGGCAAACGGCGACACTCCATTGGTGTCGACCAACTTGCTCGCCAGCAGATACCGCCCCTGCATCATTTCGAGCACGGTCTCGCGGTCGGTCGGTCGGAATTCGCTGAGGAGGCTCGGATATTCCTCCGCCGCCGGACCGGTCCACGCCCAGCGCGTCAGGGGACTCGTGACCAGCCGGTCGGCAGCGCCCAGAAGCGCACGTCGCGCCAGAAAGCCTAACGGGTTCGCCAACTTAACTATCCAGACCTGACCAGAGGCTGCTTCTGATAGGGCCGAATACCGGCATTGCCAAGACTTGAGCCCTAGCGCTTGTGAAAGCGCGCTATGAAGAACCCATCCAGCCTGCCAGCCATTCCTCCCGGAAGCGTTAACCCCGGATGGGTTCGGACATGTCCTGCAGACGTAATGGGTGCCCGCCAGCCGGATAGTTCGGCAGCAGCGATCGGCGCGGGCTCAAGACCGAGACCTGATCGACCGATCCATTCCGCCTGCTGTTCGCCCTCCTCAGGTTCGAGCGAACATACACAATAGACCAACGTGCCGCCGGGCTTGAGCAGCAGCGTGGCGCGTTCGATGAAACCGCGCTGCAAAGCAACCCGCCCTGCAATGTCGGCGGCGTCGCGGTGCCAAACGACCTCCGGATGTCGCCGGAACGTGCCCGTCGCGGAACAGGGAGCATCGAGCAAGACGGCATCGAACGGCTCGTCCGTACCATAGGTCAGGCCATCGGCCGTCACCAGATCGGCCCAGTAGCCAAGGCGCTCGAGATTGGCGTGAAGCCGCACCATGCGAGAGGGATCGTTGTCGAGGGCGGTGACCGCATAGCCCGCCTTGATAAGCTGGGCCGTCTTTCCTCCAGGTGCCGCACAGAGATCCAGGACGCGGGCGCCGCGTGGCGCGTCGATGAGCTGAGCGGGTATCGCCGAAGCAACGTCCTGCACCCAGAACCTGCCCTCGGCATAGCCTGGCATCTGCTCCACCGGCCGGTCCCGCTCGGCGACGCGGACGCTGTCCGCAAGCAGCGGCGCCGCGCCAAGCGCTGCTATCAGCTCGGGATCATTGTCCCTGAGGGTAAGGTCGAGGGGCGCCCCGTCGAGCAGCGCCGTCGCAAAGGCCTCGACCATGTCGTCGCCATAGGCCCTCGCCCACTTCCGGGCCAATCGGTCAGGGAACAGCAGCGCCGCCGGCGCCTCGCGCAATTGCGCGGCTTCCTTCTGGGCGCGCCGCAACACCGCATTGGTCAGCGCGGCCAAATGCTGCGTGCGCGTATCGGCCTTCATCGCCTCGCCGGCGAGAAAGAGCGCCGAATGATCGCCGAGTTCCGGCAGATACAGGATCTGCGCGAGGCTGATGCGCAGCATGGCTTCGAAATCGCCGCTTTTCTTCGGCACGCCGCGCTCAAGCAGATAGGCCAGCACGCGGTCCAGATGTCCTTGCCGCCTGAGCGCCGTCGTCACCAGCTTGTTGGCGAGGCCGCGGTCGCGGCCATCGGCGATTTCAGCCACGGAAAAGGGGGCGAAACTCGCCCCCTTGAGCACGCCGCCGAGCCTCGATGCGGCCTGTTGCCGGAGCGCCAGCCCCGGCGTTGACTTCGGTTTTGCCAAACTCAGCCCCAGGGTCCGCGCGGCGTATCGTCGTCGACGCGTCCCGTCGAGGGCACCCGCCAGCCCGAAGGACCTGTGAAGGAGCTGGCTTCGCGAGGAGCATTGCGCGGCTCATCACGGTGGCCCCGCGTATCGACCTGCATCGTCGCGGCGATCTTCTGCAATTCGGCGATGCGGTTCTCGACCGCCGGATGGGTCGCGAAGAGATTGTCCATGCGGGCGCCGCTCAGCGGGTTGAAGATGTAGAGGTGCGCCATCGCCGGATTGCGCTCGGCAGCGACGTTCACTGTCCTCTGCGCCACTTGCGAGATCTTGTCGAGTGCCGACGCCAGCGCCAGCGGGTCGCTTGAAATCTCGGCGCCATCACGGTCAGCCTCATATTCGCGCGTCCGCGAAATCGCCATCTGCACCAGACCCGCCGCCAAGGGCGCAAGGATGATCATCGCGATAGCGCCGATCGGTCCGAGCGGGTTGTTGCGGTTGTTCATGCCGCCGAACCAGAAGCCGAACTGCGCCAGCATCGAGATCGCCCCGGCAAAGGTCGCCGTGATCGCCATGGTCAGCGTGTCGCGCGAGCGGATGTGGCCGAGCTCATGGCTGATCACCGCCGCGACTTCGCGCGGCTCGAGCACGCGCAACAGGCCGGTCGACACAGCGACGGCCGCGTTCTGCGGATTGCGGCCGGTCGCAAAGGCGTTCGGCTGGTCGGTCTCGATAAGATAGACGCGTGGCGTCGGGATACCCGCCTTGCGGGCCAACGTTGCGACCATGTCGTGCAGGCCCGGAACGCGCTCCGGTCCGACCTCGTGCGCGCCCTGCATCGAGAGCACCATCTTGTCGGAGTTCCAGTAGGCAAAGAGGTTGGTCAGCAACGCCACGACGAACGCGACAGCCATGCCGCTCGTGCCGCCAATCAGGTAGCCGATTGCCATAAACAGCGCGGTCATCACCGCCAGCAGCACACCGGTCCGGAGGAAATTGAACATCGGCTATGGCCTCGACAGGGGTTGCGTTTGATCAATAAGATGGGGACCGCTCAGGTTCCACGCAAGACTCCGATGGCCGAACCCGAAACCCCGCCGAAAGCCCCTGATTCCGCGGCCCTGCGCGCCCTGGCGGAGGCCACCGAGCGCCGCAAGCGCCTCGATGCCGAGGCGGCCGCGCGTCCGGTGGAGAAGGGCGGACGCGGGGGACTCGACCCGGCCCGCTATGGCGACTGGGAGATCAAGGGCCTCACAAGCGACTTCTAGAGTGTCCACACGGCCTATTTGAACAGGCCGATCACCACGCCCTGCACCACCAGCACGCCCAGCAGGTAACCGCCGTCGATCAACGTCAGGCTCCATTTGGCGCCCTGGTAGCGGTGGTTGATGATCATCGAGGTGATCACGTAACCCAGCCACAGATGGAAGCCGACAATCACCGCATTGTTGACGTCGATGCTGCCGAGGAGCCTCGGCGTGAACAGCGCCAGGAAGTACGCCATGACCAATTGCATCAGGGCCGAGATGATGAAGGGCGTCGCCGGATTGCCGGCCGAGGACATGATGTCGTCGCGTGAGCGGTTGAGAGCCGCCATCCACTGCTTGGCCAACGCCATGTACCAGACGAAACCGAGCGCCATGCTCGCAATAGTCGCGACAATGATCGCGATCCAGTTCACCGAACCGAATATCATTTTAGCCCCTCCGAATGATGTTCTGAGAGTCTAGCCTCATGCCTGAGTCGCCGCTAGGGCACCGTCTTTAGGCCAGCCATCTTGCAAATGAGCTTCCACTCGTCGTCCGTGACCGGCTGCACGGAAAGCCGGGAATTGTTGACGAGGATCATCTTGGAGAGCTTCGGTTCAGCCTTGATGTCCTCGAGCGTCACTGGCTTGGGCAAATCCGTGTCGGCGACGACATCCACACACTCCCAGACGACCTTGCCGTTCTTGAGCTCGGCAGTCGAATCCGGATGAGCCAGCGCCACCACCCGCATGATCCCGACGATCTCCTTGCCGATATTGGAATGGTAGAAGAACGCCTTCTCGCCGAGCTTCATCGCCTTCATGTTGTTGCGCGCCACATAGTTGCGCACGCCATGCCACTGCTCGACCTTCTTGTTCTTGAGGTCATGCCAGCCGAACACATCGGGCTCCGATTTCATCAGCCAGTAAGCCATCAGACGTGCTCCCTCGTCACTTGTGGGTCTTGTTCACCCCGATCTTCCACGGCTTGATCGTAATGGAATCAAAGACGCCGCGCACCACGAATGGATCGCGCCGGAATACCGCTTCGGCCGCCTCGTAGGTCTCGGCTTCGATCACCACGATGCTGCCCACCATGTCGCCTTTGGCGTCGAGAAACGGCCCTGCCAGCACCAGCTGATCGCCCAGCGAGTCGAGGTGCTTCAGATGATCCGGCCGCACCTCCATGCGGTGCGCCACGGCATTGGGCTTGTCGTAGGCAATGAGAGCAAACAGCATCCTAGTCTTCCCTTTTGAGCGGGCGCGACATCAGCCCCGCGACGATCTTTTCGATAGTGGCATTACCGCCGAGCAGGAGATTAACCGCCTCGACCAGCGGCGCATCGATCCCTGCCTTCTGGGCGAGTTGCAGGGCGACCGGGGCCGTGCTGAGCCCTTCGGCCAGCATCGTCGCATCCGGTCTCGCGCCGCTCCCCAAGGCAATACCGGCGCGATAATTGCGGGACTGCGTCGAGGTGCAGGAAAGCGTCAGATCGCCGAGCCCCGCGAGACCGGTCAGCGTCGAAGCCTGCCCGCCCATTGCTTCGACCAAGCGGCTCAATTCTGCAAACGCCCGTGCGATCAGCGACGAGCGCGCGGACGCCCCGAGTCCGGCGCCCTCCACGGCGCCGGCCGCCAGCGCATAGACATTTTTGAGCGCGCCGGCGAGTTCGACGCCCACGACATCACCCGCCGCATAGGGCCGGAAACCCGGCCCGGCCAGCGCAGCGGCAATCGCCTCTGTTCCCGCCTCATCATCTCCCGCCAGTGTCACCGCCGTCGGCCGCCCCGACGCAACATCTGCGGCAAAGCTTGGACCGGAGAGCACGTAAGGTATGGCGTCGGGCACAGCCTCGGCGAGCACTTCGCTCTGTCGCTTCAGCGTCCCATGCTCCAGCCCCTTGGCCGTCAATACGACGGGCATGTCGGCGAGGACGCCATGATGGCCCACAAGCGCCTGCCTTGTAGCCTGCGCCGGCGCAGCAAGGATCACCAGATCCGAAGGCGCCAGCCGCGTGTCGGCCGTGATCCACTCTGAGAGACGCTGATCTCCGAGATATTTGAGGTTTGTGTGCTGGGTGTTGATCTCTTTGGCGAGCGCCGCATCGCGGCAGAGCAGTGACACCTGTCGCCCGGCCATCGCGGCTGCCTGCGCCAGGGCTGTGCCCCATGCGCCGGCACCGATGACGGTGACGCGCTCGATGACCAGCCTATGCGGCATCACCAAGCCTCATGTCTCCACTATCAAGAGGCCAGCGCGCCTTCGCAGCGACATTAAATCCATCGTGATCGCCCAGCACCAAACGTTCAGCCCCCGCCCAGGCCACCATCGCACCATTGTCGGTGCAGAGCGGGATCGGCGGCACTATCAGGCGCGCACCCTCGCTTGCAGCGACGTCGCGCAGTCCGTGACCGATAGCCTTGTTGGCCGCCACGCCACCGGCGACAACTAACGCGGGCATCGCATCGGGCAGGAGGCTTCGAAATCTATGGAGCGCCATTCCAGTCCGGTTGACGACAATGTCGGTGACCGCGGCCTGGAATGATGCACATATGTCCGCAATATCCTTTTGCGACAGCGGAGCGATTGCTTCTGCCTGCAGGCGTACCGCCGTCTTCAATCCCGAAAACGAAAAATCGAGTCGATCCTCCTTGAGCAGCGGGCGCGGAAACTTGAATCGCCGCGTATCGCCTTGCGCGGCCCACTTCTCGACCTCCGGTCCGCCCGGAACGCCAAGCCCGAGCAACTTGGCAACCTTGTCGAAGGCCTCGCCCAGCGCGTCGTCGATCGTCGTGCCCCAGCGTTCATAGGCTCCGACCCCGCGTACCAGAACGAACTGGCTGTGCCCGCCTGAAACCAGCAGCAGCAGATAGGGGAAGGCGAGTCCATCGGTGAGCCGCGCAGTCAGTGCGTGCCCCTCCAGATGATTTACCGCAATCAGCGGCTTCTCCAGCGACGCGGCCAGCGCCTTGGCGGTCGTTAAGCCCACCAGTACCCCGCCGATCAGTCCCGGTCCCGCCGTAGCCGCAATGCCATCGACGTCCTCGAGGGCAAGCCCGGCCTCGGAGCAGGCGCGCGCGATGATGTGATCGAGATGGCTTACATGCGCGCGTGCCGCCAGTTCGGGCACAACGCCGCCATAGGCTGCATGCTCCTCGAGTTGGCTGCGCACCACATTGGACAGAATGGTTCCCCGCCCCGCTTCATCGCGCTCGACGATGGCGGCGGCGGTTTCGTCGCAGCTGGTTTCGATGCCCAATATCCGCATCGGCTTGCCGGGCTTTCCTGGAGGGTCTAAGGCGTGCGGCACTGGCCTATAGAGGTGTTGGACCCTTTGCAATCACCGCCCTTTTTGCGCATCGGCACGCGTGGCAGCAAGCTCGCTCTGGTCCAGGCACATCTGGTCCGCCGCCTGCTCGCCGAGGCGCACGGCATTGCCGAAGACCGGATCGAGATCCGGACCATCACCACCTCCGGCGATCGGCTGATGGAAGCGCCCCTGAGCGAGGTGGGCGGCAAAGGCCTGTTCAGCAAGGAAATCGAAGCCGCCCTCGAAGCCAGCGAAATCGACCTCGGCGTCCATTCCAGCAAGGACATGGCGACCACGCTGCCCAATGGACTCCTTCTCGCTGCCTATCTCAAGCGCGAAGACGTGCGCGACGCCTTTATCTCGCTCTCAGCCAACTCGGTGGAAGACCTGCCGCAAGGTGCTCGGCTCGGCTCGTCCTCCATTCGCCGCTCGGCGCAGATGCTCCGCCTCAGGCCCGACCTCGCTATTGTTCCGTTTCGCGGCAACGTCGACACAAGGCTCAGCAAGCTCGCTGACGGCGTAGCCGACGCCACCCTGCTCGCTGTCGCCGGATTGAACCGGCTCGGGCGCGAGAGCGAGATTAGTTCCTATCTCGATCCGGAACGGTTTCCGCCGGCGCCCGCCCAGGGCGCCATCGGTCTCGAAATCCGCGAAAGCGACACCCGCACTGCCAATGCGATCGCCCACCTCAACCACCCCGAAACCATGACTGCCGTCACTGCCGAACGCGCCTTTCTGCGCGAACTCGACGGCTCATGCCGCACAGCCACCGGCGTCCACAGCAGAATCGGCGACCACACACTGGCGCTGACCGGTGAAATTCTCTCCCCTGATGGCAAATTGAGCTTCCGCGACACCGTCTCCGGACCGACGTCTGCGGCAGCGCTTCTTGGCCGCGAACTGGGCCAAATCCTGCGTCACAAGGCCGGTTCAGACTTCCTCAAGCTGTTCCCGGCATAACCCGCATAATGCTTTCGATGCTCGTCACACGGCCCGAACCCGACGCGAGCGAGACGGCCGCACGGCTCGCCGCCCTTGATATTGGCGCCGTGAAAGCGCCCTTGCTGAAATTCACCCTGCTGCAGACGACGCTCCCCGAGCCGCCGGGCTTCGCCGCTCTGGCGGCCACCAGCACGAGTGCACTCCGCGCTCTCCATGATCGCGGCGAAATCCCACGCTTTCGTCATTTGCCGCTCTACGCCGTCGGAGAGCGAACCGCCGGCGCTGCGCACGCCCTCGGCTTCGCCGAAGTGATCAGCGCCGACGGCAATCTTTCCGCGCTCGTGGACCTGCTGGCCCAGGCTCGCCTCGAAGGCCCCATCCTCTATCCAGCGGCACGCGACCAGTCCGGCGATCTCGCGCGAGCACTGGCGCCACATGGTGTGATGGTCATCACTGCTCCGGTCTATGCCATGGCCGCAGCCGAACGCATGGACGACGGAGTGCTTGCGAGCCTGGACGGCGGCAACATTGCTGGAGGCCTCTTCTATTCACGGCGCACCGCCCAAACCTTTGTTTCACTTGCCGATTCCCGGCTCGGCCGTGAGGCCCACAAGCAATTGGGCATGCTTTGCCTCTCCGAAGCGGTTGCCGCGCCTCTACTCGATGCCCATTTCGTTCGGGTCGGCCTCGCCGATCATCCGAGCGAGGAAGCCATGATGAGCCTGGCGCTCTCTTTTGCCCGCGACCAAAACCCGGCATGATAATCTTGAGTGGGAAGGATCAACGCCATGGCTGAGCGCAAGCCCGGTCCCGTGAAACCGCCGGTGATCGAAGGCGTGGCGCGTCCGGCTCCGGCGAAGCCCGATCCTGTTCCCGAGGCGCCGACGCCTGAAATCCAGGCCGAGACTGTCGTTCCCCCTTCGGCCAAGGTAGAACCCAAGCCGGCGCCGAGGCCTGAACCTGCTAAGCCTGAACCGGCAAAGCCGGAGCCGCCCCGATCTCCGCCCAATACCGGCATCAACAAGCCCTCGGGACCACCGCCCTCCTTCGCGCGCCGCCCGCCCGAACCCGAGACCAGTTGGACTTTGCTCGGCGGCGTTGCGGTGGCCGGTGCCATCCTCGGCACGATCCTCACATATCTTGTCGGCAATATCGTCTCCCTGCCTTCGCGGGTTCAGCAGATTGCGGACCCGGCTCCGCAACTCGTCGCGCAGGACGAGCGGCTCGACTCGGTCGAACAGCAATTGGCCTCGTTGCAGGCATCCGCAAGCAAGACACAGCAGAGCCTCGATGCGACGCTTGTCCAGCTCGACACCGGCCTCGCCGATTTGCGAAAATCCATCGCGGATGTTCGCGGCGCCATTCCGGCTCCGGTTACGGTCGATCTCAGCGGTATCGAGAGCGACTTGAAGACGCTCAAGTCGCGCGTCGACGCGCTCTCGGCAGGAGTGTCCGGCGGCGACGCTGATGCCATCACGCAGAGCCTGTCGGCAATCGACGCCAACATAGCGGCCCTCACCACGCGGCTGGATGGCGTCGACGGCCGCCTGACCGCCGTCGATGCGACGGCGACGGCGCTCCGCACCGATCTCGAGGCCGCGCGCAAACTGCTCAACGACCACATCGCCTCGGCCCTCCCCAATGAAGTCGGCCCGCAGCTCAAGCTCCCGCTGATCCTGTCGGGACTCGAAACGGCCTTCGCGTCGGGCAAGCCATTCGCGCTCGAGCTGCAATCGTTGGGGACCGTGCTGCCCGATCTCGTCGTTTCGGAGCGCCTGACGCTTGCGGCGCCAACCGGCCTGATCCGGCCCGATGCCCTCGAACAAAAATTCACAGAACTCCTGCCTGAGATCCTTTCCGCGCGGTCAGGGAGCAAAGGCAACTGGGCCGACGACGCCCTCGACTGGCTGAAATCGATCCTTGCGCTCCGCCCTGCATCGGAAACCGAGGGCGACACGGCCGAAGCGATCGCGTCGCGCCTCGAAGGCGCGATGGATCGACACGACTATCAGGCAGCCTCAGCCCTGCTCGCGGCGCTTCCCGCTGAGATGCGTTCCGCCGCCGGGACGCTCGGCGCGGACATCGCCGCGCACGCGGACGCCGATACGCTTGTCGCCGATCTGCGCGCCCGCGCGCTGGCCGTCGCAGGTCCCACGCCGTGATTCGTCTCGCGACCTGGCTGGTCTTCTCGCTCGTTTTCACCGCAGGCGTCGCCTGGCTGGTGAGTCTGCCGGGGACTCTCACGCTCGAGATCCTTGGCTACCGGATGCAGCCACGCCTCGGCATGGCCGCTCTGCTCATCGTTGCAGCGCTCGTCGCCATATTGGTCTTCTGGTCCATTCTCCGCCGCGTGCTCAATGCACCCGCCTATTTCGCGCGGCTCGCCCGCGACCGGCGGCGCGACGCAGGTGTCACGGCCCTATCCGACGGCTTCGTTGCGCTGCAGGCCGGCGATCCCGGCCGCGCACGGGTGCTGGCGCGTGAGGCGCGAAGCAATCTGCCGCGTAACCACGCCGCACAGCTTCTGGAAGCCCGTTCTGATCTCGCCCTCGGCGATATGCAGGCCGCGCGCGAGCACTATCGCGCCCTGATCAACAATAAGAAGACCGCAGTCGCTGCGCTTGCGGGCCTCTACGAACAGGCACGGACGCAGGGCCGAACGGAAGCCGCCCTTAGTTTTGCGCAGAAGGCAGTGACGCTCGCGCCGCAAACCGGCTGGGCTGCTGCCGCAGTGCTCGAGGACCTCACGCGCCGAGGCCTCTGGGAAAATGCTCTTGCCCGCGTTGCAGCTGAGACTGCAGTGACGCGCGAAGAGAAGATGCTGAAGCGGCGCAAGCAGGCCGTGCTCGAAACCGCCCTCGCCCGCGAACTGGAATCGACGGATGCGCTCGGAGCGCTCGATCACGCACTGGTGGCGCTACGTCTCGTCCCCGACTTCGTTCCCGCGGCACTCATCGCGTCGCGTATCCAGGCCAATCGCGGCGAGGCTCGCAAGGCAATGAGTCTTCTTCGCCGCGTCTGGCGTGCCACGTCGCACCCGCACGTTGCGACGCTCTACGCCAATGCCGTCCAAGGCGCGTCCGCAGTCGACCGGCTGAAGCGCATCCGCGAACTCATCGACTTGCCGCCGCCCAATCGGCAGGCCGGCATCGTCCTCGCCCGAGCGGCGGTCGACGCCTATGAATGGTCGCTCGCCCGCAACGCGCTCGCCAATTACTCCGTCGCCGACCCGACCCAGAGCGTCTGCCTGCTGATGGCCGAGATCGAAGAAGGCCAGAACGCCGATCAGGGCAAGGCCCGCGAATGGCTGGCCCGCGCCGTGCGGGCGCCCGGCGATCCGGTCTGGACAGCGGACGGAATCACCGCCGACGATTGGGAGCCGATTTCTCCCGTCAGCGGCGCTCTCGACGCCTTCGAATGGCGCGTGCCGCTTTCCGCTTCGCGCAGCGACACGCCAACGGCGCCGATGGCCGCTTTGCCGGCAAGCTCGAACTGAGCATCCTTCGGCCTTGCGCCCATGCCGGACCATCGGGTAAAGACGCCCGTCCACGGCACCAGTTCCGGCTGCCAAGGCAGGCCGCTTTAGCTCAGTTGGTAGAGCACATCATTCGTAATGATGGGGTCGCGTGTTCGAGTCACGCAAGCGGCACCACTCCCCGATCGGCAGCACACAAAGGTCGAGCTTTGGCCAATTAGCTTGGCTGTTGCGCGGACGTTCCCGGCTTGTAGAGTGGGTCAATCTGCAGTGCCCGACGATGGCGCCAATCCTGAAAGTCCCGCGCGTTGACCGAGCAAAAATACGCGATCGTCGGGACCGGTGGCCGCCACCAGACGTTCCGCCGCGCCATCACCGAAACCCATCCCGAAGGCAACCGGCTGGTCGCCCTTTGCGACGTCAATGATTTGCGCCTCGCGCTCTCCGCCCGCTCGGCTCCGCCGCAACCTGGCAACGGCATCGCAACCTACAATGCCTCCGAGTTCGACAGGATGATTGCCGAGCAACGGCCCGACACTGTGATCGTCACCGTGCCCGACTATCTGCACCACGAATACATTGTCCCCGCCTTCAGGGCGGGCTGCAATGTCATCACCGAAAAGCCGATGACGATCGACCTCGACAAACTCAAGTCTGTCCTCGACGCGCAGCGCGAGACGGGACGAACCGTCACGGTCACCTTCAACTATCGCTACACGCCGGCCCGCACGCAGCTTAAGGACATTCTCATGTCCGGCAAGATCGGCGAAATCGAGGCCGTGGACTTCCGCTGGTACGTCGATCGCGTTCACGGGGCCTATTACTTCCGGCGCTGGCACCGTTACAAGGACAGATCGGGAGGTCTGCTCGTCACAAGGCAACACATCACTTCGACCTGATGAACTGGTGGGTCGCCTCAACCCCCAAAACGGTCGCAGCTAGCGGCAAGCGGGTTTTCTACACCCCGGAAACGGCTGCGAGACTCGGCCTCGCCGAGCACGGACCCCGCTGCCACGCTGTCCCGTCTTCGACCGATGCGACTATCGGCTCGATCGCGAAGCCGACGAAGGCTTGTGCGAACTCTACCTCGAGACCGAAGCTGCCGACGGCTACCTGCGCGATCGCTGCGTCTTCGACTCCGACATCACCATCGAAGACACGATGCAGGTCGAGGCGACCTACGCCAATGGTGTGTTCCTCAACTACACGCTCTGCGCCTATTCGCCATGGGAAGGTCTCGAGATTACCTTTCACGGCACAAAGGGCGAGCTGCGGCACAAGCATATCGAGGTTCATGGAGTTTTCGGCGGTAAACGCGACAAGGCTGAAGATGCGATGACGACGACGCTGCATCTGGCGGGGCAACGGCCCGAGACGATCGACGTCTGGGCAGGCAAAGGGGATCACGGCGGAGCCGATCCTGTCATGCTTGGATACATCTTCGATCCGGCCGACAGCCCGCCCGACCGCTACGGGCGCGCTTCTTCACAACGCGAGGGCGCCTGGTCCATTCTCACAGGCATCGCGGCGAACGCCTCGATTGCCGGTCGTGGGCGGGTCGATGTCGGTCGCCTGCTCGCCGAAGCCGGAATCAAACTCGAACGTTGGAGCCGAGGCGTCCGCCGCCGGTTCAGGTCTTCGGCTCTATAGAGTCGCAAGCCATGATGCTGCGCTGATAGCTGAAAATCCGCGCGCGCAAAGTGGCATCCGCGGTGACCTGGAACGGCTTTGAGAGCGCTTCCGGGACCTCGGTGACATAGCTCGGACAATCTGTAGGGCGGTAGAGTAGCGCCAGCTGTAACGCGAGCGCGTCGACCGCGGCACCAGCATCATCGATGCTGTTCGTGCGATAGGCAAAACCCACGAATTGCCACGTCGCTTTCGTGCACGTGCCCCATTGTGAGTTATCACCTTCGTACTCGCGAGCAATGACCGGCGCACAGATACCGATAACCTCGTCCACGGTCGAGGGCGCTTTCGTTGGTTGGGCCCAGGCCGGCCCGATAGCCAAGAGAAGTCCCAGTCCCACTGCTAATGTTCGCACCGTCAAACCTCCTCGTTGTTTCCGTCAGAACCACCCGTCAGTTTGGTCACGGAACGACGTCCACCCAACTCCCCGTCTTTTCACTTTCGAATATCGCGTCGAGCACCCTCATCTGCGCGATCGAGTCCGCGATGCCCCATTCGAGCGGCTTCTCGCCGAGGACCGCTAGCGCAAAGTCTTCGGCCTGCTCCGCGTACTGGTCGACTGCCGGCAAAATCTCGCGCCGCGCCAGCGAGCCGTCGAATGGGGCACCGATATCGATGAGGATCGCCGTCCGTTCGTCCGCCGGCGCATTGAAGGGGATCATCACCTCGACGCGGCCCTTGGTCCCCAGAATCTCCATTTTTTGCTGACCCACGAGCTGCGTGCTGCACACGAAGCTCATCTGCCGCCCACCGCCGAAATCGGCGATGACGCTCGCCACCCGGTCGGTCCTGAAAGTTGGATCGCGGTCGACCAGCGCCACAACACGCTTCGGCTCCGCCTCGAAGATGTAGCGCGAGGTGACCACCGGATAGCAACCGATATCCATGATCCCGCCGCCGCCGATATCGGCCATGTTGCGCACATTGTTCGGATCGACATTGAAATAGGAGAAGACGCCGCGGATGGCGCGGACCTCCCCTATTTCCCCTGATCGCACAATCTCGCGGACCCGCTTCCATTGCGGATGGTGGCGCACCATGAACGCCTCATGGACCACAATGCCCTTAGGGACCTCGTTGAGGCGAGCGGCATCCGCGGCATCCATTCCGATCGGCTTTTCGCAGAGCACATGCTTGCCCGCTTTAGCGGCAGCAAGCGTAATCGGCACATGCAAATGGTTGGGCAGCGGATTGTAGATCGCGTCAACACCCGCGTCGGTGAACAGATCCTCATAGCGTCCATAGGCGCGCGCGGAAGTGAGGCCGAGGTCAGTCAGTGCCTGCTGGGCGCGCGGCAAGTCGCGCGAGGCGAGCGCAACGACCTCGGAATGTTCCGACTTCATGATACCGGGGATAACCTTCGCTACCCCGATATTGGCCGTCGAGACGATCCCCCATTTGACTTTGCGCGTTGCCATTCAGCCCTCCCTTTTTTGGGCATGATGACAGATCGGCGCGCCGCGATCACGCGACAAACGCTACTCCGAAAGGCTCACCGCGTGGGCCGGCGATTGTAGGTGGGCGGAGGGAATTCGTAGCGTCCGGAGCCGGTCGAATAATATGGATTGACCAGCAGCTTCCGGCTGACCCAGCCATCGGGACCGATGTGGTGGATAAGGCACCAACTGGTGAGGCAGCGGATGACGATCACATACTCGCCCCGCTCGAGGGAATCGACCACGCCATAGCCGAGTCCTGGCCCCGAGCGGACATTGGCAGTACCTGTGGCATGCCCGGGCGCCGCATTGGCACCACCTGTTGCAAGCGTGAATGCGACTACGGCCCCCGCGATCAGGCGGACGATATTCGGCATTTTGAATCTCCCATCGCCCCCCGGCGAAGTCATCAATCTCAACGGTAAGCCCAGAGTTTCCCAGCCCTTTATGGCGCCTTCGCGTCCCACACGCCGATGTGTTGCAGCTATTTGGCAACTCATCCGGCACTGGGGGCGTTTCTTCGTCAATCCGACCCGTTCCAAGGACGCCGAAGATGCGCAAATCAGAACTCGACCGCCTGTTGCTCGCCGCCGTTGCTGAGGCTCTCGGCCAGCCCGTGCCAAGGCAGAAAAGGCAGCGTCCTACGCGCACCGCCGCCAAGCGCATCGGTCATCGCTTCCGGCCAAGCACCGCCGAGCACCACGCCCACGCCTGAATAGTCCGTCTGGACACCCAGCCTCCCCTGACCTATCCGGGTCTGGGGAGTGTTGGCGATGTCGGACGAAGTCCCTCCAACCTATCGCGCGGCCATCATCGGGACTTTTCCTGAGCTGCGTGCCGCGAACCTTACCGTGCTGAATGCGGGATGGGACTCGATCGCGATCGACGCCGACGATCGCCTGATTTTCAAGTTTCCCCGTAACCCCGGCGCTGCTGCCGCCCTTCGTCGCGAAGGCGGCTTTCTCACGTATTTGGCGCCCCGGCTGACTTTGACCGTACCGCGCCCCAGCCTTGTTGAAACGCCGTTCTTGTTTTCCGCGCATGAAAAGCTCATCGGCGAACATCTCGTCCCGGAACAGTACAAGGCCCTCCCGGAAAAAGCGCGAGACGAACTGGCGGAGCAACTGGCCGTGCTCTACGCCGAGCTTCACGCATTGCCCCTGACGGACCTTGAAAGCCTGGGTGCTTTTCCCATCGGGTCGTGGTTCGACCCTGAGACCATTCGCCAGCGTGCTTTGCCCCTGCTCGACCACGACGAAGCGCAGCGGGCAGACGGCATCCTGACCAGCTGGGACCGCCTGCCGCCCGATCCCTTCGGCAAGACCTACGGCTATTTTGACGGACACGGGTGGAACATGGCGTTCGACCACGCAACCCAAACGCTGAACGGCGTCTATGACTTCGCTGATTCCGGGATCGGCGATTTGAGCCAGGAGTTCATCTACTCCGATCTCATCGCGCCCGACCTCACGGAACGCATCATCGCCCGCTATGCGCGGCACACCGGACGCGACGTCGATCCGGAACGCGTCCATCTGCTCGGAAGCGTCCACCGTCTGACCGAACTCGCCGGCGAAGCTGGCAATCCCGCGACCGAACAGATGATGATCGATGCGTGGCGGCGCTGGCCCAGCCGCTGAGGTCTACTCAGCCGCGACGACGTTTCCCGAGCGGCCCGCGATCGCCAGATGATACGCCTCGCGTGACGTCGTCTGCACGGGAGATTCGAACCCGCGCAGATCTTCCCTGGAGAACAGCGCCTCCTGCTCCTCCGGAGTCGAGCGGAAGAATGGAAACCGCGCATAGATCTGCTGCAGATTAAGCGCGGCGTTTGAATTGTAGAGCACAACCGGGAAGTTTAGCCCCGGATAGGGCCGCACATCGCTCATCTCCACGGCACCGAAGACCCGGCGATAGAAGGCAGCGTGCTCGCGTCGCACCAGCGCGAGACAGCCGGTCGTATCGAAATAATCGGTTGCCATCACAGCGATGCGCAATGTCAGAAACGGCAATGCGGGATAGGCCAGCGAGGCCTCGTAGTCCGCCGTGAACCGGCTCGGATCGATGAAGTGCTGGCCCTGGGCAAGGAGCGGCTCGACGATGTCGGGACAGCTCTTCATGCTCGGGCCGTAAGGCTCTTCGGCCGTGACATGATGCAGACGTATCGAGCTCACCAGCTCGCCGTCGATCAGCACGCCGAAGCACATGGCGTTGGGCTTATCGTCGAGATCGTCCGTGACGATCCCCGCGTCATTCACCGGCACGAATTCCTCGCGGCGATACGCCTCGTAGCGCAGCCGATAGACCGGGTTATCGGTCACATCCATCCGCACTCGGGAGTATTCGACACGGTCGAGAATATCGAGCAAATTCCCGGCGAACCGGGATATCGGGGCTGATCCCACTGCGCCGGGATCAAGTTCCGAACTCATTGACCTACTCCGAACCCTTCGTCCGGTAACGTAGTCTTTTTTTAACCCTGTTTGAATTGCGAAAAATCAAGCTCAGCCCTGCATCTGGGCCCGAAGCCGGGCAATTCAGTCAAATTGCTTTGAAACTCAATTGGTTAACGGAGTTAACCAACGGCGCGTTTTGCCACGGTCCCGTCGGCTGAGTGGGCCATGCGCTGGATCAACTCGTACAGATCGCGGCTGGGCAGCGGAATCCCGAACAAATAGCCCTGGATCAGGTCCACTTTGGTATGGGCCGAGATCAGGTCGAGTTGCTCCTCGGTTTCGACGCCTTCCGCGGTGACCACAAGGTTGATGTCCTTGCCAAGCTGGGCAACGTTGCTGAGGAGCTTCAGGGCTCGCGGGTTAGAGCCGATCTCCCGGACGAAGCTGCGGTCCACCTTGAGCTTGGTGAAGGGCAGCGCCTGGAGGTAGCTGAGGGACGAGTAGCCGGTGCCGAAGTCGTCAAGCGCGATGCCGACACCCTTCTTGCCCACGGCGTTGAGGATGGTGGTCGCGGCGTCCCGCTCCTCGATGAGGGCCGTCTCGGTCACTTCGATCTCGAGCCGCTCGGGCTCGAGGCCGCTGGCCGCCAAGGCCTCGTCGACCATGCCTTCGAGGTCGTCATTGCGGAAATCCCGCGCCGATACGTTCACGGACACGGAAATTCCATCCGGCCAGTTGCGGCATTCGATGGCCGCCGTTTTCAACGCCCAACGGCTGATATCGGAGATGATGCCGGTCTCTTCCGCGATCGGGATGAACAGCGAGGGCGGTATTGAACCGAGCGTAGGATGCACCCAGCGCGCCAGGGCCTCGCAGGCCACGACGCGCCGCGTCTTGAGATCGATCAGCGGCTGGTAATACAGCGTCAGCGCGCCGGCGGCGACCGCCACCTTGAGCTCGGCCTTCAGCCGCTGCCGATAGCGATAGGCCGTGTCCATGTCGTCATGGAACAGCTGAGCCTGGCCCTTGCCGTTACCCTTGGCCTTGTAAAGCGCCAGATCGGCTTTGGTCATTAGCGCATCGAGATCGTCGTCGGCGTCATGTGACACCACCACGCCGATCGACACATCCGCTGAGATGCTTTCGCCCATAATGGCGAAGGGCGCCCTGAAGGCCCCCACGATTGCATCCATATCGGCCTGGATGTCGTCGTCACTGCCACCCGACCGATAGATGATGAATTCGTCACCGCCCAGTCGCGCGACGAGGCACCGATCACCCAGCGTCCGGTTCAATCGCTCTGCGGTTTCGACCAGCAGCCGGTCGCCGATCAAATGCCCAGCCGTATCGTTCACATGCTTGAAGTCGTCGATGTCGACGATCATCAGCGTGACCTGGCTCGCGCCACGCGAGTCACGCCGTCGCTCAAGATCGGATTCGACCTGCTCGCCGAAATATCCGCGGTTCGGCAGCCCGGTCAGCGCGTCGTAATGCGCCATGAAGTTGATGCGTTCTTCGGCACGGACACGCTCGGTGATGTCCTCGAACAGCAGCACCACCCGGCCCTGCCGCGAGCTCACCGTCACCTCGCGATACTCGTTGCCCGCGAGCTTCAGCACGATCTTGCCGTTGCGCCGCGAATTGACGATCTCCAGCAACTGCTCGGCAGAGCGTTGCGGAATGGTGCCCCGTCCCGCCGCAGCGGCGATCATCGCGGCGAAGGGTCGGCCCTTCCAGCTGCCCGGCACGAAGCCGGCAAAGGTGATTTCCGCGCGGCCATTGGCCACGGCGATCAACCCGTCGGCGTCGAGCATGCAAAGGCCATGGTGCATCGTGGCCAACGCCGTATCGAGCTCGTCGGCGAGCCGACTCGCTTCCAGACGTCCATGCACCGCCTTGATCAGGATGGCGCGGATATTGGCCGACACCTTGCGGATCGACACGAAGAAGGCGAGCAACACCACCGCCAGCATTGCAGTATGAAACTGCCCGTCGAGCAGCATACCGAGCGCCAGCGGCGCCCCGATCAAGGCGACCTGGATCGAGACGAGACGGTCGATCGCGAAGTTGCGACCCGCTACGCCCACCAGCACCGAGACCGAGACGGCAAGGCTCGCCATCTCGGAGAACGCGCTATTGACGAAGACGAAGCTGTAGAAGCTCCACGCTCCGTACGTGACGGCGATTGCGATAGCACCGATCGTCGCACGGATTTCCCAATGTGCCGCGGTTGCGACATCTTCGTCGCCGATCTCGACCTTGGCAAAGGCCATCATATCGATGAGGCGGGCGATACCCACGACAACAAAGGCCACGGCAACTCCGATGAGCACCGGATCGCCGGTTTCGATCCCCGCCGTACCGGCTGCCAGCGCCGACGCCAACGCGCCAAGCATCATGACCCGTGGCTCGGCATAGAGCGACCGGATCATCGACACATAGTCGACGGGCGGCAGGGACTTGTGGGCGGCTTCGAACATGGGATTCCACGACCTGCGCCGACAATGCCCCGGATGCGGTTAATGCCGCATTGCGCGAAGGCCAGCCCGCCGTGCCGCAAAGACCCAATTTCCGGGGGTTGAGGCTCATTTAGCCCAAATGGTTTACGTTCCGTTGGGTCGGGTCAGCCAATCGCGGAATTTCTTTCTTCCAGCGCGAATGAAAGCAGCCGGAAAGAGCCCTGCTCTTCCCGGCTGCGATCTTGCTGCGAAGCCCGACCACCCTTGGGGCGGTCGGGATCAGGTTTGGTTAGTTGAACGTCTGGTCGTAAGCGTCCTTGAGGGCCGCCACGGCATCGTCCGTCGTCTGGTTCTTGTCGCTCCAGAAATTGTACATCGCGGTCCAGATGCCGTTGTTCCAGTCGCCGGTGATGACGTTGAAGGGGTTCTTCACCGAGCCGTTCGGCTTGTTCATCGCGTCCATCGCAACCTGGTTGCAAGCGTCACGATAGTCGGTCGGGGCATCCGAACGCGGGCTGGTCGAGCCCTTCTGCTGGTTGGCCTTGGCCGAGACGACCGGGTCGACGAACGCAGCGACGAGATCGAGCTCGGCGGTATCGACGTCGGCCGCCTGGCCGCCGAGGATACCCATCGCGTCCGAAGTCACCGGCACCGCAAGGGCACCCGGAATGACCTCACAGCCGAAGTCGACGCCCGGCTTCTTGCCGGCCGCCAGCCACTCACCCTTCATCCAGTCGCCCATGATGTGGAACAGGGCCTGGCCGGCGATCACCGTGTTGGTGGTCTCGTTCCAGGGACGGTTCTCACTCTCGGGGGTTGCTTCGTTGGAGAAGGCACGGACCACCTCGATGGCTTTGCGAACCTCAGGCGTATCGAACGCTTCGGGGTCCGGCGTCTCCGAGTAGATGCGGTTGTAGATATCGGGACCGGCAATCGCAGCGACCATCGCGTGGAAGAGATAGCCGACCTGGAACGCCTGCCCGCCGACAGCGGCCGGCACGAACCCGGCAGCCTTGACCTTGGGGAAGTCGGCGATCATGTCGTCGACGCTCTTCCAGGCCGTGGGATCGACACCGGCTTTCGCGGCGACTTCCTTGTTCCAGTAGACCATTCCGTCGATGTGCAGGAACAGTGGGATCTTCACCATCTTGCCATCGACCGTCGACAACTCGCGCACGATCGGGAAGAAGTTATCGGTCGCGCCGATCTGGTTGTAGTAGTCGGTCAGATCGCGCTCGAGGCCCAGCCCCGCGAGATCGCGGAAGATGTGCGGATCGGAGGTCACGAAGGCATTCGGCGGATCGCCGCCCGTCACCATGTTGACGATGGAGACGTTGACGCCGGAATTGTGCGGGATCGCCAGATCCTTCCAGGTGTGGCCCTTTTCGTTGAGGGCGGCCTGCAGCACGTTGAGGGCCGCGACTTCGGCCTTGGACGACCAGCCGTGATAGACGATCAGTTCACGGGCAGACGTGGAAGCAACCGATCCCACGCTCGCAAGGAGCGCGGCGGCCAGTACGGCCAGAGTTTTCATACGCATTCTGTCTCTCTCCCTAGGGCTCGCGCTCGGCGAGTCGTTACATTGTCGTCCCTGTCTTGCGCAGGGCGTGCCGGGACATCCGGCAAGTCTCACACGGTCTCCCCGCCCTGTTCGTGCTCGCTTCAGGCGGCTCTAAGCCGCCCCACGAACTGGGCTCCGTATGTTGCTCAACTTTCCAGCACAGTGGGATCCGAAGCTTGGAATTCACGTGACTTGAAGTCGCGGC